>Ga0255772_10002896_pt1 | contig 16617 bp, 25 predicted proteins | sample 071ome_34_FD_179970 | JGI IMG/M metagenome (GOLD analysis project Ga0255772, IMG submission 179970) | Coastal salt marsh microbial communities from the Groves Creek Marsh, Skidaway Island, Georgia - 071411BT metaG (version 2) | ecosystem: Environmental > Aquatic > Marine > Intertidal zone >...
CCAGCTTCCCTGAGTTTTTGCTCTCATTTTTTAGTGCAAACCGTTTGCAAGAAGAATTGTCCTCTTTTTTAACGCAACATAATAATTGTCCTCGATTTTTTTCAAATACACCTTTAAGGGCACTTTTAAAATGCACTCGCAACTTTCAAAACTTCCACAAATGAAAAATGATATTTTTGACTAACTAGATAAGAGTGCGAAGGTTCAAAGACTCCAAGGACTTTTGTCACGAACAAAATCAATTAATGGTGCTAACGCTTCAAACTTAAATCCACGTTCTGCCCATGCTAAAGCCATAGCAACCATGCTGTCAGGTGTGTGTCCGTTTCCAAAGATATCATCAAAACCAGCATATTTATGGTCTTGATACATACTTTCTATCATTGGACTTTGAATTAATCCACGCTCACACGCAGAAATATATTCAGAAAATAAGTTCTTTTTATTACTTCCAGTAATTACATAAGGAATTGAATCAACTGTTATGTAATCTTCTACTACATTACCAATACCAGTAGCATCATGAACTAATTTCCCAGGATATTTAGCTAATCTTTGTTCAGCTTTTGCTACCATATCTCCCCAAGGCTCACGGTGTGTTCTTTCAAAAGCAACTACACGCCAAGGTTCAACATCAGTTCTTAATGTAGTTATAACTGTATAATCTCTTTGCTTTGCCCAGTCCACTCCAGTTATGTAAGTGCCCTCCCCCATATACTTTTCGAACTGGTATTCTACACCGACTTCTCCAGAAACCTTATCGTGTGTTTGTAATGAAAACATTTCATCAACTTTCTCTGCTTCTATAGCTCTACCTTCAAATGAAGGCTCTTGCATATCAAATTCTATATCCCACATAGCTTGTGAAACTTCACTTCTTTTTCTTTCTACTTCTGTAGGCTCTAACCAACCATGTGGTTTAACTGTTTCTCTCCAACACCATTCATATACTGGATAACCTTTTTCTTTTGCTCGTCTAAGCATTTCTGTCATAGTTTTATCTGGATATTGGTGTGTAGATGAAGCAACTGTTTGTGTTTGAATACCATTTTTAGCCATTGGCTGTCCTTGTGCTGCTTCTAAGATGTCTAATTCCATTTCGTCTATCTCATCTAGTCTTAGTCTTTGTGGGTGCTGACCACGAACAGACCTTTGTGAAGCTGTTAAAGCTCTAATCCAAGCTCCTGAAGTTAAATTAGTTGAATATTTGTTTGGTGCATCTACTAAAAGACCTGTAGGTGCGTTTTTATGTGCCCATGCTTCTAAAGATATTTCATAAACACGAAGTGATTGTGCTGCAGAACCTCCTAGTACTGTTACCTGAGCTCCTAAAGTTACTGCTTCCGTCAGGGCTAAAAGTCCTAAAGTATTAGTTTTTCCTCCCATACCACGACTTGCTTTCCAAATAGAAAAAGGATGCCTACCAAAGTAAGCATCAGCGAATGCGTCAAATGGGGATTGGTGGTGTGGACAAATAGGTGTTCTAGGTATGGATATTCCCCATAATAAACGAACTACTTCCCATAATTCATCATCATCTTGGGGTGGTCTTCCTAAAATTAGCTGTTTTTTTGCTTCTGTTTGTTCCATAATTAGTTAAAATTATACCACAGGTGATTTCAATAGCGTAGTGGAGGTAAACAGGAAACACTATGAAATCACCTAAATGTGTTATTATTATTGTAGCAATATATAAAGAAAGGGCTACTTGTGTCAGATATTGAACTAACTAGCACGGTTTATGTGCCAGATAACTTAGCTGAATATGATAAATATTTAGTAGAGTTTTATACGGATATTCCTTATGATTATGATAATCCTACCGAAGAACAAGTGTTCTTTTGCTTAGGTCATTGGGATAATGAAGAAGTTTTATATATTAAAAAAGTTGTACCAATAAAAAACATAGCGGAGGATAAACAAAATAAATTTGAAGTTAATCCTCTCGACTATGAAAAATATTCTAATTTATTAGTTGCTATTATTCACACACATCCTAATCAAAATGTTTTCCCTTCAGATGAAGACGTTAAACACTTACCTAAAGATATTATTGGTGGTATTTATCAACCTATTACAAACCACGTTGTATGGTGGAATGCTTATAAATTAGATTTATAAATTATCTATTTGTTCTTCTAGTTGGTGTTGGTTTAGTTTTTAAAGCACCACGTTTTGAAGCAGCAGCTCTAACAGCAGCTACGTTACTTCTAGCACCGATACCTTGTGCCCTTAAAATGTTTCTAGCTCTTGTTTTAGCTCTTGCACCTTTATTAGGGTCATTAACTGTAGCCTGAGCATTTGTTAATTGCTTGAACTTTGTTGCTCTTGCAGAACCAGCTTTGAAAGGGTTTCTTTTAGTACCTCTAGCTTTTTGTTGTGCAGAACGTGTTGCACCAGAACCAGAACCAGCACCTTTAATTGTAATTACATTATTCATAGTAAGAACAATAATTAATATAAAAACAAGTGCAAGTTAGTCTTCTATGTGCTTAGGTTTTGAACCAGGTGCTAATGGGTCGTACATTTCTCCATCTTTACCTTCTTTTTTATCATATACAACACCACGTCTTTTGTGTGCATAGTTGTATAGATAAGTAGTCGGCATATCTGGTTTAACTCTTTCTTTAACTAAATTATGACCTGGATTACCACCATAGATTAATAAGTGCTCTGGTTGTAAAGCATCCAAAGCTATCTTTGTACAATTAGCTAATACTTGTATAGATTTTTCTCTTGTATCACGTTTTGGATTACCTTCTTCGGCATCTATATTCTGAATACAAATAGCTAAGATAGGTGGATTTTTAGGTATTCCTAACATAGCTATATCCATTGATTGCTCATCTGCGAATTGAACACGTGGTATAACTTTAATTCCAACTTCTTGAAACATACGTCCTAACCATTGTGCATTATATACTGCTTGTAAATGGAAGGCTTTTGGCTCTGTAAAATAAAAAGAGAAGTCTGGAACAATAGCCGACTTAATTCCAGCACTAACTACTTTTTGTATCATATAACCAGTATGGGTAATAAAGTTAAAGAACTTATGGTCATGTGTAAAGAAAGACATAATAGCTCTTTCGTATGGCATACCTATTGGTCTTGCTAAACCATAATTCCATAACCAATGTGTTATACCATCATCAGGTGTAGCATCTCTACCTCCCCATGTATCTAATGGTTGTGGTAGTTTGTCTAGCAACATATCCCTTCTTAATTCTGGTATATCCCATCTATTGTTTGTAGGAAGAAAAAGTTTTTCATCATCTATCATTAAAACACTTTGGTCTATTTTATTATCTAATTCGACATTGTCATCAAAACCATCTTCATCATCATCTTCTTCTGCGATACCGATATTAATATCTGTTAGTCCGTCTAATGTATCAGGTATTTCATATTCCCCTTGTTGTGGGTTAGATAAACCATCAATGTATGTATCTAAATTAGTATTACTACTTGTTAAACTATCAAATGTTTGGGTTAAACTTCTATCAACAGCATCAATTATCATACTTACATCTTGTGTTGTATAACCAGTACCAACTGGGTTTTTAACGTTTTTCAATAAATTAGCTAATTGACTTGTATCATATGAAGCTAAATCGTTTGTTCTGTTGTCTGCTAAAACAATTTTAGAAGCTGATTCATCATCAACATCAACATAAGCTACTTGTATAGTTTCCCATCCTAAACTTTTTGCAGCCATCCATGTGTGATTACCAGCTAATATAGCGTTATCTTTTTTATTAACAACGATAGGTTTGTATTGTTTGTTTTCATTTAATGATTCAGCAATAGCTTCAATGCTACCTACTCTAGGATTTCCTTTATATGCTTTTAAATCCGTAACTTTTACATCTGCTATTTCAATTACTCTGTTGTTTTCCATTTTTCCTCCTACGTAATTCTAGCTCTCTTTTATAATTATGTTGTAATAATTTTCTTTCCTCTGGCGTATATCCACCGAATATTCCCATATCAGATTTAGTTATTATTGCAAAGTCTAAGCATTCACGTTGTACTGGACAACCATGACATACTTCTTTGGCATCTTCTTCTGTATAAAGATATTCTCCATCTACTTTTACTGTAGGAAAGAATTTGTTACTATCTTCACCAACACAATTACCATTATTTTTCCAATCTCCTTCTAATAAGATTTGTATATCTGTATTACATTTCCAATCATCTGGTTTTTCTCGAATAAAAGAAGGTTGAAACTTTGGTATTAATTTACCATATTTAAGTTGTTCGTCTTCTTCCATTGATTACTTCCTTATCCCAGCCGTATAATGCTATTCCTGTAGCATCACACATATCTTGGTTATGAAATTCTGTAGTTGGGTACATAGCTTTTATATGATTAGCTATGTCTTCTTTACTAGCGTTACCTTTACCTATGGCTACTTTCTTCCATGTTGAATTATTAACTATTTGTACTGGTATGTTATAACGTTGTAGTGTATCAATAATAGCTCCAGCTACATATGTTTGACTAACTGTAGACCAGACACCACCTTTACCAACTACCGCTCCTTCAATAACAGCATAAGTAGTAAATTGTAAATCTGGGTCTAATTGAGTGACTACCTTATGTACAAAGCTAGTTCCTATTGTGATGTGACTTGTGTCGAATTTTGTGCCTGGAAATGGCTGATAAAAGCAGTATGGCTTTAAGTTGGTTGGTTCTGTTTCTTCTTCTCCATGTAATAGCGTTAAAGCTAATTTACGTGCAGAAGGGTCAATTCCTAAAACTTGCCATTTGATACCCTTCATCCTGTTCTTGCTCCAATCTAGCAACTGTTATTCTCCTAGAACCTAAATCCACTTGGGCTTTAAGAAGCTCTAAGCATGAACGCAGTTCCCCTGTTCTATATTTGTAGTGTTTACTTCCTTTGAGTATAACACCGTTGCTCTCTAATTGGTGCAATTTAGCCTCAATTTCTTTGGCTCGTGAATAGTATGCTGTAGCAAGTTCTAATAATGTATCAATACCATCTTCAAGTGGTGCTGGTTTTCTACCAAATAATACATCAATATATTCTTGTATTTCATTACGAACTTGGTCTAAGTTTCTTAACTCATGACCTACTTTGATTGCTTTAATTGCCATTATTAAATTCCAAACATTCGTTTCTGTAAGGACACATTTGATATTCTTTACCTTGTCTTAATCTACATTGCTCTTTTACATCAGGATATGTAAAAAATGTAACACCATCTTCTAAAGATTGCATTTCTGCCTTTACTTCAGTTAGTATCTTTTGGTCAGGATAAACTAAAAACTCTCTCCAGTCTTGTGTTCTTTTATCTTCATATATAACACTAAAGAGTTTTATTTCTGGGTCTAAAACAAAATAAGTATGTATTTGCTTTAAGTGTATATCTTTAACAGAATCAGTCATATAGCTTGTGCCTTTTAATTCAAAACCATATTTCCCATATTCTTTGCTAAAACCTATACCATCTATAGAACCACCAAAGCTAGGATATTTTTCACTACTAACTTTAGCTTCAACATCTGTTAAAGCACCTGACATCAATCCCATCATTTGCCAACGAATATGTCGCCATGTTCCATCATTAAATAAATTTTGTAAAGTTGTATCAACCATATCTAACTTTTGAATATCTCCTGTATAATCAAACATTTGTTTTCTTAAACAACTTCCACGGCTAGACGCACCAAATCTTCCTGTACGTTTTGAGTTAGAATTATCTGAAACAATTTCAATTAATTTTTCTTGAATTGCTTTATCTGTAATAACAATATTTTTTTCTTCAGATAAAAACTTATCAATTATTGGTGTGATAATCTTTTCTGTTTTTTCTAAATTAAGTTCTGATATTAAATTAGTTAGTGACACCTTCGTACCAACCTTTCTCTGGTGTCCACCAGTAATAAGGTTTATCTGGTTTTTCTCTCCAGTTAAACTGTTTGTACCAATCTTGGTCTTTTCTTAATAAATTAGCTCTATGTGAACTATGTAAGTCTTCATTACCTAACCAATGTGGTTTCCATTTTGGTGTTTCTAAAGCGAAGTGTTCATACTTGTTTAGAACTTTTTCCATGACTGTATCTTTAAAGCCACGTTGTTTCCACTCATGACAAATCATAACTGTATATAAAACTAGCCATTGTTCATGTCCTGTCCACATTTTAACAATAGGATGATTTTTCCAACCTGTTTGATTTTCTATACAGTTAAGTATTTGCATACCTTCTACCCGTTGTTTGCCTAATCTTTTGTCGTCTAATACTGAAGCACTTTTAACAAAGTCTTCATATGGTAAAAATGTTTGCATTATTTATCCTTTTGTATTCTACCTAAACTATGTTGTCTATTTTTATTAAGACCAACATATTTTCCACCTTTTTTAGATTTCATAGCTCTACGCTCTGCTCTATTCATTCTTCTTCCTCTCTTGATTCAGCTTCTGCTTCTAGTTCTGAAGCACAGTAATCACACACGTGTATGTCGCTTTGTTCTATATATATGCCACCATCATGGCTATGAAAGTGTCCATCACATCTTCCACAAATTAGTATACCACCCATTATAAATTATCTCCACCATTTACAATAGATTCTAAATATAATCCAGATATTTTTTGGAATACAATATCTAATGTTTGTAGATAAATAGGTGTTAAATTTAAGATAGAATCTTTCAACTCATCCGAATATAAGTGCTCGGTTAAGTCGATTGCTTGTTCATTCAGTTCCTCATTATTATCACTAAAATTTATTCTGGTCATAAAAGAAGTAACATTTTCTAAATGTGGTCTAGTAACTTCATTGTAATAATTAGTCATTTGTTCTAAGTACCAATCTTTATCTGTTCCTTGATTTATCTTGTCCCCAAACATCATTTGTAGTGTTACTAAATGTCTTGATATTAAAACACTTCCAGCTAGAACTAACCAAACAAAAAATGCCACATCTGTAGATAATTGATGAGTAAATGCTTTGTATATATTTCCCTCAAAATCATCTTGTTTCTTTTCTATTTCACCAGCTACTTTAGTGAAAGGTAAAACACTTGATTTTATCTCCCAAATGTTAGCGAATGAAGGCGATTCATCTATTAATTCTGAAACTGCCCTTAGATTTTTTTCTACGAATTGTAATATTTCTTCTACTTCTTCTTCAGAATCTGCTAATAATTTTAGTTTATCAACATCAACCTGAAACATAGCAAACAATTCGTTTCTACTTAATTCGTCCATTATATCTCCTTTGTTAGCCAGACTTCTGCAACTAAGCCATTGCCAAATTTTATATGCCAAACAACTTCTTTGTTTTGTTTTTGTGCATATCTTAATGATTTTAATAGGTCATCTGATTTAAGTGTAAAACTTTTATCACTTTTTTTTACTTCTATTATGGATGCTTCATTTTCCTCAACTGCTTTACGCATACCATCATATTTTATATTACCTGCACCAGACATTGGCGTAGGTTTACCACCGTACTGTTTAACTGCTTTTTTCTCGTATCGTCTACCAGCTACTTGTGGTGTATCTATTTTCCAAGCAGGTTCGTTAGTTGTTTTCTTAGCTTCGCTACTTCCTTCGGATTCTCTATCAGATGAGTTTTGAAGTTTTGATATCCAACTATTGCTTTTTCTGCTGTTGCTATCTTCCATTTTTTAACACCTTCTCTTAGTATCAAATCGTTTTCTAATCCTACACTTATTATAAATGCTAATTCATCTATTGAGCCGTTCTTTAAATCAAAGTCAAAGAATATTTCTCTATATGGTTTAGACATTTTAGATTTCTCTATCTTAGCCCTAATTTTCTGAACAGATATTTGTGTAGACTTTACTGTTTTTTCTCCATCCCAAATGTCCACAGTTTCTGTTTCTTTCCCTGCTTTTCTGAGAGCTATGCGATATGCTGCGTAGAAAGGCAAGGCTTTTCCACCTGGAACTGTTTCTGGATTACCAAAGATTTGACCTACGTTTAATCTGGTTTGATTAATCATCAATACTGCCGTGCTCTTATTTGCTGCTGTTAATTTTCTTAATCCTTTCGACATTAAAGCTGCAAGTCTAGCTGGTTGATGATTGACACCTTTTTCTCTTTTATCTTCTTCAGATTGTGGTAATAAAGCTGCGACACTATCCCAGACAATTAAATCTATTTCTTGTCTTAATAAAACTTCAGTAACATCTACTGCTTCTTCTCCATTTTGTGGTGTTAAATAAATTAGTTCTTCAACATCTACACCTAAAGACCTAGCCCATTCTGGGTCAAATGAATGCTCTGTATCTACTAAAGCAGTAGTACCTTCATTCTTTTGTGTTTCTGCTATTGCTTTATACGCAACATAACTTTTTAATGTAGAATAATCTCCATAGATTTCAGTAAACCTATTCTTAGGTAAACCTCCATCTAATAAATAATCTACAGGTAAAACACCTGTTGGTATTCTTTCTATCTTTACAGAAGAACCCATTGTTACTGTATCTTCTCCTAGTAATTTATTTAATTCTTTTGCTATTTCGTTAGCTTTCAATTTTCACCTCTATTTCAATAATTGCTTCTGATGGTGGAATATCGTTATCATTCCAAAACTGTAAAAGTTTAGCTGTAATAAATGTTTGTATTGCTAAAGTAGTATCGTCAATAGAACGTTTAGAAAATGTAACATTGTTTTGATTCATACTTTCTAAAGACTTTTTTAAATTTATCTTTAGTCTGTTGTCTTTTGTTTCACCAAATTCTTTGAACATAGCAGAAAAAGTATCTTCGTTTAAATCAATAAACTTATCTTTACTCATGAAAATCTTCCTAGTCCTAAAGAACGTAATGCTCCAGCTTTTCGTAACTTCTCAGCAGTTCCTTTTAGTGTACCATCTTTCTTATATAAACTAGCACCAGTCAAAGCTCTAGCAGGAACACGTGCTATCATATCTTCAAAGCTCTGATAAGGTGCTAGTTCAGCGATTTGAGTGGCTACAGAAGCACCTATGCCGTCTATAGACATCAAACCTTTTCTAATACCGTCTTGGTCTAAAGTCCAAGCTACATCAGATTTATTGACATCAGGTGCTTTTATTTTGATACCTAATCTCTGTGCTTCTTTAATGTATTCTTTTTCTTTAGGTGTTCCGACAGTAGTTTCTAATAATGCAGACATATAATAAAGAGGAAAATGTGTTTTCATATAAGCAGTCTGATAGCCTAATACTCCATAAGCTACAGCGTGTGCTTTATTAAAACCATAAGCGTGGAAACCTTGCATCATTTCCCATATTTCATCTGCTTGTACTTTATTTAATCCTTTTGCTAAACAAAGGTCGTAAATTAATTGTCTATTCTTTTCAAATGTTCTAGTTGAAGCATCTGAATAACCACCTTTACCGTGTTTAACTTTAATAGCTGATAAAAACTGGTTTAAGTTGTCATCTGGTAAACCAAGTATTCTAAGTATTTGCAATACTTGTTCTTGATACACAACTAAACCTAAAGTATCTTCTAATACTGGCTCAAACATTTCGTGTGGATAATCTACTGCTTCTTTTTTAAATCTTCTATCTAAGAATTTTTTTGTATAACCTGTATTCATAGTAGAAGGTCTATACAAAGCCATAATGAGAATACAATCTTCTAATGAATTAACTTGCATTTCTCTACAGCCTTTCATAGCAGTCCAGCCTTCAAATTGAAATATTCCAGACTTATATCCGTAAGGAACACCACGTCTTAAAGTCATAAATGTTTTTTTATCATTAAAGTTAAAATCTTCATCATAAAATTCTTTATTATCGCCTAAATATTCATATACTTTTTTAACAGTTGATAGTGTTCTTAGACCTAATAAATCTACTTTGACAAATCCAGCATTTTCTACGTCATCCATAGCCATCTGTGTAACTTGCAATCCTGAGCTCGGAATAAACATCTTTGGAACGATATCGTCAAAATCTTTCCCGTCATGTACGACATAACCTGCTGCGTGAGCCGAAGGTGTTTTTAATACTTCTAAATCAGATAAAGTAGTTAAATCTCTTTGTAGCTTTTCAGGTAAATCTTCAATACTTTTGACTTTGTCAAACTTCTTTTTAAATTCTGTAGCGGTATATGCCCTTCTTTGTTTAGCCATATACTGAACAAATAAAGAACCACGACCAAAATCATCTAGTCCTAACTTGCTATATGTTCCTAATTGAACCAAGTTATATTTAGCTGATACCCAATCAACTACTTCTTGTCTTCTATCATCTTGAACGTCTAAATCAATATCAGGTGGTTTACTTCTATCCCTAGACATGAAACGAGCAAAATCTAACCCAAAATCTAATGGATTAAAGTTAGTAATACCTAATAAATAACAAACCATTGAACCATTAGCAGAGCCTCTAGTATTAAACATAATCTGATTATGAACCATATAGTCAGTAATACTTTTAATTAATAAAAAGTAATCCGACATTTTAACGTCTTTGATAACTTGCAATTCGTGTTCAGCCCTTGCTTTCTGTGCTCGGTTTTTTGCTTTAGATAAAACTAATTTTCTAAGTTCCCCGTCTGCATCATCATTCATTGAAGGAACTTGATATTCATAATTGTTTAATCTATCAATATCAATATCGTGATTTTCTAACATAAACTTGTTAGCTTTTAATGAATTACGCCATACTTCAGAATTAAATTTACTTTTTATACTTTCAGTATTTGATAAATGATATGGGTCACCAGGAAATGAACTATCTTCTGTATCGTAATATGCAATATATTTCATTAAGTCATGTGTCTTTTGCTGTCTAGCATTTGTGTAATGACTATCTGAAGTGATAATAGTTTGTGTATTTGTTTTCTCTGCTAATTCTAATAGCTGTTCCACAATCTCGTCATCTTCTTCTTTGCCGTGGTGTTGTAATTCAACAAATGTATTTGGATATAATTTTTTAATTCTATTTAAAATAGCAACAGCAGAATCCATACCTTGATTAAACATAGTTTGCTGTATCAATCCAAAATAACAAGCAGTTAAAACAACTATATCTTCTCCTGCGAATTGTTCTAAGTCTGTCCAATCGATTAATGGTTTTCTATGATAGTTTGCTCTAGTATGACTTTGATTGTTCATAGCTACTAGCTTTTTATATCCTTCAGTATTTAAAGCTATTAAAATTAAATGATATCTTTTCTTTTTTAATTCATCATCTTGTTTATCAAATACAAAATATGCTTCTATACCAATAAATGGTTTTATATTGTTTTGTTTACATTCTTTATATAATTCAAATGCAGATGATAGAACGCCATGCTCTGTTAAAGTTAAAGCAGGTTGATTTTGTGAAACTGCTTTTGCTACTAATTCTGATACAGATGACATACCATCTAACCAAGAATATTTACTATGTGAATGTGTGTGAAACCAATCTATATCACGAACTGTCTGTCGTGTTCTTTTGCTTTTTCTTGACATTGTTTAATCCAATCTAAATTTTTTCTTGTTCTGGCTATACCAGCTTTTCTTAATGACCATTCGGTAATGTGTTCTGCACACCTTACCACGTTAAATTCGCTATCTTGTCTTATTAACCAATATTTTCTAATAGGATTAACTGATAAGATAGCTTTGCCACATTTATGACAAATTAAAAAATCTGGAATACTACTTTGTGTATCTTGCATACAAGTTTATTTTCATATCAATAATTCTTGTAGTAAATTCAAAATGAGGAAACTTATTCTGTTTCTTCCATTGAGAAATATTATTCCTTAAAGATTTTTCTTGTGATAAAGGATAAGCTCCTACAATTCCCCATCTTCTTTTTTTATCATTCATTAATTGTTCTTGAACGAAGTCTGGAAAATACTTTGACTTACCTTTTCTATTTCTTCCACCTGTTTGCTTTTCAGGTAATTCTTCTATAAATTCTACCATTGTGTTCCTTTCATATAGAAAAAGCACAGTAGTCTGGCGGATTGGGTTGTGACTAGACTAGCTGTGCTTTTTCGTTATACGTATACTACGTTGTAGGGTAGTAACCTTTTGCTTTTGCGTATATAGCACAATCGCTAATAAATTTAGTTTGATAACTAATTACGAAAGCAACTAATTTTGACTTATCACCACCAGCTTGTGTAACAGGAATTTCGTATTCTTTACAAATATTCTTTACTTCGCCAACAGTCATATCTTCTAGTTCTTCTTTTGTGAATGGGTCATCTCCCCAAACTGCATTTTCAAAATCTTCTACAGATTCGAAATCAGTATCTAAATCTTCAAAGATTTCTGATACTTCTTCAGCGTTTGTGAATAATTGATATTCACCACTAGATTCTTCTAATGCAATATTTTCTGCTGTTTCGTCTTCAGTTTCTACTTCGATATCTTCAAAGAAACTTTCGTCTTCTTCTACTGTTTCTTCTACAGTAGAATCTTCTACGATATCATCATCATCTTCTACGAAATCGACATCATCATCAGTTGGTGTAGATGTTGTTGCTGTATTGTTAAATAAAGCATTTTCATTTCCCATAGCTGAATTAAATGCTGTTTCCAGAATTTCCAATAAATCAAGTTTAGAATATTTTGCACTTTCAAAACTTGTAGGTGCTTCTGGAGTAACATCATAAGATGTGTCAAGACCTTTACCAGTTCGCATTATCTCATAATCTCTATCAGTAATGGTATTGTATCGGTCATATCTTAGAACCAAACGATTAGCTAAGTCTTTAGGCATTTTCAATGCTATGACTTGGTCTGTTTCTCTGTCCACACATTGTGCTAAGAACCTTTGTGAAGGTCTTACAGGTGGTTCAACACCATCAGCTACTGGAATATATCTTCTGATATCATTGTCCCAATATTCTTGATAGGCAAACCATTCATCTGGTTCAGTTAGGAATCTGACAACTTTAGTGTTATCAGCTTGGACGTTAGTGATAAGTGGTGCGGAACTTTTGTTAAACATTCCTTTCAAGTGTCCAACGGACTTGAATGTACCACCTTTTATACTTGGCTTACTTTCTGCCATTTTATTTCTCCTTCTTGCTATATTGCCACTCTTAGGGCTTTTATTGCTTATATGATGAAATATAGTATAGCGTGTATTTTATGTAAACAAATTTTTAAGAAATTATTTTGCCTTTTGTTTTAGCATCTAATCTAATTAAAGTTCCATTAATTTCTTGTAGTTTTTCAAAAACCATTTTTGATGAAATCATATCATCACCACTTTTATTTGAAACAGTTGGTTTAAATAAATCTTGTATGTTCTGATATGTAATGGAAACTTTATCTCCATTAAGTAAAGCATTAGAAATTTTCTTATATGCCTTTTTATAAGCATCACCACTATTACCAACAAAACCATCTTTACCTCTATCTAAGTCTTGTTGAGTTTCGCCTAAAATGTAACATCCTGCGGTATGCTCATCCGTGTTTCCAGAGTGGATTAATATGAACTCAAAACCAGGAACGTTTTGTAACCAAAGCATTCCGTGGTGTTCAGAACCATATCTACTAGAATATCTAGTATGAAATCCACCTACTGTTCTAAACTTAATATCGTATGTTCCTTCTGGGATAGCAGTTTCTCCATAAACTTTTACTTCTCTAACTTCATCTTCTAACCCATAACATTCAAATTCTCCATCAATAAAAAATAAAGAATTTGTGGCATCTTTGCCAAATTGGAATCTAACGACATCTAATTTCATGCAGTTCCTTCTGGTTTGATATCTTCATCTACTTTGTCATTATTTTGAATTAAAGAATTATATTTTAATTTATATTGGTTAGCTATTGCTAATGCCTGAGTTAAATTATCTTCTAACTCCATAATTCTATTTCTTTGAACAGCAATAACAGTATGAGCATCTAATTGCTCACCCTGCATTTGTTCTTGTTGTTGTTGTTTAGTTTCTTTACTCATTTTTCCTCCACTAATATTATACTACTACTATTATACAGTCCATTTTACATAACCAGTACCGCCAGTAATAGTAGTAACTTTATAACCATTACCTAAATTTGTTGTTGAATCAATTAAAGAGTTGTTTACATCTGTTAGTGAATAAACAGATGGATATTTTAATATTACTATTCCACTTCCTCCAGAGCCTACACCAGCTTGACCGAAAATATAATCTCTACCTCCACCTCCACCAGAACCAGTATTAGCTGCTCCATTAGTACCATTACCGTTTGATTCAGCACCACGACCACCACCACCTGCTCCTCCACCAGATACACCGCCACCACCAACATCACAGCCTTTTCCACCACCACCTGCTCTGGTTATCGCAGAGCCTGTTATTGATGAAGTTAAACCATTACCACCATTGTTTCCACCAGCAGCACCTGCTCCACCGCCACCTCCAGAACCACCATTATTTCCTTGAACAACTGTTGTGGTATATCGTGTACCATTTCTAGCACCAGCAGAACCACCTGTTGCACCTGTGTTATTATATTGACCACCGCCACCACCTCTATAAGAAACAATAGTTCCAAATGTACTATTACTTCCACCGCCACCTACAGTCACTGTATAATTTGTATTAAAATCTGCTTGAAAAACATCTTCAGCAGCACCACCACCACCAGTACTTTCTCCAATAACAGAACATCTATAACCTCCAGCACCTCCGCCACCACCATTATCTTGACCACCAGAGCCTCCTCCAGCAATTACTAAATATTGAACTTCTAAATAATTAAATTTTCTCCAAGAACCTTTAGCAACTAACCTAGCTACTTCATTAATATCAAAAATACCAGTATTACCAGAAACTGTTTGTGATATGTTATCTACTTCAGTTCCTATATGACCAAATTTTCTTTTGCCCATAAGATACCTACGAAATTTCTATATAACTTATTACTATTTCTAAATCACCTGTAGCAGAAGCCCAAGCTCTAAGTTCATCATTTGGTTCTAAAACTAATTTGCCACCAATAGGATTAATTGCTGAATCAGCTGGAACAGCTACAGTAGAAGCTAGAGCCATTGCTGAAGTAGCACTTGAATCATAATAATCTATATTAACATCAGCAGAGTTTGCTCCGTCTACATTTGCTACTTGACATAAAATAACTATTTGCTTGTTACTACCAGAATTAGTATGAACAGCAGTATCGGCAGTTGTTCCCAATGCTGCGTTTATTGAGTGAAATGTTTCAGCCATTTATTCTCCTAATGCTATTACTAAACCAACAGAAACGCCTGTTGTATCTGTGTCAATATTTCCCCAGACAGTCCCATTGTAATACTGTAATTTGCTCTCTGTCGAGTTAAAGATAACCTCACCTGTTGCTGGAGAAGAAAGTGCATCTCTTTCTGTTGTAGTAAATACAGGCATTTTTAAAGGTGTTGCACCAGTTTCTGAACCATCAAAAAACTCGGCTAATCCATTTGAATCGCCGTCTTCAAATCTTATTCTTACTGGTCTATTTCCGTATGATGTTGCCATTATGAACTCCAGCTTACGCTTCCTGTACCAGCAGTTATAACAGTTACACTGTCTGAACCTTGTGTTGTGGTAGTTAATGTTAAACCAGTTTCTGAAAGTGTATAATCGCTTGGATATCTTAAAATTACTATTCCACTACCACCATTACCACCATTACCATTTATACGCCTACCACCACCGCCACCACCGCCAGTATTTACAGTACCAGCAGTTCCAGCACCGCTATTTGAACCTGCACCACCTCCATCAGTAGCAGAACCAGCAGAACCAGTATTACCACCGTCGCTATTAATACCACCTCCACCCCCACCAGCACGACCTACAGATGTACCAGTTATAGCAGAAGTTAAACCTGCACCACCATCTCCACCACTTCTAGGGTTGCTAGGACCTGTTGTTCCAGACATATCAGAACCAGCTCCACCAGCTCCTCCGCCACCACCGCCACCAGTGTGATAACCACTTGTATGATAACCAGAACCGCCTGCAAATCCTTGTCCAGCAGTTCCAGAACCACCAGCAAATAATACACCAGTTGTACCTCCAGAACCTCCACCTCCAGAACCACCTGCATATCCAGCACTATTACCACCAGCTGCGTCATCTAAACCTTTTCCACCTCTACCGCCACCTGTTGATGTAATAGTTGAAAATATAGAGTCGCTACCACTTGTTAAAGTTCCAGAGCTATCTGTACTACCAGAACCACCAGCACCTATACTTACTGTATAATTTGTATTTTGTGATAAAGATAAAGTTGCTTCAGTTGATGAATTACCACCAGAAGTTTCTGTTCCATAAGAATTACGATACCCACCAGCTCCTCCACCGCCACCAGCATCGTGTCCAGCACCTCCACCACCACCGATTACTAAATAATCTACTGTTACATTAAATGTACTGCTAGACATACCTGCCCATTGAGTTCCATTATAAATTTTTATAGTTCCTAAATCAGAATCATAAACTGTATCGCCAGCAGACATACCAGTAAGTGCGTTTATTTCGGAAGTTGTATAACTTTTTAATCTAAGTGAATTAGATAAAGCAATACCATTACCAGAAGTCTTCTCTGATATGTTATCTACTTTTAATTCACTAGCCATTGACTAATTCCCAACCTTGTGTGTTATCACCATTGTAAGCATTCTCGTTCCAAATATATGC
>Ga0255772_10002898_pt1 | contig 16614 bp, 15 predicted proteins | sample 071ome_34_FD_179970 | JGI IMG/M metagenome (GOLD analysis project Ga0255772, IMG submission 179970) | Coastal salt marsh microbial communities from the Groves Creek Marsh, Skidaway Island, Georgia - 071411BT metaG (version 2) | ecosystem: Environmental > Aquatic > Marine > Intertidal zone >...
ATTCGGGGAGCCGCTATTCGGGTAGCCGCTAGTCGAGCCCGGCTGGATGTCTTTGACAAGGCTCGTTCCACCCTCGGTGCCGTCGGTAACCCACAACTCAGATCCGTTGGTGCCATCGTTAGCACTGAAGATGGCTTGGTCACCAAGCACCGTCAAATCACCCGGGTAGCCGCCATTCGAGCCCGGCTGGATGTCTTTGACAAGGCTCGTTCCACCCTCGGTGCCGTCGGTAACCCACAACTCAAATCCGTTGGTGCCATCGTAAGCCGAAAAGAAGGCTTGGTCACCAAGCACCGCAAAACCATTCGGGGAGCTGCTACTCGAGCCCGGCTGGATGTCTTTGACAAGGCTCGTTCCACCCTCGGTGCCGTCGGTAACCCACAACTCATATCCGTTGGTGCCATCGTCAGCCCTGAAGAGCACAACATCACCAAACGGCGTGAAGAAATACGGGTCGCCGCCGGAGCTTCCCGGCTTGATGTCTTTGACAAGGCTCGTTCCACCCTCGGTGCCGTCGGTAACCCACAACTCACGTCCGTTGGTACCGTCGTTAGCCGAAAAGAAGGCTTGGTCACCGAGCACCGCAAAACCATTCGGGGAGCCGCTATTCGGGTAGCCGCTAGTCGAGCCCGGCTGGATGTCTTTGACAAGGCTCGTTCCACCCTCGGTGCCGTCGGTAACCCACAACTCAGATCCGTTGGTGCCATCGTCAGCCCTGAAGAGCACAACATCACCGAGGACGACGTAGTTCTGCGGATAGCTCCCGCTGGTGCCACTTTTGATGTCCTTCAACCGTTGGGTCCCATCAGCGGTTCCGTCGGTGACCCAAGGTTCTCTTCCGTGCGTATCCGAGTCAGCGGTGAAGATCACTTTTGAGCCGAACACGACGGATTCAAACAGCTCCAAGTCCATCATGCCGTAGTCATAGAGATCCCAACCAGTCGGATCAGGATTGGCCAACTGATCGGCCCGGATCCAACTGGTTTCCGAAGCTGTTCCTACCGATGCGTGAAAGCCGAAAAAGACGACGGCAAGGAGGGCGAGAAGCGCTGCGAACATCCACCTAGGCGTGAAGGCGTCACGCTGAGACACCTTCGGAGTGCGTATCAACGGTGTTTCACCCGTGTTCTTCTTCCAAGTAAACATCTGACCCCTGCCTCCACACTCCAGTGCAAAGTACCCCAGATCGGTGCTGGGGTACATGATGTGCCGAAGTTGCCCGACTGATCCGGTTTCAGCCGGTGGGGGATTCATTCGGTCGGCGGGCGTGTCCGAGAGCCGAGTGAGCGGCAGAGCAGGGCCAGTTGTCAGCGGTTCATTCGACGAAGGTTCAAGCTTTGGCTTTCTTGCCGCGGATGGTGGTGGCCCGAATCGCCTTGACGACGGTGTCGACAGCCTGCTCCGGCACGCCCACCACGGAGTAGTTGTCGCTGATCCGGATAGGCCCGATCTCACGGCCGGTCAGGTCGGTCTCGTTGGCGATCGCCCCGACGAGGTCACCCGGCCGCATCCCGGCCTTGCGGCCGAAACCGACATAGATGAGTCCGGTGCCGGGCCCGACATTGCCCTTCGGCTTCCTCTCGCTCTTGCCCTTTGGTCCCCGCTCAACCCCGTCGCGCTGCCGTGCTTTACCTTTGGAGCGCGGCTCGGATACGTCGGGGATTTCCGCCTCGCCGGTGACGGCACCGCGTTCATGGTGGAAGAGCTTGATGGCCGCCAGCGCAATCGACCGGTAGTCGTGCTTGTCGTCGACACCATCAAGAACGGCGACATAGTCCTCAAGATCGGTCTCCATCGGCGACTCGAGGATCTGTGATCGCATCACTTCGATCTGGCGGGTCCGCAGGTCGGCTACTGACGGCACGGTTCGGATCCGCAGGTCTGCTTCGTGAGACGCTCGATGTTCCCGAGCAGGCGACACTGTCGCGGTTCGGTCAGCGTGATCGCCACCCCCTTGCGTCCGGCGCGGCCAACTCGACCGATCCGGTGGACATAGCTCTCCGCCGCGGACGGAACGTCGTAGTTCACGACATGGGTGAGGGTGTCGACATCGAGTCCACGGGCAGCGACATCGGTGGCGATCAGCACTTCGGCCGTGCCATCGCGCAGGCGGCCCATGACCCGATCGCGTTGCTGTTGATTCATGCCGCCGTGCAAGGCCTCAGCCCGGTACCCCCGGCCATTCATCGTCTGGGTCAGCTCATCAACCTCGGTGCGGGTGCGACTCTGGGGGACTCGCAGAATTCGGCGATTTCTCTCGCAGAAATCAGCCGGGTTCTGCGGGTCCTCGATGTCGTTCTCGGCCTCGCCAAAACCTGCATCCCATATGCCGGCACAAGCACCGAAGTTGCTGGTGGCGTCAAGGAAGCCCGCCGACGTCACGCCATCACGCGAGCCCACCTGCTCGACAATGGGACGCGCCAAACATGCGCTCGGTCGAGCGCGCCATGCCTCTCGTGATCAGGCCGAGTTTGGCTTGATGGTGCGCCGAAGCGCCGCTTTGGCCTTCGCTAGCCTTCCATCGCCGAACCGGCAACGGGAAGCCACTCGTCAAGAGCCATGAACTGGCCCGAGGACTCAAACTCAAGGAGCTGCTTTGCCGTGAGTTCGACGATGCTCTTTGCAGCCGAGGCGGCGTCCGGGTACGTCGTAAGTGAGACGTTCACGCCTCGAGCAAGATCAGCGCCGGCAACGACGCTCTCGCCCCCATTCGCCGTAACAACGGACCACACCTCGACCATCAGCGCTTCGACCTCTGCTTGGGTCTTGGCTTCCTGAAAACGGGCTCCGGGCCGATTTGTAGAAATGCTTGTGTAGGTCATTTTGACACTCCCCCTTCGAGGTTCCAGTCGTACATGAGCCCCCGCATGGAGCGCAAGGGACTCGTTCGCTAACGACAGCAAACCGTCAGGTCAACGCCAAACCTTCGCCGCCCTGCTCGAGAGCAGAACCGCACCTCATGCGGGCCGATCGAGGTGCCCAATCAAGGGGCGTACTCGAAGACAACATTGACCATGCCAGCATCAGCGTCGTCAGAATCGGTGTGGTGAACGATGACGATCTTCTGCGACCCACAGTCACCAAAGTCATCACAGCTGATCGAGCCAGTAAGGCCGCCGTAGTCACGAAGCGCCGCGACCGAGGAGCTGATGCCTGCCTTGTCAATCACGAGTTGACCGGCATCGTTGACCTCGGCGTTGGCCTCAATCGCTGAGAGGAGAATCGTTGTGGCGTCGTACGTGCTGGCCCAGTACCCAGACGACGGCTCCTCACCATGATCGGCCCTGTAGTCGTCAAGAACCTCAAACGCCGTCTTCCCAGTGCTCTGATTGACGCTTGCACCGAAGTCGGTGAGGAGGCTCGTGAAGTACATGCCTTCGGACTCGCTGAGCTCGAGGTAATCGAAGTTCAACAGGCTGTCCGCGGCAAGTAGCTGGACGTTCTCAAGACCGGCAACACCCCGAGCCTGCGCAGCGACGAACTCCCCCGTGGGCTGGAAGATTGGGAAGAACAGCGCCTCCGGTGAACCCGCAGCGATCTCGGTCAGAACTGGGACCATGTTGGTTTCCCACATATCGACCACCTCGAAACCAGTGACCGTGCCCCCAAGCTGCTCGAACGCGTCGGCGAACGCCGAGGCGAGACCCTCGGTGTATCGATCACCGTCGTGAATGGCAGCAGCGGTCGTCATGCCGAGTTCGCCGAAAACGAAGTGCGCCATCGCCACGCCCTGGTAGAGGTCGTTGTGCGCCGTGCGGTAGAAGCCCGGGGAGTAATGAATGCCGGCGGTGCCCTGAAGGTCAGACGTCAGCGTTTGGGACGTCCCCGAGCCCGAGATCATGACGATGTCAGCGTCGGTGATCAGAGGAGCGGCCGCAGCGGCGGCGACCGAGCATGTGGTGCCGATCACCCCGACGATCTGGGCATCAGCCACGATGGTCTGTGCGGCGGCCTGGCCACCGTCGGCGGAGCAGAGATCGTCGAGACCCTGACCCATCGAGACCGAGAAGCCCTCAATATCGCCGTAGTCGGCAATGGCCGCCATAACCGCATTTTGATGCGGGATACCGAGGAACGCGAGATCACCCGTGATCGTGTCGAGCGAACGGATTTGAATCTCTTCGCCGCCGTCAACAACAACGACGGCCTCGCCCACCGCCTCTTCACCTCCGCAGCCGCGCCCAGCACAGCTCAAACCAAACGACTCGTACTCACTCCCCAACGGAGACTCCCAATACAAATCATCACAAGCGACGTCATCACCCGCCTCACACGCATCCCACAGCGCATCCAACTCAGGATCATCCCCATACGAACTCGCATCAGAGCCAAACAGGTCATCGTCCGAGCCGCCGCCGATGAGCACAAGATCCTCAAACGTCAGTTCCCCAAAGCACTCCAACCCCGCTGGCGACATCTCATCGGTGCCCGAGGTCAGCGAGTTGAGATCGCCTGACTCCTCAAGGGCACGTTCAACGTCACTCCAGCTCAGATCCAGTTCCTCGACCACGGCATCCACCGCACAGGCGACAAAGGTCTTGAGGCTTTCCGGGAGTTCCTCGAGTCCAACGTCTGCAGAGAACGACGCTTCCGCAAGAGCGATGACGTCGTCACGGGTGGTGTTGTCTGAAGAACTCCCCCCGCAGGCCGCAACGAGCATCGCCAAAACGGCCGACAGCGCGACGACTGCTCGGCGACCTGCTGAATGATGGATCTTCGCGTTCATGTCTTGGCCCTCCTCGTGGGCGTTGTCTCGTGCTCAGTGCCTCGGGTTTCCCAAGGCTCGCCGTTACGCACAGGCCTCGGCCGCTGTATCAGGATCCGTGCCCGTCTCGTTCAACTGCTCCAGGTCGTACACGATGGCGTCCAAGCAGGGTTCGAACTCGTCGACGACGTCATCGGCCCATGACACGATCAGGAACCCCACGACCGTCGACACGATGATGGCCAGCGCTCCGAGGATGATCGAGGCCTTGACCTTGTGGGTCTTGCGCTTGGCGAACCCCAGAACGACGGCAATCAAACCGAGGAGCGAGCCAACAAAGCCGACGAACGGTATCCAGCTCAGACACAAGCCGACGATGCCGCACACCAGCGCGGCCGTGGCGGTCTCACGCGGTTGGACACCCTCGTCTTGCGGTTGGCTGCCCGTCGGGGCTGGCGGCGGAGAAGCCGGCGCGGTTTCCGCTGACTGCGGCGCGTACCACTTGCCATCTGATGCTTGCCACCAGCCCTCGCCTTGTGATGTGTCCGACATAACTGCCACCTTCCCTTTTTGCTTTCGGCAGGGGGCACCGACGGGCCCTGACACTGCAGTCGTGGACGGCACCGAAATTCCGTCACCAAATGACGGAATTTGACCGGCATGTACGATGAGTGAGCGGATGAGCACTCCTGCCAAGCGGCTAACTGATCATGAGATCGCGTCGTTCGAGACGTTGTATTCGAGTGAGCTGCCCATCGTGTTCGGCTTTCTTCGGATTCGAGCGGCAGGGGACGTCGCCCTCGCAGAGGACCTCACGGCGCTCGTCTTCCTGTCTGCGGTGGAGCAGTTTCAAGCCGGCCGAGGAGATGTCGTGACTCGCAACTGGCTCCTCACCGTTGCGAAGCGACGCCTGATTGATCACTGGCGCCGCCTGGAAGTCGCCGAGCGCAAAGCTCCGCTCCTCCGCCCCACAACGCCTGCGGAGGACTTGTCGCTTTCGTTGACTGAGCGAGAACTTGTGGAGCGGGCGCTGGCTGCGCTGACCGTCACAGACCAAGCCGCACTGACGATGAGCCATCTCGACGGTATGAGCGTTCCCGAGATCGCCGAGGTTCTCGGCCGCGGAAAGCGGGCGACCGAATCGACATTGCGGCGAGCTCGCGAACGATTCCGAGCTGAATATCGGAGGCTGACCGTTGACTGAACGCGACCCGATCGAGCGCCTCGAAGCATCCGATGGGCTTTCCATCGAGCCACGACCTGAGTTCGCGTCCGAGCTGCGCATCATGCTCGACCTTCGCCTCCGGATGACGGAAGGTGATGCCCCCAGTAGCGAACGCAACGAGGAAGGCGCTAAGGGAGACAAAGCCGGCAGCAGGCAACGACCCGACCGCCTTCAAACCCTCATCCTCGCCCTCCTTGCCCTGCTCATCTTCCTAGCCATCGGGCTGGTGACGTACCTCGCCGTCTGGGTCATCACCAAGACCGACTCGCCCGATCCCTCAACACCGATGCCAACCACGACAGCACCGCCTCCTGACGAGACCAGCGCAGACAGCCCAGGCCCCGACGGACCGCTCTCCGATCTCGAAACCCAGCTCACAGAAGCCGGCTGTCGAGTGCTCGGGTCGACAGAAGCTCAACGCTTCGACTGCAGCGGTACCGATCTATCGAACATTCTGCTCGACGGTGCATCGCTCGCAGGGTCAGATTTCACCGGAGCTCAGATGCCTGGAGCGTCGCTCGCCGGCGCCGATCTGACCGGAGCGACCCTCAACCGCGTCTGGCTGTATGCGGCGGACCTCACCGATGCCAACCTCTCAGGGGCGGAGATCCTCGGCGCTGACCTGAACGAAGCCCGACTGGTCGGGGCCGATCTCTCCGGCAGCGTCATTCAGGACACCTTCCTGACCGAAGCCGACCTCACCGACGCGACACTTCGGGAGGCTTCCCTCACCGACGTCATCCTCTACGAAGGTGACCTGACGAATGCCGACCTCACGTCAGCTTCGCTCACCCGAGTCGACCTGACCTTCGCCACCGTTCGCGGTGTGATCCTCCGCAACGCCAAGCTCTCCCAGATGCAGCTCATCCAATTGGACTTCACCGGCGCGGACTTCGTGGGCCTGCGAGTGGCGGCCGACTGGTTCCTCGTCACCTGCCCTGATGGTTCACCACAGGGCGTGCAGGAAACGGTCCCCTGCGGCATCCGGGAGCAAGAACCGCACGCCGGTCCAACGACGGCGAGATTGCGGAACCCACCACAACAGCGGAGTAGCGTCTCGCTCCGAACGAGGGGGGCTCATGCACAAGATCCTGATGACAATCACTGCGCTCGCGCTCGTCGCCGCTGCGTGCGGTGGCGGTGGCGGTGACGACGAGACAACGGCGGAGGCAACGACCACCACCGAGGCAGCAGCCACGACCACCGAGGCACCCGCCACGACGACAAGTACAACCTCAACAACCACCACCACGACGACCACCGAACCCCCGCTCGCATGGCGACAGGTCCTCGCCGGCGACGACTGCGTCTGCTCGGACGGCTCCGACTACAGCTACTGGGTCCGCGAGGGCGATCCGAGCAAGGTGATGCTGTTCTTCGACGGTGGTGGCGCCTGTTTCTCCGCCGAAACCTGCGACCCGAACGGATCCCCGACCTACAGCATCCGAGCCGACGACAACCCGAACGCGGCAGCCAACGGCGTCTTCGATCTCGACAACCCGGAGAACCCTGTCCGCGACTGGACCATGATCTTCATGCCGTACTGCACCGGCGATGGCCACCTCGGCACCAACGCCGGCCACGACTACGGCGACGGCATCGTCATCAACCACACCGGCTACCTCAACGGCCTCCAGGGCTTCGACGAGGTCGTCGACAACTACGGCGCGGCAGACCAGATCCTCGTCACCGGCTCCAGCGCCGGCGGAATCCCCACGCCGCTCTTCGCCGGGCTGCTCGCCGACGCCCTGCCCGACGCCGAAATCCTCGGCCTGCCCGACGCCTCGGGCGGCTACCCCAGCACCCCGCTCGTCAACGGCGTCATCGGCGGGCTGTGGGGCACCGAAGGAGCGGTCCCTGACTGGTCGACCACCGAAGGGGTCGCCGCAGCCGAAATGGGCATCCCGGACCTGTACCGGTACGCCGGCCTCGAGTTCCCTGAGATCCGCTGGGCCCGCTTCGATCACGCCTACGACGGCACACAGGCGTCGTTCTCGGCCCTTGCCGGGTTGGAGGATTCGTCAGTGAAAGCCGTGCTCGACCTCAACGAGCAACTCACCGAAGACGCCGGCGTCGACCTGCCGGTCTACATCGCTCCGGGCACGGAGCACACGATCATGGGCCGGGCCGAGATGTACGTGCTCGAGGTCGAGGGTGTTCGCTACGTCGACTGGCTGACCGACTTCATCGCCGGTGAAGCGATCGACGACGTCGTCTGCACCGACTGCGGTGCGCCGTCCTGATCACCCCCGGCGCAGACATCGACGACTGAGCCCGGTTCGCACCAGCGTGCCCGAGATCACTACGGTGTGAACGTTCGCTTACTTCTTGCTCAGCCAACCGGAGTGACCATGTCCGACACCATGTCCCCAACCGAGATCGACGAATTCCGCGCTCGTTGCCGTGCGTTCCTCGACGAGCACGCCACCGGCATGAACATGGGCGGCGACCCCGATCCTCGCGGCTCCAAGCGACTCGAGTACGGCCAGATCTTCCAGAAGGCGTTGACCGAAGCGGGGCTCGCCGGCCTCACCTACCCCAAGGAGTACGGCGGCCAGGGCCTCACCAAGGAACACGAGCGCATCTGGCGCGAGGAATACGGCAACTACCCGAACATGACGTTCGAGTTCACGATCAGCCACGGCATGTGCCTTCCGATGCTCGCCGAGTACGGCACCCACGAGCAGAAGGCCGCCTACCTCGCCGACAACATCTCCGGCGAAAAAGTCTGGTGCCAGATGTTCTCCGAACCCGGCGCCGGCTCCGACGTCGCCAGCCTTCAGACCAAGGCCGAGCGCGACGGCGACACCTGGGTGATCAACGGCCAGAAGGTCTGGACCACGCTTGCTCACGTCTCCGACTACGGCGTGATCATCGCCCGCACCGACGCAAGCGTGCCCAAGCACGCCGGCATCTCGATGTTCATCGTGCCGCTCGATGCGCCCGGCGTCGAGATCCGTCCGATCCACCAGATCGACGGCGGCAAGCACTTCAACGAGATCTTCTTCACCGACGTCTCGATCCCGGCCGACAACCTTCTCGGCGATCTCAACAACGGCTGGAACATGGCCACTGCCATGCTCATGTACGAGCGTGTCGCCATCGGCTCCGGCGCTGTCAGCGGTGTGCGCCACGAGCGGGCCGACCAGCTCATCGAGCAGGCACAAAAGCTCGGCAAGATCGAAGACCCGGTCGTGCGCGACCGCCTGATGAAGCTCTACATCATGGAGACCACGGCGTCGCTCGTCTCGATGCGCACCCGCGCCGAACTGCAGGCCGGCAAGACCCCCGGCCCCGGCGGCTCACTCGGCAAGCTCATCGGCACCAACAACATGAACTTCGCACGAGATCTTTCGCTCGAACTCATCGGCCCTGGCTCCGTGGCCTGGGATGGCGAGAGCGGTGGCGGCTGGGCCCGCACGGCACTCACCGGGCTGCAAGGCGGCATCGCCGGCGGCACGAACGAGATTCAGCGCAACATCATCGGCGACCGTGTTCTCGGGCTCCCCCGTGACATCGACGTGTCGAAGAACGTGCCCTTCAGCGAATTGAAGGTCGGCACCCAGCGCGACTGAGCATCAGCTCACACAGTTGACGACCGCTTCGGTGAGGCGGGTTGTTCGGAGATCCCCCAACAACCCGCTTGCCATCTGGTTCATCACATAGCCGTACCCGATACCCAGATCCGGATCGGCGTACCCGAGCGAGCCGCCAGCGCCCGGATGTCCGAACGAACGGGGGCCCGCAAACGGCACGACACCGTCGGGCAACATGAACCCCATGCCGAACTTGGTTTCCATCACGAGACTCTTGTCGGGTCCGCTGGTGACCGGCGTCGTTGCCAGCTCCCGGGTTGCATCGTCGAGGAGCCGCACCCCGCCGACCTCGCCGACCGTTGCGGCATAGATCGTCGCCAGACTGCGGGCATTCGTGATGCCTGCTGCGCCCGGGATCTCCGAGGACCACACATCGCCCCGGTTGAAGGTGTTCTCTCCGGCGAAGCTGAAACGCCCATCAAGCGATAACGCCCGACCTCCCATCGTTCCCGGCCCGATGAGCGACATCATCAAGGCGAACCGCTCGGGATCGATCGACGAAGAGGAGTTGCGAATCGGCGCCACTCGGGCGTGCTCGGATTCGGGCAGTCCCATATGGAACTCGACGCCGAGCGGCTCGACGACATTGGTCTGGAGCCAGTCGTTCATTCGGATGCCGGTGACACGCCGCAGGATCTCTGCCGTAATCCAGCCATAGGTGATCGCGTGATAGCCGTGACTGCCGTCGAGCTCCCATAGCGGCACCTGGGCCGCAATAGCCTCGACGATCGGCGCGACCGCAAGGACTTCCTCAAGCGGCGGAGGGTTGTCGACCGACGCAAGACCCGCCCGGTGACTGATCGCCCAGGAGATCGGAAGGTCGGCCTTTCCGGCGGCACCGAACTCCGGCCAGATCGAGCTGACCGGAGCCTCGTAATCAAGCCGGCAGGCCTGAACGAGCATGGCAAGACAGATCGCAGCAACGCCCTTCGTCGACGAGAAGACAAGCTGAAGCGTCTCGGCGTCATAGGCCCGGCCACTGTCATCCGCCGTACCTCCGGTCAGGTCGACGACCAGCTTGCCGTCGTGCACGAGGCTGAATCCCGCACCGGCTTCGTCGTCAATTTCCCAGTTAGCCCGGAAGGCGTCGGCAATCGCGCCGTATCCATCCTCCACAAATCCGGTGATCTCGACCACAACCCCACCCCACGTTGAGCTCGAGCGACGGTAGCCCACATACCTCACCCCAAGCAGATGCGTGCATGCCAAACTGCACCCTGCCGGGTTCCCCCGCGGATGGAGGCAGTGATGCAGTTGGCGATGGTCGGACTCGGTCGGATGGGCGCGAACATCGTGCGTCGCTTGATGACCGACGGCCACGACTGTGTCGTGACCGACAACAACCCGGACGCAACCGCCGAACTCGAAGCAGAAGGGGCCACGGGCGCCGAGGATCTCGCCGACCTCGTGGCCAAGACCAGCGGTCCTCGCCACATCTGGATCATGGTGCCCGTTGCGGTCGTCGACCAGATCATCGAGCAACTCGTGCCGCTGCTCTCCCCCGGCGACGTGATCATCGACGGCGGTAACTCCCACTACCGCCACGACATTGACCGCGCTGACCGCCTCGCCGAACACCACCTGCACTATGTCGACGTCGGAACCAGTGGCGGTGTCTACGGCCTCGAACGCGGTTTCTGCCTGATGGTGGGCGGCGAAGCCGCCATCGTCAAGAACATGGCCCCACTCTTCGACACAATCTCACCGCCGATCGACTCGGTGCCGCGAACGGCAAACCGCACCGGGGATATCGTTCCGGCCGAACACGGCTGGCTGCACTGTGGCCCGGCGGGTGCGGGCCACTTCGTGAAGATGGTCCACAACGGGATCGAGTACGGCATGATGGCCGCCATCGCCGAAGGGCTCGGCATCCTCGAAGCCGCCGACGCCGGCACCGAAGAGCGCCAGGCCGATGCCGAGACGGCCCCACTCGACGATCCCCGGGCCTACCAGTACGACTTCGACATCGAAGCGATCACCGAGCTATGGCGGCGCGGCAGCGTCATCAACAGTTGGCTGATCGACCTCACCGCCAACGCTCTCGCCGACGACCCACAGCTGTCGAGCTTCGCCGGCCGGGTCTCCGATAGCGGCATGGGTCGCTGGACCGTGAACGCCGCCGTCGACACCGGCGTGCCTGCCCACGTCATCACCGCCTCGCTGCTCGAGCGCTTCGCCAGCCGCGACAACTTCGACTTCGCCGGGAAGGCGCTCTCGGCGATGCGCATGCAGTTCGGTGGTCATCACGAGAAGAAGAGTTGAGCGGATGAACGGTGACCAGGCCGATGCGCTGGTGCTGTTTGGCATCACCGGTGACCTGGCAAAGAAAAAGCTGATTCCGGCGCTCTACGAACTCACGGCCGAGGGCCGGCTCGACATGCCCGTCGTCGGCACTGCGCGCAGCCAGTGGACCGATGAGCGACTCGTCGATCACGTCCGTGAGGTCCTTCAAGGCCGAGACGAAGCGATCATCGACCAGCTCTGCTCCCACCTGAGCTATGTCGAGGGCGACTACCAGAACCCAGCCGTCTACGACCTCATCTCCGAGAAGCTTGGCGATGCCCAGCTGCCGGTGTTCTTCATGGCGATCCCACCGTCGCTGTTCGACGACGTCGCCACCGGCCTCGCTGGCGTCGGATTCGCCACCAACGGCCGCCTCGTCGTCGAGAAGCCGTTCGGACGCGATCTCGCCAGCGCCATCGAACTCAACGAAATCCTCCATCGCCACTTCCGCGAGGACCAGATCTTCCGGATCGACCACTTCCTCGGGAAGGAGCCGGTGCAGAACCTGCTCGTCTTCCGATTCGCCAACGTCCTCCTTGAGCCCATCTGGAATCGACACCATGTCGCCAGCGTCATGGTCACCATGTCGGAGGCGTTCGGGATCGAAGGACGAGGCCGCTTCTACGACGGCGTGGGAGCCATCCGCGACGTCATTCAGAACCATCTCCTGCAGATCGTCGGTCTGCTCGCCATGGAACCTCCCGTCTCGAGCGAGCCCGATGCGTTGCGCGACGAGATCGTCAAGGTCATGCGCGCCATCCCGGCGCTCACCCCTGAGGACGTTGTCCGAGGCCGCTACGACGGCTACCTCGACGAACCCGACGTCTCCCCCACCTCTGGCACGGAGACCTTCGCAGCCGTCCGGCTAGGAATCGACAACTGGCGTTGGGCCGGTGTGCCCTTTTTCATCCGCGCCGGCAAAGGTATGGACGAAACCGTCACCGAGGCGGTCATCGAACTCCGCCAGACTCCGCAGGATCTCTTCGCCCCCGAAGGCAAGCCGCCCGCAAACGTCATCCGGTTCCGCATGAAGCCCGACGACGTCATCTCCATGTCGATGCAGGCCAAGGTGCCCGGTGACGGCCTCCGCGCCCAGGGTGTCGATCTCACCGTCGACTACGGCGAAGCGCTCGGCGGCGACGGACCCGACCCCTACGAGCGCCTCATCGGAGATGCCCTCGACGGCGATCCCCGACTGTTCGCCCGACAGGATTCGGTGGAGGAGGCGTGGCGCATTGTCGAGGGCGTCCTCGACTCCACAACGCCGCTCCACGACTACCGACGCGGCAGTTCGGGCCCCGACTGTGCGTCTCTCCTGCCCGGCGGCCTGAGCTGGCCGCAACACTGAGATGGCCTCCGCAATCCGGGTCCATCGCTCCACCACCGCCCAAGACGCCGCCGATGATGCTGCGGCGTGGGTCGCAGGTCGAGCCGTCGCCTCGATCGAACGCACTGGCCGATTCGTATGGGCCGTGTCGGGTGGCTCGACGCCGGCTGTATTCCTCGAATCCCTTGCCGCTCACGACCAGGTCGACTGGTCGGCTGTGCATCTCTTTCAAGTCGACGAACGCGTCGCTCCCGCCGGAAGTCGTGATCGCAACGACACGATGATCCGGGAACGCTTCGTCGACCACCGTCCTCTCGTGCGGTATCACCCCATGCCGGTCGAAGCCGACGACGAACACGCTGCACTCGCCGACCACCTGACCGAACTCGAGCATCTCGCCGGCACCCCCGCTCGCCTCGACCTGATCCAGCTCGGTCTTGGCGATGACGGACACACAGCATCGCTCGTTCCCGATGACCCGGTGCTCGAAGCCACCACCGACGTTGCAGTGAGCGCCGAGTACAAGGGCACCCGACGTTGGACCATGACCGCACCGCTCATCAACCGAGCCCGCGAACGCCTCTTTCTCGTGACGGGCACAGAGAAGGACGTTGCGCTCCAACGCCTAGCAGCAGGAGACCCCGGCATTCCCGGATCTCTGATCACCGATAACCAGACCTTCCTGGCGACCGACCGCCAGATTCCAGGTTTCTCACCCACGCCCTGGTGAGCGCAGCGCCACGTCCAGACGACATGGTCCGAGTCCGGGTCACCCTCCGGCGATGCGGCCTGCCTTTTCGAAAAGCCCGACCGTGGTGGCATGCAGCAGGTCGCCGAACTCCTTGGGCGCCTTGCCGGCAAAGGCCCGGGCATGGGTGCCCTCGAGGATGATGCCGGTCTTGTAACAGGCAAGCACGGCGTACCAGTCGAGGGCGCTGAGATCGCGAGGCGAGTTGGCGTCGTAGTGGGCGACAAGTTCGTCGATCGCCGGGAAGCCATCCCAGGGCTGGATCGACATCATCCCCGCCGCGCCGTCGGCTTCAGGCCAGAACGCAACCACGAGCCCGAGATCGATGAGCGGATCGCCCTGCGTGGCGAGTTCCCAGTCGACGATGGCGGCAATCTCACCGGCATCCGGGCGGAACATCACGTTGGCAAGGTGGTAGTCGCCGTGGATGATGCCCGTGGGTGACGGCTCGGGCCGGTTGGCCTCGAGGAACCCCTGGATCTCAGCAAGATACGGCAGATCGGGTCCGGGATAGCCCTCCATCTCGTTGTAGCTCTCGAGCTGCGACTGCCAGCGGGGCACCTGACGCTCGAGGTAGCCCTCAGGCTTCCCGAAGCCATCGAGATTCTTCGTCGCCGGATCGACCGCATGCAGCGACAGCAGGGCATCGACGAACGAGAAGCCCATCGAACGACGTACCGCCGGATCCGACCCGTGAAACGCAGGGAGCCCCGCGGTCGCCTGGAAGCCATCGATCGGCTCCATCAGATAGAACGCAGCGCCGAGAATGTCGATGTCACCCTCTGCGGCGATCAGCCGCGGATGCGGGACGTCGGTGTCGGCGAGGGCACCGAGCACGCGAGCCTCTCGACGCATCGTCTCGTCGGAATTCTTGCGCTTGTGCTCCGGCGGGCGACGGAGGATGAACGTGCGCCCGTCGCGCACGAAGCGCAGCAGCAGGTTTTGGGTTCCGCCTGCGAGCGGTTCGACCGATTCCAGCGGGCCCGAGCCAAGACCCTTCCCATCCATCCAGTCCGCGAGGAGATCGATGTCGACGATCGACGGATCGACAGGTTGCCCGTCAGCCACCACCGACCGTCCCGGTCATGGCGCCGTCGAGACGGACGATCGTGCCAGAGATGTAGCTCCCGGCATCGCTCGCGAGGAGCAGCGCCGCTCCAATGATCTCGTCGGGCCGGCCGACCCGACGGGCCGGGATCGTTCGTTCCATCCACGCCACCATTTCCGGTGGCCAGGCATCGCTGATGTCGGTGGCGAAGGGGCCCGGAAGCAAGCAGTTGACCCTCACCTCCGGGGCCAACGACCGGGCGAGGCCGGTGGTGAGGTTGTTGATGCCGGCCTTCGCAATGCCGTAGGGCAGTTCCATCTCGCCCGGACGTAACGACGCCGTGCTGGACACATTGATGATTGCACCACCGCCCGCCTCCTTCATGCGCTCACCGACAAGCGCCGAGAGCCGGAACGGTCCAGTGAGGTTGACATCGATCACCTTGCGCCAGAGCTCCTCGGTCACCGAACTCAGCGACTCGTAGAGCGGACTCATGCCGGCGTTGTTGACCAGAATGTCGACTCGACCGAACTCGGCGTAGACCTCGTCTGCCAAGCGGGAGACCTGTTCCCACTCGCCGACATGGCACGCCTTGGCCGTGATGGTGCGGCCGGTGGCCTCGGCAATCTCGGCTGCCGTCTGCTCCAGCACATCGAGCTTCCGGCTGGCAATGATCACATCGGCGCCGTGCTCGGCAAACGCCTGCGCCATCTCGCGGCCCAGACCGCGACCCCCGCCGGTGATCAGGGCACGCTTTCCGCTGAGATCGAAGCGATCGACCATCAGACAGGCAGGTCCCCGGTGGCGGCGCGAGTGGTGCCGTGATCCTTGTAGGCGGCGATGGTTCGCTGCGCGATGCGCATCTGATGGATCTCGTCGGCGCCGTCAGCGAATCGGGCCCAGCGGGCGTGCTGGTACATGTGTGCGAGCGGCGTATCGGTCGAGTAGCCGAGCGCACCGTGGGTCTGGATCGCTCGATCGATGATGCGGTTGAGGCTGTTGGCGACGAAGTGTTTCGCCATGGAGACCTCCGACTTGAAGTCGACGTTCTCGCCCCGGTGGGCAGCGTCGATCTTCGAAGCGGCATGCAACACCATCAGCTTGCACTGGTAGAGCTCCATTGCCGAATCAGCGATCATCCACTGGACGCCCTGCTTCTCGGCGAGGATCGAGCCATGGCTGTACCGCTCGAGTGAGCGGCCGACCATCATGTCGAGTGCCGTTTCCGCCTGAGAGATCCATCGCATGCAGTGAGCGAGCCGAGCCGGGCCGAGGCGGTACTGGCCGAGTAGGTGACCCTGACCACGACCGCCGAGCATCTGGCTCTCGTGGACTCGGAGATCTTCGATCACGATCTCGCTGTGGCCGGTGCTGCCGTGCATCGTCTCGATCTGGCGTACCTCGTTCCAACCCTCGGCGGGCAGATCGATCAGGAACGCCGTATTGGCGGCCTGGGGCAGATCCGGGTCGTCTTCGGTGCGTGCGACGAGAATCGCGAAGTTGGCACGGTGGGCGTTGGAGATGAACCACTTGTGCCCGTTGAGCACCCACTCCTCGCCGTCCTGGTACCCGTTGGTGCGGATCAATGTGGGGTCGGAGCCTGCGACCTCCGGTTCGGTCATCGCGAAACACGACCAGGCGGTGCCCTCCGTCAGCGGCCGGAGGTACTTCTCCTTCTGCTC
>Ga0255772_10002905_pt1 | contig 16603 bp, 5 predicted proteins | sample 071ome_34_FD_179970 | JGI IMG/M metagenome (GOLD analysis project Ga0255772, IMG submission 179970) | Coastal salt marsh microbial communities from the Groves Creek Marsh, Skidaway Island, Georgia - 071411BT metaG (version 2) | ecosystem: Environmental > Aquatic > Marine > Intertidal zone > Salt...
GACGGCTGAGGTGGCGCGGTTAGAGGAGTTGTTGGCTGAGGCGAGAAATAAGGCATCGGCGGACTTCGTGAGGATGGCGAGAGAGGCGACTGCGGAAGGGGTCAAGCGCGCGCGCGAGTTTGCGAGGGAGGCGAAACCACTCGTAGAGGATGGAATCGAAAGGCTCGGACCGACGCTTCGTCGCGCGCGAACCGAGGGAGTGAAACGATACAGAAAGGAAATTCGGCGGGCGCAAACCAAGTTTGGTCCGTATCGTCGACGAATTAAGGAGAAGATGAAGACGATTGACGCGCTCAAGCCGTATGCGACGGATCGTCACGTCAATACGGCGGTGCAAGTCGCTTACACCTTGTTCATGGCGTACGTTGTGCACCGCGTGTTGGGGATCGTGTATCGACTCGCGTTTCGAAGAAGGATACGTCCCGTTCCGAGGCATGTGCGAAGCCAATCGGTCGAGTTTCGGCCGTTGACTCCCGAGCGTTGATTGGAAAGCTTGCGAAAAGTTTTACACGTCGTTTACAACAAATCAATAGTCTTCTAAAAAACCTTGTAATGTGAGTGCGGATGGCCGTTGATATGTTTCTTCAATGTGCCGTTTCGTGCACTGATATCTTCTAATGAGGGTTATTAACCTTTTCGGGCGAAATCATGGGCGTCTTGGCCTCGAGACCAAACGCTCCGCGGGAGTGATCGAGGTGCATTTCGGATCTCGATCGAGCGTGCAACGCTTGCATGTTAAAGCTCGGACCAGATTCAGCCATGGCCATGAAGCTCGTTCCCGACTGCGACTTTGCGTTACTCAACCATTTATTTTCCTTGCTATCTTCCATCATTTGATTGTCTATATCTGGATCGTACGCCTTTGTACCCTTTGCGTCGAGAAGCTCGAGCCATTCGCTGGAGAACATATTGAACCTCTTGAGTAAAAACATGCGGAGCGGCATGAGCGCAATGATGAAGAGCGGGAACGTGAGAGCAATTGGAGAGCTACGAATACCCCACAGAACGCCGACGCACGCAATTTGCACGCAGGTAAAGGCGTGAACTCGACTCAGAGGTACGTGTCTCACATACGAAGTTGGAGGATGCAAACGCGGCTCCATAAAGGCAATTTTGATGCGCTCCCAAAAGTGGTTCTCGTACAAGCCCATGATTCCAGTGTAGATGAAGAGGCCGAATAGCACGCTTAACGGGATTGATTTCAGCACTGGAATCACGACAAAGCTCAACGCGACGAGGACATTCACCAAGAGTGGGCTGAGACGCTGCTCATGCACTTTGATGATTTTCGTGCGCGTCTCACCGTCGACCACGTACTCCTCCACGTCGCTCAGTGCCAAGACGTATTGCGGCGAGTGAGGCAGCGAGCCCGTAGGTGGGGGTAGTCCCAACAGCGAGGTGATGAGCACTAAGAAAGCGAGAACCGCAAAGTTGTAGTGGTAAGCCGCGCCCTTGCGCATCTTCATGTCTGGCGTATTGCAGAGCAAAGTGGCCACGTTCATATCCACAAAGTAGAGCATAGTCAACATGACGGCTGGCAGAATGGCGATGAGCGGAATGTATTTATCTCCAGCGCTCAGGTCTAACCACCAATTTCTATCCATCGACGGCGCGAACGAAGTGGTGATTTGCAAGTTTTCGAGTCCTGCTATCTTGGCCAAGTTTGCGGTGACGCTCGCGATGATCACTGCCGAAGCGAGACCAAAATCTGCAAAGAGCTCTCTGATGGTTGCGTTCATGTACGGCGAACTTCGAAGTTGTACCGCGCCCAAACCGATTTGCAACGTCATCACGCCCAAAATCAAACTAAACAAGGCTGCTTCGGTCGTGTAAGAGTCATCGGTGAAGTATTCGATGAGATTTTTCATCCCCTCGAAAATGAAAATCGCACACACAAAGAGGCTAAAGATGTCTTGGGTAAACTTTGTGCATTTTCTCGCCACCCACGCGCAGGCGTCTGAACACGCGAGAATGAGCATGAAGATAGCCGTCCAAACGCCGACCCAACCAAAAGTTGGTAAGAATTCAATCTTCCACGTCTTGCAGCGCTTGAAGAGTTCGATGAGAAACACCGTCTGCGGACCAGCCGGTCGAAGCACTATCTCAGGCTGACCCGCAAAGATGGCCCAGAGGATACCACTCAAAGCTTGGCTTGCCAGATACTCCATCGCACCCACCATACCCGTCGTCTCCTTGTATGCAAGACCGCCGAACGCGATGGCGGGTCCGAGGCAGGCGAAATACATGTACAGCGTCGCGCTCAAACACTTGGTCGGAGCCTTGAGCGCGTCCGACCAATCGCTCTTGTAGTGCACCAGTCGTCGCTTCACGTCATCGATGATGCCACCCGCGAATTTACCCGTGTACATGGCCCCGCGTCGGGACGCCATCTCAGCCTCCACCTCGGCTCTCCGAATGTGTTCGCCCGTCAGCACTGAAATCGCCTCGACGTATCCGTCAATCACATCCTTGACCGTTTTTGCCGTGCGAACATCCTTGACGAAATCCGTCTCATTAATGAGCTTCAAAAACGCCGTCTTCATCGTTTTCAACGCCTCGATCCGCGTCAAATCCGAAAGCGCCCCGTGCGGGTGCAAATCCTCGGGAACGGTTACCAACAATACAACCTTTGTATTCCTTCCATCCACCGCCCCGAGGTTCACATCCCTCTCCAGCGTACTCACCGCCACCCGACACCCCCGTCTCCTCGACACCTCCGCAGCGAGATCCTCCCTCGTCATCCCCGCCCCTTGACTCTCAAAATCCTCCAACTCTTCCCCAATCAACGCCGCGCACCCGCGTTCGTTCGCCGCCGTAAACACCCGCCCCACCCGCGCCCCACCGCCTTCCCCCCCACCCGCGCCCCCGATCGCCCGTCGCGTCAGCGAACTCACGATTTCCGTCTCCCTCCACGCGTGTTCGCGCACGCGCACCGCGTCTTCCCGCAGTTCAGGCACGAGCTCGAGCAAAAATTTCGTCCACAGCGGCAGACACGTCTCCAAATCCACACCGCCCGCCCGCGCGTCGTCCGCACCGTCATCGCCGCCGCCGCCGCCACCGCTCGGTCCCGCGTCGACGCTCCGTCGATCCGACATGATTTCTCGACGCGGGCGCGTCGCGTCGCGCGGTGTGAGGGACGCGATGGGTCTGGTCGGTCGCAACGGCCACACGCGGCTCTGCTTAGTTGACCTTTCTATTCTATTTAGGTAGACACACCTCCCTATATGAACCATGTGTACATACTTTACATTTGAAGATCTCATCAAGCGCATTCATTACTTTGCCAGTGCTCACCCCTCAAATATTTTCACGAGTCATGAACGGTCGAATAGTGGATGAGAGTGGAAACGAGGGATCCATCCATCGGACGACGGACCGGTGGACGACACACAGTCGCGCGCTCGAGAACCCGAGCCCGAACGCACCGGTCGAATGCACGCCAGCCAACTCGCACTCGCGTCGAACCTCACCTCGGTGTCCACCGTCAAGGCGCTCGGACAAGGACGACGAACGACGCACCGAAACGCGCGTTCCAACACATCGCGAACGATCCTCGCGCCGGTGAGAGCCATGGCGTCGCAAGATGAACTGAAAAAGCTCGTCGGATACAAGTCTGTGGACGATCACGTCAAGTCTGGTATGGTGGTTGGTCTCGGTACGGGATCGACGGCGTATTTCGCGGTTGAACGCTTGGGGCAAAAGCTCGCGAGCGGAGAGTTGACGGATATCGTCGCCATTCCGACGAGCGAACGCACGCGCGAACAAGCGGAATCTTTGAAGATTCCGTTGTGCACGTTGAATGAGAAGTCGGAACTTGATGTTGCGATTGATGGTGCGGATGAGGTTGATCCGGCGCTCGCGTTGGTCAAGGGCGGTGGTGGAGCGTTGCTTCGCGAGAAGATGGTCGAGGTCATGGCGAAGAAGTTTGTCGTCATTGTCGACGAATCCAAGCTTTGCAAAGGTCTCGGCCCGGGTTTCCCGCTTCCGGTTGAAATCACTCCGTTCTGCCACATGCACACGCTCCGCACTATTGGCAAGCTTCCCGCCCTCGCGGGCTGCGAACCGGTCCTTCGCATGGGTTCGTCTTCCAACAACAAGAATGACGGCGACAACATCGCCGTCACGGATAACGGCAACTACATCGTCGACTTGCACTTCAAGACGCCGATCGCCGATCCGGTCGCTGCCGCCAACCAATTGAAGAACACCGTTGGCGTCGTCGACCACGGTCTCTTCGTCGGCATGGCTTACCAAGTCATCGTCGCCGGTAGCGATGGTATTCGCGTCGCCGGCACGGATGGCGAAAAGGCGTGGTGGTAAAGTGAAGGCGAATTTTCGCTGCTAAATTTTGCGCGTTTGAAATACAACAAAAGAAGAGAACGTATCTACCGTACCGCTAAGCACCTTCATTTTTTCATTCTGCATGCTTCGCCGAGATGCCGACGAGATTGTCGCCGCTTGCCGCGCGCTTCACGTCCCAGCTCCGTTCCTCCATGTGAATTAGGTAGCACAGCACTCTGTACATTGCCGACATTTCGCCGAGATCCTTCGCGGTTTTCTCGTTAATCTTCGCGTCGACGTGTACGCCCGGAACGGCTTGAAGAAGCACGCGAGGCAGAGGCGCCGAAAAGGCTTTGCATCGACGCCAGAGTTCGCTCCCTTGTTCGCCCACTTTGCCCGGGAAGAAGCACGCGATTGTCGCGAGGACAAAGGCGATGGACGCCTGAATCACGAGTTCCGAATACACGAGCAAACACGCGGCAACTTTGAGAATGAGACGAAACGGAATGATGGAACCTTTACCCACGACGACAAAGGCATCCAAGGTGGCGTGCGCCGCGGCGTCGGCTCTCTCTGAAAATGTCTGCCGCTCCTTCATCTCTGTGACGCTCTTTGTCGCCGCGGCGGCAACCTCCGCCGCTCGGAAGCTCATCCGCGAAACGAGCTCGGCTTCGTGCTTGAGCAAGGTTCCGAATTCTTCTGCATGTTTAGCAGCCGCTCGTCTCGTCGATTCCGCCGCCGCCGCCGCGCGTCGAGCCGCTGTTTCTGCGCTTTGGCTCGCCCACTCTTGACACTCTGTCGCCCAGCTCCTCTTTGAGTCAACGACGTCGGCGTCCAATTCCGTCTCGCCCTCGTCCACGCTCGCCTTTGAGCTCACCGAATCCGCACCGCGCTGCTTCACCCCTTTGCCCGTGATTCCGTGCGCGCGATCGTACCACGCGTGCGCATCCTCGTATCCCATTTCAAATAACTGCTTGAGCTTGTACGGCTCTGGCGGGTAAAAGCACCACCAAATTGGTATATACTTGCTCGGTTTGATATCCGCACGAGACGAGTAAAACGGATTGACGACGACAATGTCCGGATTTGCCCGCTTGCAGTGGAGCTTACTAAACGTCCCATCCTGTTTAAACCCCTTCCACACCTGCATATCCGTCACCGCACCGTCTAAACACAACCCAAACCCGGCGAGCCACAACGGCAAACCGCTCAACGGAACGATGCACGCCGAGCACAGCAACGCCTGAATCAAAAAATCATACGACGGAAACGTACTGATTCTCAAGTTTTTCCACGACGGGAAAATCCTCGTAATCGAAACCTCAAACCTCCCATTCAAGAGCTCGTGCGCGTTCGGGTCACAAAACTCCGTCATCGCCCCTCGACAGTACGCTCTCAACTGAAACGCTCCGAGCACCGACCGTCTCGCTCGCGCCGCGCAAATGTACACGTACTGCACCAGCGCGTCCAGATCGCAATCCATGAACAACAACGCCCCAGAGAGAGCGCCTCCGGAGGTTCCGTACACCTTGGTTTTGCTCGCCATCCCGCGTTCGCGAAACGCTTTCACGACGCCGACGTAGTACACGAACAACCACCCAGAGCTTCCCAGGGCGATCTGGTACTCAAACGTCGCCGGGTCTTCGTCGCCCCCGGGCTCGGGTTTCATCCCCCGGGGCGTTTGAGAAACCTCTGGCGGGTTCTCGTCCGTCCGTCGCATCGTCGCGCGAGCGGCCGTCGCGCGTCGTCGACGGCATGTGACGCCCATCGTTCGTTGGGGTGCAGTCATATTCGGACATTCGGTTCAAACTCGGACATTTGGACATTTGGACATTTGGACGTGTGAGGTCCCCGCGCGCATTTTTCGAGCGGCACACCGCGCGGCGCGGGCGCTGCGGCGACCGTCGCACGCGGACGGAGAATAAACGATTGGACAAAGGAAATTTTTAAAACCGGATTTCATCATGATGCACGTGCGACCGCGAACGTCAGAGCTGAGGGAGGTGACGGATGTGCAACCGGTGGAGCTTCAAAAATGTTTCCCGTTTAGGTGCGCTCGGTTTCAAAGGAAATTTTGGATGGGTTGGTGACTGACGACGACGCGTGATGCGGTGATAGGTGGTTTAATTCGATCCAGAGTGAGATGGTTGATTTTTTGGTAAACTCGCAAGAGTCGTTCGTGATGAGTGCGTGTGGAATGCGTCGTGACATTTGAACGCGCGCGACGTCGGCGTCGACATCGGACGCAAACGTAGAGTAAGAAGAATGACTGACGGTAGTGCGCGTGCAGGTGCTCCGACTGGAAGTGGGAAGACTACAGTTTTTGAATTGGCAATTTTAAGTGCGTTGCGTGGACGTGGGAACGTGGATGTGCGTGGAGGTCGAGCGGCAAAGGTGATCTATTTGGCGCCGGCGAGAGCGTTGATTGCCGAAAAGGCGGCCGAATGGAGAGAACGCTTGGGACGCGTCGGTTTGACCTTTGCGGTGCTCACCGGAGACACGGACGCGCGAGTAGATATTTGGGGTGAGATTGAAAACTGTGATGTCATCTTGGCGACGCCGGAAAAGTTTGATCGAGTGACGCGTCTCGACGCGAATCGAGGCGGGATGAGTTTCTTCTCGGACGTGTCGTTGGTTCTCATCGACGAGGTGCATCTCATCGGAGACGATCGCGGAGGGTGTTTAGAAGCCATCGTAAGTCGATTGAAACTCTTGAGTAAGTCTCCGGCGTTGGTATATTCGCATCTTCGAAGCGTGCGGTTCGGTGCGGTGAGCGCGACGATTCCGAATATTCAGAATCTCGGAGATTGGCTCGGGGCGAAGCGTGGCGGCGTGTTTGTGTTTGGAGACGAGTTTCGACCAGTCAAACTTCAGACGTTCGTGCGGTCGTTTCGTGATTCATCGAATGACTTTTTATTCCACAAGTATCTCAAGGACCACGTCTTTCCCGTGGTTATGGAATTTTATCGCGGCAAGCAGACGCTCGTCTTTTGCGGAGCGAGAGATTCCACTATGCAAACGGCGAAGCAGCTCGCGTTGGCCTCAAAGTCTAGAGGCGATGTCTTCTTCAGCCATAAGCACGGGCAGACGTTGTATGAGGCTGCGGCACAAGTCAAGAATAAAAATCTTTCCGAATGCATCACGGCCGGCGTCGCGTTTCATCACGCCGGTTTGGAGCATGAGGATAGAACGCTCGTCGAAAACTTGTTCAAAGATCGCATCATCACAGTCTTGTGCAGCACGACCACGCTCGCTGTTGGTGTTAATTTACCGGCATATTTGTGCATTGTCTGTGGGACTAGTGTTTATGACGGAGGCGGTGCTTACAAGGAAGTCAGCATGGATACGTTATTGCAGATGGTTGGACGCGCTGGCAGACCGCAATTCGATACCGAGGGCGTCGCCGTGGTCATGACGAAGAATTCTCTGCGGACGCGATATGAAGGCTTGGTTCACGGCAAAGTTCCTCTGCAATCGACGCTGGGGTCTTCTCTCCCAGAGTACTTGAATGCGGAAATATCCTGTCGTACGGTAAATTCAATGCAAGACGCTGTCAACTGGGTGAAGAGCACGTACTACTTCATTAGAATGCGCTCGGAGCCTCTTCGATACGGAATCAAGCACGGTGAGAGCATCGATGACGCAGTTGCACGCATAGTCCAGATAAACATCCAGAAGCTCACGTCGTCGGGAATGTGTGTATCGGGTGTGAACGATTCTATTCAACCATTAAAAGCCGGTGATATCATGTCGTTGCGCTATTTACGATTTGAGACGATGAAGGGCATCATCGCTGCTGCCTCTACATCTACGTATGCTGAACTGCTTAAAATGCTGTGCGAAAGCTCTGAATTTAAAGATACTAAACTTAGACGTGATGAAAAGAAGCCTCTCAAGGAATTGAATCACGAATCAGGTGTGATTCGATACCCAATTCAAGAGGTTTCGACAAAGGCCAAAAAGCTTAGCACAGCAAAGGTTATCCGTACGGCGACCGAGAAGCTCTTCTTAGTCGCGCAATACATGATGACAGATGCGCTGGAACCAAAAACGGGTCTGTTGCCTTCGATGCGCATGGAAGGAGACAAGATATTTAGTGTCGGCAGCCGCATCATGCGCGCCGCCTCAGAATATTTTCAGTCTACGCTTGTCTATTCTTCCGCGGTCAACTCGTTTTCTCTCGCCAAGGGACTCGACATGCGATCATGGCCGGACTCGAAAGTGCAGTGTACGCAGTTGAAACACGTCCGGACGAAGAAGATGACACAGAAACTTCTTGGTGCCAACATGGGAGAGATTGCCAAACTCGAGGTGGCGGATCCGCGAGTGATTGAAATGGTTTTGGAAAAAGCCTTTCCGTTTGGTAACACGCTGCAAGGCGATGTGAAGGATTTGCCTTCACCATTGGAGATATCTATCACTCACCAAGCCGTGTCCAAGCAATCGTACAACGTTGAGGTTGAGGTTAAGTTTCGAAACGCGCCAGGGAGCCGAATAACCATGAATCACTTACCCATGAAGTATCAAGGCACATTGTTTGTCGGTACCGAGCACGACGATCTTCTTGTCTACACGCAGCGGTTGCCGCATCGTGAGCTCGATTTAGACGGTGGGTCCGATCCGTCTTCTCTCATCGTCTTTCATGGTCGCTTCAATTGCTCAAACGTGCCAAGCGGAAGCCTCCCTCTCTGTTTCAACGCGTCCATTATATTCCAGCACTGCATCGGGAGAGACGTGCACACGGCGTACACGATTCATCGAGGCTCGAACGGAAGTCCAATGACGCCTGGACAGACGGTCAAACACGCCGGGTCCTTATCGTCGACGCCGACTTGGAAGCAGACTACTATTGATACGAAGAGGTTCAAGCTCACCGCCGACGATGACGAAGCTCGCCGCAACTTGGCTTTTGAAGATAATCCGCACGTCGCGAATGCGACCAATAGAAAGAAATCTAGCACGCACACCGGGGACGTATGCAATCGCTGCGGTAGAAAAGGTCACTGGGCTCGAGATTGTTCGCTTCCTGATCAAAGACCGGAGGAAGAGCGCGGTGTCGCCAAGCCTAATCACAGTTGCCGACGGTGCGGCGAACTTGGTCACTATGCAAAGAATTGTCCGCAAGATCTTGAGGGAAAATGTCGGCTCTGTCTCGGCGAAGGTCACTTCGCTAGAGATTGTCCCAAGAAAGATCACCTCGAGTCACCGAGCGCGCCGTCTGCCGGTGATGAAACGGACTGGAGCTTCGTGTTTGACTGATGAACTTAGCGTAACAAGTAGATACATTTGTAATTGGAGATGAAACGTAATTTGGATGCAGCGCTGCTGTCGCTATTAATACAAATGAGTCAAATCGCTGCGGATTGACTTTAAACATCTAAGTCGCGTTCGACTAATTCGATGCTCGCCTTCAAATCGAGTAGAGCGTTCCTGAACAACTGATCGAGGTGCGCCGGTTGTGAGAGACTTTTATGAGTTTCGAGCGCGTCGCTACACGCCTCGTAGAGCTTCCATAATGAGCGCACCAACTCGAGCCCATCGGAACGCGACAATGGCGGAGCTGGTGTGCTCGGTGATAGCGTGGACGCTTCCACTGACATGGGAGTGGGAACAGAAGTGGCAACTGAGGCTGGCGACGGCGGGGGTGCCTTGACATGCGGCGATGGAGACGCCGTGGTCGGCGTATCCAAAGGGATGCCGGCTCCCATGGGCACCGCGTTTTCGCTCAAACCTCTCTTGTGCATGCCGATTCGAGGTGTTGAAAGTCTCGGAGTGGGCGAATCTTGCACGGTGATTCGCTCAGGAGTGACGGACGAAGCGTGCGTGACGCCGTTGGGGATCTCCGAGTCCTCATCTGGAGTGATGTCAAAGAAGGAGTTGATCAATGACGGAACTCCGCCGTTGACGCCAGCTGCGAGAGATCCTTGTAACAGCCGTTGTAAGAGTTCGGCTTGTGGACGTCGCGCATTTGCAGCTGTGAGTAGCGCCAGAGTTTGTTCTTCCAGCATCAGAATGGCACTCTGACACGGGTTTATTTCCTCTGCGACAGTTTCGACAATTTGCTGGCGAGGAATGGCGCTCGGGAAAGGATGAGCCACCATGATTTTGGTTCGGCGCCTACCTTGATAACGAAGTGACGCTATGATGGGACCATTCTGTTGTGTCAGTTCACCCTCCTCAGAAAACAAGACTGGGGTATCAAACATGAAAGTGTCGCATTGCGCAAACCCCGTGCCCCCGACTCCGCCTCCAATGGCTGCTCGACGAAGCAATTCCATATCTGGCTGCACCGCGGTGATTTGTACCGCAGCGGTTCCCTCTACGACGGTAGGCTCGACGTTCGTTGACACTGTTCTTACCGGTGTGTTCGGCGGTAGATATTGCGATAACTGTTCGACAATCTTACGATTCATGTCACCGAGCGTTCTCTCTTGAGATTCGCGGTAGACCCACTCGCAATCCTTGAGTTCGCCCCACGTGTCTCCAAACAGACGTATACGCCAGAAAGTTGCCGGTTCCGGTGGTGCTTTACCTTCCAAATCCCATTTGTATCGCTTCACATCACCGACAGCCGAGGCGATATCAAGTCTACGGTAGAGATCCGACATCATGGAGTGAGAGCCCATCAGCGAGTCAAACTGTCGGTGCGTTTGCCAAGCAATCTGCGCGGTTTCATTCACCCTCAACGCCGCTTCAATGTGTCCTCCGCGTGTGAACAATTCAACAGCTCTGGAGAGATGATTCAAAATCTGCGATTCACCGATTTCTTCCGTTCCACATCGCACGTTAGCGATCGTTGGTTTCGGAGCAGCTCCATCCGGGAGGGCGAAGAAGGAATTCCGTAACGCGTCAATGTCGTGGTCAAACCAGACGCACAAGCTTGGTGCGGCGACTGCGAACGCTTGCATAGCAACAATGGCTGCAGCGGTAGATGCCTCCGCAGCTTCAACCCAGTGTTCCGCGGTCGAGAGCCTATGCGACAGAGATTGCAAGACTTTTACGTGAGCCGCAGGTGACGAATTGAGTGCTTGAGACAATTCGGACTCTCGCTCGACGGCGTACGCCAAATCGAGCGTCGTACGTGGATTCAATATCGCCATGGCGAGTTTGCGAATGCAACTTTCCGCGAGATCGAGCGTGCTCAAAGTCTTCTTTACGGAATTATTCCAACCAGCTGGGCTCACCTCGTTTCCTGCTCGCAACGCCTTGAGAGAGTTTGAAAGACTCTCGGTGCACGAGATCGGTTGCAAAGGAAAGAACGCGGCGTGCATGCCGTAAACCAAGGTTGGACACAAAGGTTCAGCCGCCGACAAGTTATGAACGGCCGCTTCGAGCATAGTTCTCAAGCTCGCCACCGCAAGTTCTCGCACTGGCGACGGTCTCGCCGCCGCCTTGAAAACCGCAATGGCGGCACCCTGCAAGAATGAGTACGGGCTGACACCCGGTAAATCTGCGGGTTTCGGAGGGAACTCTTCCTCTGCGCTACCGGCTGTAACGGGACGAAGAGCGCTCATCAGAATCTTCCCGTGCTCGTTGAGCAGAGAGTTGAGAATTGGCGCTGAAGCTTTCCATGAAGACGCGCTCTGTGGACGCGATAAGATCGCCAACATGACGCCGAGAACGCCTTCCAGCGCGTTAAAATGCTCCATTTCTCCATCCACGGCAACGCTAGTGTCTTCACTACCGTCTTCAAACGCCAAAGTCGCCGGGGAACTCGAGCCCGATTTTGTGCTTGAAATCACCATTGAATTCTCGGCGCCAGACTTTGTGCGCGAGATGCCCATGGCCCGAGCCGCAGCACCAATTACTCCCCAGTTGGATTTGAGACTTCCTCTCGCGTGCCATTCTCGAATGAGTCGAAGCACGCTTGTGTAGACTCGAGTGTTGAGCTGACCAGCAGCCACTTGTCTATCGTGCACGCTCAGTGACGTGGCGTTGCTCAACATCGGTCCCGTCGGTGACCAAGTGTTGTTTTCATCCTTTTCAAGCGCGAAATCAACCGCAGTCATTGATAAAATGCCTACGAATGACTTCATTCGAGCCGCCTCTTCGGTGAGCCACGTCCACAATTTGTTGGAATCGGAATCTCTCGCGAGCGTGAGAATACTAACGAAAGCGTCCCGTCGAGCCACCAAGGGTAAAACTTCAATCGCATCAAAGTGCGAAATAAGCAGACGGAGCAGTGGGGCGTACGCAGCTGCGATAGATTTGCGCGCGCCCGAAGATTGCCACGCGTGATCCCACGCGTGTCTCGCGAGCGTGGCTGCGACGATTCGCATCGCACATTCGGCTCTCGAGTTGCTTTCATTATGCGCACTGGCAGTGCTGAGATTCAGACGTATGGCTTCCGTCAAGGCGTCGACGAGAGCGTCTCCTGGATTGTTTCTACTTTCATTCGTCCAGCCATTCTTTCCTTCGTAAACAGCCGATGCGGTGATGATGTCAAGAATGACTGGTGAAGCGTAGATTGTGTCAAGAAATTCTCGCAAGAGCGCCATGTGCACATTGTTCCCTTCACCAAGAGTGGTGACGTGCGCCGCCGCCAAACGGGTGGCCAGCGGGGAAAGCGGCCCCGCCCGGCCGAGCATATTATTGGTCCTTGCAGCCTCGGCGGAGCGCTTCATGCCAGGAATTGAGAAAATCTTTGTGATGAAGGATGCCAAACCGCAGTTGAGGTTGCGAGCCTGCTCAAGCTCCGCAAACGAAGGGGCTGAGCGTTCGCCGCGAGTCTTAACTTCGTTTGACAATGTGTCAACAACTTGTTTCAGAGGCACTTCGTCGTGTTCGACGGACGTAGTATCGCTCGGCGACTGAGCTCTCTCCAAAGCGAGCGCGCGATGAATCATTCCCATAAAGAACCACGACATTGAGAGCGCTTCCTCGTAGGGCACGTAAGACTCACGAGTCGTCGCTAGAACGGAAGCGTAACGACGGGCCAGAATGGTGTGCATCGGCACCGAGTGTTTCGATGCTCCGAGCGTTGAAAGCATGGTCAGGTACTTGCTCGCCGAGCGCTCCAATGCGCCAAACGCTAGCGTAATGTAAGCTTCCAGAGGTGGACTGTGACTCACGACACCTTTACTTGAGGGCGGCGGCCCCGGGTTGATGCGCTGAATAGTTGCGACAACGCGGACAAGAGTGTGAAAAGCCAGAGTTCCGATATCTTGCGTTTCATCGACACGCTCATTCTTTGACATGGTTGAGACGATTGATGAATGCTTGCTCGCGTTCGCATTGAAATCAATACTCCCGGCGAAATCATCGCTCATCCCAGCTGAAGCCAAGGATACCATGTCGTCCTCTTCGTCACCTCGGAATGAATTTTTACTCAATCGCGAGCTCAGCTGATCTTCGCGTTGATCGACGCTTGCATCGGATTCTGACACGCGTAGCGTCAAGCTCATCAAAAGGTTTAATATCGCCGGCAAGTGTTGAAGCAGAGCTTCATCGTTCGCGAGTGAGAGCTCGCTCACCGCTATGCGAAGCCTGTCCTCGGTGTCTGGCGTTTGATTTTCGCACCAGCTCGCTGACGCGGCAAACAGAGCACCGACGTGCGAATCACCAGTGTGCATGGAAGAGATGAGCCTGAATCTCACGTGTACGACTTCTTTGCGCTCTTCCCAGTACGGCATGTGTGCTCGAACATTCGTTTGTAAGTACTTTGGTAAAAGTTCTCTCACCGCGACGAGACTGACATCGCTTCCTGTGACGCTCGCCGCGTTTGCAATTTCGGGCGCCAACGTTTCAGCTTGCGAACACAAGTTTACAACTGAATGACCGAGTAGCTCCTCCTCTCCAGGGGCTGAGCTGAATATCCCACTAGACGCACTCTGGGCGCCGAATATGCTCAGCACGAGATGGTGAGACTGGTTCAAGCGAACCGGAAGTCTCACTCGCGCTTCGTGATAAAACACCCCACCTTTGCTGCGCAGTCTGCTGAGCGCGGTCCAACTCTCTCTGCACAGTCCTCGACCGCACGGAGAAGGGAAAGCCAGTAACCCATGACCATCGATATCGAGGTCGTCATCTCGAAGCTGCACTCGCACCCGAAGATCTTGTCGTTTACCGATATCTATGCCGGTGATGTAGACGTAGAGATCTCTCGCCACTCCATCGTCAATCGCGCCGCCCCACGCCGTCTCCCACGCCACTGCGCTCCGACTCGATGAACTCGAAAGCGAGATTAGTTCTCGCACGTAAACGAGGTTGTTCGGTAATTTGAAATCGCTCTTATCAGCGCCCGGGACGGGGAGGTCCAGCGGTGACAGGCGACAAACCATCGTGCACCGAATGGGCTTGTGCGACTTGAGCGAATGACTCACGCCGCTGGATAGCGCCGCCTCCAATAGCGTATTCTCACTGTACGCTTCCTTCACGCGATAAAAGGCGTCACATTTGGTTTCGCTCAACAGTGATGACGCGCTCGGCATGGTTGCATTCTCGAAGGCTGGTAAAACGGCCCAAGCGAGCGTGTTGCGACGCTTTGACACGTTGCTATTCTCCACCTCGTGCGCCGCCAATTGCGCGCCTCCCTCAGATGAATGCACCGACGTCGTCGGACGTCCCTGTTGCTTTTGGTTTTCTTGCTGACGAAGCGCCTCCATTCCGAGCACGCGCTGACGTTCCTTCTCGGCGTGAACCTTGGCTTTACGGACGTCTTTATACGTGTACACCTTATCCTCGATTCCGCCTTCGTCGGCTGCCAAGTGTGTGAGGTGCACAATGAGTCTAATGTGCGGACTGAGAGCTTCTCCAGGAATGGTAAATGCCGCGAGCGTGTTTTGCTTGGCGGTGGGCCACGAAAAGTGAAAGTTTTCGCTAATCTTTGTTCGCTTTTGCAAGTCATACAAAGCCATGGTACCCTCGACGGTTTCCAACGCGCCCACTTCGAAATGAATATCCGTCAACTGTAAAGTGAAGCGCAACGCAGACCCTTCCGACGCGCACGCTCGCGCAGAAACGGCGGAAATCTCTCCATCTTTAGCCATCGCACTCGGTGGCGTCCTTGGCAGAGCCAGCGATCCAGGAAGAGGATGCGTACCTCTGATATCCACGTCGTACAGTTGCATCAGACAGTCGTCGTCCCTCGCAGACTCGTTATCCGACGTCGTCGCCTCCTCTCCCGAATCGACGCGCCGCTCGATCGACACCGTCCGTCCGTGCTCATCTAAATCATACGTTTCCTCCTCGCGATCCCTCACCTCGGCCGCCCGCGCCCACCCATCGTTTTTACCAGGATCAAGCGCCAACCACCGCCCGCGTTTCATAGCCACCAACGCCTCCACGTGCGGCGCGTCAATCTCCCCAACCTCCACCGCGGGCTGTCTGACACCCCCTTCGTGCGAGGTTGGTTCCGCTGAAACCTCACTCCCCGAGCGCGCGTGATCCATCGATCCCGCTCTCATCCCTGCGCCATCTCGCGCCCGCGTAGGACGAGGCCCGACGCCGACGCTTCCGCCGCGTTTCGTCGCTCGCCACGACATCTTCTTCTCGAACGCCGACGACGAAGAAGAGACGGAAGAAACGGAAGAAACGGAAGACGATTCAAAAACGAACGTCGATTCCCCGAAACGCCGCCGCGCCAGAGAGAGAGAGATTCAGACGGCGCGCGCCAGAAAAATCAAACCGAAATCGAAATCAAAATCAAAATCCAATCCAATCTTCACGTACGACGCGCGTCGCCTTCGCGCGACCGCGATTCGACCCCGATCCGATCCGTCCCCCGTATGCGCTCTTCCTCCCGTCCTCGCGCGCGCGTCTTCGCCCGGCCGATGTACCGGCGCGTCACGCAGTCGCGTCGAAAAACGCGCGCAGTCGCGTCGCAACCGTTTCGACTTTCGGTCAAAACCACGCACGCATCATCCACTATCATCCACCCGTAACCCACTGTGTACGACCCGGTACGAGTCAATGCTCGTCGACGAGTCCGTCGACGTCGGTATCACTGGGTCGGGTCACGCCGGCTTGTAACGCGACGTCGCGAGTGGGGCCCCGCGCCGTCGGGCGCGCCCGTCGACGGCCTCGTTCTTCAATCACCGCGCGGATCGCGCGTCCGATCTCGAGCTCGCGGTCCGCGTCCGCGACTCGGTTGAAGCCGAGTCGCGGCGCGGTTGAAGCGTCGGGCACCGTGCGAGGCGGGGAACCGAGCTGCACCACCGGCCGCCGGGAGTAGCGAGCGGGTAGCGCGCGAGAGCGGGGACGAGGAAACGATCGACGGAGCGCACGGCGAAACGGATGCCTGTTGCGCTTTTGCTTTTGCTTTTGCTTTTGGTTTTGGTTTTGGTTTTGGTTTTGGTTTTGTCTGCTGGGTGGGACGTGAAAC
>Ga0255772_10002908_pt1 | contig 16583 bp, 18 predicted proteins | sample 071ome_34_FD_179970 | JGI IMG/M metagenome (GOLD analysis project Ga0255772, IMG submission 179970) | Coastal salt marsh microbial communities from the Groves Creek Marsh, Skidaway Island, Georgia - 071411BT metaG (version 2) | ecosystem: Environmental > Aquatic > Marine > Intertidal zone >...
TCATTTTTTAACCCCCGTTATTAGGGGTTCATTCCCTACCTTTTAGGAAGGAAGCAATACCAGAAACTACGGCCATAGCGTTACCAAGAACCCATGCGTTGGTCGCGTCGCCAAAGTTAGCCCATATTCTGTCGCCGTTGATAACTTCCATTATTGCATCACTAAGAGTTATGAAAGCAATCAAAGCCACGATAGGAACCGCATATTGAACGGCCTGGTCGATAATCTTAGCACCGTTGCCTCTATACTTTACAGCTCCAAGGCCAAGAGGTGAAAGAGCAATTAAAACCATTCCAAGAACGCCAATTCTTTCAACAAAATCAATATCTCCTCCAAATGCTTCAACCGCTTCATTAGCATCAATCAAAGTTTGATTGGTTGGGTCACTTGGTAGTGCCAGAGCGTTTGCTTCAACCGTTTCAGGGTCAAATACTACGTCGTAAGTCGTTCCTAATCCTATACTTAGCACAAAGAACAAAGCACTTAACACTAATACAGTCGCTGATAAATTACGGATTTGAGTCCATAGGGTCGCCATTACTTCTAACGCATCAACGAATAGCCTATAAAGAGAATTGTTCAATCATTTTGAGTTAATCCCCCCTTTAGGGGGATTAAATCTTATTTGATAAATTGGATTAGGATATTCAGAGATTCGCATTATAGTTCCTTTTGATACCATTACCCTCAAAACTTGACCCAGGGCTTTAGTTTGATTGAACCTTTTACCTCTTAATTCTAATTCCATCATAAGGTCACTTATCGACTTCGCACCTTGTTCATGAAGGATTAGTAAAACCAATCCTCTAACGACTTCATTTTTTCTTGATTTCTTTCCGCTTAACATATTTTTTTCACTCCTATAATAATAATAATAATAATAATAATAATAATAATATAATAATATAATATAATATAAATTAATTAATTAATTAATTAATTAATCTTAACCTCCTTTCCTATTTCCTTGATTAATTGCACTCTCTGAATTTCCCAATCTTTGAAAGCCTGGATAAAAGAATCATCATTTTCAAAATCTTTCAAAACTTCTTCAGCTAATGGTTTGAATTTAATTGTTACAACGTCGGTTTTATATCTCCAATTTTTATTATTTTTAATCATATTAAATGCCGGTTTGAATCTCTTTATATCCTCGGTCAATCTTTCAAGTTTTATTTGTTTATTTTGTAAATCAATAACCTCTTTCTTCTCTTCTTTTAATTGCTTCATTCTTTCAGAAATTGCTTTTTGTTGAGTTTCTAAAATTGCCAGCTCTCCCTCTTTTTCTTGAAGGTTTTTATCGCCATACCTTAACCATAAAAACTCGCTTAATACCTTAGAAAGTTGCCTTTCTTCTCTTAGTTTCTTAATTATAGGTTGTAATATCAAAGGCATTGAAGCCGATAGCATAAAATGACCATCTCCACGCTTCCAGGGTAAAGAAGTCATTGAACCCACTCCCAAATACGAACAGGTCTTGAATGATTAATTGGGCGTGGTGATTTCGTCCACTTATTAGTTGATTTTATCAAACCGTTACTTTTGGCTTTAGTAATTACAACGGCCATAGACCTAGGTTCTTCTGGGTCATCAATTTTCAACCTATGAAGTCCAATCCATAAATCACATGTGGTAAATTCCCCCCAACCAGGCCCAAGTTTTGATAATGTAAAATAAGCCTTTTCAATCCATTCTTTATCTTTACCTTCATTCATATTATTGAGTATTTTATTTAATTCAGGGTCATTATTTAACATTGATTTTAATTCTTTAACGTTCATCCTATAACCTCCATAAACCTACAATTTGAACAAAGATAAACAGCCCTCTCTCTAAAATTGCCGTTCAAATCATTAGTTGTTCTTCTATCATATAGTTTCATTATTAATGTTAATTTTTTACAAGCTGGGCATCTAAGGGTCAATCAAATCCCTCCTTTTGATGGCTCTTTCGATGAGTTCAGAATATGCTCTATATGCCTGATAAGGGACGACTCCATTTCCACATGCTCTAATTCTGTCCACCCTATCGGCCACCCCATCAACCACTCTACGAACTGAGGGTTCAACACTCCACCAGGCCTCGCTTCTCCCAGGCGTATCATATCCCCTGGTAATGAATCCCAATTCAAATGGGATGGAGGGAGCGTGGAGTTGTGTCCGTCTGAAGCGGTTGGAGTATTGAATAATTCCCCCCTTTTCGCCATCGCACTCAAACTCTTTCCCATTTGACCTTTGGCATATTTCCCCGCTTTCTGGGCTTCTGAAGACGTTGGTGTCGGCCATAATACGCCCTCCTTCGGCACTGTATGCAAATAAGAAGAATCTGTTTCTGTGATGGTTTCCGCCAACTTCGGACACTTTAAGACAACCATATTCAGCATTGAACCCGAATTTGGCCAGGGTTCCGAGAACGGCATCAATTCCCCCATTAATGAAGTTTGAAACGTTTTCCAAGAAGATGAAATTAGGTCGAACCTCGCAAATGATTCTTTCAATATCATCCCAGAGCCAACGTTCATCTTCTTTTCCTTTGAGTTTTCCAGCTTGACTGAATGGTTGACAAGGGAATCCGGCACTGATAAAATCCACCTTTCCACTAAAGATTGAGCCGTTGAAGGTTCTAACATCAGACCATATAGGAGCTTCATGTAAGATTCCTTTTTCCATTTTCGATACAAGGACTGAGGCGCTAAAGGCTTCCCCCTCAACATAACAAATGATTCGGCTTGAAGGGATGAGTTGTTTGATACCGAGTTCAAGCCCACCGACACCGGCAAATAGAGCCAAGCCATTCATGCCAGGCCTCCTTCAAGAGAATAAACAAAACAAGGTTTTTGATTTACTTTAGTTTCACCAATTTGATTAAATTCTTTATAACATCTTAAAATAGCTGTTGTTTGAATTATTGTAGTGCTTGAACCCCTATATTTTTCATTATAGAGTTCATGAATAGTGTGGCATGTAAATGTTTCAAGTTGATTATCTTTAATGATTTTAATAAACCTGGGTATTAATCCCTTTGACCTCATTGTTTATTCCTCCATTCAGGATTAACACGCCAGAGAGTATATCCTTTCTTTTTTCTGGTTAATAGTTGAACTTCAGTTTTACCAATTCTTTCAAAGGGTTTTTTCATTCTCAAAAAATTAGTTAGCTGATGTATAGACATACCATATTTAGAAACGGTTTGGTATCTTTGCTGAATCTCATGAGAATTTAACTCATCATCCCCCATTACTTCAACTAATAATTGTATTTTTGATTTTGTAGGCATAATCAAGCCCACTCCTTCAAAAATTTGGCACTAACAAAATTTGAACACTTTACTTCTTCAGATAAACAATATTTGCATTCAACAAAAGTAAATATTTCAGTTTCTTGAACATTCATGGCTTTGCCACATTCAGTGCAAATTGCTATCATACTTTTTCCTCCTTTGATTTATTCTTCATTTTCTTTAATTCTTCATTCATTACATTTACAACTCTCTCAAATTTTTCAATATTTTCATACCATTTGTAAGTTTCATGTTCGTGATAATATAACCCCAAATCAAAACCGCCAATTCTTTTCAGTTGATGCAATCTTGTTCCTTTTGGCACTTGTCTTTTCATTTTTTTCTCCCCTTCTCTTTCCCCTATAATATCATATCTATTTATCAAAATTTCTTTGTTTGGAAGCGTAATACATTAAGTCATAAAGCATCCCTTCCCATGTTTTATTAATCAAATCAATATGACCATCCTGGCCTCTAAGAACCCAATACAAACGCATTTTACCCCATGAATCTTTATGTTGTTCTCTATTCAAAGTTATTCCAAATATTTCGGCTTTCATTTGTTTCATTTTTTTTCTCCCCTATTGGTTATTGCCAATATTGGGACCACAAAAGCCCTACTATTTAATAATAATTGAAATTAAGAATTTTTATTTAGGTTTAGAACCCCAAACTTTTGATTTGGATTGTTTTCTTTTTACAGTGGCAAACCTCACACCCATGCTTTGATTCAATAGGGATTTTTGATAGGCAATAGAATCAATTAATTCAACCAGGTCTTCACATTCAACACCCATTCGTTTTAATCTCCATCTAAACCTTATACTTTCAGGCTGGCCTAAAGCAATATGAAGAGGGAAACCGCCGTTTGTGGTTCTCATTCTTGAAGATGCGATTCGGTCATATTCTCTCTCATAATTTCTATTAGTCATCATTTTCACTCTCTTTCTTCTTCTTTTGTGACCTCGGTGGCCTCAAAACTCTATCCTTCAGCTCTTTCAAAGACATATAACCAAATGGCTTGGATAACATGTCGGCCTCTTTGGGTCTTATTTTTTTGTTTAAAAAATCTGGAAACCATGAATAGCATATACATTCATCATATAGAGAATAAAATACATCCCTATAATTTTGGTCTTTAGTATGTGCTTTGAGTTCTTCTTGAGCATTAATTACTTCATGAATCCAATTAGCCCTTTCACCCTTTAATGTGCCTGGTGACATTCTTCTTATACCAACGGCCAATTGAGTCATTCGAGTTAATGACAAATCAATCCCACTCATTGATTGAGTTGTTAAAATTAAAGTCAAATCCCTATGAGAAATAATTCCAGCCAGGCGTGACATAAATTTTGATTCGGTTGTCATTGAATCTCTGGCGTTTAGTGACACGGCTGTATCATCGCATAATACAACGGCCCCCTTAAATTCAAGCATTTTTTCAAAATCTTTGGGATTGAAAACTCTGCCCTCCCAATGCTTAGGCATAGCACTCATAACGATATCAGGAAACCCAATAAATGAACAAGGTCTTTTTGTTTCTCTTATTACAGTGTCAATTATTGCATAAGCGAGAGAAGTTTTCGCCGACCTGGCCGAACCAAGGAGGGTAATTATTCCGGTTCCGTATGCTTCTCGCTTTGAACCGTTTCCAGGGTCAAAAATATGTCCGGCTGGATAAAGTAAATCTTGAAAGGTTGGTGGCAACCATTCCATACCAGGCTCATAACTCAAAATCTAACACCTCATCAATAGAAGTATTCAATTCTTCTTCAAACGTTGCTAAACTCAAAGCGTTTTCAAGTTCTTCAGGCTCTAATGTTGACATAGCAATCTTGACCCATCTTTCACTCAAATCTTTAACTCTTTTTTCAACTTCAACGGCAATAATCTCTTGAGTTATTCTTTCACTTCTCAAATGTTCAGAAAATGCCGTGCTTAATCTATCAAGTGTTGATAAATCTCTCGCCATTTCAAATTGAGTAAATTCGGCCAAAGCTGAACCTTTACCTTTTCTTGAATTAGGGTCAAATTCAGTCAATAATATACGATTGACACCGGATTTTGAAATTAAATTGATACCCTGGCCTTCAATATCTAAATCCACATTTTTTCCCACTCTAAATTCAGATATTGTTTGTGGGCCATGAGCAATCAAGAATAATTTGCTTCCATCTTTAGCCCTCTGGCTCAAAAATGGGGTGTAAATAATAGGCCCTAATATTAGAGCTGGATAAACCCATTTAGGAATATATTCAATATAATCCCAACCAAAATAAATTAAAATAATAAAAAGTATGATTAAAATCATCAATCCTCCCGTTGATGACCAGAAATCAACCCAAGTCCGGCCATACTTTTGATTATATTGAATAGGGGGATTATCATTCATGACATAACCTCTTCACAAAAATTCTTTTGATGGTATTTATTGATTACATTCCATAAAATAAACGTCACAATAAACCAACTCAATATAATAGCCCCTATTCCACTCATTAACTCTATTGAATCTATTTCGCCTGGATTTATTTTTATCGAATTTGGATTATATTCATTTGGTAATTGATTAACAATATTGTTCAATTGTCCTCCTTCAATAAAATAGATATTTGTAAAATTAAAAATTTGTCCGCCTGATATTATTGATAAATTATGTTCACCTTGACTAATATAAGCGTTTAAACTATTACCTTCAGTAATTCCAAATAAATTATCATTCAAATATAATTCAGTGTTATTACAACTTGAAATAATTGTTAATTGATTACCAAAAACATAAGAATGATTCTGGATTAATGAATAATGTGGCTCGTTTTGAGCAGTTGTATAACTATACACTAAACAGGGAGGGTTAGTGGCCGTTGCCATTGGGGAGATAATGACAATGATGGCCAAAACTAACCCATGAATTAACAATTTATACTTAAACTCCATACAATTTCTCCCCTTTTACACATAATATTCACCTTTTCTTAAAATCCTCTAAAAATACGAATAATTGGACCAATTATCGGTATTCTAACCACACCTTGTTCAACTATTTCACCAGGGCCTAAATCATCCGTAGGTTCATCAAAAGGATTTAACCAACCAATAAAGCCGGTTGTTAATGATGTTGTAATCCATTCAATATTATCAATTAATAGATAAGTTGAAACTATCAAAAATAATATTCCAAATATTACAGCTATAATTAAAGCATATTTTAACAACGTTTCGATAATTCCTTGACCAGGTATTAATCCACCACTTGAAGAGGGAGTTGATGAATTTTCAATATTAACTATTACATTATCTGAAATAAATATCACCTAACCAAAAATTTACGAGTTGTGAATAAATTCCAACCCCATATACCAACTAATGCAAAAAAACCTGAAGCAAATACAAAACCATAGAATCCTAACCTACCTTCAATCGAGGCGTCTAATATATCTAAAGTTTGAGTCCATTCCGAAAAAATTCCATAAGAGCCAGCCCCTAAACCTGTGCCGAATATAGTTCGTTTTGTTTTTGTTTGTAACATTGATTTCGCACTCGCCCAATGAAAACCGGCCATAGTTACAATCGCAACGGTCAAATAAAGAGTCAAACTCATTTTTTCACCTTCTTAATGAATGGGTCCCAATAAGGGGTTGAAGCAATTCCAATAAGCCAGAATCCAGCTCCCATAAAGAAGACACCGAATTTTAAAAATGTATTAACGGCATCTAATTCGACTAATTCAAAATCAATAAATAACCAGGTATCAGAAGAAAACGTAGAAGACATTTCAAATGGGTTATAATATGAAGTTGAATCCCAAGAATAACCTTTTTCATTTCTTAAATTATTTATTTCAACCGTCATAAATATCCCGAAAGTTTCATTTCTATCATTATCAAAATTGTTGAATAAATTAGTCATTTCGTCCAGCTCAACAAATGATAAAATATGTTCGAAATTTATTGTAATTCGGCATAAGTCGAAAGTTGTTCCTTTAAAGGTAACAAATGAAGAGTTGAATAAATAATTTCCATCAAATTCAACAAATTCTCTTTCATAACCAAATGTCCATATTGAAGTTCCCCAGAATAAAGGTTCTCTTTCCCAAATTGAAAATCTTACTTTATAATCAAGCCTGGACTCTCCACTTGTTAAGCCTGTTTGACATGCGACTTGTTGTTCATTAGTAACATTAAATTGAAAAATTGAAAACATTTTGTTTGATAATTGTTCGTCATATCGATTAGTAAAATTATAATCGATAATATAACCACTTGAACCACAATTACCTAAAGTGATATTTGTGCATGATGGCATTGTAAAATGACGCCTTGTTTCATTACCATGAGTTGTTGTTTGCTGGTCATGTTCAAGAACGTCGGCAATATCAGGCGTAGCTATACAAGCGATATCTGAAACTCCGAGAGGGTTTTGAGAATTACAAAGAGAATCTGGGCCGTTGCCAGATTGACGATATTGTGGAAAATCACCTAATAATGAATCACTTCTTGAAACGCTTGAATAATACCTTTCTTCATCACCCAGGTATATTGCATATTCAACAATCAATGATGATATCAAAGGAACACCAATTATTAAAAATGCTAAAGCAAAAACTGAAGGGGTTGTTCCCTGGAGTTTTTGTCCTTCTCTTTTTGGAATTTCTTTCATATTTTACCCCCTAATTTCCGTCACATTCACTGAAACTATTAGGGGAGGTTGTTTCATTATTCCAATTCGGGCAATAAACATCAAATGAAGGCGTAATATACCTACAATTTAAGTCTAAATCGTCAGCAAATCCGTCATTATCGTTATCAATTCCATCGCTACAAATTGGCATAGGTGGTTGAACACTCTCTCCCCCAACTAAAGCCAAAGCAAAGACGACTAACAGAATAATACTCGCCGTAGTCGCCTTTGACTTTGACCTCATTTTTTAACCCCCGTTATTAGGGGTTCATTCCCTACCTTTTAGGAAGGAAGCAATACCAGAAACTACGGCCATAGCGTTACCAAGAACCCATGCGTTGGTCGCGTCGCCAAAGTTAGCCCATACTCTGTCGCCGTTGATAACTTCCATTATTGCATCACTAAGAGTTATGAAAGCAATCAAAGCCACGATAGGAACCGCATATTGAACGGCCTGGTCGATAATCTTAGCACCGTTGCCTCTATACTTTACAGCTCCAAGGCCAAGAGGTGAAAGAGCAATTAAAACCATTCCAAGAACGCCAATTCTTTCAACAAAATCAATATCTCCTCCAAATGCTTCAACCGCTTCATTAGCATCAATCAAAGTTTGATTGGTTGGGTCACTTGGTAGTGCCAGAGCGTTTGCTTCAACCGTTTCAGGGTCAAATACTACGTCGTAAGTCGTTCCTAATCCTATACTTAGCACAAAGAACAAAGCACTTAACACTAATACAGTCGCTGATAAATTACGGATTTGAGTCCATAGGGTCGCCATTACTTCTAACGCATCAACGAATAGCCTATAAAGAGAATTGTTCAATCATTTTGAGTTAATCCCCCCTTTAGGGGGATTAAATCTTATTTGATAAATTGGATTAGGATATTCAGAGATTCGCATTATAGTTCCTTTTGATACCATTACCCTCAAAACTTGACCCAGGGCTTTAGTTTGATTGAACCTTTTACCTCTTAATTCTAATTCCATCATAAGGTCACTTATCGACTTCGCACCTTGTTCATGAAGGATTAGTAAAACCAATCCTCTAACGACTTCATTTTTTCTTGATTTCTTTCCGCTTAACATATTTTTTTCACTCCTATAATAATAATAATAATAATAATAATAATAATAATATAATAATATAATATAATATAAATTAATTAATTAATTAATTAATTAATCTTAACCTCCTTTCCTATTTCCTTGATTAATTGCACTCTCTGAATTTCCCAATCTTTGAAAGCCTGGATAAAAGAATCATCATTTTCAAAATCTTTCAAAACTTCTTCAGCTAATGGTTTGAATTTAATTGTTACAACGTCGGTTTTATATCTCCAATTTTTATTATTTTTAATCATATTAAATGCCGGTTTGAATCTCTTTATATCCTCGGTCAATCTTTCAAGTTTTATTTGTTTATTTTGTAAATCAATAACCTCTTTCTTCTCTTCTTTTAATTGCTTCATTCTTTCAGAAATTGCTTTTTGTTGAGTTTCTAAAATTGCCAGCTCTCCCTCTTTTTCTTGAAGGTTTTTATCGCCATACCTTAACCATAAAAACTCGCTTAATACCTTAGAAAGTTGCCTTTCTTCTCTTAGTTTCTTAATTATAGGTTGTAATATCAAAGGCATTGAAGCCGATAGCATAAAATGACCATCTCCACGCTTCCAGGGTAAAGAAGTCATTGAACCCACTCCCAAATACGAACAGGTCTTGAATGATTAATTGGGCGTGGTGATTTCGTCCACTTATTAGTTGATTTTATCAAACCGTTACTTTTGGCTTTAGTAATTACAACGGCCATAGACCTAGGTTCTTCTGGGTCATCAATTTTCAACCTATGAAGTCCAATCCATAAATCACATGTGGTAAATTCCCCCCAACCAGGCCCAAGTTTTGATAATGTAAAATAAGCCTTTTCAATCCATTCTTTATCTTTACCTTCATTCATATTATTGAGTATTTTATTTAATTCAGGGTCATTATTTAACATTGATTTTAATTCTTTAACGTTCATCCTATAACCTCCATAAACCTACAATTTGAACAAAGATAAACAGCCCTCTCTCTAAAATTGCCGTTCAAATCATTAGTTGTTCTTCTATCATATAGTTTCATTATTAATGTTAATTTTTTACAAGCTGGGCATCTAAGGGTCAATCAAATCCCTCCTTTTGATGGCTCTTTCGATGAGTTCAGAATATGCTCTATATGCCTGATAAGGGACGACTCCATTTCCACATGCTCTAATTCTGTCCACCCTATCGGCCACCCCATCAACCACTCTACGAACTGAGGGTTCAACACTCCACCAGGCCTCGCTTCTCCCAGGCGTATCATATCCCCTGGTAATGAATCCCAATTCAAATGGGATGGAGGGAGCGTGGAGTTGTGTCCGTCTGAAGCGGTTGGAGTATTGAATAATTCCCCCCTTTTCGCCATCGCACTCAAACTCTTTCCCATTTGACCTTTGGCATATTTCCCCGCTTTCTGGGCTTCTGAAGACGTTGGTGTCGGCCATAATACGCCCTCCTTCGGCACTGTATGCAAATAAGAAGAATCTGTTTCTGTGATGGTTTCCGCCAACTTCGGACACTTTAAGACAACCATATTCAGCATTGAACCCGAATTTGGCCAGGGTTCCGAGAACGGCATCAATTCCCCCATTAATGAAGTTTGAAACGTTTTCCAAGAAGATGAAATTAGGTCGAACCTCGCAAATGATTCTTTCAATATCATCCCAGAGCCAACGTTCATCTTCTTTTCCTTTGAGTTTTCCAGCTTGACTGAATGGTTGACAAGGGAATCCGGCACTGATAAAATCCACCTTTCCACTAAAGATTGAGCCGTTGAAGGTTCTAACATCAGACCATATAGGAGCTTCATGTAAGATTCCTTTTTCCATTTTCGATACAAGGACTGAGGCGCTAAAGGCTTCCCCCTCAACATAACAAATGATTCGGCTTGAAGGGATGAGTTGTTTGATACCGAGTTCAAGCCCACCGACACCGGCAAATAGAGCCAAGCCATTCATGCCAGGCCTCCTTCAAGAGAATAAACAAAACAAGGTTTTTGATTTACTTTAGTTTCACCAATTTGATTAAATTCTTTATAACATCTTAAAATAGCTGTTGTTTGAATTATTGTAGTGCTTGAACCCCTATATTTTTCATTATAGAGTTCATGAATAGTGTGGCATGTAAATGTTTCAAGTTGATTATCTTTAATGATTTTAATAAACCTGGGTATTAATCCCTTTGACCTCATTGTTTATTCCTCCATTCAGGATTAACACGCCAGAGAGTATATCCTTTCTTTTTTCTGGTTAATAGTTGAACTTCAGTTTTACCAATTCTTTCAAAGGGTTTTTTCATTCTCAAAAAATTAGTTAGCTGATGTATAGACATACCATATTTAGAAACGGTTTGGTATCTTTGCTGAATCTCATGAGAATTTAACTCATCATCCCCCATTACTTCAACTAATAATTGTATTTTTGATTTTGTAGGCATAATCAAGCCCACTCCTTCAAAAATTTGGCACTAACAAAATTTGAACACTTTACTTCTTCAGATAAACAATATTTGCATTCAACAAAAGTAAATATTTCAGTTTCTTGAACATTCATGGCTTTGCCACATTCAGTGCAAATTGCTATCATACTTTTTCCTCCTTTGATTTATTCTTCATTTTCTTTAATTCTTCATTCATTACATTTACAACTCTCTCAAATTTTTCAATATTTTCATACCATTTGTAAGTTTCATGTTCGTGATAATATAACCCCAAATCAAAACCGCCAATTCTTTTCAGTTGATGCAATCTTGTTCCTTTTGGCACTTGTCTTTTCATTTTTTTCTCCCCTTCTCTTTCCCCTATAATATCATATCTATTTATCAAAATTTCTTTGTTTGGAAGCGTAATACATTAAGTCATAAAGCATCCCTTCCCATGTTTTATTAATCAAATCAATATGACCATCCTGGCCTCTAAGAACCCAATACAAACGCATTTTACCCCATGAATCTTTATGTTGTTCTCTATTCAAAGTTATTCCAAATATTTCGGCTTTCATTTGTTTCATTTTTTTTCTCCCCTATTGGTTATTGCCAATATTGGGACCACAAAAGCCCTACTATTTAATAATAATTGAAATTAAGAATTTTTATTTAGGTTTAGAACCCCAAACTTTTGATTTGGATTGTTTTCTTTTTACAGTGGCAAACCTCACACCCATGCTTTGATTCAATAGGGATTTTTGATAGGCAATAGAATCAATTAATTCAACCAGGTCTTCACATTCAACACCCATTCGTTTTAATCTCCATCTAAACCTTATACTTTCAGGCTGGCCTAAAGCAATATGAAGAGGGAAACCGCCGTTTGTGGTTCTCATTCTTGAAGATGCGATTCGGTCATATTCTCTCTCATAATTTCTATTAGTCATCATTTTCACTCTCTTTCTTCTTCTTTTGTGACCTCGGTGGCCTCAAAACTCTATCCTTCAGCTCTTTCAAAGACATATAACCAAATGGCTTGGATAACATGTCGGCCTCTTTGGGTCTTATTTTTTTGTTTAAAAAATCTGGAAACCATGAATAGCATATACATTCATCATATAGAGAATAAAATACATCCCTATAATTTTGGTCTTTAGTATGTGCTTTGAGTTCTTCTTGAGCATTAATTACTTCATGAATCCAATTAGCCCTTTCACCCTTTAATGTGCCTGGTGACATTCTTCTTATACCAACGGCCAATTGAGTCATTCGAGTTAATGACAAATCAATCCCACTCATTGATTGAGTTGTTAAAATTAAAGTCAAATCCCTATGAGAAATAATTCCAGCCAGGCGTGACATAAATTTTGATTCGGTTGTCATTGAATCTCTGGCGTTTAGTGACACGGCTGTATCATCGCATAATACAACGGCCCCCTTAAATTCAAGCATTTTTTCAAAATCTTTGGGATTGAAAACTCTGCCCTCCCAATGCTTAGGCATAGCACTCATAACGATATCAGGAAACCCAATAAATGAACAAGGTCTTTTTGTTTCTCTTATTACAGTGTCAATTATTGCATAAGCGAGAGAAGTTTTCGCCGACCTGGCCGAACCAAGGAGGGTAATTATTCCGGTTCCGTATGCTTCTCGCTTTGAACCGTTTCCAGGGTCAAAAATATGTCCGGCTGGATAAAGTAAATCTTGAAAGGTTGGTGGCAACCATTCCATACCAGGCTCATAACTCAAAATCTAACACCTCATCAATAGAAGTATTCAATTCTTCTTCAAACGTTGCTAAACTCAAAGCGTTTTCAAGTTCTTCAGGCTCTAATGTTGACATAGCAATCTTGACCCATCTTTCACTCAAATCTTTAACTCTTTTTTCAACTTCAACGGCAATAATCTCTTGAGTTATTCTTTCACTTCTCAAATGTTCAGAAAATGCCGTGCTTAATCTATCAAGTGTTGATAAATCTCTCGCCATTTCAAATTGAGTAAATTCGGCCAAAGCTGAACCTTTACCTTTTCTTGAATTAGGGTCAAATTCAGTCAATAATATACGATTGACACCGGATTTTGAAATTAAATTGATACCCTGGCCTTCAATATCTAAATCCACATTTTTTCCCACTCTAAATTCAGATATTGTTTGTGGGCCATGAGCAATCAAGAATAATTTGCTTCCATCTTTAGCCCTCTGGCTCAAAAATGGGGTGTAAATAATAGGCCCTAATATTAGAGCTGGATAAACCCATTTAGGAATATATTCAATATAATCCCAACCAAAATAAATTAAAATAATAAAAAGTATGATTAAAATCATCAATCCTCCCGTTGATGACCAGAAATCAACCCAAGTCCGGCCATACTTTTGATTATATTGAATAGGGGGATTATCATTCATGACATAACCTCTTCACAAAAATTCTTTTGATGGTATTTATTGATTACATTCCATAAAATAAACGTCACAATAAACCAACTCAATATAATAGCCCCTATTCCACTCATTAACTCTATTGAATCTATTTCGCCTGGATTTATTTTTATCGAATTTGGATTATATTCATTTGGTAATTGATTAACAATATTGTTCAATTGTCCTCCTTCAATAAAATAGATATTTGTAAAATTAAAAATTTGTCCGCCTGATATTATTGATAAATTATGTTCACCTTGACTAATATAAGCGTTTAAACTATTACCTTCAGTAATTCCAAATAAATTATCATTCAAATATAATTCAGTGTTATTACAACTTGAAATAATTGTTAATTGATTACCAAAAACATAAGAATGATTCTGGATTAATGAATAATGTGGCTCGTTTTGAGCAGTTGTATAACTATACACTAAACAGGGAGGGTTAGTGGCCGTTGCCATTGGGGAGATAATGACAATGATGGCCAAAACTAACCCATGAATTAACAATTTATACTTAAACTCCATACAATTTCTCCCCTTTTACACATAATATTCACCTTTTCTTAAAATCCTCTAAAAATACGAATAATTGGACCAATTATCGGTATTCTAACCACACCTTGTTCAACTATTTCACCAGGGCCTAAATCATCCGTAGGTTCATCAAAAGGATTTAACCAACCAATAAAGCCGGTTGTTAATGATGTTGTAATCCATTCAATATTATCAATTAATAGATAAGTTGAAACTATCAAAAATAATATTCCAAATATTACAGCTATAATTAAAGCATATTTTAACAACGTTTCGATAATTCCTTGACCAGGTATTAATCCACCACTTGAAGAGGGAGTTGATGAATTTTCAATATTAACTATTACATTATCTGAAATAAATATCACCTAACCAAAAATTTACGAGTTGTGAATAAATTCCAACCCCATATACCAACTAATGCAAAAAAACCTGAAGCAAATACAAAACCATAGAATCCTAACCTACCTTCAATCGAGGCGTCTAATATATCTAAAGTTTGAGTCCATTCCGAAAAAATTCCATAAGAGCCAGCCCCTAAACCTGTGCCGAATATAGTTCGTTTTGTTTTTGTTTGTAACATTGATTTCGCACTCGCCCAATGAAAACCGGCCATAGTTACAATCGCAACGGTCAAATAAAGAGTCAAACTCATTTTTTCACCTTCTTAATGAATGGGTCCCAATAAGGGGTTGAAGCAATTCCAATAAGCCAGAATCCAGCTCCCATAAAGAAGACACCGAATTTTAAAAATGTATTAACGGCATCTAATTCGACTAATTCAAAATCAATAAATAACCAGGTATCAGAAGAAAACGTAGAAGACATTTCAAATGGGTTATAATATGAAGTTGAATCCCAAGAATAACCTTTTTCATTTCTTAAATTATTTATTTCAACCGTCATAAATATCCCGAAAGTTTCATTTCTATCATTATCAAAATTGTTGAATAAATTAGTCATTTCGTCCAGCTCAACAAATGATAAAATATGTTCGAAATTTATTGTAATTCGGCATAAGTCGAAAGTTGTTCCTTTAAAGGTAACAAATGAAGAGTTGAATAAATAATTTCCATCAAATTCAACAAATTCTCTTTCATAACCAAATGTCCATATTGAAGTTCCCCAGAATAAAGGTTCTCTTTCCCAAATTGAAAATCTTACTTTATAATCAAGCCTGGACTCTCCACTTGTTAAGCCTGTTTGACATGCGACTTGTTGTTCATTAGTAACATTAAATTGAAAAATTGAAAACATTTTGTTTGATAATTGTTCGTCATATCGATTAGTAAAATTATAATCGATAATATAACCACTTGAACCACAATTACCTAAAGTGATATTTGTGCATGATGGCATTGTAAAATGACGCCTTGTTTCATTACCATGAGTTGTTGTTTGCTGGTCATGTTCAAGAACGTCGGCAATATCAGGCGTAGCTATACAAGCGATATCTGAAACTCCGAGAGGGTTTTGAGAATTACAAAGAGAATCTGGGCCGTTGCCAGATTGACGATATTGTGGAAAATCACCTAATAATGAATCACTTCTTGAAACGCTTGAATAATACCTTTCTTCATCACCCAGGTATATTGCATATTCAACAATCAATGATGATATCAAAGGAACACCAATTATTAAAAATGCTAAAGCAAAAACTGAAGGGGTTGTTCCCTGGAGTTTTTGTCCTTCTCTTTTTGGAATTTCTTTCATATTTTACCCCCTAATTTCCGTCACATTCACTGAAACTATTAGGGGAGGTTGTTTCATTATTCCAATTCGGGCAATAAACATCAAATGAAGGCGTAATATACCTACAATTTAAGTCTAAATCGTCAGCAAATCCGTCATTATCGTTATCAATTCCATCGCTACAAATTGGCATAGGTGGTTGAACACTCTCTCCCCCAACTAAAGCCAAAGCAAAGACGACTAACAGAATAATACTCGCCGTAGTCGCCTTTGACTTTGACCTCATTTTTTAACCCCCGTTATTAGGGGTTCATTCCCTACCTTTTAGGAAGGAAGCAATACCAGAAACTACGGCCATAGCGTTACCAAGAACCCATGCGTTGGTCGCGTCGCCAAAGTTAGCCCATACTCTGTCGCCGTTGATAACTTCCATTATTGCATCACTAAGAGTTATGAAAGCAATCAAA
>Ga0255772_10002911_pt1 | contig 16573 bp, 19 predicted proteins | sample 071ome_34_FD_179970 | JGI IMG/M metagenome (GOLD analysis project Ga0255772, IMG submission 179970) | Coastal salt marsh microbial communities from the Groves Creek Marsh, Skidaway Island, Georgia - 071411BT metaG (version 2) | ecosystem: Environmental > Aquatic > Marine > Intertidal zone >...
TCAATGTCACTGCGACATACACCAGTCATAATGGCTCGAACTTCTATTTCGTTGTCAGTTATTTCAGGTTTGGACCAACCAACTTCAGTAAATTTGCCTTTACCGTCAGTTATTAATAAGTTAACATCCATTATAGATTTTCAATTTGCGTGTGGATCCATAAGTCTTTTTCTAACTGATCCTGCCAGAAGTTTTTGTTATTACGATTACTAATACAGTCACGTATCATGTTCTCGTATGCTTCTTCTGGACATAGGCCTAGTTCAAACTTATAGTCCGGGTTAAAGAAAATTATATTTCGTTTGTCTGATTGTGTGTCACGCCAGTCGGCTGTGAGTTTATATTTGTTGAAAGAAAGTTTACAAAGGTCATCGACATCGTAAACGCCATTTGTATTTACTTCTCCATAATCAGTGCTGGATAATTCTTGTAATTCATAGCGTCTGTGTGCTAGTACTTGTGTTGGTTCTGCTGTGGGCCAGTCATCATCAAATGCCATATACAAACTTAACAAGTGTGGCATAAGGTCTCTACTTACACCGCCAAACGCAAGTTCTCGTGTAGTGAACCAAGTACCAGGACTGGGCACTCTGTCTTTATTAATCCAGTTTAGTTCTACAGACTCTGCTTGTTTAGCATGTTGCTTAAGTTCTTCTATGTTACTACGCCACATGTTATTCTTAACTAGAATAAACTTTGTATTAGGATGCCGAACAACTAACTGTTGCCACTCGTCAGCAGTTCTAACACCAGGCTTTTCTACAAACACAATATCACAGTAAGGTGCTATCTCATCTGCTACATCCAAGTGTGTGAAGTTTGGTGTGCAGACATGTCCAGTAACAAATCTACCACGAGAAGATATCTCTTGATTCATCAGTGCGTCGCCCAGTTTAGTATAACCAGGCTGTTTACGACCATCTGTGTCAACAGTAACTACTTCGATACCGATATTTTCTAAGACAGATTTGTATAGATTGCCTATACCTAATCCAACTACTATACTCTTCATGTTAGATGCTTTCGCCAGTCTCGCCTAGACAAGTTTCTAAGAACTCGTTTCTGATCTCTTTGGGTGTTAGTCCTTCATCTACACGTTTCTTAATCCAGGCAACTGCGAGATTGCCACGTGCTTGTGCATCGTCATTATAGGGATCTGCTGGATCAACAAAGTTAATTTTGTCAGCAGGCAAGCCATCATATAATGACTGTGCAATATCTTCTGCTAATCTTGCTTGTCCTCGACACATCTGTGTGTTTGCTACTGATGTAGATGCAAATACTAGTGTTGCGATAAAAAGTAATGTTTTCATTAGAATGTTCTCACATAGTTAAACTGCGTTTTGTTAAAGCCGTAGCCATTTGAGTAAGCATCAATTGTAATACTAGTATTGAAGTCTAACTGTTTCTTATAGCCCAAGCTCACGTATTCTGCAAAGTTGTTTCTTATCTTATAGTTATGTTCAGTATAATGCACATTGCCAGTAAAGTCAATACTTGTTGGCAACCTAAGTGTTATGCCACCATCTACCAAGTAAGGCATAGTTCCTATAGCGGCTCTAAAACCATTACGTTTCCAACTAACTTCAGACCACATACTTGTTAATGGCGTAACACTAGTAACCAAACCTTGTTCGTAGTCTGTGTTTGTGTACATTGTACCAAAGTTAAACGTAAAGTCGTCGTGTAAGTGTGTAATAACAGTTTCAAATGTGTCTGAACTGTTAATAGTACCCCACATACCATCCATATGGAACCAAGGGTTACGCCCAGCCAGTACAGTATATTGTCCTTGTACATACCAGTCTTTAGCAAGTTTGATGTGTCGTAAGCCCATTGTATAGTTGCCGGACTCGTCGGTGGGACTGTAGTTGAACATGCCTTCTTGCACAACATAGTCTACAGCATAGTCCATTCTAGTATAACTTTGATCTGTAAAACTTACATCATACCAGTTGCTCTGTTGTACTGGTGTGTGCATAGAATCAATACCAATCTCAAAACCTCTGCCCAAACTATCTACTGCTTGCACACGACCTAGGTCACCAAAGTTAACACCTGACAACGAGCCTGTTATTGGCATTGTACCATTACGTCCTTCTAGTGGCATACGTAATTCACCTACAGGCAACAATGCACGTTCTAAGTCAATAATACCAAAGCCGTGTACATTAGGATCAAAGCCTTCAAAGTCGGTAAATGCAGTACCAGCCAATATCTGTGCGGCTACTTCGTCTGTAACATAAGGCCATATCTGTTGAATAAAATCAATACTAGCCTGTGCTGTTGTGCCACCTGCATTTCCTAGTTTACTGGTATAGAGTGCTACCTTACCGTCATTGAGTGTAACAGTAGTTACTAGATACTTGTCACCATCTGGGCCTGTTAAGAAACGTATGGTGTTTAGTACAGTATTCTTATTTGTTTCTAGTGCCTGTGCCGCTGTTGCAAAGTCCTCAAATACATCTGTAAAGCTCTGTACAAACTTGCCTTCTTTAGTTTGTAACAATACTCTTGTTGATTCGCTACCATTGAAGTCCTGCGCACTAAACAGCAAGTCTGTTAATCCGTCATCGTTGACATCTATTACTTGTGGATTGTAATCACCATTTGTAAAAATGTCCCAGTCAACACGAACATCATCTGTAACGTCAGTAAAATTAGTTGCACCGTCATTACGTAAGAACTGTATCTCCGTTCTGTTTCTGTTGTCCAAAGGAGACGTACTATTACTAATAACAACAACATCTAGTAGTCCATCGTTATTAAAGTCAAACGGTACTGCTCTAATGTCATGTCCACGTTCTACTTGTGCAGGATCGAAAATATCATCATATATTGCTAATTCAAATCTACTGCTAGGCAAACGTGCTAGTCTTGTAAACTCGCCTGTGTTAGCACCTGTTTGACTGAAGCTCATTAGTGTTGTGTCGTCATCTTCATCACCGTCGCCGGTCGAATCAACAAACACAAAAGTTGTAGTGCCGTCACCTAAAAAGTCTCCAATAGCCAAACCACTGTTACCACTGTGTGTAGTGTCTAGTTGTGTGAAGCCAGCACCACCTCCCAACATAACAACCATGTTACTGTAACCACCTACAACAACATCGTCTATGCCATCCTGGTTAACATCACCTACACCGATATCGTGCATCCACTTGTCGCCAATATCATGATCTTCACGGTTGAAACTACTAGCACCTGTATTCTCAAATACAACCAATGGACCAAAGTGTTCCATGTCTGTAGAATGTCCAATAGCCATATCTAAGTTATTGTCACCGTTAAAGTCGCCAAACTTAATGCTAGGTTCAGTTCCCATGATGACATTATCTGCGCCTGTAAACCAAGAACTGGTTCTGTTTACTAATTGGTCGTCGTTATTGAATTCGTATAGAGTAATATTACTGTTTTCCCAAGCGGCATTTTTAGCATCTTGGTCAGCGGCTGCTTGTAGTTCAGCGGCACTCTGACTCATACGTCCAGCAATAATAACTTCTTCTTTGTTGTCGTTGTTTAAGTCTTGAACGAATATATCAGATACTGGGAGAGTATCGCTACCGCTAGCGAAAAATTCAAACTTGCCTGCTAGGCTAGGAGCCGCAAAGTCTCTGTCAGGTAATGGTGTGTTTACTGATGGTCTAATGTTTGGTCCACCAGGACCGCCGCCTCCCCCACATGCCGACAGTAATATAGTAAAAACTAATACTGCGAATAACTTCATAACTTGCTCAAAAGTCGTTTAAGATATGACTATTATAAGGCTATTCGGTTATTTTGTCAAACTGTGTGTTAACGTTTAGCGTGTTTTCGCCTGTATATCCTCTGGTTCCAGGTATTTTCTTGTAGAAATCTGAATATTTCTCAACTGTATCAAGAGCTTGCTGTCTATCAGTTTGGCTGAATATTTCATCAACTATGTCTCTAAAATATACAGTATCTGCACCTTGTACGTTGGAAACTGTGTCATCAATTTCTAAGAAATTGAACTGGCTAACAAGTTCTTTTGCCGCATTATCATTAGTTGTTTGCTTCTTGGGCTTGTTGATTAACATGCCTGGTCTAATGCCTTTGTCATACTGTCTGTTTGCTTCTTGTACACTAGTGATATGTGTCCAAACATTATGCGCCATAAGCAGACAATAACTGAAACTGTCCCAACTTGTTTTAGTTTCTTTGCCTGTGTATGCACTTACTTCGCCAGGCTTATACTTGTTGATGTCATTTAGTTTAAGCATTTTACTAACAGGACTCTCGTCAAACTTTTTACAGTATCCATACTCTACCATTGCTTTGCCGTACGGTTTTGTATCTGTTGCATACGTACGATCATCTATACTTTCGGTCATTCTGTATGACCATTTCTTGTCATGCTCTATGTCAATTTCACAATAGACCTGACCATTTGCTGTACATAAGAACGGTGACGCACAATCAAATGTAATTTGGAAGTTTGGATTTACGTATTTGCGAACTGCACGTTGAATGTCAGTTAGCAGTGTAGCCCACTCTAATTTACTTGTACCTAAGAAGTGCATACAGTCGTGTATCCCTTCCTGTAACAGGTTATCAAACTTTAGTGCAACAAGACGTTTTAGTATTAAGTGTACATCACACATGTTCTGTCCACCCATTGCCCAACCATTAAAGTGTGTGTCTGGATACTTTACTGGATCACAGAATTCTTTCATTTGGTCATACCAATCATCTGCTTGTGTGTGGTTCTCACCTTGTAATACATTTAAGAACTTGCAGTTGCCGTTACGATTCTGCATAAAGTATTCGTTATTATAACGAGTTGCGTCTACTGCATCTTGGTAACTTTCGATACCTGTTCTCTCTGGACCATTCTTTTCTCTAAACACCCAACCTGGAATATCAAGAATCATTCCATAGTCCATATACGTGTCCATCCAAGTTAACACTTGCTCACGCTTCTTTTGAGCCGCATCTATTAACTGCTGATATTCTTTAGCAAGGTCTACTGTATATTCCTTGTCTACCATTTTGCCTGTGGCTTTGTCTTTTACTTTTTTGGTCCTTACTTCAGCGCCACGACTTTTGCAGTCTGCCATTTTATCTTGTACTGCTTTGCTCTGTGGTGGTCTCCATTCGCCTGACCATACACCTTTACCAATCTGAAAACCTCCACTATCACCTAGTAACCATGTGTTTTCTCTGTCCCTCTCACGAACCATAAGTTCTTTGGGATCATCTTTGTTTACATTTAAGTTAGCATGTCCTGCAGAATACAATGACCACTTGTATGGAAACAAACTTTTATCTTTGTTGAGCCAGTTTAAATTTTCCATTTCGGGAACAGGAATACGTGCAGGATCTACATAGTCCCAACGTCTTTGTTTTCCAATAAAGATACCATAAAAACTGCTAATAGCAGGCAAAAATATTGCGTAGTCTTGTTGCTTTGCTGTTAAATTGTCTTGTTCAATCGCCATAAAATGTAACCATGTTTTCTATAAATTCGTAATCTTGTTCCATGTATTCTAGAACTTTTAAGTAGCATACATTATTTTTACGTAAAAGTCTATCTAAATGTTTCTTAACTCTACCACCATATGTACCAGCGGTACTGACATGCACCGGTGACTCACTGGCAATCTTGTTAGGTATATTTAGAACGTCACTAAAGTATTTAGAAATTTTGTAATTAAGTCCTTGTTCCTGTCTAAAGAACACACACTTTTCTAAAGGCACATTTTGCAGAAACCATAACTGACTTTCACTGTGATCATCAAATGCTACTCTGTCTGCTATAACTTCTAGTGCTAGTGGATGATCCAATAGTTCAAATATGCCTTCGTTGTCACCTAGTTCCTCACCAAAGTACTCTGCTATGCCACTTAACCAACGGTCATAAGGGTCACGCATAACAACAATAATCTTTTCCAAGTCATTAACATCAACTTTTATATTATCTTCAGGAACTTCTTTAGGTCCTAAGTCTAATAGTGCTTGTTGCCAACCTAAATCCAATACTTGTGTTTTCATAAAACTACTAGCACACTTGGGAGTATTTAGATATACTACAGGTTGATCAGGACATTTATAACATTGTCCAACTGTGTGACTTGTGTAGTAAGTTTGGAATACAGGTGTTACACAACCTTTTAATTTACGATTACCATCTTTATCAAATTCATCTCGAATCTGATCAATATAAAATGTCATTTTTTAGTACCTTATCTATCTTAATGATAGAAGTAAGGACGTCTTCTAAGTCTTCTAACCTTACAGCATTAGGCCCATCACTAGCGGCATTATCAGGATCGTCATGTACTTCCATAAACACGCCAGCAACACCTACTGCTGTGGCGGCCCTTGCTAAGTGCGGTACCATAGTTCTATCACCGCCACTTTTGCCGTTAAGACCACTTGGTTGTTGTACACTATGTGTAGCATCGAATACGACAGGATAACCTGTCAGTGCCATAGTAACTAGTCCACGCATGTCATTAACCAACGTCTTGTAACCAAAACATGTTCCTCGCTCAGTAAGCCAAATGTTTTGATTACCTGTTGACGCTACTTTTTCTATTGCATAACTCATGTCTTCTGGAGCCATAAACTGTGCTTTCTTAATGTTTACGACTTTACCTGTTCGACCAGCCGCTACTAACAAGTCTGTTTGTCTTGATAGAAACGCAGGTATTTGTATGATGTCTACTGTTTCTGCAACAATGCTACATTGTTCTGGCAAGTGTACATCTGTAAGCAAAGGCACACCAGTGTGTGCTTTAACTTGGTACATAATGTCCATGCCCTGTTCTATACCTACACCACGTAGACCATCTATGCTTGTTCTATTTGCTTTATCGAAACTGGCTTTGAATATCCATTCGACTCCTATCCTTGTACATATTTCATGTATGCTCTTAGCCATGAACACACAATGGTCCCTGCTTTCTATTTGACAGGGACCAAGTATGAACTTTACGGGAGAGTCGTTAGATAATTCGATCACTTAGTAAGTGCTGGAATGATGTAGTTGTATTCTGCAATACCGCTGTCTACTGTGATCATAGCCGCACCTTCATCACTAAACTTAATAGTTTTATCGCCTGTTAAGTTAAGGATAGCAGTAATTGGTGCTACGGGCCAAGACCAAGGCTTAGTAAGTTTGCCTTCTACATCAGCCGCAAACACAAAGTTGCCTGCATGACTTGTTGCTTCACCAAAGAAGAACTTTAAGTCTGAGCCTTCTGTCTTAGCAATAAAACTTGGATGTTCTGCGTTTGCTTGTGTTTGATATTTAAAACGCTGGATACTTGCATCATTAGGACTAAAGTCTACGTTCCAGTTGACACCTCTGAACTTAACTGTTTTAAGTTGCTCTTCCACAATCTCTTTGCTCATAAACCTGTAGTCGTTTTTGAAGTCGCCGTTGGCATTCTCAAAACTAATACCTGTCTTAACAGTCTCACCGTTCTTTTCTTGTGTACTGATTGAAATCTTAGGGTTGTCTTTGTATTCTGGAATACCTAAAATAACATTTAGTTTGCTTAAGTTAGGCATACCAAATGTGCCTTCGAATTCTGAGATAGGCTTTTTAAATGAACCTTGAATAATAACAGTTCTATCTTCAGCAATGGCATCAACTTTTGTTTCTGTTTTTCCGCCCTGTACTTTGATAGTGTTTACATTGCCTAATGTAAATGTGTGCGATACTAGATCTAGTAAATTATCTTTCATTGAATATTCTCCTTATAGGATTATTATAGTTGATATTTAGATGGAAATCAATAGTTGATGTCGTCTATGGTTAAATCAGTATAACCAGTTTCTTCTATTGCTTTTTTGATGCATTTCTCTTTAGAATAAGTATGATAACTTTGACTTATCCTTTGTGCGGCTTGTATGACTAGATTTATTTTGCGTTGTCTTTCATGTTGTCGATCTTGTAATTCTCTGTTTAACTCTTTTTCTTTTTCTTCTTGAAGCCGTAATTTTTTTTTGTTTTGCTGTACTTGTAGTATGTCTATGCCTTGTTCTTCGAGTAACCTTTCTATAGCTAGTTCTAATGTAACATTGAATTTATCACGATATTCTTTAGCTCGCTTTATAAATTCAGGATCGGTTCTTTCTAGTTCGAAACGTTGTTGTGCGCTTAGTGTAATTCTTAGTTCTTCCTGTGCCCTCGCTTCGATACTTTTAGGATCCTCATCTGGATCTAAAATTTGAACGATAGCACCCATGGACTGATGTGCTTTACATGTTTTTAGTTTGCCAGGCTTTTGAACCTCTATCCAACTAACTGTTGGATCATAGTCGTATGAAGCAACGACACTATAGCCTAAACTCTCAACTAATGGTATTAGAATGTGCTTTGGAGTGTGACACATGAAAAGATTTTCAACCATCTCTGCGCCTTGCCATCTATCGCTGTTATTGTAACTAAACATCAAATACCCACCTGGTTTAATAACTTTATAAATTTCTTTAAGATATTCTTTAATTGCTTCCAGAGGAAAGTAATTGAACACATTCCATGCTAGTACAAAGCCCATTTGTCCTTGAGGTAGCATACTTAGATCATAATCGTTATTGATTAGGTAAGATCTCAATCTACGTGTAGCATAAAATTCATTAAACTGTTTTTTAGTTGAATCTAAAAACTCTTGGTGTACATCGACAACATATAACGGATCTCCTGCAGACATAGATTCTGTAAATAAACCGTCTCCGGGACCAATTTCTAATGCAGGATAACGCCAGTCTACATAATGGTATATACGAGTACGTACGATTTCTTTGATGTTATCGTACATATACAAACGTCGGATATCTCTATTGGTAGCAACATCAGCCTTTTTATGTTGAGTTTCGTACATTTCATAACTGTCTATGAAATATTTTTTATCGAGGTCGGATACTTTTTCCTCGATCTCTTTAATTTTTTCTTTTTTAATCTCTTCGACTTTGCGCATGTAAGGTATCATGTTACGATACTCTACGTTTATTTTTTGATATAGATCGGCATCAGCTAATCTTTCTACAGGCATTGCCATCTGATTAATCATAGCGATCTGATCGTTAATTGCAGATTCAATCTTGGAACTATTGTGCCCTTGTAGTTCCTGCTTGAGTTTTAATAATTGACTGAGGCGCATATAAACATATTTATCTGCGCTCCTTATTCAAAGTCAAATAGACTATCGAATGTAGTTGTTATGCCAGTGTGTTCGCTGATGTCCCATCCTAGTACACCTAATAGGTTTTCTACTTTTTGATCTACAATAGTAGACTCCATTAAGTCATCGTCGAAGGGTAAGTCCTTAAACCACTGTGGAATGTGTAGTTCATCTGTGGGATAGGCTACACTTGTATAATTGAGAGGATTTGCTTTTAGTTTACAAACAATAACCTTCATACCATCAACAATTTGTTGGCTGTAGTTGTCGCCCATCATTTTACGTAAGTTATTCCAGTTCATAGCCGCTCTAACGTGTCCTGGCATGTTTGCTTTGCCTAATCGTTTTTCGTCGTTGGTGTACTTGGTCAAGTTGTTAACACGTTTAGGTGTTCCCTTCTCCCAAGCAGGACGCTCTCTAAACTGTATCTTAAACTCACGAACACGTTCGTATATTTCTTCTTTTTCAGCACCTGTTAGTGTTGCTAGTAAGATTTCACTGAGAAAGTTTTGTACAACAGGCGGAGTATCTGATCGTTTTAAGTCTAAGCCCATAGCTTTTACTTTGCCCGGCTTGCCATCTGTGTCTAGCCTAAAGCCTTCCATGTCATAAATGAGAGCCGCATAACGTTTTTTCTTGATGTACAAGCCTTTAGTAGCAGTAATCTCTCTACCACCTTTGATAAGTTCTCCCATGTGCTTAGGACAGTGAAATGCCTTTGCCATAAACTTAGGAAAACTTTCATTAAGTTGCTCTGCTATTTGATCATAGAGTTGTACTACAATGTCTTTGTTCCATTCTAGTTTGCCTGCTTCTACATCATCTTTGACTGCGGGCCACATACTAAAGTAAGCAGAGTCTGTATCGCCATATATAATTGCTTCGCCTACGTGGTCATACTCTCCCATGATACATTCATTTGTGTATGCATCCATGTGTTTGGCAATACTACGTCCAGTTAGTGTTGTTGACTGTCCAATACGCTTATCAAAGAATCTACAACCTGGATTTAAAATAGCACCATACAAACTGTTCAAGTTAATCTTCTTGACCAACTGTCGTTTGTCCCAGAATGCAATGTCCTCTTTCTCAGTTGCTTCCTTCTTTTTAGCCTGTAGCTCTTTACGTTCTGCATACCAACGTTCTAATAAACCAGGGATAATACCTTTTTTCTCGTAAGTAAAGATAGTGCCATTTGCACTTAAGATCCAACTTGTATTGCTGTCGAATATCATCTTCCATAACTCAGCACCTGTGTGTACTGTGCTTTCGCCATTTTCCCAGTCCACAGTTATCTCTGTGCCTGCTTGCATTTCCATGACAGCAGTATACTCTAGTGTTGCAAACAAACCCTCCCAAGCGTCTGCAAATGATCGACCCGAATCTCTGCGCTCTTTGATAAGCCCGTCAGTCATAATAGGACGTAATTGTCCTATAATAGTTTCTGGTCCCATGTTTAACGCACGAATAGCACTAGGATACAGTGAGTTAATATCAATAGCACCTACCCAGTCATGCATACCCTTTTTAGGATGTGCAACGTAAGCACCTGCCGCTTGTGTTTCACCTTGTTCGTCTCTGTTCCTATTAGGCACAACCATATCAAGTTGATGTGCTTCGTTAATAATTGCTTGTTCCGTTACGGCCACAGCACCCATTGTTGTTGGCAACAATACTGTGTTGTCGTGTGCGAGTTCATTTGCTAGATCTAGGAACCTTAGTTTTTGATCCATTTTAAACAGTAGTGCAACGTCTTGTCTGTTATATTCAATAAACGTTTCAAAGTCTTGATTGTATAACTGATCCAGTGTGCCTTCGTATGCTGTTTTACGTTCGCCCAATTCATATTCGCCGATAGCATCTAGCGAATAACTATGACGTTCCTCGTATGTATATTTGCGATAGAGTTGCATATAGTCCATGTGTACTCTACCAATCAAATCAAATGTTACGTTCTCTGCACCAAAACGTTCAAATGTTCTTTTCTTAGGATACTGTCCCCACAAACAAAAACGTCTTGTATCATCTTTGCTTAGTACTCTGTTAGTACGTAAGACTGTGTAAGGAATATCATAACCTTCACTGTTCCATCCACTTAAGATGTCTGCATCATCGATTAAGTTTAAGAACTGATCCAACATGTCTGCTTCTTTTTCAAACATGAATGTGTTTTCAAACTTATTACCGATAGCAACTGCATCTTCCCAACTCATTCCTTTGGGTGGCACTGCTAGTGTAATAAGTTGACCTAGCCAATCTAAGTATAGTGTAATACTTGTTATTGGATTGAATGGATCGCTTGGTGGACTAAATCCTTTTTGTGGGTCGAAGTCGACCTCGATATCGAAAAAGCAAGTTTGCAGTTTAGGAGCATCTGCACCTAAGTAGTGTTCACTTAAACTTCTATATACTACGTTTACATCTGATTCCCATAAACGTTTACCACTGCCTTGTATCTTTTGTTCTTTGTGGAACTCTTTGCCGTTGCGTGTAGCGAACCTACTTACAGGTGTACCGTAGATAGTTCTGTGTTTACCTTTGGGATCGTCGTAATAGAATACGTAGTTGGCAGGAAACTCGTTATAGATTCTCTCACCATTAACACGTTCTACAACGTGAATTCTATCTGTGTCTCTGTCATGTAATGCGTCTACGTAACTCATTTTACCACCATCCTGATGCTACTCCATATCCAAATATGTTAACAAATCCAAAGTAAGTTGTCAACATTAATGGAAATAGGATTCTTCGTCTGTAATATCCTAATGCACCTGTAACACTACCTATGAAAAATCCAGGATATATGATACGCATATCTGGTTGATCAGCAGTAAACGCTAACATAAAACTAGCAGTTACTGTAGATACAAATGCTACAAGTTCTAGGTAGAATGCTATTGGGTCGGACTTATAACTGTCGATAGCAAACTGTCGAACAGACTTCAAAGTGTCTTACCAACAGTCTCTAAGATATGTACAGTTTCTTCGTGGTCTTGATTGACTTCACCAAGTTTAGATTTGTGAGCGATTCTAATTGCCTTTTTAAGTACACTAGGTTTGATATCCATAGACTCTGCAACTGCTTTAACAGTATCGCTTAGTCCTGCGTTAAGGTCTTCTACTTCACGCATAACCTGTATGCCTTCGTTGATGACTTGATTCAGTTTGGCTTTTTGCTCGCTGTTATATGTTTTCATGACTATCCTCTCTTGAAAAAACTATTATAATAGAATTAAAACTAAAATGCAAGTATTATTGCGGTGCGATTGTGCCAGTTGGCTTTGTTGTGGATGAACTGCTACCAGGACGTTGCTGTTGTGCGGCTTGCTGGGCGGCTTGTTGTTGCTGTTGTTTACGCATGGCCATATCACCAATACGTCTGTATTCATCTGCAAACTCTGGATGCTGTCCCATACTTGTTACTAACTGTAAGTAAGGTGCATCTCTGTATGTTTTGGAGTCCGAGTACTGTTCTTTTCTAGAGATTTTTGAAGCAAGAGCTTTAATCATTGCTCTTGTGCCAGGATCTTGTGTAATAGCCATGATCATTTCTGCATCTGGACCTAGTTGACCTAGGTCTGCGTCAGTAGGTTTGTCTGGTAGCGGCCTATTTAATGGTGCTACCGGTGACTGATCTTCAAAAATCTCTCTTATAAGCATAGTATTATTTACCTTGTCCACGGTACGCTTTGTATCCTCTACGCTTGTGCTTGTTCATCATTTGCTTCGATACTTTACGTCCACGACCTTGTCCAGACTTTTTAAATTTGGCTCTGGTTTCCCATTTGCCTCTATCACCATAGCTCATTTTTGCCATTTGTTACTCTCCTTGATTAATAAAAATATTTGATATCTGACCACCAATGCTTGCCTTTACTTATAGCTCGCATCCAACGGTCATAGTCTGCTTGGCTAACACCATCTATATAGTACTCGCCACCGCCTTTAGTTTTCATTCTAACAGCAGTTGTTCCATTGTCGAAAACGAAATAGTCCAAGTCAGTAATCCAACTGCTTGCTACTGGCTCTTCACGTATTATCTCGCTCGCTCTCATATTTTTCTCTGCACTTTTCGCACCAACATTCTGAACAATAGTCGCAATCTTCGTCCACACAACTATGACCACAATGTGCTGGATGATAACATCCTTTACATAATGTTATATGTTCTATCTCTACTTTCATTTGGTTTTAACGTTCTTTGCTGGACCACGTCTGTTCTTATTTGGGTCCTCTCTACGTTTACGACTAGCGGCTTTTGCTCTACCTTTCTTACCTAGAGCATGTGCTTTTGCTTGTGGCAGGCATTTAGGTTTGCCTTCTTTAGAACTTCCTCTTGCACAATCGCCACGTATCTTACCGTCTGGTCCAAAGCGTACCCACTTTTCTTTGAACCATTTGCGTAAATCCTCGTTGACGATTTCTGCAACTTTCATTACTTCTTGCTCTTGTTACCCCAGTTTTTAGCACCAACTTTACGGCACTTACTTAATGCACCACTTGCGTATGCACTGGGCCATACTTTATAACGACTCTTAACTTTGTGATAGCAAGCATCTTTCTCACCAGCCTCTTCATCAAATTGTTCTTCAGTCATCATTTTTGAGTTATCGAACTTCTCAAACTCTTCCAGCATGACATCTTCTTTAACTGGCTTAGACTTTCTCTTTGCTTTCTTTTCGTCACTGCTGGGACCAAAAGTTCTATGTACAAGATCATCTAATTCTGTGTGGAATAAATCTTCTTCTTCCTCTGTAGCATCTTCACCTACAAGTTTACCCTGGAAAGGATGCTTGGTGTAAGGGCCATCATACTTTGGCTTGCCTTTACTAGGCTTGTCAGTTCCTTTGACATGATCTTTATGTCCAGGCTTAATGCTGTCCATACTTTCTAGTATCTTGTAGATATCGTCGCTCATTATTTTCTCTTTTTAATATCACCTAATGGTTGTGCAACTGCGGCAACTGCGCCTGCTGTAGTAGTTTCATCTAAACCCATTTCGGTTTCAATTTCAGGCTCAACTGCTTCTACTGGCATCTCACCATTAGACAACATTTCATATTCTAAGTAATGCTTTACAGCACTTAAGTAATCACTTGCTTTAGTAATCTTTGCCTGCACCCATGCTTCTAATCCTTGCTCTTCGCTAATGCCTTTTAACATGTTGTGTAGTTCAATTGAGTACTTTGCGCATTTATATAACTGTCCACGAGCCATTTGAATCTCATGATCCATTTCGCTCTTGGCAGCCATGTCGCTTAGGATGCCTTCGTTAACTGATTCTTTTGGTTCTAATCCACTTAATTTTAAGATATCGTTTAGTTGTTTACTTTCAGCCGCTTGACCAAAGGCAACTGATTTTTTAAATTGTTTTTTAGGAGCAGGTTGTGTAGCTACTGCTGGTGCATTTTTTGGAATATCTGCACCTAAGTTAATACCTGCTGTTTGTGTTGCTGGAGCCGCTTTAGGAGCACTGCCGCCGCCCATGTTTGCAACCATTCCTGCTGATACATTAAACGGATTTGCCGCAGGCGCTTTTGCTTGCGCTGGAGCCGCTTTAGCAAGGTTACTTCCGTCCATTTTACCAACACCGCCAGCGGCTACATTAAATGGATTTGCCGCAGGTGCTTTTGCTGTTTGTGTTGGTGGAGCAGTTACTTTTCCTTGTCCATAACCACCTTGTCCACTTGCCGCCATTTTAGTTGGAGCAGGCTTTGACTTAGGAATATCTGCACCTAAGTTAATACCTGTAGTTGCAGGCTTTGTAGATACAGTAGGAGCTGACTTAGGTCCTTGTCCCATTGACATACCGCCCAATCTAGGATCTGCCATTGCTGTTTTTGTAGGAGCTGACTTAGGTCCTTGTCCCATTGACATACCGCCCAATCTAGGATCTGCCATTGCTGTTTTTGTAGGAGTCGACTTAGGAATATCTGCACCTAAGTTAATACCAGCACTCTTTGGAGCATTAAATGTCTTTGTGTTCATATTACTTTGTAGACCTACTCCTTTAGCCATAGGAGGCTGACTTCCGGTTCCAGTTTGTGTTGTAGCGTTCCTTTTACCAACACCCATGCGAGGGTCTACTTCGCTAATTGTTTTTGGTCTTCTTAAATCTTTTTCGTTCATTGTCTTAACCTTAAGTGTATGTTATATTTATGCTAATGTGAACTTGAGCTTATCTGTTTGTTCACCGTCAATCCAAATGTTGCGTAATTCAAATGTGCCTAGTTCAGGGTGTAAGTTTTCTACTACAAACTCATGTTCTCCCAAACCCAGTGATACTTTTGATAACTCACGTACAAATGCTTTGCGATTATCAAAAGTATATGTACGTTCTGTTAGTAAATCACCATCACAATATAATCTATATGTTGGTGGTGCTTTAGACCACTTACAGTACAAATCAAACTGTATGTCTACTACTTTCATTTGCGCATTATAGCTCTAAAGATAGCACTTTCACCAACTGATTCTTTTCTAGTGCCGTATATTCTATCATTCCAAGTATCGGCCCCAGTTCTCCTATTATTGCGTTGTTGTCTCTTGCGTTCTGCTTCACGTTTTTCTTTTTCAAGTTCTTTTTCAGCTTCACGTGCTTTTTCTTCTGCCTCTTTCTTTGCTTTTTCAAGTTCTTTTTCAAGTTCACGTGCTTTTTCTTCTGCATCACGTTTTGCTTTTTCTTCTTGACGTCGTTCTTCTTGCTCTTTTTGTCTTTGCTCTTGTTCACGTTTTGCTTTTTCACCTGCTAAAGAAGCATCTGTTTGACCTCGAGCTTTTGATCTTTCACTTTCTTTACGAGCAGTTTCTTCTGCTTCTTTGGCTTTACGTTCTGCTTCTTTTCTGTCGTCTTCGGCCTTTGCTACTTGCATACCTGAAACTGATTTACCAATAGCACTTTGAGAATCACTTTGGTCTGCGGCTGGAACTTTGGCATTTGTTTTTTCTTCTGGCTTTGTTTGGGCTTTTGGTTGTTCTTTGTCTTTGTTAATAGACTTATCAACAATTGGTGCCTTCTTCTGAGGTTCGTCGAACTTTGCGTATGCTTCATCCTCAGCCGCTTTAATAGCCGCACCTAGTTTGTTACCACCATATAATTTATTGTATGTTACCATATCCTTATTTTTTAAAAGTTCAGCGGCATGTTTCTTTACACGCTCACGAGCATATACTGCCTCTCTATCTGGTTCGTCCATCATAAATGCAGGAGTTAATGGGTGATACTTGTCTTTGTAATGCTGTCTCTGTTTTGTGGTGTTAAAGTCCCCTGATATGTCATCTGGTTCAACCTTTTCAGGCTCTGGCTTTAAGCTAGCCTTAGGAGGAGTTTCAGCATCACCGTAGTTAAAGAATGGATCATCTGGATCTGCTGTGCCTACTTTAGACATATCTGCTTTTTCTTTTTCTGCACGTTCTGCTTCACG
>Ga0255772_10002926_pt1 | contig 16529 bp, 25 predicted proteins | sample 071ome_34_FD_179970 | JGI IMG/M metagenome (GOLD analysis project Ga0255772, IMG submission 179970) | Coastal salt marsh microbial communities from the Groves Creek Marsh, Skidaway Island, Georgia - 071411BT metaG (version 2) | ecosystem: Environmental > Aquatic > Marine > Intertidal zone >...
TGGCTGTGTTGTCGTTATCTGGGTCGGAGATTGTTGTTACTTTTAATTTACTCATATCTTATTCCGTTATTGCGTCAAGTTGTTCTTGAGTTGGTTGTGTTAATGTTGGGTGATTCCATTCTTCTATGTAATCTCCATCACCATCATTTCTTAATCTAATTAAAGCACTTTGGGCTGGTGTATCTATAAAATCTTCTTTTGTTAATTCTGGATATATAGATACAATTTTTTCTTGTAAAATCATTAATCTGCCCTCACTAAATAACCCCCAAAACCACCATATTCGGCAGTCCCATAAATAGAAATAGTAGTTCCCATATTTTGAAAAACATACATTTCTAAATAATCAGTTGTTCCATTTAATGGCACTAAAGCACTAAGAGTTGCACTTGGATAACCAGAAGTATTGGGAGATTCGGTTATTTCTTCTGAATAACTACTTCCGTTTTTATATAGTTTTAATTTAACTTCTCCATTATATGGAGTTTCGTGTTCAATACGACATTGCACGAAATACAATCCTGCTGTATCTGGTTGGTATCTTTTATTGTTTATATCATAAAAACTTTCATAATCTTTTACTTCACTTACAAATTCTATTTTTGTATTTGTGGTTAAACTAATTGATTGACTGTCGGTCATAACCGCTTGAAAAGCACCATATCCAACAGTAGGTGTTGGTAAATTAGTCAATGCACTACCATCTAAGGCAGGTAAAGCACCACCGCTTGATACTACTATTTCTCCAGCACCATCTGGTAGCGTTAGACTTCTATCTGTATTTGTATTAGGTGCAGAAATGGTTAATGTTCCAGTTCCACTTGCATTACCTTGTATTTTTACTTTACTCATAATTTACCTTTAAACAATAGTCCAAGTGCTTCCAGTTGGAACAGTTACAGAATAGCCAGATTCAATAGTTATTGCACCACCAGAAATAGCATTATTGCCAGAAGCAATTTCTAAGTTTTCGCTAAGTGTGTGAGCGTGTTCAGCATATACTGCTGTTGAAGCACCGCCACCGCCAACTGCACCCCACTCTGAGCCATCATAGATTTCTGCTGATGTTTCAGTTGAGTTAAATCTAAGCATTCCAGCTGTTGGTGTTGCATCTCTTTGTGCAGTCGTTCCAACTGGTAATTTAACAGAGCCAGTAGCAGATGTTTTCTCTGCAATAGACTCAAAGTTTGTGTCCATCTCAGTATGTGTTAATGCTGAGCCTTTTCCACTTCTAGTTGTAATTGCCATAAACTATTCCTAAATAATATAAGTTCCAGAGCTGTCTTTATAATGAGTTTCGGCATATTCTCGAGCCGATACTTGAATTAATCCACTCTGGTCAGTTTCCAAAGATAATATCATAAATTTTCTATCTCTGTCTAATAAATCGTGTTGGATTGTTATAATGTCCCCAACCTCTAAATCTGCGTGTTTTATCGTAGTTGCAAAATCACAGATGAGTGGTGTTTGTTTAATTCGGTTTCCAGAGTCATCTTCTGTATATCTTGAAGCGTTTAGTGTAATCTCTGCTAGTTCTTCTGCTTGAGTTGTATTTGTTACTGCTTTTACATCAAGTATTTTTTCAATGATTTGACCTTCTAAAGCTTGTAGGTCTGTATCTTCAATTAGTGTTTGTGAAGCTAACCATTCATCAGAAGGATTTATATATTTGAATCTAACTTTATTAAATATGTCTTTAGAGCCACGCATTGTGATATTCAATGAATTATTAAGAATATCATCATCAGTCAAAGTAGCTACAGATGTTTGATTTTTTGCATCTGCTTTTAATTTCCAGTTATTTTCTGAATGAATAATTTGTCCTCTAAATGTAGATAATATTTCTTGGATAATTGACTGGACATTAGCTTGTTGGATTAGTGCTAGATTGCAATCCCAGCCATAAGTATTACAAGCAGTTTTAACTTCATAAAAAGAAGCAATATCGATTCTTGAATCTGGAACACCAAGTGATTCTCCAAGAATATCTAATATAATTTCTGCTGGATTACTGGAATATGATGTTGTTGTAGATATAGTAGAAGCATCAGTAATTGTTCTAATTTTCTTACCCTCTAATTCAACAGTCATTGTTGCTAATTGAGTGTTTTTATTTTGCTGACCATCAAATAATTGGTGAACAGCCATAAAAGCAACACCAGCTGGAATATTAGCACTAGCAAGACCAAGAGTAGAACCAGCTTGAGTATCACCAGTATCATTAACTACAAAATCTACGCTTTGTATATTTGTTGCTGTAGATGATGCGTTATACCATTTAATATGGTGATAAGTGTTTGTATAGATATTCCCAGATATGTTTGTTAATACTTGTTGGTCTGCATAAATGTCTGTGATGTCATTTATTTCATGTCCAGCAAAAGTAATGATTGCCCAGTAATCTCTGTTATATCCTTTAGCTGTATCATCTGATGTATAGTCATTATTAGCATCTTGATAAATAACATTTCCAGCTAATCTATGAAATCCATAAACGATTGGAACAGTTCCAGTATTGTTTCTTGTAGCAGTTAGTTTTTGTCCAGCATATTGGTCAGCACCTGAAATATCACCTAAGTCTGGAATATCTGGTGCTAATGCAGAACCAGCCAAAGAAGCACCCACTAGAGTAGCACCAACTGTTAATGCAGTATAAATACCAGCAGACATACTAGCACCAAACAATGTTGTTCCAACTATATTAGCTACTGTCGGTGCAAATATTGCTAGAGCAATACCAGCGACTGCTTTTACTTTACTACCCATTATTAATCCTTAATACTAAACATTTTTTATCTAATAACTTGTGCTCTATATGTTTTAAATCTTCGTTATAAACCCAGTAAGCAAATTTGTTAATTGCACAACCAACTGATGTTCTAGTTAGCACTATATCGTTTTTTTCAGCTTTTTTAACTGGTTTGCAAAAACTTTTAAAAAATCCTATATGTTCTTTACGAGCTAAAAACTTCTTTTCTTGTTCTACATACAAATCCATATTATTAATATCTAATTTATAGTCTTTCCAACCATTAGGCAAATCGTAATAAAGATTTAGATAATTAATAACTTCTGTAAAACAATTTCTCATTATGGTGTTTCTTGTCTGCCCCAATAAATTATATCGGTCATAGCACCAACGATTGTTGTAAATTCATTCTGGCTATAAGTTCTTGTCGGGTAAGGTTTAGACCAGTTATTAAATTCGGTTGTTATTGTTCCTCTTAATGTTGATTCAGTTGCACTAAATGTGTCAATGATTCCAGCAAACAAAGTCCAAACATCTTTTGTTATTCCACTTAAATCTAATAATGGATATGTGTTTGAGCCTAAATTATCTCCATAGCCATAATCGTATGTTTTCTCTCCAATAGTTTCACTTGGCGGTGTAAAAGCTACTCTTTGTATCAATGCTCTATTGTTTCTCCATTCTGTAGATATTGCTGTATTTGATAGTGCTGAGTTTACATTATCAATCGCTACACTAATTGAATCAGCAGACATAGAAAAATCTTCCACCAGTCTGTCAAATGTAATCGCTAGAGGTGTGTATTCGTTTCCATCATATTGAACAAATATATCGTGGTCTGTGAAGTATAGAGTTTCTTTAAATGTATTATCAAAGTTATACATATCAAACTCAAATAAATGCAATAATGCTAATTGTCTATCTTCTCTAGCATTGTTTGTTATTGTTTTACTCATAGTTTGACCTCAATAAAATCTGCTTGGAATTGATATAGTCCATCAACTCGTCTTTGATATTGTAATGAATCATTTTGAAATCTTGCATTTGATAGTGCATCTAAGCCAGACCATAAGACATAGTCATCTGGATTTTCTAAATAGTCATCATCATTAACAATGTATTGAACAGATAAACCAGCTTCTGTGCCGTAGTCTGGAACACCAAACTCTCCCATAATTCCAGCGTTCTTTCTATAGAATGTCAACAGTTTTAAAAAGTTAGTTTCTGTTGTTAGCCAATACATAGTCCAATATCTTTTCAATCCGCCCTTATTTCTTGCGTGTCTGACTGATTGTCCAATGTTAGAAAATATAGCGTTATTGACATATTTTAAGTCAACAGCGTATGGTCTTGCATCAGTTAAAACATTAATAAATGATAAGTCTGTTGAGGGAGATTGAGTATAAGTAGATGATTGTGTAAATAAATCTTGATATTCATCAAAGTTAAAAAATACAGAAGTAATTAAAGTTATCTTTCCAGTATATAAAAGTGTTTTAGCTTCTACTTTAAATTGAAAGTCTTTAAAAGCCCAGACTGATGAGTTTAGTGTCATTGTTTGTGGTCTTAAATCAATAACAGATATTTCTTGGTCAATATAGTCATCTTGGTTTTCAATATAACCAGTTCCAGCTTCGATATAGTAATTAGTATCTATCTCATCATTTAAATCAACAATAAATGTATTAGAGTTATTAGCTTCATAAGCATCTCTGATTTGTTTATAGTTTGAGTAAGTTAAACCTCTATATGAGATAGTTAGTTCAAATGATGGTATTGAATAATTGACTATTCGTTGTTCTACACCAGAGTCAAATGGATATGCAGAACCTTGTTTAGACCACTCTTGAATATCATGATGATAATTATGCGATAGTAATACGCTTGTAAGATTATTCATACTACCTGCTTAATTGTTCTTCTGACAGTTCCGTTTGTTTGTAAAGAATTATTGATAATATTTTCAATAGTTTGTTTATTACCAACTAAATAATTATTAAAAGATACAGCGTCAATAGCTTGGACATTAAAGTTGATTTCAGCAGTTGTTACATTGCCAGTTCCACCGCCAACTTGATACCCAGCGTTCATTGCATCTATAGCATTTCTGTTTCTTGATGCACCAGCTCTATTGACTACAGCTTCTCCAACTTGTAATTTAGCTAATCTTTCATCAGACCTCATTCCAGTATGATATGAAGGAATACCACCTATTGTTCCGCCAGTATGTTTAACTTCTGCTGTTCCAGTATGAAATAAACCTAATAGTGGGAGAACAACACTTCGTCTGATTTGTATTCTAATTAAATCTGCAACAATAGCATTAGCCATATCTTTAAATGATGATTTAGTTCCCATAGCCATATTCACAAAGGCATCTTCTAAACCCTGAGCAACTTTTATACCAACATTTTGAAATCGTGTAATTTCATTATTGGAATCTTTTACACCTGCAATATATTTATCAATTCCATCTTTAGCGTGGTCATACCAATCTTTTTCTGTTGTATTTAATTGAGCAGTTTTTTCTTTAGATATATTTAAATTATCATTTGCAACTGTAAGTTCTGAAATTCTGTCTTTAACAGCTGTTATATCTTCTTGATGAGATTTGCCATAAAATTCTTGGTCTAATTTCAATATTTTTGCTTTTTGCTCAAGATATTTTTTCTCAGATTCGTTTGTATCAACAATTAAATCTTTTAAATATAAATATGAACCAATAAGTCTATTAAGAATTAAGTTGCTACCAGCTAATACCTCATTAAGAAATGTAAATGCACCACTTTCAACAATGGTTTGACCTAAATCAGTTAAAGTGTTATTTAACTGTCCCATTGCTTTATCATAATCTTGCAATGGTGATGCTTCCATAGCAACTCTTGAATCATTAATAACATTATTAACAAGTGCTAGTTTTTCTTCAACAGATACTGCTTTTAAATCAATATCTTCAAAGCGTTTACCCATTTTTGCATATTGTTGCTCAAGAATATCAACAACAAAACCTTGAGCCTCACCAGTAGTGTTAAGCATTACTAGATTATCGTGTAATGTTTCTGCATCTTCATGTGGGAAAGCATAACCAAGTGCAATAGCATCAGTTGCTAGTTTTTTCATTTGCTCATCAGCAAGACCAGCAGTTTGTGCAGATTTTAAGAACCCAGCAACTTGTTCAGCAGTCGCTTGAGAAGATAATGCAGTATCTTTAGCGAATTGTCGCATTTCTCTGGATAGACCAACAGAAGCTCTTTCAAATTGGACTGCTTCATTAACAGATAAAGCAATAGTAGCACCGACAGCAACCCAACCAGCACGAAGTCTTGATAACATACCATCTGAATCATTTCCAACACGCTTGGTAGTTTTACCTAAATCATCAGTTTTCTTTTCTACTTTACCTATTGCTTTTTCAGCTGGTTTGCCTTTAGCAATAATGTCAATTTCTAATTTTTCAGTTGGCATTTTCCAAGTCCTTTAAGTGCTGAATTTTATATGCTAATAATAAACCAATCTCATTCATTGGTAAATCGTTTATTTCAGTAATGGACTTATGAAGTTCAAATGCTAAAAATGCTTTTGCCTTCAGCCATTCGTCTTTTTTAATAATTCTTGCTGTTCAGTTATTATATCTGATACAGACTTTAAACCCATAACACTAGCCAAATAGCTAGATGTTTCATAGGTTATGTTTTTTTTAATCCAATCAACATCAGTTAAATTAGTAAAAACACGCTCTCCATTCTCATTTAATAATTGGAAATAGATGATATAACATCTTAATAAATCATCATCATAATAAGTTAAATCAGTAGTTGAACCATCTGTTTCTTTAACTGTTTTTGTCTTTTTAGATAACTCTAATGCTCTTGCATGGTCATCTCCAGACATAATACGATAATAGACTTTTTGTATTTCCCCACTAACAACAAATTCAACTGAGCGTAATTCTGTTGCTTCTCTCTCTAATGCTTTTAATAATTTATCCATAATAAAGAAAGGGGGTTTTTACACCCCCCAAAGATTAAGCGATTGTTAATGCCCCAGTCCCCTCAAAAGAGAATGTTGCTTCAACAATACCATTAACATCATTTGTAACGCTCTGTCCAGTAATGATTGCATTACCTGAATACACATCATAACTTCCAGAACCACCACCAAGTGTTAGTTCTAAAGCTACTGATGAGCCACCAGTTAAACCAGTTTGTAATGCACCTTCTGCTGTTCCAGAAGCGTCAAAGATTGCTGTAATAGAACCAGACCACGAGTTTAGTGTCGCAGTTGATTCTTTCCAGCCATTTGAATCGAAGTCTGTAGTGTCAACTGTTTCTTGAGTTACATCTAAAGACCAAGCTTTAGCATTACCCATAGCACCAGAAGCAACAGATACAGAACCTTCGTGTCCTACTATAGCCATTATATTACTCCTTCCTTAATTGTAGTAAATGTTATTAAATAACCACGCTCTTGCGTTTCAACCTCGACTTCTAATCCGTCAATGCCTTCATCTCTAGTTGCAATAATGATAGCTTTCATCTTGGCTTCTGAATATAGCTTTTTGTCTAAATAAAGTTCCCAGACTTCAGTTAAATCATAAGCTAGATTATCAAAAGTAGATTCATCTTCATTAATTGCATAAGACTTAGATACTTCACGAAATTCCCTATTACTAAGTGTTTCATTAGTAGTAAGTTTGTAGCCTTTGCCCCTTAACAGACTAATCATTTAACCAACCTTACCTGCACAGATACATCTTCTTCTGCATCTTCGTCTATGACTCCATCTTCATCAATATCATAGTCTGCTTTAAGAGTTGTCATTTCTTTCTCATAACGCTCTTTAAACAACATATAGTTTTGATGAAAAATGTCATCAGTATCTGCATCTTGGCGTTTAGCAACACAGATTAGTTCTAGCGTCTTAGTCAAATGAAGTTCTTTCATCTGGCTAACAGTTAAGAATAAATCTATATCAATACCTTTATTTCTCATCTCATTTTTAATCATGTCATAAGCACGACCAATATAAGATTGAAAATCAAGATAGACAATACCAAATACAGTAGCAGAATCAACAGAGTTACTTAATGTGCCGAAGCCAAAAGTTCCAGTTGAGTCTGTGTAAGTTGTGATTGTTGCGTCCTCACCTTTATTGTCGCCAGTTATGAATGAGATAGTAGCCCCAACCATCTCTGCTTCTACGAGTGCAGTTAATCTGCCACATACAAGCGAAGTAGTAGAGCCACTATCTGCTTTTTCATAATGGTCTGCCAATATAGGCAAAGCCGAAATGATGTCTGCGTTCTTTAATGTCCAGACAGCCATATTAAATATCCTCTAATGATTTAAGGTTTTTCATCACATCATAATGCGACTTTTTAGACAATGTTATTACATCACCAGCCTTAAAAGTATAGATTCCACCATCTATGCCATGAGAACCATCACGCAAAGCACGAAGTTTATACTTCTTGGCAGTAGCCTTCTTGACTACTTTTTTAGCCTTTTCAACTACTGTCTTAGCCATTTATTATGCCCCAGTAATAACTCTAACAGCGTTCTCATCAATAATGCCATACTTCATGATGCCATACCAACCGATATTAACTGTTCTGTTTAGATTGTCATTACCTTCTTTAACTACTAATGAAGGTTGCATACCTACAGCTTTACCTAGTGCGTTCTTACCGAAACAAACTACCTCACCAGCTGTTACAAGTGGAGATTCAATGATAGTGAAACCTTCTAATGAACCAACCATACCATTTGTAGCTTCTGGAAGTGAAGTGTTTTGAGCGATAGGAATGTAATCACCTTTAATGTCAGATACTTGAGCTGGGTTCATAAACGCAACATAACGACCATCTTCAAACTTAGCGATACCAGCACCAGCTAGTTCAGTATAAGCTTCTCTAAGGTCTAGGTTGTCTAAAGTTCCAGCTGTGTCTGGAGTTACTGTGTTAGAACCAGCTTCCAAAGCACCAAGTGCTAAAGACTCAGAAGTTTCACCTAAGTTGATACCAACAAGCTCAGCAGACGCAAGGTCAGCTTTACCAGCAGTAGCTACATTAGCAAGTGAAGTTGAAGTAATAACATTACCATATTCAGCCATAGTTAGCGTTACTTTAGTATCAGTCATAGAAGTTGAAGTAGCTTCTGTGCCATCAGTTAAAGCAGTAGTCGCAGGACTTAGTCTTGAGAATACAGTAAATGAAATAGATGACGCCATGTCATCTTGTCTAATTGTTGCATATCTATCTATGCGGTTATAAGTTTCACCAGATACAATTACGGCTTGATTCATTAAATCAACAACTGAATCTGACAAAACTGACTTAGTATTTACAGCCATTTTTTACTCCTTAAGTAAATTAAAAAATTATGTCAATTCTTGCTGGAGTTTATACAATTCAGCCATAGACTTTGCACCGCTAATTCTGGCATTAACATCAAGTTGTGCCTTGTTAGAAGTAGCATCAACCTTTGGCTTTGCACTTACCCCATCATTAAATAAATAAGGTTTTTCACCTTTTAAGGAGTTAATAAAAGTGTCTAGTTCAAAATCTTCTGACTTACTAGCAGTTGCCATTAGATGTTTAAAGTAGTCGCTATCATTAATTCCATTTTTACTAACAACTTTCTGAATCTCCATATCATATTGAAGGTTCTTGTTTGTTGATTCCAAGCTCTCGATTGTCTTGTTCAATGCTTGGATAGTTTCTGATGCTTTCTCTAAATCAGATTTAGATGCTTCATCTGCTTCCATCTTTGCTTGAATTAACTCTCTAGCTTGTTCAAGTGAATCAACCCCTAATTGTTCTGCTAACTCAGACTTAGCTCTCTTTACACCTTTGCTAAATCCTTTGTCAATCAGAGAATCAAGTTTTGATTGCGATAATACTACTTCATTATTTTCTGTCGCTTCTGTATTCTCGACATTTTCCGTGTTTTGCTCGTCAGCCATGTTATTACCCTCTTAATTATAAAAGTAGGTTAATTCTATAATAATTTAAACTATTTGACAATAAACTTGCCTAATCTTTTAGCAATTTGTTCTCTTTGTTTCTTATCAACCCCAAAAAAAGGTCGTTTAAATGTTTTATGGTTATGATACGCTTTTCTAGCTTCTGTAAAGTTAGGAAAGTATAAACGCACTCCATTTGTAATCTTTTTTCTGTTTATAGATTGAAGCATTGAACCAGTTTCAGTTAGATTGACTGTTCCAGTTTTGCCATAGGCACTAGAGTAACTTCTAAATTGTTTATTGTTTTTATCTCTGCCAGATTGTGTTCTATTAATAATACCAACAATAATAAATTCAATGATTGAGTATAAAGTGCTATCAGCCTTCTTTACTCTGGCTATATATTTATTAAAGTTTGGCTTTTTTCTAATTCTACTTGGCATTGCACTTATATCCAGCTTTCATAGCTTCTTCTTTACTCATCTTATAGAATCTATGTCTGCAATTATATTCTCTATCTGGGTCATTCTCTAATCTGGACTTTTCTTTATCGCTAAGACATTTGTTTTGTTTTAAAACATTACGGCAGAACCTTCTAGTGCGACCATCATTAACTCCAACATAAACCCAGACACCATCTTCAATGTCTGAGGCTCTTAAGTCTATGACTTCTTGCTGAAATTCCTTAATAGCTGTTCTTGCATAGGTTTGTGAGTATCTAGCAAGGTCAGATGATAATAATTGTTGTTCAATACCAGCGGTTATTGATTCTAGTGAAGCATCAGCAATAACATATCGATATAACTCTCTCTTAACTGCTAATCCAACATCATCACCAAGACGAACAAAGAAATCTCTACGCAAATCTTTTAATAATTGAATCTTGGTTGCATCATCAGTAGTAAATGCGGTTGCTAGACCACCAGTTTCAAAAGCATCTAATACGCCAGAATATATCTTATCGAATTGGGTATCTATTAGGTCATTGACTAGCGTGTAATATCCAGCTTGTCTTAATGATTCTCTCCAAACAAATTCATATTGCAGAACATTCTCTGCATTGATTTGAGATAGTTGTGCTATTGCTATTCTTCTGACACGCTCAAATACTTGTTGAACATCTTTGTCAAACTTAGCAATGAATCTGTCTATTTCAGATTGCGTTTGATTGTAGATTGAATCAAGAGTTGGCATTTAATCCAAGAGCAGTCATAGTATCTTGAATTGTTCCGCCAGTTCTAACTTTGTTTAGTAAATCGTTTCTAGCGTTTATATTCTCATCTACTTTAACTCTAGCATCTTCCTCAGTTAAATCTGGATTTTCTCTAATAAGAATATCAGCAGTCTTAGTTAATCCCATATCAATCTTAGTTTGGTCGATAGCTAATTGCTCTTGCTCTGATGCTGGATAGTTAGGTTCAACAAAATCAACAAACATATCTCCATCACCAAGTGATTGACCATAGACTTCTGATACTGTTTTGATTAGTTCAAATAGTTCTTGCTCGTATATTCTAAAGTCTGATTGTTGCTCTACTGTGAATCTATCTAGTTTTAAGTTCTCCATCTGCAAAGCAAAGCCAGATGATACTGAGCCAGTCATTCTGAATTGGCTAGGACTAATGCCATAATTAACAGCAATGTTGTTTGCTAGGTCTTGTGCGACTTTATGTAATTGGTCGTAGTTTGATTGCAGGTCTAGGACATCTATTTCTGTGTTTTGTCCAGTTAATGTTAGGATTGATAATGGGTCTAATACTTGACCAAGTAACTCGCCCACATTGTCGCCTTTACCAACTAATTGCTTGAATGATTGAGTCTTAATGATGTGATTTAAAAATGTTAAATGGACAGCCATATCGATTGTGCCACCAGTTAAATCATCACCAGTAAACATATCCCAGAATGTTTCATCTCTCCAGCCGTTGTGCAAGAATACGAATGGTAGCGTTCCAAATGGATTGACCATTTCTTCGTTATCTTCTACTGGAACAATCTTATCTTCTCCGCCCTCTTTGTCGATATAGTAATGTTCTTCATCAGACCAATAAGCCCAACGCTCTCTTTTCTTATCAACCATTTCAACAAAGTATTGAACAGATTTGACTTCCCCCTGAGAATATTCAACCTCTGTATTGTGTGGGAGTCTAAGCATTATCTTAGGCATTTCTTTCTTATCGTCCCAGCTAACTTGGATTAGCAAATCATTAAATGCGTTCATGTAACGATTGGCTTGAGCCATTGTTTTGTTGATTCTTAAATCTTGGTATAGTTCAGCTATAGCTTCGTTATCGAATTGTCTATCAACACCAAATGAATAAACATTAGAGATAGCATTAACAACCTGTTTGTAGATATTGTAGTTATCGTTAATCTGAACATCTAATTTGAGTTGAGCAAAAGCTCTGTATAACTGACCAAGTTTGTGAATGACTTGCTCTCTGTAGTTATCGTTATACATGTCATAGCGAAGCTTAAACTTCTCTAATCTATTTTTGGTAGTTGGGTCGATACTTCTAATATCGTTCTTAGTGTAGTGATTAATAATCATAATGCGTAGTTAGCTCGTAGTTCTTTTTGCTTAATTAGTCTATGTTCTGTTTCTAAGTAATAACCCACACTATCACTAGCATGGCTCAAGTCTTGGTTTGACTTATCTACTTCGCCCTTATCATTATATGACATCTGTTCCAAGTCGTTTATTAATTCTACATTGCGGGAACATATCGCAATACTAACAGAACCATTACCATTTTTCAACATAGAATTAAAAACATTTATTCTATCTTGCACTCTTGGATTTGCAGTTTTAATTTTAAACTTAGACCATCCAGCGTTTCTAATTATGTCGTAGTTCGTTTGTGCTGTCCCTTGCGACCTCGATTTACCAGACGCATCTCCATATATTGTAGCTTGGTATAGATAGTCGCCCAGATACCCAAATTTTTGTTTGAGATATTCAATCGAATCAACAACTGGCGAGTTTTTCTTAATAGCGTTATCAATAACATAAACAATTCCCCCTATTTCTTGAATTAAAAATACAGCGTTATATGGGTTAATGTTGAAGTCCCAGCTAATCATTAATGGATAGTTTTTATTAACTGGCATATCAGCAATAACATGAAGCTCTCTGTCAAACTGGTGATAGACTTGAGAACCATTAACATTGACAAACTCTCCCATGAGATATTGTTCTAATAGCTTCTCATCATAATCTTCTTTTAGCGTTTCAATATAGCCTTCTGGAAGATATGGGTTATCCATAGTCTTAGCTTTAATTAACTTATAACTTGGATTAGCGTGTTCAACAAATCTGGAATAGAACCATTTAAAACCTTCTGGAGTTCCAACAGTATCTACTTGATTAGGCTTTCCATCTGGTAATGGACTTCTGTTTCTAGCAAGTATCTGTTTGAATGCTTTATCCATCTTGCTTTTTGGCAATATATCGCACTCATCTATTAAACTATAAGCAACCTCGTATCCGATTATGTATTCTGGCTCTGACATATTCCTAAAGATAATCGTGCCATAGTCTTGGATAGTTAATTCTTTATCTGTTTTGTTTAATCGATAAAACAATCCTAGCTCATCACATAACTGCGGAAACTTATCAAAGGCTATATCTCTAATATGACCATAGGTCGGCAAGTAATATGCAACCTTAACACTAGGATATTGCATTTTCTTAATGATTGTCTTGAGAACACCAGCATAGGATTTACCAGCACCAAAACCAGCAACAAGACCAGTAGAGGGAGAATCAGATTTTATAAATTCTTTTTGATGTTTTAATACACCAACTTCTTTAATCATTTATGTATTGTTTCAAACACCATTTGTTTTGGCAATACTTCTGAACAAAGATACACACTACTGAATGGTGGATTAAAAGATGGTTTCTGGTCTTCATAAGACTTAAAGTATGCAATACGCTTATCAAAATACATTACTTCTACTGGAAATCGACTAAACATACCAAATCTCTTTTGACTTTCAAACAAACCAACAACACCTATTAACATAGCAAATGGTTTACCAATGTTGTAGAGGCGTTCTATAATTTCTGTTTTAATACTGTAAGGTGGGTTACTAACAATACAATCACATTCTGGTGGAATCATAAAGAAGAAATCATCACCATTGTCTAAATGTGTGTTAATCACTTCAAATCCTTCTGCTGTCAGCATTTTGACATAATGACTGCGTTCAGTATCAAACGGACACCATATTGTTTTAAATTCTTTATCTTTAAGGTATTTAATAAGTGGTGAGATTGCATACTCTGGTGTGTAATACTCGTCATTACCAGAACTTGCAACCTCATCCATTTTAAAGGATTTAATCATCTATAAGTTTAATGCCAGTAACTATATTGCTTTCAACTTCTTGTTTTTCAATATAGCCACGCTTTTTACCTTTTGTTTTTAAATAAAAGATAGTTGAAGCAGTCTGACCTGATTTAATTTGTTTATGTAATTGGCTTTCAGCAAAATCAATAGCAACATCATCTAATTGCTTAACAGCTTCTGCATATTCTTCATCTTCTTTTAGCCAACGATAATGTGTTTCTCTAGCAATATCTACAGACTTACAAGCTGGAGTTACAACCCCTAGAGATTGTTCTAATGCTACTAACATTGCTTGTTTCTTTTTATGTGTCATATTTCGTTATTTCATTAAAACTTTTATTATTGCTCTCTAATATAGCATCTTTACCAGTAAAGTCTTGCCATCTTTTAATAATTACATCTACATACTTTGGGTCTAGTTCCATTCCATAGCATTTGCGATTCTTTTTCTCTGAAGCGATAAGTGTTGAGCCAGAGCCAAGATAAATATCAACAACTAAATCATTATCAGAACCCCATCTATCAAAAAACCATTCAGCAAGTAACGCGGGTTTCTGTGTTGGGTGGTGTCTTTTTCTGTCGAATTCTTGTTCTGTTCCAAATACACCCGCCCATTTCACTCTGGCAATATCTCGCTTGTGTCTGTTTCTTGACCAGCACAACTCAAAGCACGAACCATACATTTTATCGCTTGACTCATCTGCTTTAACATCATCATTATTATTTGCTCGTTTATCCCAGACAATCCAACTGCCATCATTTTTGTTCACAAGATATTCAGAATAATAATCAGCACCCCACAAGAATACTTCATTGCAATAATCAAAACATTTAAAAATGTTATTTATGAATTCTGGATTAAAATCTTCGTGGTCGCCAATAACATTATCGTATTTTTTGCCACCAGTAAATCCCTTGTCTTTCGCAAAGTCTAGGTTGTTTTTCATACTAGAATAGTCAGCATCAAGAAACATTCCATAAGGCGGGTCAGTAAACACCATATCTGCCTTTTCACCAGCCATTAATACTTCTACCGATTCAAAACTTGTGCTATCACCGCACATAACTCTATGCTCATCAAGTAGCCAAATATCGCCAACTTTAGATACTGGTTCTTCTGCTAACTCTGGAACATCATCTTCATCAGTTAGACCTTCGCTATCTTCCTCAATCTTATCAAATTCTAAATCTAAGCCCCAATCTTCTAACTGCTCATAATCCCATTCATTAGCTAATAGTTCCCAGTCCCATTCTCCAAAGCCAACATTATCTTTAACAATAAATTCTCTCTGTTGTTCCTCTGTTAAATCTTTAACTTTAATAACTGGCACTTCTTTTAATCCAGCTTCTTTACACGCTTTTAATCGCATATTACCGCCAAGCACAATCATATCGTCATTAACTACGATTGGTCTAATATCAAGCATTTGTGGAAAATCTTTAATAGATTTAACAAGCTTTTTAAACTTGTCATCTTTTAATATTCTTGGATTATTTGGGTTTCTTTTTATCTGGCTAAGTTTAATAAATTCTGTTTTCATTTTTACTTTTTATCGCTAAAACAGTTTTTAAATGCTGTCTAGCTCTCTCCTTTTGTTTATCGCTTAAAGTTTTAACATAATTTAATAGTTTTGTGTTGTCATCAAAATAAAGTCTAATAACTTTTGCATTAATTACGCCCTGAATATTCTCATATTTCTCTGACATCTAATGTAACTCGCCCACCTTTTATAACCTCCTCTCTGGAAATAACAATGCAATCTATCTGGCAATCATCAACCCAGACTTTACCAGTTAGCGAGTCTAATAGAATCTTCAAGTAGTTGTCAATATCTCTTTTACGCTTATCTGGCATAAAGAGTTTAATAGTTACGATAAATTTACATTCTCTAGGCTTTAAACTGCCAAGAATCATATTAATCCTATCTTTGTAATCTCTGCCCTCCTTAGAAATGATATTAGTGCATATCTTTCCTCTAGGAATGGCTCTATAACAAGAATTAACACTTGGTGGAAATGGTAAGGTAAATTGTTCTTTATACTTTCTCATTCTTTAATTACCAAATTGTCCTCTTTGCCATAGTAATTAGCTATGCCATATATCGCCCAATGTATTGTTGGTTTATCTTGCTTAATGCGATAATTTAGAGTGTTAGTCGTTACTCCAAGCATATCTGCTACTTGCTCTTGTGTTAATCCAAGCTTTTTAATCTCAAATTTAATGTCGTGATATTTCAGTTTCATATTAATCCCTTATCTAAAAATTGACCATAAGTCATGCCTTCTTTTTCCCAGTATTTTCTAATGTGATACTTAGTTGCTGGAGATACTAGCCTTCTGTTAAAAATGTTTTTCATATAGGCAATACAAGCATCTCTACCTTGTGATTCAGCTTTATCCCATAATCCAGCATAATCAATCTGTTTGTATTCAACTCTTTTTGGCTCAACATGACTAGCAGA
>Ga0255772_10002942_pt1 | contig 16484 bp, 9 predicted proteins | sample 071ome_34_FD_179970 | JGI IMG/M metagenome (GOLD analysis project Ga0255772, IMG submission 179970) | Coastal salt marsh microbial communities from the Groves Creek Marsh, Skidaway Island, Georgia - 071411BT metaG (version 2) | ecosystem: Environmental > Aquatic > Marine > Intertidal zone > Salt...
AGCATTGCTATTTCTGCCGTCGTCCAATCAGAAAAATATTGCTTAATGCTGCTTGTTTCTGATGATGTGCTCGTTTTATTTTTACTTGTCGTCGTCTTCGATGTCCTTTTTATTTTTGTCTTGTTACTCTTTGCGACGCTCACTAAATCTTGTCCCAACATTTCTTCGATGTCTCGAATGCCCGGGATGCTCTCTTCGCCGTCTTCGTCTTCGTCGAGCGTCTTTTCCTTCTCCATCGACGAAAGTTTCTTCCCTTTGACGGAAATTGCCAACTGCCCGCAAGCACCGGCAATATCTGATCCCATCTCTTGTCTCACCGTCGTCGTCATCCCGTAATCTTCCCTTAATATCGTGTTCATAGCTTGTATGTCCTCCATATCCGGCCTTTCGTGTCCAGCGATAACGTCCGTGGGATTATACGGAATGAAATTCAGAACAACCTTCTTCCCTCCCAACAACTCCCCGAGCAACCTTGCGCACTCTTTTGTATCGTTAATACCTTTCAAAACACAGTATTCCACCAGCATAGAATTCTTCTCGCTCTTTGCTAAGTAATCGTCCAAGCATCGCATCAACTCGTCCAAAGGATAGGCTGTCGCCGTCGGGACAATTTTTTTCCGAATTTCTTGCGTCGGCGCGTGCAAACTCAGTGCCATCGACACCGTCGGACAATCTTCACTAAACCTGTAAATGTTTGGAATCACCCCAACTGTACTCACGCAAATCTTCGGACACGGAATGTTGAATCCCATCTGATTTTCGTTTTGCGACACGCACCGAATCGCGTCGACGACGGCGTCGTAATTATTCAGAGGTTCCCCCATCCCCATGAACACGATATTCCTCACCCTCGGTTCGATCCTTCTCGCGTGAGCGACTTGTTCCACAATCTCCCCCGTCGTTAAATTCCCGAGCTCCCCCATCGTTCCGGTCGCGCAAAAAGTGCATCCCATCTTACATCCAACCTGGCTCGATATGCACAACGTCGCTCCCATGCCCTTCTTCCCTTCCGCTCGCCTCCCCTTCAAGTGCCGAATAATCACCGCTTCCACTCTGTGCCCGTCTTGCAGCTCCACGATTAACTTTGTCGTCGAGCCATCTCCGGACGTTTCTTCCACCGCGATCCGCGTCGTCAGTAAACAAAACCGCTCCGGCGCTCGATTGCGAACCCAAAGTGGAATCTCCTCGCACCGATGCAAATCGAGTTCTACGCGCACCGCGCGCCTTTTTTTACAACTCCTTTTTTCACCTTCTGCAAGTCCACCACCTTCAAGGCTCTGCGCTTGTGGAAGAAATTTCGCCTCGCACACGAGTCTCTGCGCTTCCTTGAGCATCACCTGGTAAAACCGCTCCGCTTTTTTCCGCTCTCTCTCTTTGATCAAAACGCTCCTCCCCCCGCGCGATGTCGTCGTCTTTGTTTTCTCCTCGCCGTCGTTTTCTTTCTCCGAGTCGTCGTCGTCGTCGTCGACAACATCGTCTCTTCCTCCTCCTCCTCCTCCACCGTGGGCACCGCCGTCAAAACCGTCCTCGTCTCTGTCATCATCGTCCCGTCCTCTCCCCGCGCCGTGCGGGCCTCGAAGAAGAAACTCTAAAACTTTCTCGCGGTCAAACACGGAGAGCTTTTGTTCGTCTTCAAAGTCTTCTTCGTTTCCTCCTCCTCCGTCGTTTCTTCCCGTTGGTCTTCCTCGTCGCGTTGGTCGCATCGCGCAGCAGAATTGGATTTTTATTTTTTAGTTTTTTTACGAGAGAGAGAAGAGAAAAAAGAGTTCGTAGAATTTCAACACGAAACCCTAAATATTAAAAAAATGGAGACGAAAGGTCGTCGTCCGTCCAAGGTCCCCAAAGCGAACGAACGCCAATACGGTGAAGGCGGGTTCAAACGCCGGATAAAAAGAGACTCTGAGAATTGCCTCTCGCACTCTCTCTCTCGGTTCATTTTCTTTTCTTCTTCGGAGAGAAAGAGCGAGAGGAAATCTTCGCGAGAGAGTTACATTCTCGCGCGGTTTGGCAAATTTTCCGCCCTTCACGCGTCGTTTGGGAAGTTTCACCGGATACGGATAACGACCTTTGAGAGAAGAAGGGAAGCGAGGGGGTTAGGACGAGATTAAACCGCGCAGATTTATATATAAACTCGCGGAAGAAAAAAGAATGGGGTCCGTCCGCGCGTTGAAGAGCATGGGCAACGACCACGTGGAAGAGAAGACGTTCGAGCAAGCGTGCGACGCGTGGTGGGCGTCGCAACGAGAGCAAATGCGAGAAGAAGAAGGAGGCACGTTATTAGACGACGGTTCCGAGAATAGCGACGCTCAATCCGCCACCGCTGCTACCAATGTCATCTTCGAATGGACGAATGAGGAACGGTACGCCACCGGCATCGATGTAGAGGAGACGTCTTTGAACGCGACCGAAAGCGAAAGCGGAGGAGGCGTCGTGAAGAGATATTGTCCGTGCGAACTGAACACGTGGAAAGGTTTTAGCGAAGATACGCTGAAAAAATGGGAGTGCGCGGTGAGCGATCGCGAGAAGAACTCGTCACCTTTTGAGACATCGGTGATGTTGACCGCGACGATGATTATAATGTGTTGCGTTTTGACGTTTCGTCTGTGGCGGAAAAAATGGCTGAGTAGGAGACGGGAACTCCAGGAGCAGGAGGACTTGGAAGCGTCGGTGCGATCGGAGAACGAGATTAAGTTCAGGACGCAAGATGAGATGTACGAGCATTGGAGATCGTGCGTTCAACCGGACGGGACAAAAGTTATCTGCGTGGAAATTGAGCCCGGGAGAAAGAAGAAATTCAAGGATGACGATTTAGCGATACCGCTCGATGCAAACGGAAACGTCGTCATCGCGGTTGTTGATAGCGAAAATAGCAGTAGTTTTAGTGTGCTTCCGCCTTTAGTGCCTCCCGTCGTTCGTGCGAGACCGACGACCGTACTACAACATCATCTCTCGGGCGGTGGCGATGGAGGAGAAGCAGAGGAGGGAAGACCAGGTTACGACGTCGAAGCGGCAACAGGCACTGCTGCGTTTCCCGAGTTACAGAACCACGGACCAGAACATACCGTAGGCCGAAGAAGAAGAAGACGTAATTCTTCTTCCGTAGATTGTGCCATCCCTGCGGCTTGTGACTTTTCAGATTTAGTGTACGAAGAAATTGAGCACGATGAGCAGGCCAATCCAAACGATGAGACGTGAAAATAAAGATTTTTAAAAGTTGACATAGGTATTTTTACATGCATTGTAATTACAAGAATAAAAGTAGCATTTTTAGTTAGCAACAGCATCAAAAGAAGCAGTATAATTCGAGCTCACACGCACGAGCTTGCCGGACCGGTGATGGCATTTGTGCATGAAAATTTAGCCTGGAAAGCAGTCGCACCTTCAAACATAGAAGTTTCTATTCTTATATAAATATCAGCGACGTTGACGACGACAGAGAAGTATCTGCGTCTCTACGGCGTCCCAGAATTCTTTTCCAGCCGCTTTGGTTTCTGGAGAGGAGGAGGCGAAAGAGGACGGAGCCGAGCCGGCGGCGGGGTATTCTTTGGAAGCGATGACTTCGAATCTGCTGTCCTTTCGGTAGGCTACTTCTTCCAAGGAGACTTTCATCAGCTCAGATTCTTCTCCTTTACTGCACTCTTCAAACGCAGGGATGACCCAGGTTTTGTCGGAGACGCGAACGACGGCTTTGGCGCGAACGATGCGGAAAATTTCATTCTCTTCGTCTTTGTTTTTCGTCGGTCGAGGTGCGCACCGGCTCTGAAAAAATTCGAGCAGTTTATCGCGACGAAAGATATCGTCCGGGTGGAACAAGAAACCTCGACTCGCGTACTCTTTGGTATCGTGTGCGGATACGAGTGGTTTCGCGCCGGGCTCAACGGGCGGCTTCAACGCGAGAAGTTGAAAAGGACGCGTGACGCTTCCTCCTCCGGTTCCTCCCGTTTCAACCGAGGATTTCGACGATGCGTGCGAATCGCGCAACGACGACGTCGCTTCTCGATCGATCGCATCAAAAGGCGACGTCTCGGCGTTCTCGTCCAACAAATCCATCGTAAATTTTACCACGCGCTTCTCGGGATACAGACCCGCCGCCCACTCTCGAAATTTGCGTCTCGCAAAGTTTTCCTTTTCTTCTTTTCCTTCCGTCTCTGTTTCTCCCGCACACAAATCCAACTTCGATCCGACCAAAACTTCGCTCATGGACACTTGGTCCCGAAACATTTCGCTCTCTCGCAAGCGTTTCGCCTCCTCCTCCTCTTCTTCCTTTCCAAATGACGAACGAACGACCACTCTAGCGTCCACGACGCACACCATACCTCTCAAATCGACGTGATCTTTCAAATGTTCGTTCTTCGTGAACAAATCGTACAACCCGCTCGGGTGCGCCAACCCGCTCGGCTCTATCACTAATCTATCCGGTTTCACTTTTTGCAGCACGTGTTTGATGGCGACGAGGAACGGTACCGACCCGCTCGCCGCGCAGCACACGCATCCGCCCGGGATTTCCTTCACGTAGATATCCTCCTCCTCCTCTTCTTCTTCTTTGGAAACGTTCTCGTTGTTGTTGATATTGTTGTTGTTGTTGTTGTTGTTGTTGTTGTTCTTCTTCTTTTCGGCTCTCGCGGCTTCTAAAACCGCGCCATCGATGCCCAAACTCCCAAACTCGTTCACCAAAATCGCGATCTTCTCTTTCTTCTTCTCTCTCTCGCCGCCGCGACGACCGGAGAGCAGCAAGACGTTGCGAATGAAAGTTGTCTTCCCGGCTCCGAGCACGCCAGTGACAATCGTCACCGGTACTTTTTCCTTCTTCGTCTTCTCCTCCTCCTCCACCATTTTTTATCGTCGACGCCGCGACCTGACGCTACCACGACTACGACTACTGCTCTCGCTTTTGTTCTTCGCGTTGCTACCGCGCATCCTGTTCTTACTAACGCACGCAACAGAAACAACAACGACAACAACAACAAACAAACCTTTTTACGCGGGAAACACTAAACCCTAAATACCACAATTTTATTTAGGGTTTCAGAAAATTTTCAAAAATCCCCTACAAAAAACCACGCAACGCAACAAAAAGCGCAGCGCGCACGCCACGGCGTTTGGTTAGAAGATTTAAGAAGAAAGAAGAAGCGACGCAGACAGACAGAGAGAGAGAGAGAACAGAAGCGCTTTTCTTTTTCCTCCTTCGCAAAAGCACACGTTCAGGCGCGTTCAAAATCGAAAGAGAAAATGTCCCGCATCGTCGTCTTTCGTCTCGTTTAGGGGTGTGTGTGCGTTGATTTTCTCTCTCTCTCTCTCTCTCTCTTGCGCGGCGGAACCATGACGTCTTCTTCCAACGACGACGGGAAAGGAAGAAGCGAATTCGAGAGAAACGAGGAGGGATCGAGAAAGGCTCCTTCGCTTTTTGCGCGACGACAACAACAACAACAACAACACCAACAACTTTTGTTGGTGCCTCCGGCTCCGCTTCCAGCCTCTCGGATGCGAAACGACGCGCTTTCGACCGGATGTTCAAATTTGGACCGGATATTGAGAGGTGGGGTGAAAACGAAATCGATGACGGAGTTTGTCGGGGAGAATGGGAGCGGGAAGACGCAGTTGTGTTTGCAGTTGTTATTGGAGACGGTGGCGTCGGGCGGGCGTCGGCGGTTCGGAGGAGAGGAGGAAGACGGGGACGGGGAAGACGGGGACGGGGAAGACGAGGAGGAGGAGGAAGATGCGAACGAAGGTTTCAGCGCGGTGTACGTGACGACGGAGGGACAGTTCCCGGTGGAACGGTTGCGAGAGATGTGGCGAGAGCGGCGTAAGATACAGCGGAGGAGGCATCGTGAGAAGGAAAAAAGTAGAAACATCGACGTTCGGTCGGACGCGCGAGAGGAGGACGCAGAAAGGAGGAGGAGAAGAGAAGAAGAAGAAGAAGAAGAAGAAGAAGAAGAACGAAGGGAAGACGAGGAAGACGAGAAGAGAGCGCTGGATTCAATTTACGTGTTCCAAGCGATGGGAAACGCGGAGAATTGTTGGGAGGTTTTGCGATCTATTTCGACGGTTTTGAGTAGCACGGAGAGTAGTAATAGCGATAGTATTAATAGGAGGGGCAAAAAGAAGAAGAGGAGAAAGAAGGAGGGGAATGGTGGTGAAATGGTCAAAGACGACGACGACGACGACGACGAAACAGAGATTCGTCGGAAACCGGTCAAATTGATCGTCATCGACTCGCTCACCGCGCCGTTTAGGGAGGATTTAGAGGAAGGCGACGCAGGCAAAAGCGAAAAGCATCGAAACATGCAACGCGTTATTCTTCGAGCGCAGTTTTTATACAGGTTTACGCACTTGTTGAAAGAGTTCGCGTGGAAGCACAATTTAGCCGTCGTCGTGACCAATCACGTGGTAGATTCTTTCGACGATGACGACGACGACAATTACAACATCAGAAACAACATCAACGCGCCCCCGAGAAAGCAGGAAAACAACTCGGGCGCGTTCCGCGCTTCTAACGACGACTACTTGCGAGAACGCGCGAAAGGAGAAGAAAAGGACGCATTAGGAGAGGAAGAAACCGATTGCTACGGCAAACGCGCTTTCCCAAAACGCTTCTACACCTCCAATCGTTTCGTCAAGCCTGGTTTAGGTTTAGCGTGGGCAAACTGTCCAAACTCGAGTATCTTTCTCACCCGCGACGACGACGACGCCGACGCGGATGGAGGAGGAGGAGGAGGAGGATTTGGAAGAGCCGAAGGAGACAATAATAGTCTTCGCCGCCGCCGTCGCCGCCGCTGGGCAGACGCTTTCCGTTCGCCTTTTGCCGAGGCGCAATCCTGCGCGTTTCGCATCGAAACGGAAGGCATCGTAGACGACGAAGTTGACGAGTAAAGTGTAAATTTATAAGTTAGATAGACAAATTCGCGCCGCACAAAAACAACGCGCGAAAGATCGTACGAAAAATATGTCGACGTCCAACGCTTTCTCCCTTTCCCCAGGCCGAGTTCCTTTGACGTTCGCCTCTTCTCGGAAGAGCAGCAACGCGACCACTTCCTCCTCCTTTCGGAATTGTTTTCCTTCTCCGAAGACGCGGGGAAAAACGTGCCTTTCATCATTCTCAACCGACGCGGAAAAAGGATCAACGCAGCAGAGGGAGAACGACGATGGTAATGAACGCAAGTCCGTTCAACTTATCCGCGCGATAAACGATGCGAAGAAGCGGAACAGCGGCGGCGACGGCGGCGGCGACGACGACGAAAAAATATTTGCGCTCATGGATGAGCTCGAGAAAGAAGCAGAAACAATCGAAAAGGATATGGCTTTAATCGATGGGAAATTTTCCTTACTCTTCACCGGAGGCGCGACGAAAGCGAAAGAAGAGGAACGCGAGAAGAAAGAGGGAGCGATTGGTAGTTTCGTGACGAGAGTGACCGGCTCTTCTTCTTCTTCTTCTTCTTCTTCTTCTTCTTCTTCTTCTTCTTCTTCTGCGCGGATGAAGAAGACGAAATCCTCGTCGTCTTCGGATTCGTCGAAAAACTTTCAAATAATCGACCTCGCGAACGAGATGGTGGAAAATCGGGCAGAGTTGCTCCTGTTTAATTGCATTCCGGTTTCGGTGAGAATATTCGGAAGTTGCGTGAGAAGCGCAGAGAGTCCCTCGACGCGTCCGAGATTCTCGGTCTGTTTCACGCACGCGAAGATAGAAGTCGCCGGGAAGGAAAGAATTCAGATTCCGCTAACACGTTTCAACGCTCGAGGTTGGATCGACGTCACTTACGTCGACGAGTTGATCAGGTTAGGCGTAGGCGATAAAGGAAGTCGCTTTGTGACCGCTCGCTTACGACAGAATAGCGATTGAAAATGTAAAAAGTTTGTAGTAGACTTTTAGCGCTCGGCGAGACAAAGACGGCGAGCATACACATAGAAGTAGATGGATAGATAGATAGAAGATAGATAGAGAAACATATCACAGAAAGAGAGAGAGACTTTTTTCTTTTTCCTCGTTCGTCATTGTTATTATTTACCTTTCGCGCCCGCCGGCCGCGCGTTTCGTCGCGGTCCACAAAGTCAACAAAGTAAAGAGTTCGTTGTGCTTCATTAAAAAATTTCTCACATCTCTCTCCGAGAAAAAGACGATATGGACGAGGGTCTCGAACCAACCGTCGACGTCGACGACGTTTTCGACGACGACCCGAGCGTTTTCGAAGAGCGATGGGCGGACGTCGCCGCGCTGTGCGCTCGAGACGGTTCGAAACTTTTCACGCACTCCTCAGTCGCGGACGAGGACGACGACGACGACGCGGGAGCGCGTTTTACCCCGGACCCGTCGCTCTTGCCTCTCGTTCGGGAGAACATAAGAGTCCTGGTCGTCGGCGCCGGCGGTCTCGGGTGCGAGTTACTGAAAGATTTAACGCTGTTGGGTTTTAAACACATCGACGTGATCGATATGGACACGATTGACGTGAGCAACTTGAATCGACAGTTTTTGTTTTCGGAGGAGGATGTTGGGGAGCCGAAAGCGATATGCGCGGCGCGCGCGGTGAATCAAAGAGTTCGAGGGGCGAAAGTAGTCGGGCATTACAAACGGATCGAGGATATGGAAGATAATTGGTATCGACAGTTTCACGTGGTCGTGATGGGTTTAGATTCGATCGAAGCGAGGAGGTACATAAATAAGGTGTACTGTTCGTTCTTAGAGTTTGAGAGAGAATCCGTCGAGGCGAGGGAAGGGACGTGGACGCCTTTGATCGATGGAGGGACGGAAGGGTTTAAAGGGCACGCGAGGGTCATCATCCCGGGTAAAACGCCGTGTTTTGAGTGCACGACGTGGTTGTTTCCACCGCAGACGACGTTTCCGTTGTGTACGATTGCCGAGACGCCGAGGAGCGCGGCGCATTGCATAGAGCACGCAAAGATTGTGCAGTTTCCGAAAGAGTACACCGAAGAAGGGGAAGGAGGAGAAAATGAAGGAGTAGCGTTCGATGGCGATAATCCAGATCACGTCACGTGGGTGTATAAGCGCGCGTTAAAACGCGCGGAATCGTTCGGGATTCCCGGCGTGACGTACAATCACACGTTGGGCGTGGTGAAAAATATCGTACCCGCGATTCCGAGCACAAACGCCATCATTTCCGCGTACTGCGCGTTCGAGGCGTTTAAAATCGCCACCGGGTGTTTGAAACCCATGGACAATTACGTCATGTACGCTGGATCGGACAAAGTTTATCAAAACTTGATGAAATTGTACAAAGACGAGGGATGTTCGCAATGCGGTCGAGGTTTGTTCGTTCAGCGCGTGTTTGATTTAGAAAAGGCAACTTTAGCAGACGTTTTGGACGCGATCGAAAGCGAACACGAAACCACGTTCGGAAAACGAGAAAAGGAAGGAGAGAAAGACAAAACAGCAGGACAGAAAGAGGAGGCAAAAGACGGCATGGACACGGCCCGAGGCATCACCGGCGTCTCGAGCGACGGCGCCACGGTTTGGATGGGTGGCGTTTTAGCCTCTCACTACGAAGAGAACCTCTCAAAACTCGCCGCGGACGCGCTCTCAGTCGCGACTGTACCCGACGACGAAAGCGGCGGCGACAGCGGTAACGAAACCATCGTCGAAAAAACAATTCACGTCAACGCCGCGAAGCTTCCCTCGCCTGTCCGCGTCGGTTTAGTTTTCTCCTCCTCCTCCTCCGCCGCGAGGGCCGACGAGACAAAGTGAGAGAGAAGAAGAAGAAAAGGAGGAGGAGAAGAGGTGTACAAATAAACAAAAAGCAAGCTTTCTATCGCTCTCTCTCTCTCTCTCTCTCTTGAACGCGCGAGAGAGTAAGATTTAGAGAGACAACAAAAGCGCAGAGTCGCGGTATAAAGTCGAGCGTGTATAGCAAAATAGTTTTTGTAGCATCGGTGTGCGATGAAAAATTTCTAGATTTCGACACTCTTCACAAGAAGGACGCGGCTCTCTCTCTCACATTAAAAAAAAAGAAAGAAATGCAAATGCGCGCAGCGATGACGAGTCTGTCTCTGCGCGATGAGCTCTTTTTGCGCGCATCAAAGTAACACGCGCGCGCACAGGCAACCATGCGCGGTGCTTCTGGCGCATCTTCGTCGTCGATTCCTTTTAAAGAGGACGGAGGGAAGAAAGAGACGGACGCGTTGGTTGTGGCGCACAATCGAGCGAACGCGTCGCGGGAGGATGGTGGTTTTGACAGTCCGCAACACGCGCCGAAAGCGCTGAGATATTACGCGGACGAGGAGAAAGCGGCTGAGAAGGAAGTTGAAGAAGAGAGGAGTCCTTTTTATTATAAGGTACCGCTATCGCCTCGAAACTTGGGCGTGAACGACCGACGCTTTGACGAGAAAGATTGGCGGAGAAACGGGGTGTTGCACTTGTTGGCGTGCGCTATGGTGAACGTGATCGCTTTAGGCGCGTACGGGGTGCTGCAGCAACGAATAATGACCATTCCATACGGTGGGTTCGTGGATGAAGAAGGAAACGAAGTGAGCGCCGTGTTTACGAGCTCGATCTTTTTGGTGTTTAGCAACAGACTGTTTTCGCTCCTCTTCGGCATGGTCGCGTTGGCGTATACGAAACCGGAGAGAGTGAGTTTGTTTAGTCGAGAGTGGTGGTGGCCGCACTCGAGTTTGCAGAATTACGCGTACGTGGCGAGTTCGAATTTGGTGAGCACTTTGTGTCAGTACGAGGTTTTGAAGTATTTAACTTTCGCGATTAGTACGTTGGCGAAAGCGGCAAAGATTTTACCGACCATGGTGTGGGGTTACGTTTTACACGGGACAAAGTTTCGATTGGACCAGTATGTGTCGGCAATGATTGTAACCGTGGGGTGCTTTGTGTTTGTCTTCAATTCAAAGATTACGGCGCACCAAGTGGTGCCGAATTCCGCGATGACTTCGTTATTATTGCCATCGCCGACGACGCAGCGTTCGTTAGCACGTTTAGAGGAAGCGGACTTGAGGAGTTTTACGCTGATGGAACCAACACGGATAATGAGAACAGCTTCCGGCAGCGAGGAAGAAGTAGGGTCGTCCTATATTCTGGACAGTACATCCTCACTTGTAGGCTCTTTAGGTGCGACGCTTCTTTCGCGCGCGCAAGAGTCGATCTACATCGGCGTGTGCATATTGCTCGTCTATCTCGCCGCGGACGGTTTTACGAGCTCGTATCAGCAAAGGCTCTTTCGAGTGAAGAAAACGTCCATATTCGATCAGATGTTTTGGATGTGTGTTTTTGGCACCTTACTTAGCGGCATTTGGTTGATTTGTTGCGGGCAATTAAGTTACTGCCTCACGTTTCTGCGGCGGTACCCGAAAATCAACCGGGACATCGTGTATCTATCCTTATCTTCCGCGTTCTCGCAAGTTGCAATCACGTACACCATTCATGCGTTTGGTGCGGTGACCTTAGCGTCCATAATGACTATTCGTCAAGTCGTCTCGATAGCGTTGAACTCGGTTGTGTTTCGCGAGTCGTTGAATACTTTACAGTGGCTGGGCTTGGGTTTTATCGTCCTTCCCGCCGTGCTCAGTGGAGATTGGTTCAAGAAAGAGTTGGAGAGCGGTCCGAGTTCCTTTTCTCATTGGGATTTGAAGAAACTCTCCACGGATTCGATAGTTTCGGAGAAGAAACCGGACGGAAGAGAACACTTTCGTCGCGTCCCGAGTATTTTTAGTTTCTCTTCGACGCCTCCTCTCTCGAGGGAGAGACGAGAAGAAGGAGGGTAAAACTCCCCCCTCCCCCACCCTTTCTTTCTCCTGCGGACGGCAGATAGAAGGACGCGGTAAACGCTTTTTTAAGTCGACTTTTTTAGCGCTCGTCGTAATTCAACGATTTTGATGCGACTTATTTTCAGAGCAAAAAGAGTACTCTGTTGTTTATTAGTAGTCGTAGTAGAGTTTAGCGGTAGCGTTAGAGTGGTAGTTGTAACACTAAATACCTGTATATAACCTTTTGTACCAAAAAGCAAAGAACTTAATAGACTGCATCTGCATTTTTATTCCATTTTATATCCCCAAAAAAACCAGTCCCTCCCACTAAACGATACACGATGACGACACCTTCAAAGCTCCTCTTTTCGAACTTCCTCCTCCTCGTCGCGATCCTCCTCTCGTTCTTCGCTTTCCCTTCCTCTCGCTTCGGCGGCGGCGTCGACGCGTCCTCGGTGCACGCTGTTTCAAAATTTCTGCGACGAGGCATCATCGCGGAAAAGTCGTCGACCACAAAAGCTTCTTTTTCTTTGAAAAGATGGGAAGGCACGGAGGAGTACGCGAGAGCGGAGAAGCGGGCGAAACTGCTCGTGGAACGCGTCGTGGCCTCGCCGACGACGACGACGAGCGCTTCGAAAAAGAACAACGACAAGCGCGAATCGAAAGCGGCGGCGACGATTGCCACGCACTCCAACACGTGCGTTGCCGTGAGGGAACAACAGTTGTGCAACGCGACGGGGACGACCCAAGACGCTTGCGACGCGTTGGTGCAGTGCACCTGGAATACTTGGCCGACGGATGCGTGTACGAATGAGCAGGCTGATAGTGTACGATTTGCAATCAGTTTTGGCTATGGATTGAGCTTACTCTTGCCTACGCTTACGTGCAGTATGGCGTCCTTCGGCGGAGAAAGCGTGTGTAACGACGTCGATATGGGTTGCACGTGGAAGGAAGCGGACAACACGTGCGAATTTGACTTGACGGACGAAAGCACGCTGACTACTATGTTTGGCGATTCATTTCTCTCGAAGCTTATGGCGCAAAGTTCTTTATGCGATAAGTATACGAGCGCAGATCTGTGCACTGCTGATTCATCTTGCGCTTGGGACGACACGTACAGTTGGTGCGAATCGCGAGACGATTTGGACACTTCCTTGTACAGCTCGTATTGCGACGAGAACACGAAAACGCAGGCTCAAAACACCGATTTTTGCGACGTGCTCGACGTGCAAAAAACGTGCTCGGCGGCGACGAGCGAGAACACGTGTTCGGCGAACTCGGAGTGCATGTATGGCGACGAAGACGGCTGCTCGTCAAATTTATCTGAGGCGTTCAAAATGTTGGGTCTTACGATAGGCGCCACACTCGATTTGAACGTCGACGTACTGACGTGCGCTGATGTCGAAAGCGAAGCCGAGTGCACGAGCACATCGACGTGCGAAGTTTGGAACTCGAGTGGCGAACCGTCGTCGTGCGTACCAACGGACGCGGCGTTTGACGCCGCGTTGCCTTCCAATCCGTTTTTAGCCGACGTGACGAAAAACGGTTTGTTATGCGACAAGTACGACTCCGAGACCTCGTGTCAAAGCGACAGCACGTGCGCGTGGGACTGCGAAGACTCCACGTGCGTCGCAAATCCAAACATGGTCGAAGCGACGTGCACCGGCTTGACGAAACCGTACGTGAGCGAAGAGGACGTGGTTCCGGTTTGCCCCGCCGAGTCTGTTTTTGTCGCAGGTAGCGCCGCCGCCAAAGGTTCTATGAAAATCGTCTTCTCCGCCGTCGTGCTCGTCGTGACCGCGCTTTCCGGTTTGTTATTGTAAGTTTTTAGTTGTACATGTATTATTCTTTTTTTTACCTAAAAACCCTAAACAAATTTGATACCATTTTTAATTACGTAATTACGGAAAGAGGAGGAGCGGCAAAGAGCAGCAGCGCGGAAGAAGAGAGAGAAAAGGAGATCAGCGCCAAGATATACACACACACACACACACACACACACATATATATAGATATCAAACGCACAGCACCAAGAAAGAGATGATGATGCTCAAATGCATCAACGAGGAGTGCGGGAAAGTAGCGCCGAGAGATAAAACGTGGAGGAAATCTCGGGTAATCGTCGGTGCGGACATTTGCAAAGAGTGCTTTGAAAAAGAGGTGGAGGCGTTGGGCTTGGCTCCTTACGAGGAGGAAGAGGAGGAGGAGAAAGAGGAAGAAGAGCGAGAGGGGATGAAAAAAGAGACGGCGGCGAATAACGGAGGAGTAGATGCGACGAAGATCGAGGGCAGCGAATCGGTGATTCATAGAATATTCGCGGCGATTGCAGCGGAGCAGGCTACGAATCAAGCGGCACAAAACGGGAGCGAAGGAGTAACGCCCGTTTCTCGCGCGTGCCAGAAGTGCAGGGTAGAATTACCACCACAGCCGGCAGAGGCGACGCAAAAGACAACGACAACGATGACGACATCTAATGCGAGCGATAGACACGTCGGCGATGACTCCTTACACAACCAAGTCGCCGAGGTGTTGAGTTTGTGCCGCAACTGTTACAGAGAAGAAATAGCCAAGCTACAAATGAAATCGTGCTCGGCGTGCATGACGAACGAAACCACCGGAGGGTGGTATCGCTCGCACGTCAAAAAAGGAATGCATTTGTGTCATCGATGTTACTATCGGGAACGAGCGACGTTGAGCACAAAAGTGTGCGCGGCGTGTAACAGCGATAGAACTAGCGGGAGTTGGCTGAAGAGTAAAACCGTCAATGGCGGTTATTTGTGCGTGAATTGCTACTATAAAGAGTTGGTGGCGTTGAGTGGAAAGCACTGCGGAACGTGCGAAAGTAAAACGACGAGCTCAATATGGTACAACGATAAAGTGCGCGATGGAAAATACTTGTGCGCGAAATGCTACGCGAGGGAAAGGAAGAAGATAAAGGACAAAAAAAGGTTAGAGGCAGAAGAAGCAAACAAGAAAGAAGAGCAAAAAGAACGTCAAGAACAAAAATAAGATCAAGAACATCGACCGTGATGAAAGGGCACTTTGTGTCGAACGCAGTGACTGCGGAACAAATACACGAAAGAGCGGAAATTAAAAACTGACAACTGTACACTAAAGCTTAACTGTACACTAAAGCTTGCTGTTAATTTTAGACATGTATATACCTACATCTTTTCACCTAAGTACCCAGATACTTAGTACCACGGTACCAAAAGTATCTTCAGCAAAACAATGACAATCCATATGATCACTACAACACGCTTCTTTTTACAAGTACATGATATGAAATACGTTTGTTTCTAAGATTTCGTGAACAATTCTCCTTTCACGCCGTCTGGATTATACCGAACGCTCCCTTTCATGTGACAACACCAATGATCAGGTATCACGCTACTATCAGCTCTAGCGACCGATTCGATAGTCGTTCCGAGCATCGTATCAAAGTGCAAAAATTTTTTAGAGTTTGCCTCGCTTCCAAGCATTTGCTCCAAAACCTCTAAATTCTTCGCCGGATCCTCCAACGTGACAACCGTATTTGCGTTTTGAATAGCTGCATTTTGACTCGGATCGCACGATTCTATTTTGTCATCGTTGGTATCGTACGCGTCGTGGTGCTCGAAGCATCTCCTCAGAGAAATTTTTGTTTTGAAGTCCGCGTTGTGCTGCGTTGTCGGTACAATTTCCATCGGAATCGTTCGCGATTTCTTGAACGCTTCGTTCGTTCTTTTCCCGTTTACAACGACTCGAGCAGAAGAGTCCGGCGAAACGGCACCCTTTGGCATTTGTGGGTGCGTTAAAAATGATCGTTCCCGGAATTTACCTTTATTTCGCCACTGCTCGACGTTGATGACGTGATCTTGCGGACAAATAAACGGCAACTGTAAATGCGAACCGGGGAATCGACCGTAATGAGGAAACCATACTCGGTCGATGCCGCAAAGGATCGGCGGTATGATCAGAATGCGATCGAGATGTTTCGCAATGGCAAGCGCTTCGTTGATTTGTGCCAGCTGGAAATTCACTAAACGTTCATTTTCCGTGAGCACTCTCTCTTCTTTCGTCGGAATGCTCGGAAACTTGCTATCCCTCTCCGGCCAGCCACGCTCGACGAATATATCAAATCCTCCGCGAACTGTTTTCTTGTCGTCGTTGTCATCGTTTCTGCCATCGCCACTGGTATCGTAACTATCGCTGCTGCTGCTACTACTACTACTACTACTACTACTACTACTACTACTACTACTATTATTGTTGGTATCCCCGCTCCCGGTGCTCTCGGTGCTACTACGGAAGAAATCTCTCTCTATTCTTGGCGTAAAACTCATAAACTTCCCCTGAAAGTATTCCTCTCTGTCCCCCATCCAAGCGTTGGCCTCTCGCATTCGATTTCTCTTTCCCGGTGTTCCCCCGTATTGGAAAGTTGCATGAACAGCGTACGCGTTCTTTTTCTCCCTCTCGTGTAATCTCTGCACGTAATACGTGTGTCCGTTCGCGAACAAACTCACCGGCAAGGTTCCCATCTTCACCCGCATCTTCTTGTTCTCGTCCCCGTACGCTTCTTGCACTCCACTTCCGTCCACTTGCGTCGCACACCCGCCATTCAAACTTTTCAAATCGTTAAACGCGCTTTGATCCCACAGATTATCGTCTTTTTCGATCCTTTCTACCCATTCTGTCGTTAACTCCTGATTCCCTTGACTCGCTAAAAACCACATGATCCCAATATTACTTGCCGCGTGGCAAATGTGAAACTCCAACCCTTCTCCATCTACCATAAACTTCTTCTG
>Ga0255772_10002945_pt1 | contig 16473 bp, 19 predicted proteins | sample 071ome_34_FD_179970 | JGI IMG/M metagenome (GOLD analysis project Ga0255772, IMG submission 179970) | Coastal salt marsh microbial communities from the Groves Creek Marsh, Skidaway Island, Georgia - 071411BT metaG (version 2) | ecosystem: Environmental > Aquatic > Marine > Intertidal zone >...
CTTCTGACTTAGCCCATTTAGAAAAACGTTTTGCTTTTCTGATAGTATTTATAAAAAATTGAAATTGAAGACGATTATCGACATGATGTCGAGTATTCATTTCATTGGCCAATAAAGCAGTATCAGGGAAATAAGATAGAGATCGATTTACAATAAAGGCATTGTATTCCTTTTCTGCAAGATCATCGATCATGATATCTTTTTTAGTTATGTTAATTGCATTTAAGTATTCGAATGGACTCATTTACGTTTACGTGCTTGTCTTTTATAATTAGCTTGTGCTTTTTTATGATATGCTTGTGCTTTTCTAACTTGTGCTTGTCCACGTTTTTGCCAATCAACTTGTTTCTTTCTTTTATTAACTGTACGACGTACATCAAATACAATTCTAAATCTTGGTAGGATTTCAATTCTAAACCATCCTAATCTAAAGTTCCATCTCATTTTATTCTCCTATTGCCATTCTGCTGATGCCATGATTTCAGTTAAACATGCAACTACATTGATTTCATGATCAGCAACGAATGCATTTTTATATTGATAGTCTGCGATAATAAGTACTACTTGTGGTATAGATTGTGGTTGTAAATGATCAGCCATCGAATCATATATCTTACGAAATATTACTTGTGGTTCTGTGTCGATATTATCAACAACCCATTTACGCATAGACTTAAAGTTTTTAGATTTAAGGTATTCCATTAGATTAGTTACATTCTGATCAGAAAGATTAACTAGAATACCTGAATCAATTGTACCTGAAACAGAATAACGTTGACATTCATTTAGAATACGACGAAAGTCTGGGAAATATCGATTAACAAGTTCAACAATTACTTTTTTGTCATAAGTAACATTTTCTTTATCGAGTATATCACATGTACGATTGAATATTTTACCTGCGATTGCTGGTTTTTCACCATTTGGTATAGCGAAATCATATACACTACATCTTGAGTGAAGAGGCTCGATGATACGATTCTTGAAGTTACATGTAAGAATGAAACGACAATTATTAGAGAACTCTTCAATAAATCCACGAAGTGCAGGTTGTGTGGATTGTGGATTGAGATAGTCAGCCTCGTCGAGGATAACTACTTTATAAGAACCGTGCAGAGACACGGTAGAAGCGAATTGCTTAATTTTACCACGTAATGTATCGATGTTACCTTCTTCTGATCCGTTGATAATAATATAGTCGAGATCAAGTTCATTACACAATGCTTTAGCTACTGTGGTTTTACCGACACCTGCCGTACCGCTAAACATCATGTTAGGTAATTCACCTGTTGATACAATGTCAGTAAAAGTCTTTGTTAGACCATTAGGCAAGACACATTCTTGTATTGTTTTTGGTCGATACTTTTCGACCCAAAGAAATTCAGACATTCAAAACTCCATAATATAAAGGTATATTATACCATAAAACAGTTGAAAAGTAAATGGTTTCCCAGAGAGGACTCGAACCTCTAACCTACAGCTTAGAAGGCTGTTGCTCTATCCGCTTGAGCTACTGGGAAATATCTAATCGAAGTTCTTTCCAACTGTTCTTTCAAGTTCTTTTAAAGAAATCATATCTTGTTTCTTTTCCATAACAGTACGTTTAGGATTTAGATTTAATTTCTTCTCAAACCAGAAATTGATACTATCAAACGTATCAATTAACCATCTAAATATTTTTCTTTTCTTAATCAAAATAATTCCCTTTCAGTTAAGATCTTAAAAAACATTTTATGCTTCTTAGCATATTCATCGGCTGCACGCCATTTAGCTTTGTTAACCTTATACACTCTTTGATAATGTGGTTTTATCTCTACAATAAATGATCCTTTCTTTGTTGTAACAACAAAGTCAGGATAGTAGTTATGCCATCGATTATCTTTTGGTGAAACATAAGGTATGTGCAATTCTTCAGAAGACCACTCGAGTATTTTTGGGCTCTTATCACAATATAGCATAACTCGTCTCTCCCACATGGATCGATAAGTTATGCGTTTGATATCGCCTTTATACTTGTATGCGTTACGTGGTTTAAATCTTCCTCGAATTGCTACGTTCTTCACAGCACCGTAGGTTGCGATTCTGCCTTAGCGTTCATTGTTTCATATAAATCTTCGATCTCTTGATGTTCAGTTTGAACTTGATGGAAGTTCTGTTTATGATACATTGAAGCAACCTTATTAATATATTTCTTTTCAATACCAAGCTCTGCAGATAGATGAGCAACAGCATCACGTTGATAATCTTTCTCGGCTTCTACTCTTGTCATTGAATTAGATAGTTCTTGACATCCATTCAATAGTTTCTTACGATCGTCCGGATTATTCAGCATCATCGTCACCAGTTGGTTCAGCTTCTTCTGCAGGAACATTTGCTCTGAGAAAGGTCTCAAGTTTGTTTCTGATTGTACCGACATTTGCTAATTCACCTCCACGAAATCCGCCACGTTCTGTGACTACATCAATCATTTTTAACATAAACGCTAAGTCATTAATATTTAGACCTGGCGCAGCTGGAGCTTCTACTGCAGCCTCTTCTTGTTTAACTTCTTCAGTCATTATTATCCTCCGAATGTTGAAGTTTTTTCTAATGCTACCCAATATTCAACTGGAACTGTAGCATTCTTAAAATGCGAAATAAGTTTAGATGTGATTTGAACATTGTAATCACCTGGTACAAACTTAAAGTTCGCAATATTAAATACGAATTTAAATGCTTCAGCAGATCTTGTACACTCATCTAATTCAATATCGAATGAGTTTGCTGTAGCATCTCTCACATCTGTGACTTGAAGCTTAATCTTATTTGATCCAGCTTCACCAATCACAATTACATCTGTAACACCTAGAGTTGACGATGCACGTTTAATTGCATTCATATCATCATTTGTCAACTTAAATGTTACCTCGGAGGAAGGCATGCTGATGTCTTTTGATGGAGAGGTTAAGATTGATGGGTCTGAGAAAAAGTATTTGACGGAACGTTTGTCCTGCTTGACGATAGCAGAATTGTTGTCATCAGATACTTTAAGCTCAGGACTATCAAACATGCCTAGAACTCCGAGGAACTCGTTTAAATCGTAAATACCAAAGTTAGTATCAAACGATTCTTTGATCGTAGCAGTTGCTAAAATGTTTTTAGCTTCTGAGATAGTTTTAACTGTAGAACCTGGATTGACTACCAAGTTCGAATTGATTGTCGCAAAATTCTTCAACACTGCGACTGTGTCATTAGATAAATTCATAATATATCACCTTCCATATCATATTGCATTATTATTATTATTTATACTCGTTCATTGCCTTGTTTAGAGCTTCATCGATAGCTTCTTCGCGAGATTTCATAGTATTAATTGCATCTTCTTCGCGGCTATTTAGATTGTTTACACTCTCATCTACTTTAGTGTACAGATCAAGAAAAGCTTCTTTTGTATCTTCATCGAAACGATTAACACATAGCTGAATAGCTTTCATCTTATCATCAAAGATAGCGAATGACTGTACAATGTGAGTAAGACGACGAGTTGAAATAATATCATCTACACCACCATCGATAAATGTCTTACGAATAGTGTCGGCCCATTGAGTTAGCTTCTCGGCAAATGTCTTATCTACTTTACCAAACTTATTCATGTGCTTATCTAAAATCTTATTCTCAATAGAAATAGTTGGATAAGGTTGCTCAATAGTAATTGTGAAACGCTCAAGGAATGCTTCATCAATAATAGTAGCAGCAACAAAACGACCATCTTCTGATCCTTTACCTTTTGTATTTGCAGTAGCAATAATATTAAAACCAGCTTTAGGTTTAATAACTTCACCTGTTTTCTTAATAAGAACTGGTTTACCTTCGAGAATACCTTGAAGACACATAATCTTATTTGAACCACGATCAAGCTCGTCAATCAATAAGATTGCACCAGCTTCCATAGCTTTAATAACAGGACCTTTTGAAAATACTGTTTCACCATTTACAAGACGGAAACCACCGATTAAATCATCTTCGTCAGTTTCAGGTGTAATTTGAACACGAACATACTCACGACCTAAACGAGCACATGATTGTTCGACCATAAATGTTTTACCGTTACCTGATAAACCAGTAACATAAGTTGGATAGAAAATGCCTGAACGAATAATCGATTCTACATCTTTAGAATTACCCCAAGGGACATAACAAGAATCGGCATCAGGTACAAACACTTCATCATTAACAATTGATTGGACAGATGCTGTCACATTGTTATCCTCACTTTTATTTGTAGCTTCGCGAAATGGAACTACAACAGATTGTAAATTATATACCCCGCGACGAACTTTAGGTTGAGAGGTAACAAAACGGTATGCGTCATTTCGTTTGATACCTAATTGCTCAGCCAATGCAATAACTGTCTTAGGATAGAATTCAGTTTGATCTGGGAATCGTTTAGCTAGATTCTCAGCGATAGTGTTCTCAATAAAATTCATAATATATCTCCATCTTTTTAACTTAACCAGGTTATATTATACCATAATTTCCCATCAATGTAAACCTTTTTTTCACTTTTTTTACGCTGGTTTTCTAATAGATTTCGTAATCATATATTGTTTACGCACTGCCCTCTTCTTAGCAAGTCTACGTTTCTCAGAAGGTTTCGTATAGAACATACGATCTTTACACTCTTGGCGAATATTAGATTTCTTAGTTTTACGTTTGAAAATCTTCATCGCTTGTTCGAAGTTGCCTTCTTTTACATAAACTGTATTATTAATTCTCGAAAACTTTGGATTAGTTTTTCTTATACCTTGATTTGCCATAAACCTCCTACGGTTATTATTAATTAAGCCACCATCTCAGCGAACTGAGTGGCGAACACTTTGTTGCCCTTCTTCGAAGCGGCATGTTTCTTAAATGCTCGAGTGATTTCACCTTTCTTAGCATTCTCTCTTACTTCAAACTCATCTGAATCTGTATCTAAACTCTTCTTAGATGCTTTAATTACAAAGTATCTATCACAACCAAGTTTGTCATCGAATGAGATGAATTTATTCTTATTAAATACTTTACGATATTCATTTAAATTTGTTTCTTCGTTTCTATCTTCCATATTGCTATACAAAGCATTTCTAAACTCATATTGTTGTGCAGCAAGATGATAACCAATAATTACATATTTCTTACGTAAGTGATTGAATATATGTTGTTGGCTCTTATAACCATTTACATCTAACATAGTACCATCTTTCGTAACAACTTTAATTGGACCATATAAACGACGATCTGCATCATAATCTTCGGTATTTGCTTTGAAAGATTGAGCATCACCATCAGTTAGAAATACAACATTAACTCTTTGTACACCGTGTTTTGTTTGAAAGTCTTCAACAATATATTCAGCAGCAAGAGCAGTTTCGTTAAGTGGTGTTCCACCTAATTGCTCAAGATCAGATCCATAAGGACGAGCTAACTGATAACCTTTAATATAATAATCTGAAGCCATATTGAACATATCTCTATAAGCTCTATTATATGTGTGCTTATTGAAAGAAGATGACAATAAATGTAACATTTTTACATTACGACAATCAACACGACCAGTCTCAGGATATTCATCATTGATATGAATTAAAGTGCTTTCGGTTTTATCATCATTAAGAAGACGAGTACGACCAGTTGTAAATGAATAAACATCAAATGGAATATTCACCTTCTTACAGAACTCAGCAAGGATAAGTGTTTGCTTGATAACATCACCAAGAACATTATCCATCGAACCTGAATAATCAACAAACATAACCATACCGTGTGATTTAGCTTGAGCTAATTGAGTAACACGTTTAAAAATATCATCTGTGTATTTGTAACTATATAGTTTGTTTACATCAAGCGAACCAGAACGAGCAGTTTGTGAACGAGAATATTCATAAGCAGCTTTACGCATTTCAAATTCTTTAGCCATCATATTCACAAACTTTTTAGTCTCAGCACTAAAAGCAGCAAATTGCTCATCAGCTTCATCGAATCTCATTTGAAGTGAACGCTCAGATGACCATTCTCTTGCTTCTTTCATTTTAATATCACGAGATGCAAATATCTCATCAATTGAGAAAGTCATAGCTTCAACTTGTTTACGAGTTGGACCATAAATTACAGTAGGAGCATTTGCACCATTTTCGATTAAATCTTTTTCATGATGACGAAATGCTTCATCAGTATATACACGATCTGTATTACCGCTATGAGGTGCAGAGTAATCACTTTGAGTGCCATCGCTACCACCGTAATTTTCAGATTGTTGCTGTTGAGTATTCTCTACTTCTTCGCCGCCATTTGAGCCACCAGATCCACTCTCTTGATCAGCACTCTCGCTTCGCATTGATGACATATCTGCTTGATCGCCGGAATCTTGTTCATCACCTTCAGTACCACCTCCAAAGTCGCTAGAACCATCATCTTCACTTTCACCACCAATGTTGGATGTAAAATTTTCATATTTCTCATTCTCCTCTTTAGTTTTATTCTCTTTAACAAAATTGTACAACTCACGACATGCATTTAGAACATCTTCCCAAGTTTCTACAGCAAAAGCCATATCAACATAAGGTTGCTCGATATCACTAAATTCAACATCAATCAAATCACGTAACTTAGCTTTAAGATTGATACGATCCATAAGACCAAGCGAATTAACATCTTTATTAGCAATATTAAAGAAATCAGCTTGATCGAACTCTGAATAACCACGTTTGAATGCAGCTACTAGACCAGGATATTTAAGTTGGATTTTGCGTTCAATACGAATATCTTCTACAACATTAATGTATGCACGTGGAACGCCAGGAATTTCTTTTTCAGAATCATGCCAGCCCTCAGCTGGTGTATATAGAGCATGACCAACTTCGTGGCCAACTAAAAGATCGTATACGTCTTTGCTATGGTCCTTAAACAATGGAAGACCAAGTACACGATTTTCAACATCAAAGAATGCTGTACTATAATTGCCATGGCGAACTGTTAGATTCTCCTTAGCAAGCAATCTAGCTAGTACAGATTGTCTTTCAAAATTAATCATTTAAACCTCTCTTTCGTCGTCATATGTATATATTATACCACAGTTTCGAGGTAATGTAAACCTTTTTTTCGCAAAAAAGTTAATTTATTTTCATTTTTGAGAAATTATGCTCTTTTGTGAACTCGATTTTAGACCTGAACTTACCATCCAATAAATCCCCTTTATGAGAAATAACGAATACATTTGAGCCTTCGTCCAGTGTATCAAGTATCTTCATTAGATTATCTACACCATCATGATCGAGACTCGAGTCAAATGTTTCATCGAGTACAAGTAAATTAGTTGAAGCAGAATTCTTCATTCTTGCTATCTGTCGCCAAGTAAACAATAGTGCTAAGTCAATACGTTGTTTCTCACCTTCAGAGAATGAAGCATAATTGAATGCATCTCTATGACGTGACTTAATTGTTTCAGTAAAATTCTCATCTAAATGAAACTGAACAAAGAAATCTAAAACTTGCAAATACTTATTGACAAGGTTATTCATAACTGGTAGATATTCTTTTACAATCTTAGTCTTAATACCAGTATCACGTAGCATCTCAGTACATGCATCATAATAAGATTTAGTTTCGTTTGTTTCTAATCTCTTTTCAACTAATGAATCTTTCTGATCAAGTAAATCAGCAAGAGTTGCATTTGCTTTTGATACATCACCATCTTTACCTTCAAGATTTGCAATTATAGCTTCGATATCAGATATTTGTCCTTGAAGCCTTGCGATGGTTTGATTGTTAAAGTGTATAGCTGATTGCTTTGATTGTATTTCGGCCAATTGTGTAGTGATCCCGTCAAGAGTTTGTTCCAAATCACTCTGCTCTTTATTGGCATGCTCCATACCTTTTTGTAATTCGTTCGCGCGTATCTTCGCTTTTTCAGACTTGTCGGATTTAAGTTCCTCACTAATATCTTGGGAACAGGTTGGGCAAGAATCATTATCTTCATAGAACTTTGCTTCTTTAACCAAGGACTTAATTTCGTTTTGAAATTGATTAATGAATTGTTGAATCTTCGACTTTTTATCTGATAACTTGGACTGCTTGGCTTGGAGTCCTGATTGGTTTTCTTCGATGAAAAGAGAGTCTTCTGAGTTTTGAGTTTGTAACTCAGTGATCTCGCTTGAAAGTTTTTGTATTTCATTTTGTTTACCTTTAATATTCTCGTCATTAATCTCTGTGACTTCACGAATATATTTCTTTTGTAGTCCTACTTTCTCACTAATTAAATCTAAGTTAAATCCTAAATCTTTAAGTTGTTCTTTGAGCAATGCATTACGTTCTTTTAGAATGCCACTCATCTTAGAAAAGATATTAATATCTAATAGATCCTCAATCACCTCACGTCTATGCGCTGCTGGTAATTGCATAAATGGAATAAATGAACTCGAACCAAGTACTACAATCTGATGAAATGATTTGTGATTGAGTTTAAGAATATTTTGTTCTAATAACTTTTGATAATCACGAGCATGTGCTTCTTGATTAATAGCTTTATCATTTTGATATATCTCAAACTTACTAGGTTTGATACCACGGTGAACTAGGTACTTATTATTACCAATACTAAATTCTACTTCAACAACAGAATTCTTACCATTGATTGAATTAATAAGTTGTGGCTTCTTAATATCTCTATGAGCTTTACCAAATAAAGCAAATGACAATGCATCTAACATTGTCGATTTACCTGCACCATTTGATCCTACAATAAGAGTTGATGGTGAACGATTTAATTGTACTTCAGTAAACTTATCACCAGTAGATAGAAAGTTTTTCCATCTTACCTTTTCAAATATAATCATACTATTTCCATATTAGATGCTTCAACATATAATGATCGCATAATACCTTTAATTTTATCTTTATCTAAATCTGTCTCAACATTATCTACATAACCATTCAATAGCTCAGATGTATCTTCAACAGATATACCTTCATCATCAACATTTGCACCAGTAAACTCATCAAATGTTTCTGCTATCTTTAAATCATGCACACCAAGTTGATTGATACGATCAATTAATCTATCAAATACAAATGGGTTTTCTCGTTTCTCAACGATAACCTTTACAAACTTGTCTTTTAAATGACTTACATCTATACTATTATAATCTATATTCGCATCATTGTACATGATTTTTTCGAAAATAGTTTCTGTATTATGTACTGGTTTAAGTTCTCTTGTATCTGTATCAAGGATGTGGAAGTATTTATGATCATGGGCATCAGCCCAAGTAAATTCCATTTGAGATCCAAGATAGTGAATATTATCACGAGATGATTTAGTATGAAAGTGACCTGATAGAACCATTTCAAATCTATCAAATAATTCTGTACCCATACCATGAGTATTCTTTACACCTTTCATCATATCAAAACCAGTTAACTCAAGATGTGCACCAAGAATAGGAGCTTTACAGTTTTGAATAAAGTTTGTGTATTCGTGATAGTTTTGATTATTAATCCATGGAACAAGAGCTATATCAAGTCCATCATAATTCATTACTTTGGGTTCCATTATAATGTTTATTTCATTCATATAATGACCCATTAACTCTTTTAATGCACAGAGCTCATTGGTATTTTTATAATAAACATCATGGTTACCTGGAATAATATCCATCGTAATACCATATTCACGTAGCTTATCTAAGAAATGAGCACGATTCTCATTAAGTGCTTTAAAGTTAACATACTTACGATGGTCATAATAATCACCAAGATGTAAGATTTGTTTTATATCATTCTCAATTAGATAAGGGAAAAATACATTTTCGTAAAATCGTTTTTGATATTCAATGAAGATATCTGACGAATTACGAATACCACAGTGTGTATCGTTTAATATCGCAATCTTCATAAATTAACCCATGAATAGTTCAAGACCTTTTTTCTTAGCTTCTTTTATTTCTGCTTTCTCTTGTTTAACAAACTCTTTGATCTGATCATCATGAGCTTTCACTTGACCAATACGTTGTTTAAGTTCATCAACAAACATTCGTTCTGTATCACCAGCATCATTCTCATCTACATAAGCAATAAGATCTTCAATACCAGCTTTCTCGATAAATTTAAACTTAATATCTTGTTGTTTCTTTTCTTTTGCAATACGTCTTAGAAATGCATAATAACAAATCTGTGTAAAGTAAGCAAAAGCATTTGGATTACCTGTTCTTGTTGCTGCTTCAATATTATAATTGAGAATAGCTTTTAAACAGTTTTCAACTGCATCCATAACCATCTCTTCACGATAGGTATATCGAATGAAATTTGATTTATGTGATAAGCCTTCAGCGATCTTTAGAAAAGATGTAGCAACATAATCTGGTATTTTTGGTGTAACTTTACCTGCTTCTTTTGCTTCGTTATAGGCTTTGACATGTTCAACAACAGCGTATGAGAATTCTCTGTTATTGACGTAATGAGGCTTTTCTTTAGCTTTCATTATTTAAACTCCTAGTATATTTTTATAGTGCATCCTTATTATTATACACTATATCTAAGGAAAAGTACATGTTTATTTAATAATAGACCTACTATTTGTGTTAGTATTATTTTAAAAAAAGCATGTACAAATTCAAAAAAGTATGTTATAATATTATTATCCTGCCGGGGAAGAGGAAGGATACCATTATTTAATGTACTGAACCACCACCTGATTTAAGTTTGGCATAATCATAGGCCGCTTCAGCATCACCAAATTCATCTTCATTAAAGTCAGTGATAGATGTACGATCATACTCTAAACACCATTTAATATATGATTCTTTCAATTCATTATTTACCTCTGCTTGGGATACGATATGAGCTGGGGATATAGAAACAATATCATCTTTAGATACTGGCATCCAATCCATAAAGTAGACACGTTGTCTGTCAACATCAACGTTTTCTGAAACTAATGATAAAGGTCTTTCCATAAGAATAAAAGACGTAGTTTTATCAACACCTGTTATTAGACCTATAACATCTTCACCAGAAGTTAATTTAAACTGTCTGATATTTAGATCGTCATAGACATCTAATTCTGTTGTATCTTTAATTGTTGTCATATACATTATTTATACTATATCCTAATTTCATGTATTTTAAATTTAAATTTCTCTTTACTGTATATTTTTATTCTTTCTGCCGCATGATTGAGAGTAAAATTTTTTCGTGATTTCCAATGAAGGTCATCTGCGATATCGTACAGTTTGGTTGCTCGTCCATCATCTGATTTACGCAAGCCTCTTCCGATAGATTGAAGGATTTTAATTTGGGATTTACTTGGACTAGCAAATATAATGTTGTGAAGATTCCTAATATTAACCCCTGTACTAAAAGTCCCAAGGCTAGCAACAATAATAGCATTTTTTTCATTTTCTGTAATCCTTCTCACATCTTCTCGCACATCTGTTCCTGTTTCACCAGAGACATAAAAGATTTTTCTTCTTTTGTGTGCTGAATCAGATATCATATTAAATAGTGGTTTACCATGTTTTTCTACATATTGGAATAAAACAAGTGTATTACCATCTTGATCTAAAGCTAAGTTTGTTATAAATTTATTTCGTTTTTCGTATCGTACAATATAATCAATCTCATCTTGGTATGTAGCTTTAGACATCGCTCTACAAATTTCGTCGTCGTATTTCATAAGTACTACATCAATATCAAGATCAGCAAGTGATCCTTTATCCATTAATTGTTTTGTTGTAGTAACATAATAAGCTGGTCCAAATAATCCTTCAAGTACAAGTTTATGTGTTTGTGTCCCGTCTAATGTACCTGTTGTACCAAATCGATATTCAGCTTCGACTAATTTAGTTAATATAGATGTTAATGATTTAGCTTTAAAGTTATGTGCTTCATCACCAACAACAAATCCAAAATCTTTAAACCATGAACCAGGTAATTTATAGATTGATTGCCATGTTGTTATAATAACTCTTTGTGTCGTTATCTTCTCTCTTCCTGCATATATCTTATGACATGTTTTTTGTGTATCAAAATTATTATCAAATTCAGAATAATCCGCAAAATCAGAATACATTTGTTCTACAAGAGATGTAGTAGGAACAATAATAATTGCCTTCTTATTACTATTCTGTAAGAAATATCTCAATAAAGAATAAATGATCAAAGATTTACCAGAAGCTGTAGGTGATACTAATAAACCTTTTCGTTCAGATAACCCATGATGTATTGCTTCAAGCTGGTAATCTCTTGGTTCAATCTTATCTCCTTTTACAGTAAGATTAAGATCATTCATATACGACATATCAATTGGTTGCTGTGAATTCGGTAAACCATAGAAGTTATTATGTTCAACTTCAATAGTATAATTACGACCTTCAACACCTGCAAACTCTTCTAGATATTTGTATAGTCCTGCATAAAGTTCTTTCTTTCGTGTATCATATAAACGTATCTTACCATCCCAAAACTTATTCTTATAAGCTGGCATGAATTTATAACCTGGAACATAGAACGTAAAGAAGTCACATAGTTCGTTTGCCACAGATGGCTCGCAATCTACGTGTAAGAATGCATGATTCTTTTTCTTTACTTTAATTATATCCATTATACGCCTGAGGTAAACTTACGCCATTCGATCATATTTTTGATCGTCTGATGTCTCCATTTAATGTTTTGCATTATTTCTTCTAAAGTATCTATTACTGTTTTCAAGTAATCGATTTGACCTTTAGCGGCGATGATATGATCATCTGAATCATAATAGAAATCCATATCACCTTTCAGTGGTTTACTTAATCCATTAAATGGATCATATTCCCAACCAAAAGCATCTATCTCAGCTTGTGATAGTTTTCCATTATAGTAAAGCCATTTGTTCTTCAATAGAATATTGAATTCAGCTTCTTTCTTTTTGAGTTTCAGTTTGTTAACTGATAAAATATCTAAATATTTTGAATGCAACTTAGCTGCATCTTTTGAGGCTATGTCAAGATTGATCTCATCTATCTCAGAATCTCTATTCCACATCTCAAGTATTTTTTCTAAATCCATCATATATTATTCACCATTATACTATTTGCATAGTATATTATACCATATTTTAAAGTATTTTGAAATAAGAATATTCAAAAACTACATTTGCAACTAAATATTGTACGTCTGTTATAGTTGTGTCAAAAGGTAAAGAGCTTAGATCTGTAGGATGTGCATCCACAAATTGAATCTCTTTTATTACATTATTATGAGATGACATAATTTGTAATGTAATATCTCGGGTTTTACGAACGCCTGCATCTTTTTGATTAACCATACCAAGCATCCAATCATGAATCTCTGTATAGTTAGTAAGATACTCATCAACAAGAAATGTTACTTCAAATGGTGCATAAACTGCTTTGTCTGCAGCTTGATAAATGTTTCTTTGAGGTGTATTAAATTGTGCACCACTTACATTCATATTTGGCAATGAGGCCATTTGAATAGTATATTGAGCATTCTTATACTTTAGTTTATCAATTAATAGTTTAAATCCAGCAGGATTCACATAGTTTAATTGACTAATCTGAGTAGAAGTTGACTCGTCTTTAAAATTAATCGTTTTAGTATATGGCATTCAAATTTCTCCTTATACTTCTATTTATACAAGAAAAAGGGGACCGAAGTCCCCTTTTAATTACCGTTACGTTATTAATAACGATCTTAGAGATTACTCACCTAAGATGTTGTTAACAGCGAAAATACGATAGTATTGGTTGCCACGATTAGAACCAGTATCGTTACCAGGATTAGTACCAACGAATGGATTTGCAACCATTCCGTAACGAGTTTTGAAACCAATCTTAGGTTGGAAAGTATTCTCACCAACCGCACGAACCATAGTTAATGGAACGTATGGACAATAGAACATACCAGCGTCATAAGGATTAGTACCACGATATCCAACAGTAACATAGTTAACAGTTGCATATGGATCGATGTAAACCTTAGTACGACCATTAAGAACACCAGCAAAAGTATTACCAGTATCATCTACGTTCAAGTTAGTTGAAAGAGCTGGAGTGTAGTCTAAAAGACCAGCTGCAACTAGAGCAGAAGCTACGTCTGAAGAACATAGGATGAAGTTACCTTTTCCTCTACGAGTTTCTTTAGCAATAACGTTCGCTTCTCTTTCGATTTGAACGATAAGACCTTTGTACTTCTCAACTGACCAACGACCATCAGCATCAGCGTTAAGATCGAATACACCACCTGCAGTACCAGTAGTACCGTCGACGTTAGCAAGATCACCTTGCTGTGCACCAAGCTTAGCTTTAACATTGATAGTTCTAATAACTTCTCTGTTGATCTCAGCAAGGATTTCAGCAGAAAGGATATTAGCTAGTTCAGACTCAGCATCTAAACCGTGGATAGCTTTAAGATCTTGAGCTAGTTCCATTGTGTACTCAGCTTTAAGAGCTCTTGATTTAGCTGTTACAGTAGCTTTTTCGATTGAGAAAGCCATTTCAGCGAAGTCACCAGCTGGAGAACCAGAACCTAGTGCTTCAGCATCAGCTGTAGATAAACCAGTACCAGGAGCGTAGTCTACGTCATCTGGAGTACCGTCAGTATCAGTAGCAAATGGATCAGAAGATGTAGTTACTGTGTTAGACTCACCAGAGAATGAAGTATCAGCTTCATTAAATAGAGCTTCAGTACCGCCTTGTGAAGTATACTTAGACTTCATTGCAAAGATAAGACCAGTTGGACCAGACATTGGCTGAACACCAGCTAGATCGTATGCAACCAAGTTAGGCATAGCACGACGTACTAATGAAATTAGGATAGGATCCCAGTTTGAAATATTACCTGTACCGCCAGTAGTAGCGTTAGCAGGAGCTGCCTCAGTTAGAGAGAAGTTAGATTGAGCGCGCTCTTCAGCTAGTGCTTTTTCTGTGTTCTCTAGAACAGCAGCAGTTACGGACTTACGATAGTTGTCCTTAAATTCAGGAGCTTCAGGAGCATCCAATACTGGCTGCCACTTCTCCATTAAATTTTTGTCTGCGTTAAACATTTTTAAATTCCCCTATAGAAATTAATTTGATGATGAATTTTTAATAGCCTGTAAATATCTAGCCATTGAATCAGAATAAGAAATTTCTTCCTCACCTTCTGATGCAGTAGCGTCAACATCTTCAGTAACTACTTCAGTTTTCTCTTTAAAATATGACTCTTTGATAGTCTCAACTTTTTCAATAAAAGTATCAACATCATCGAAATCAACGTCTTCGGCTAAAGACTTAAGCTTCTCAGCTTGTGCTTCAGAAAGACCAACAGCTGCATCGCGAACGATTGACTCACGAACTAATTCCTTATGCTCAGCATAAAGTTCAACATTAGCTTGTGTAGCTTCGTTAACTTGCTCTTCTAGATCTTCGATCTTCTTAGTCATTTCATCAACTAAATCGATCTTAGACTCAGGAACTTCAATATAGTGCTCTTCGAACACATTCTGAAGTGACTGCATAAAGCTCTCAGCAATCTCTGCTCTTAGACCAGATTCTACTGCTAACTTATTATCTTCCATCCACTGCTCTACTACGTAGTTCAAGTAGCCATCAACTTTTTCAACAAGTTCAGACTGAATACGATCAGTTTCTTCAGCTAGCTCTTCTTTATAGTTTTCTTCTAAACGATCAATTTCTTCGCTTAGTTTTGACTTAAGAGCAGCTTCAAAAATAATCTCAGCTTTATCCTTGAAACCTTCAGAAAGAGTTGCTTCTGAATCAACTAGTGCTTTAAGATCTTCATCAAAAGTACCTTCAGCGATAGCTTCGTCATCTGCTTCATAGCCTTCTTTGTGCATAGCATTGTATGCAGCAGTTAGCTGTTCTTTCTTCATTTTATGCATCTTCATAGACATGGCATTGATCATACCAGCTTTTGTCTTAGGTGGTGTTGCTTTTGCTGGTGCTGACTTCTTAATTGTAGCAGCATCATCAGCAGCAGCTTTAGCACCGTCAACTTCCTTTGGCGTAACTGCGTTAGCCTTTGGAATTTCAGCTTGTACCATTGCATCTTTGCCTTCTTCCAGTTCCTCGCTTGAAACTTCAACTGAGTTTTCAACGATTTCATCCTGGAGTTCCATGTCGATGTCTTGATTTAAATTATCATTTGACATGTTATTATTACTCCTTAACGAGTTAAAGTTTAGAGAGGAAATCTTTAAAGACCTTCATCTGTGTTTCCGCAATGCGGTTAGATGGAGCTCTTTTGATCTCAGTCTCGAACTGTTCAATTTCTTGTGCTTTTAGGATACCGTTATCCCAAATCCATTCAACTCCTTCCATGATTCCGTTTACAAAAGCACCCGGAGCCGAAGGATCTTGAACGATATCAACAGTAGCTAATTGAAAGTCTTCACCAACATAATTAGTACCGCCTCGATTCACAAGACTACCCATACCACGACTAGAGACACCAAGT
>Ga0255772_10002959_pt1 | contig 16443 bp, 23 predicted proteins | sample 071ome_34_FD_179970 | JGI IMG/M metagenome (GOLD analysis project Ga0255772, IMG submission 179970) | Coastal salt marsh microbial communities from the Groves Creek Marsh, Skidaway Island, Georgia - 071411BT metaG (version 2) | ecosystem: Environmental > Aquatic > Marine > Intertidal zone >...
TCACCTAGCAAATTGTGATATTCATTCTTTGTAAGTTCACGTTCTTGACAAACTACAAACTCGTACTCAGGAAGTTGTTCTGCTAAGTCACGGAATATGTCTACTTGTTTCTCTGGTGCAATACGATGCGGGAATAAGATAAGGTCTCGCTTTTCCATACCTTTGTAACTATCTAAACTGTTCTTTAGATACTCCATAGGCCAGCCTACACGATGAGTTTTGTCTTCATCTATATCAAGACTATCTGCAAACAAGTCTATATGGAACTCACTTGCAAAAAAGTTATCATCAAAGCATTCGTACATACTTTGTTCTGCATGACGTACCCAAGGTTTATCGCCTATTAGCCTACCAAGGAAATCATGAGGATCATAAGAACCAGCATGCCAAAGACCACCGATTCTAATGTTAACGCCCAGTAACTCAGCCATGTACCTAAGCTGGATAACAGTCGGATTCCAAGCGTCCGTATATAAGAAATAATCTCCATTATTTACTTCACCATTACAAAACATTTCACCAATAGTCTCGAGCTGTTTGCTCTTGTACACATTGGTACCACCAAAATTGAGAAATGCCCCAGGCGTAGTAGCCTGAGGCGTTTCTCCACCACTGATAACTTTGACATTTACATTTGTAGCACGTTGTAGTTGACGAGGAAGATGTTCTTTCCACTGCTTAGTATAGCGAGTATCAACTGCTTCGATGTCTACAATGTAAATTGTCATTTAGTTTCTCCGTTGGTTAATATTGCGCCCTGCATTACGGGCTTTAGCACGAAGGTAGTTTTGATATTTGCCATAGGATTGCCAAACCCAAGACTTATCATTATACAAATCCTTTTCGTCAAAAGGTTTACCTTCAAAGCGACAGTAGTCGCGAAACTTTTCCAAATCGTCAAAAATCTTATTGACTGGAGGGAAGTTATTTGCCATTTTAATTTACTCTCTTCTAGCATTTAGGATAAAAAATGGAACAGCCGTTTTCGTTGTCTTCTGCTACACTAATTTCTACAAATCGGCCGGGATACTTTGTAGAAATTTCTTGATACAAGTCATCTGCAATCATCTCACATGACTTGTGATTTAACTCTAGTACGCCTTCGACGTCATAGAGTCGTTGCATCCAGCGTTTAAACTGAATGAACTCAATATCGCGATCGTTATGAAATACTTCAATACGAACACGAAAATGAAAAATATGACGATGGGGAATACCAAGAAATGATACATCATCCCAATCGCCTGTTGCTAGTTTAGGGTCTGTGTCAGCACCTGGGTACATATGTACACCTTCTTTAGCAAAGGTTACCCAAATACTACGTTCTGCGTTTTGCATAGACATTTTTTTATCTTCTTCTTTCATTCTACGTTTCATGTATGCTTCGTAACGTTCTTGCATTGTTCTTATAGTATACTTTCATTCTATAACTTTGTCAAGTCCATATTTGCTCCAATCCGTAAATTTATTACGGTCCATTAGATCATGTAGACTATGACACCAAACACCTGGATTGGTTGCTTTGAAATCCTTATCATCCAATTTAATCATGGTGTTATAATTATACTGTTTGATGTAAGGAAGGGGAATACGGATCTGCGGAATAAAATTGTCTTTTTCGATCATACCGCTTTCTAGCAATGCTTCTGCATGACTTAGCGGAACATCTAAAGTGCATAACTTACCAGCAACCAAAAATGCTGTAATCATGTTGTCCCACTTTTCCCAAGCATCTGCATCTTGAGGGAAGTTTGTACCTGGATTAAAACTATGATTAGCACCAAAGAAGATATGTTCACACTGTTCTTTTTCATACCAAAACTGTATAACATCACAAGGTTGTACACCAGTAACAAACAATGTTTTCATTCCAAATGCAGGAGTCTTTTCAACTTCTACACCTGTAAAGAATGTAATATCTTCTTTTACGCCTTCTTCGTAATCTCTTTTCATTGCAAATCCATTTGAACTAATCTTAGGTTAATTCTGTGTATTTCATCTTTTAGATAAAGTTTCATAGTTTTCATTCTACGAACTTCTTCTGTTACTGTAACATTATTATAGCGAGTTTCGATCTTTTTGTCAAGCTCTCGATGTTTCCGTTCTAGCTCTTCTAAACGACTACGAAGTTTATTTTCTTCTTCATGATAGTTGCTCATCCTCAAGTTCCTCCAACTTATGCTCTTCTTCTTCAGTAAAACAACCGTCTTCGTGAGCATCAACTTCTTGCTCTGGTTCTTCAACTTCAAATAAAGCGTTAAAATGTGTACTAGCATTTACAGTCTTTTTGCCAACTGCACCTCTAGTGCCAGGTATAGCCATCCAAAACTTAGAATACTCATCTATTTTTTGTAATGCTTCGTCTCTGTCTGTAATTGCAAATATTTCTTCCACAACATTTCTAAATAGTATCCTGTCAAACTGCTCTTGAACAAGCATTCTTGGAATGATACCATTGTCGTATTGTCTGTTTGCTTCTTGTACTGCATTAATGTGACTCCAAACATTATGTCCCATTTGGATAGCGTACGAGAAACTATCCCAGGACGTCTTCCCTTCTTTACCTATCTTATTTAGGTCTCCGGGAGCATATGTACAAACGTCAGATACTTTGAGTTCAGCGGTAATTGGACTGTCTTCAAAGTTTTTAAATATCCCATCTGATATAACAGCATCTCTAAAGAGACGGTTGTCTGTAGCATATTTCTTATCGTCAACTGATGGCACCATTCGATATGTCCATTTCGAACGGTCCTCTGTTTCATTCTGTATGTAAATCTGTCCGTTTGCGGTTGCAAGGAAAGGACTAGCACAGTCAAAAGTGATAGTGAAGTTTTCATTGTAGTTCTTCCTTACGGCTCTTTGAATATCTGTTAGTAGCAATGCCCATTCTAGTTTCGAAGTACCTAAGAAGTGCATTACATCGTGAATGCCTTTTTCTAATAGTCCGTCAAAGTGCAGTGTAACGATTCTTTTCAATACTAGATGAACATCACACATATTTTGTCCACCCATTGCCCAACCGTTAAAGTGATTGTCTGGATATTGCTTAGGATCGCAGTAGTCTTTCATTTGATTGTACCAATCATCTGCTTCTGCGTGATTCTCGCCTTGTAATACGTTTAGGAACTTGCAAGCACCAGTACGATTAGCAATCCAATAGTCATTGTTAATTCTTGTACCATCTACAGCCTCTTGATAAGTTGTAATGCCTGTTGCTTCTTGTCCACGGGGAGAACGTGCCACCCACGCAGGAATATCAAGTACCATTCCGTAGTCCATATAAGCATCCATCCAACGGAGAACTTGATCTCTCTTTTTAAATGCTTTAGGACAATTAGGATTCTTCCAGTCACCTTCCCATACGCCTTTACCAATTTGAAATCCACCTGAGTCGCCTAGTATCCAAGAGTTTTGTCTATCTCTGTTACGCACCATATCTTCTTTAGGTGCGTGTTTGTTGATGTCTAGTTCAGCGTGTCCTGCAGAGTACAGTGTCCATTGATATTGGAACTGTCCTTCTTGTTTATTCAAGTAGTTTAGACTTTCAACGCCGTGTGTAAAGTTTGAGGGGATACGTGACTTATCTACGTACTCATCAAAACGCTGTTTACCTACATAGGTTGCATAGAATCCACTTAGTGCAGGTAAGAAACGAGCGTAATCGTTTTGTGATGCAGTTAAGTCTTTATTCATCTTTTTCCTTAATGTGCTTATAGTCTAGATAACCAGAGCACCATTCGTAAAATTGTCTATCTGTGTCAGGCCAGCATTCAGCAAATACTTTATCTTTTTTACGCATTTCTCTAAAATCTTTTCTAGCCTGTTTTTCAGTCATTACTTGCTCTGCGCTGGTAGAATATAATCGTATGTTGCCATACCTGAATTAACACTAATTTTCATTGCGCCTTGATCTGAAATGCTCATAGTAGCATCACCATCTAAACTAAGAATTGCTTGTACTTGTGCTACAGGCCAACTCCAAGTGTGTTGTAGCGCACCTTCTACACCATGTTGAAATACAAATTCACCTGCGTGTGTGCTTGCATCACCAAAAGCAAATACTAGATTACCATCTACAGTTTTTACATTAAAGGTTGGTTCTTCTGCATGTGCCGCACTCATAAGTTTCATACGAGAAATACTAGCCATACTTGGAGCAAATTCTACATTCCAGCTTGCACCTTTAAACTTAACTGTCTTTAGTTTTTCTTCAATGATTGCTTTGTTCATAAAGCGATAATCATTTTGGAAGTCACCTGCGGCATTTTCAAAGTGAATATGTGTTGGAACAACTTCACCGTTGCGTTCTGCTTGTACAACGTCAATTTTTGCGTTATCTTTGTATTCAGGATTCTTAAGATGTAAACTTAGTTTGTCCAAGTTGGGCATACCAAATGTACCAACAAATTCTGCTACTGGTGATGATGTTTGTGCGGACATAATAACAGAACGATCTTCTGCCATTGAGTCAATCTGTGTGCCTTCGTCATTACTTACTTTGACCAAAGATAGGAAACCTAGTGCATGTGTATGTGCTACTACGTCTTGTAATATATCTTTCATTTATTTTCTCCATTGAATAGTTGTATTATATTGTCTTTGCCTGTGTTTGTCAAGAACTTTTCTACCGTATATTTAGGTTTCCAGCCTAATGCTTTCATTCGTTCTGTATTGGCGCATGTAAATTGCCTTTCTCCTGGGGTATTTAGGCGGACAGGTAAATTAGGAGCAAGGTCTTGGATTTTAATTGGATTACCTGTACCAATATCAAGTACACCGTTAACGTGTACGTTTAATATTAATATTTTTATTGCGTCTATTACATCTAAAAGGTGTACAAAATCTCTATAATGTGTAGTTGTATATTCTAAGCTACCGTTTAAAAGTTTATTAAAAAACATATTTTCTCTAGGACAAGTATCTGCATATACTGTATGAAACCGCATACCAAGTGTATTGGGATACCTCTCTGCTAGTTCTTCTAACACGTATTTTGAAGCCGCATATGGGTTTAAATCTGGCTCATATGCACTCGAACTACTTGCATAAAGTATTCTTGTATCAGGATAATTTTCAAATAATCTACGGCTGGCTTCTACGTTATTCATCCAATATGACGCAGGATCTTTTATGCTTTCTCTAACTCCAGAGCGTCCTGCTAAATGTATTATGACATCAAAGTTATCGTTAGGTAGATTGCAAAATAAAAGATCGTCTCCTTCTTTTTTGTCTATTCCTACAAGGGTATGTCCGGATAAATTTTGCCACAGCCTTGATCCGATAAAGCCTTTATGTCCTGTAATTAAAATTTTCATTAGTTTGCTATACCTTGTTCTTGGAACCAACTTAGGTATTCCCATGTTTGCGTATAACTTGTAACCTCTCTTGTATGATGCACTACTTGAGCTAATGGATAATCATTGCCCTCTTTATGCATTGCATCACCAAAGAAATAAAGCACATCTTCAGGATCAAAGTCTTTTACTATCTGGCTCTTGTCTGCACCTTTAGGAGCAATATCTATTCCTGTTTCTCCGCCTACCTTTGCTTCTAATTCTGGAAATAATTCATTAAACAGTTTTGCAATTTGATTACGTTCGTTTACTTCTGTATCGTATCTAACATATTCACGTCTTTGTTCATGATCGGCCTTACGTCCTACAATACTAAAGTTCACCATACCTGGACGATGCTCAAAATGCAAACCAGTGCGTAAATTAAAAGAACTAGAACTAAGTTTTTCACTTAGAAATTCGTAGGCATGTGAAGGCAGTGTCCATTCGTTTGTACGAATATGTTTTTTACTTTGCCACACATCATTGCCATTGCAGTTATAAACAGTATGGCAAAGGTTATATGTATCTTCGCCAATTTGTTCTACTGTTTTTACTTTATCACTCCCAGTAACTAAATAGACAGGGTTGCTACGGCAAAACTTGTTAAAAAACACTTTGAATTTTAAGTCTATCATTTTCCGACTAGGAGTAAGTGTACCGTCTACATCAAATATAAACTTATTCATCTCATTATTGATTGGTTTTCTAGTAGCCAAACGCATTCGCCAATATCTCCTGGATTTGTAAATCCTTTTTCTACAGTACATCTTTCATATGGATGTGTTTGATAAGCAAATTCAAAACCTAATCCAAATGCACCTGCCATTAATAAAAGTATTATGAAAAACTGCTTCATCCTTGCACAGCCTTATGTCGTGCTTCTTGTTCTGCGTTTTCTACAATCTTTGCAAGCTCGTTAAAACGATCTGCTACTTCACGATAAAAGTTATTACCTGTAATACGAGCTCTGTCGTGCAACCAAATTACCATTTCGCCGTCTGTTGTTGGAATGCTACCCATTTTTTTGTTTCTCCGATACTCTTTTCCGTAAATCGCTTGAACTAAAGCGATGGTCTCTTTTGTTGAAGTAAAGATCTATATCACGTTTACGGCATATATCTTTACCAGTGAATTCTTTATCTCTATACTCTTCTCCTAATATTCTAACATCAATATGATACATTGTCAAGATATCTTCTAGGTCTTTTTCAGTAGAGTATGGAACTATTTCGTCTACATAACTCACTGCTTTAAGTTGAGTATAGCGTTCAACGATAGATTGTATTGGAGCGTTTTTATCTGCTCTATCTTGACTAGGATCAAATTGTAATCCACAAATCAAATAATCACATTGTTCTTTTGCTTCACGCAACATTTGTACATGTCCTGCATGAAGCAAATCAAAAGTTGAACAAGTAAATCCTACCTTCATTCGTACCTCTTTCCATCAAAAACACAAACAAATTCTAACCAGTAGTCTCCTGTGTTGTGAACTTTATGAAAAACATTATCTTCTATTAAAACAATATCGCCTTCTTCAACATCAAATATCCTGTAGTCGAGCTCCATTTTTCCGTTACCTTTTGTAAAAACATAAACTTCTTCTTGTCCTGCATGTCGATGTCCGTTTGTAGATTGACCTGCACGTAGTTTAGTTTTACTTAAAACAAGATTTTTTAATGTTTTATTGTCAAAGAGCTGATATTGAGAATTATCTTTTATCATTTCTCCGCCGATATTTTTAACAGAATACTTCATTTCTACCTCTTTTTGTTTTTATTATTTAGGTTTTCTTGTCTATCTTCTAAAATTTCTCGTACATCTTGAAGTTGAAAAAGTAATTCTTCAACCATATCAAGGTCTCGTTTCTTTTCAGTATCTAGTAAAACCTTTACTTCAATTTGCATATTAGTCTCCAAAGTCAAACAAACTATTAAAAGTTGTATGCTGTTTAGTATCCTCTAGAGGATAATCCAGCACACCAATCAAGTTGTCCAACTTATTATCGATAATAGTTTCTGCCATTGCCGCATCGTCAAATGGCAATTCTTTAAACCATTCAGGTAGTCTTAGCTCATCTGTTGGATAAGCAACACTTGTATAACCTAAAGGGTTTTGTTTTAGTTTGCAAACAATAACTTTCATACCGTCAACGATTTCTTGTGAGTATTTGTCACCGTTCATACGTTTAAGTGTGTTCCAGTTAATGCTTGCTCTTACGTGTCCAGGCATGTTTGCTTTGCCTTGTTTTTGCTCAAGACGCTGATAGTGTCCAATCTTGTTTGCACGTTTAGGTGATCCTTTTTCCCAACCCGGCATTTCTTGGAACTCTTTACGGAACACAGTAATACGCTCTAGCACATCAGCTTCAGGTACATCTGTAAGGACCATAAGCAATAGTTCACTTAAAAACTTTTGCATGAACACGGGTGTATCTGAACGTCTTAGATCCAAACCCATTGCTTTTACTTTACCTGGTTTGCCGTCTACGTCTGTTCTAAAGCCTTCGTTGTCAATTACTAATGCCGCATAACGCTTTTTAGTAATATACAAGCCTGATTGTGCTACAATCTCTCTACCTGCCGCAATAACATCACTTCGTGTTTTTGGGCAATGGAATGCTTGTGCCATAAATTTTTCAAATGTTGTATTTGCTTGTTCTGCAACTTGATCATAAAGTGCAATACACTTATCAATATTAAATTCTAGTTTTCCTGATTCTACATCGTCTTTAAGCACAGGCCATGCACTAAAGTACACAGAGTCAGTATCACCATAGATAACACTTTTACCTACGTGATCATAATCTCCTGTAATAACTTTGTTAACTTCTGCGCTCATATGCTTAACGATCTGCCTACCAGTAAGTGTAGTTGATTGTCCGATACGTTTATCGAAGAATCTACAGCCGGGATTAAGAATAGCACCATACAAACTGTTCAAATTAATCTTCTTAACTAGTTGTCGTTTATCCCAGTATTCAATTTCTGCTTCATTTTTAGCATCTTTTGCTTTCTTTAGCATCTTTTGCATATCCTTACGTTCAGCATACCAACGCTTTAGGATACCTGGAATAACACCTTCAAACTCTGTTGTAAAAATTGTGCCGTTTGCACTAAGCATCCACGGCATTTGACTATCAAATATTAACTGATAAATCTCCGCACCTGATAGTACATCCGACCTACCGTCCTCCCAATCAACCGTAAGTGCAATATCCTTACGTTGCTCCATAACGGCTTCATATTCTTCTGTTGCAAATCTACCTTCCCAACTACCTGCGAATGATTTTTTCTTTAGGGTCATATCTTCGTGTACACGAGCATCTGAAATCTCAGGACGAAGTTGTCCTACGATTGTTTCTGGAGCCATATTCAATGCACGAATCACTGAAGGATACAGTGAATTCAAGTCCATTGAACCAATATACTTGTGCAAACCTTTTTTAGGAAATGCAACATATGCACCTGCTGCCTGTGTGTTCTCCGTGTCGTCACGTTTAGGACGATTTGGTACACGCAAATCTCTGTTGTGTGCTTCGTTGATAATGCCTTGTTCTGTAACTGCTACAGCACCCATAGTAGTCTGTAGCAACACCGTATTTTCGTGTGCGATTGAGTTAGAAAGATCAATAAATCTTAGTTTTTTGTCCAGCTTGTCCAGTAGTGCGGTATCTTGTATGTTGTATTCGATGAACTTTCTAAAGTCATTGTTGTACAACTGGTCCAAAGTGCCTTCATAAGGAACTTTATTTTCACCAACTTCGATCTCACCAATAGCATCAAGCCTGTAGCTGTGTCTTTCTTCATATGTGTATTTACGATATAATTCCAAACTATCTAAATGCACTCTGCCTATTAGGTCAAAGGTAACAGCTGATTTCCCATACTTTTCGTATTCACGTTTCTTAGGCAACTGACCCCACAAACAAAAACGTCTTGTGTCGTCCTTGCTTAGTACACGACTTACACGATTAACTGTATACGGAATATCATAACCTTCACTGTTCCAACCTGACAAGATATCTGCATCTTGTATCAAGTCTAAGAAGGTGTTTAGCATTTCACCTTCATCTTCAAACAGTACAACACCTTCTAAGCCTTCAACTTCTTTTTGTGCTTGCTCCATAGTAAGTGTCTTAGGCGGAACAGCAAGACATACCATAGTTTCTAACCATTGCAAATATACAGATACAGATGTAATAGGCATAAAAGGATCTGCTGGATCAGCAAATCCACGCTCTGGATCAAAGTCTGTCTCAATATCGAAGAATGCAATGTTTAGTTTAGGTGCATCTTGGTTGAGATAGTTCTCACTTAGGCATTGAAAGATTGGATTAATATCGCTTTCGAACAAGTTTTTGCCTTTGTTAATAGCAACTTCTTTGCGAAAGTCTTTGGTGTTCTTACAAACAATACGACTCAAAGGATCGCCGTACACACTCTTGTACTTGCCCTTAGGGTCTTCATAATAAAATGTATATTTTGCATTATACTCGTGATAATGCCTTTTGCCATCTCGGCGTTCGACTACTCTAATTATGTCCTGATCACGATCAAACATCGCATCAACGTATGGCATTCATTTCTCCTTCGTTGCTTATGGCCAACTTAACCTTCATACTTGCTCGACAATCGTCATTGAGCGCAATTTTATTTATTGTGCAAACAGTCCTGCCAAATAAATTATGGTTAGGCCTGCATTTAGCACTATCAAACTTTTTTCTTTCCAAAGTACACCTATTAGGACCCAAAGTCCGTTTGCTACAGTAAATGCATAACTGTAATATGGATACATGTTAAAAGCGGCCATTGTTGCCGCAACAAGCAATATTGCTGTTGCTATCCACGCTAACCATTGATAGGGTTTAGGTTGTAATTCTTTATTCATAGTAGTATTGTAACAGAAACTCTATGTTATGTCAAGTCTTTTATTGCTTGAATACAAGCATTTTTCCAATAAAAATCACTATCAAAATCTGTGATATTTTTATTGTTGTAATAGTTGTAAAATTCATTAGGAAATCCGCTAAACCCTTGTTTTGGTTTAGGCTCTTTGCCTGTGAATTTTTTGTATAATTTAACTAGTTCGGGCTTTCCTATAGAATTTACATAGTTTGTATTATTTAGAAACATAAGATCACAAAAAGGACTTCTAGGTTCTATAGTAAAGCAACCTAATGCTAAATTAGCACCCATAGTTGATATGGGAATAAAAACTTCTTGATCTTTAAGTTTGTTTTCTATCGGAGAATTATTTTTTCCATAATCACTGTAAGGCGTCGGCACACCTTCTGTATATCCTGGATAACCTCCAAAAATTTCATCTGCGCCTTCACCGGTATATAAAACATTTACTTTATTATGCAAATGCTTTCCTATTATAAAGTAACTTACCCAACTCCATGTATAGGGTAAGATGTATGTGTTGTTTATAAAATCTACAACAGATTGACACCATTCTTTTTCTGTAACATCTATAGCCCAAGGGCAATCATTGCTAATATAATCTTTGCCTAAATTATTAATACAAATTTTTTCCTTAGCAAATACGTGTGAAATAATAGTGCTATCAACACCGCCACTGGCAATGTTTGCACTAGGTAAAGGAGTAGAATATTGAATTTTTAATAATTCTAAAGTATTTAGAACATCATAGTTATTATATGCCGGTCCGTTTATTTTTGTAAAATTACCGTCTGTGTACAAGTATCCACTTGGAAATTCTTGTATATCATTCCACGGTGTGTTATTAGAAATATAATGCTTTGTTTTTGACCATGTTTCTAACAAATTTTCTCTGATATTTGTATCTGTATTTTTTACAATACTTTTTAAAGTATTAGATACTATTATTTTGTCTTTATAGTATATGAATAAAGGGATTTGACCTGTTTTATCTCTTGCTATGTAAACTTGATTACTAGTTTTGTTTACAAACACAAATGCAAACATACCGTTAAACAAGTTCACATTATCTATGCTTTCTTTAAGTTTTGTAAAAACATAGTCAGTATCTGTTTTAAATTTCCTGCTATAATTGTATACTTGACCAGTAAATAATAAAAAATAATTATCATCTTCTAATTGACTGTAAAGTCCAGTAGAACTTGGAAGAACACTTTGAACACCAAAGTATTCATTGTGTTCTATTGTACTAGTTTTAAATCCACGCTGTTTGACATCATTGAATTCTAAGTCTACTAATTTTTCTTTGCTATCTGTAAAGAAAAATCCGCACATATATCTACCACCATTGTATTGCTACGCCAAAGCCGAATATGTTTACAACCCCAAAATACAAAGTTAGTAACATAGGCCAGGCAAGTTTGCGTCTATAATAAGCATATACCGCTGTGCAAGATCCTACAAAAAATCCAGGATATACCAAAGTCATATCTGGCGCATCGGCAGTAAAAGCAAGTGTTAAACTTGCTCCTACTGTAAATATAAAACTTATTAGTTCAAATGCAAAGGCTATTTTGTCTGACTGATAACTGTGAAACCAAAACGCCTTAATTTTTGTTAGCATTACTTGTCTTTGCCAACTGTAACAACAAGAGTCTCTAGATCGTCAAATTCATCTGCAACTCTTTCCCAATCACCTTTTTGTGCAATTTTAATTGCCTTGTTTATTAGGCTTGGTTTAATATCTAATTCTTCCGCTACTGCTTTTACTGTTTCTTTTAAACCCTGTTGTAGATCTTCAACTTCTTGTAGTACTGTAACACCTTCATTTACTAGACGCTCTAGTTTTGCTTTTTCTTCTGCGCCATAGGTACGTTCACTCATAGGTTTCTCCTGTAATTGTTATATGTATTATATGCTATTTTTATCTTATTGTCAAGAAGAAAAACCCCGAATCTGGTAAACCAGTCCGGGGTTTAAATAAAATTTATTTTGATTTAGAAATCTCTCTCTGCCCTTGCATCAAGTGCATTAGTTTCACTGCCTGCAGGTACAGTGCCTTGCACACCAGCTGGACGAGCACTGCTAACTTGACCTACAGGTACTTGTCCACCTATAGGTGCTTGTGATTGTAATGCTCTAGTAACAATATCCATAGTTTGCATGTTATAATTTGTATCATCACCGCCTAGATATTTTTTGTTAATATATCCAAACGCCGCCGATGTAACCCACATTTCAACGCGGCGCATTAAATCAACTGCTTCCTGGCCAGAAAGTCCTCTTGATTGAGCAATTTGTTGTCCTGCATTTCTGCCTGCTTCTTGTACTTTTGACATAATAGATATGTGTATATCTTGGGGATCTGCACCTCTCTTGCCTAGTTCTGCATCAATGTCTTTGCTTAGTTTTGCTTCGCCTGATTTAATCTTTGCTTCTAAATCTTCCATCATACGTGCAATACTTGTGTCACCTGCTGTTGCGTTTGCATCAACTGCCGGTGCAACATTTGTTTCGTCGGCGTCAGCGGCACTTTTCTTTTGTTTAACGACTGCCAGTAGAGCTACAAGATCACTAGCTTTAGATTCTTTTAATTTTTTTGGTTTTGTAACTTCAAATATTTTCATTTTTTAATCCCTACTGGTCACCTGGCACCGGTCTTCCTGCTCGTCGAAGCAAATCGGCTAAAAGTTGTTTGTCGTAATCATCAAGAACAGGCCATGCCAAACTAATTGATTCGTCATCAAACGAATCTAGTATTCTTTGTTCTGCTGCCTCAAGTTCTAACTGCTCTAACTCTACCGGTGATGGAGCATTAGTTACTGTTGGCAATTCTGGATCTGTTTCTGCTCCTGTTTCGCCTTCTGCTCCAGCATCATCGCCTGCTTCGCCGCCATCTAAGACTTCGTCGCCAGTTTGTATTTCTTTTGCTTGAGCAAGAATAGCTTCAGCATCTTCGTCAGTTGTTGAACTTACATTGATCTGATTCATAAGATTAGATAAATCTCGACGTGCAGGTGTTCCTTGCGGCTGCTCATCACGCATAGCTTTAATTTCGTCCCATACTTCTTTAGCACGAGTTGGAGTCTCACCTGCTCCTGTTTCGCCTTCTGCACCTGCTTTAGGAGTACCGTCTGGATTGTGTGTTTCACCGTAGTTATCGTCCCAGGCTGCTCTAGCGTAATCACCTTGTACTCCGCTTTCTGTTGGACGAGGTTGTACATTGCCGTTTTCATCAGGTTCACCGCCTGCTGGATCTTGAGGCTGATCTTCTTCGCCACCTTCTTCTGCGCCTTCTTCGCCACCAATTTCTCTATAGCCTGGATCTTCGTCTTGGAATTCATAACCAAAACGTTTAATAATATTGTTTACACGTTCTCTATCTGTACCGCTTAATTCGCTTTCTAGATCAGTAAGTAAGTTAGTTCCTGTTTTTCTTTCAAATTCTGCCATTACAGTTGGGAAATCTCTAACACTAATACGTCCTAAAATTTCAAGCACTGCTTGTTCTTCAGTACCCAAACCAAAGAAGAAACCGCCATTTAATGCATCGTCTAATGCGTCAGCGGCTTCACTTGCACCAACAATATCTTCTACTGTTTGCGGTGCGTCTGGATCACCTGTAATACGGTTAATAATGTTGTCTACAGCATCTTGCTCACTAAATGAAACTTCTGAATTAATCCAATCCATCATGTCTTCATTGTAGAATTGCTGGAATGCTTGTTTTACTCTATTTAATTCTGCTTCGTCAGCTATTGAACCTAATACTGCTAGAACTGCTTCTTCGTCAGTTCCCATACCATCAATGCCTTCATGTATTGCTGTTGCTTTTGCGGCATCGTCCATAGTTGCAACGTCTTGAGGTTGTCCTTCTTCGTTACCACCTTCTTCTTCGTCACCACCTTCTTCTTCGGCGCCACCTTCTTCTTCGTCACCACCGCGACCCATGTCTGCTAGTACACCTTCGCCTGCTCTAAAGTTGCTTGTAAAACGATCAGCTACATTTGGCGGAAGTGCCGCTGTAAATTCACCGTCCTCGTATGCACTACGCAGTTCATCTAATATAGATTGTAATTCGTCAGCTTCTGCGTCACTAAGTGCTTCATCTAATCTACGGTATACTTCAAGTATTGCTGCCATAGAATTCATGTTAACACTTTCATTAGCATTACCTGCTTTACCGATTAGTTCTTCCATACGTGTCATTGTTTGACGCCATTGTATAAAGTCTTTGTTTCCGCCTTCACCCCAACGTATGCTACGTAGTTTTATAATTTTACCAATTGTTTCTGGACCAGCATCACCGTCTTCTTTAGCACCAAAATATTTTTGAAATTCTTTAACTGCGGCAATAGTACCACGACCATATTTTCCGTCTACACCGTTAGGATCAAAACCTAGATCGGTTAGGTATTGCTGTAGTTCTGTAATAGCATCAACTTCATCTGGATCGTTAGCTAGTCCGCCCTTGCCTGAATTAGCAAATGCTTCTAATGATCCTGCTGTTTCTCCTTCACCGGGGTCAACAGTTGCATCTGCATCTCCACTTGCATCACTTGCACGTTCTGCATCAGCATCTACTTGGGGCTCTTCTTCTTCGCCTCTTTCAAAGTCTGTAATATTAGAAGTTGTTGCTCTTAGTTGATTTACATCTGGAGCATCAGCTATTTCTCTACGGAATAATTCTTGATTTTGCGTACTCAACAATCCTTCTGCACCAATTAATGTATTTAAATCGTCAATTATATCTGCAAGTTCTAAACTTTCTTCTCTAGTTAATGCTTCTAATAAAAATGCTTCATATAAATTGTATTCTTTAAGATATGCACCGCGTAAACTTACTGGAGCACTCTCATTCATTTTTCTTAACAATTCTCTATAGCGATCTAATAATTCACCTGCTCTTTGTGCGGCTAGTGTTCTTGATCTTTCGTTGCCTGGATCAAAACTACTTCCGTCTTTTAGTGTTATGCCTGCAGGAGTAGGTTCTTCTGCATCCGAACCATCATTTCCGCCGCCGGAACCGCTACCTTGTTGCGCATCATTATCGCCGCCAACTTCTGCTGAATCGTTATCTGCATCTGGATCTTCAATAGGATCGCCATTTTCATCTACTTCAATTGCATCACGTCCAGCACTAGTATCTAAAAATGCTTGTAGTCTATCATCATTTACATAATAAACTTTTACAAAATCGTCTGTAGTATATGATATACCACCGCCTTTTACATTTGTAAAAATTTTAGAAGGCTGATCGCGGTTGATATTTGTATTAGTTAAATTACCGTTTGATTGTACTCTACGTAAAACAATATCTTCCTCTATTGCTTCGTTAATTTGATCTAATTTGGATAATAATGCTCTAAAGTCTGTCATGTCTAACTCGCCTTTTGTCCTTTGACACTAGATAATTTTTGCTCTAACTTTTGAGCAATTTGGTTGGAGTAATCTTGCTCTACTTCTTCATGAACAGTATTTTCAAATTTAGTGTCATAATCTAAATGATGATATACAGAGGAAATGTAATCTGCTGACTTTGTTATTTTCGCTTGCACCCATCCTTCTAAACCTTGTTGTTCAGAAACTCCTTTTAACATTTCATGTAATTTAATTGCATATTTTGCAATTTTATAAAGGTCTGAACGTGCCATTTGCACTTCGTGATCCATCTCAGCCTTTTGAGCTAGATCAGCTAAACCTTCATTAACTTTTGATAAGTCTGACTTACGCATTATTCACTCCAACTTAATATGTAAGTATTTATCTATAATCCTAATTATTGGTTTTGTTTTTGTTTTTGTTTTTGTTGCGTCCTAGTGTTCCCGGACCGCCGTTTACGAAGCCATTTCCGTTACCTGTGCTACTTGCAATACTACCTGCACTTGTAGTTTCATCTACAGTATCTGCGTTACAGTTACAATGCTCACATGTAGGAGGACATTTACAATCTTCTGCTTTTACATCGCTTCCACAACATTTATCTGAACAATATTTGTCACGTTGTTCTTCTTCTAATAGTTCACTTATTTTCATTATACTTCCTCCAATACTCGTTACGTTCATTAGTACTTAGCCGTTTTGCTTCGTGTTCCTTTAACTTTTTAACGTAATGAGTTATGTCCATTTACTTCTTCTTTCTACCTGATTTCATATTGGCACACCAGTGATACATTTTACCTCGTTCGCCGCTATAC
>Ga0255772_10002973_pt1 | contig 16411 bp, 17 predicted proteins | sample 071ome_34_FD_179970 | JGI IMG/M metagenome (GOLD analysis project Ga0255772, IMG submission 179970) | Coastal salt marsh microbial communities from the Groves Creek Marsh, Skidaway Island, Georgia - 071411BT metaG (version 2) | ecosystem: Environmental > Aquatic > Marine > Intertidal zone >...
ACATAAACAAAGTCCGATTTCCAGTATATGCCATGACGTCTGACGATTGGCATATTACTGACGGACTTCTATTTTTGGAAGGAAAGATACTAGATGATAGAAATATGCCTGGGGATACTTTGGGCATTCGTCGCCTTCAAACTCCTCATAAAGCCCTTGTTCGACTTGCACATCAGATAGACGACATGAGAGGGCTACTGAAGAGTAATCAAAAGACTTTTATAGATACAAATGGTATACCATTTATCTATGAGAAGACTGAGTTTTGTAAGTTAAAATACTATAAAATAAAGTCAATACTCAAAAAGGAAAGTTGTTCTCTTTTGTACTTGTACGGAGTGAAAAACCCTTTTAGAGTGCCTCGCCCTCCTGCTTCTGAAATACAGTATGCGGGAGTCTTACACTACGGTAATTTACCGTGGATTTTATACGAGTATTCCGAAGAACGTCAAAAGGACACTCGAAGAAAAGTATAAATTATATGGGTAGAAGATCTAAAACATTGCAGGGTGCAGCTCTTGAGTTGCAGGAAATAGAGCCTCTCACAAAGAACCAGCTCAAAGCATTTGAGTCGCAACAGCATATGGTTCTACATGGAGTAGCTGGAACAGGTAAAACCTTCATTGCCTGTTACTTTGCTTTTGACGATATGACAAAAGGAGAGTATGAAAAGTTAGTATTAATTCGTAGTGCAGTTCCTACGAGAGATATTGGGTTTCTTCCAGGAACAGAAAAGGAAAAAGCATCAGTCTATGAAGAGCCATACAAAGATATTTGTATAGAGCTTTTTCAAAGAGGAGATGCGTATCAAATACTAAAAACAAAAGGGTTGGTGCATTTTATGACTACTTCGTTTATTCGCGGAGTAACTCTAAGAAATGCTACCGTCATTATTGATGAATGCCAAAATATGTCATTCCACGAGTTAGACTCAATTATTACTCGTGTTGGGGAAGGGTGTAGGATTATTTTCTGTGGCGATTTTCGTCAAGCAGACCTACAGAAAAACGGTCTACGAGACTTTATTCGTATCCTGAAAGCAACAGAGCAGTTTGATATATTTGATTTCGAGATTGACGATATAGTCCGTAGTAAATTTGTAAAAGACTACATAATTGCGAAAGAGCAGTTAGGATTATAGGAGAAAATCATGGGCACATTCTTAATGGGATTTGCAGTGTTCGGCGCTTGTGTATATGCACTAGGAGCATATATAGCCGTAATTGATAGCTATTTTAGCGAGTAAAAATGAAAGCAGTACTAAGTAATCGTATTTTCATGGAGTGTACTCCAGAGTATCGGAAAAAACTATCCGATGAGCTGACGTACAAAGTTCCTGCACAGAATCCAAATGATCCACCACAGATTATTAAGAATCTGCAGCGGGTGCGCGAAAATCTGGTATCAATACCAATCGGACGAACGGACCTGATACCTGACGATTACGAAGTAGTAGAAAAACGCTTAGAAGTTCCTGCTGACTTTCCAGAGTTTCAATTCGAGCTTCGGCAGAGTCAGCAGGACGTCTATGATAATTTAGACGATAACTGTATTATCAATGCTTGGGTAAGCTGGGGTAAAACCTTTACAGGGCTTGCAATTGCAGGAAAACTTGGACAAAAAACATTGGTCGTAACACATACAGTGCCCCTACGAAATCAGTGGGCAAAAGAGGTTGAAAAAGTTTATGGAATTAAACCTGGAATTATTGGTAGTGGTCGTTTCGATACCGATTCTTGCATTGTGGTTGGCAATACCCAAACACTCTACAGAAACCTTGAAAAAATTAGAAAAGAGTTCGGAACAATCATTCTTGATGAGATGCATCACGTCTCCTCTCCGACGTTTTCTAAAATTATAGATACCAGCCACGCTCGATACAAGATTGGACTCTCTGGTACAATTGAGCGCAAAGATGGAAAACACGTTGTCTTTCGAGACTACTTCAGTCCGAACATCTTTAAGCCGCCCAAGGAGAACTTTCTCACACCGAGTATACACATCTATCGTTCAGAGGTGCGTTTTCCCGACGGCGCAAACATACCCTGGGCAAAGCGAGTCAATGCAATCGCAAACAATGATGAATATCGTCACTCGGTAGCCATGATAGCATCAGCATACGCGGCACGAGGCCACAAAGTACTTGTGGTGTCAGATCGAGTTCATTTCTTGAAAAGCTGCGCCGAACTGACTGGTGAGAAATCTGTATGTGTTACAGGCGAGGTCGCACATGAGGACAGGGAAAAACTCGTGTCTGAAATACTAGAAGGAAAGAAGGACATTCTTTATGGAACTCAAGCAATCTTCAGCGAGGGTATCTCAGTTAATAATCTTAGCTGTCTTATTCTTGCTACCCCTATCAATAACGAACCTTTACTTACGCAGCTTATCGGGCGAGTTATTCGTAAGCAAGAAGGGAAGCGAGATCCAGTTGTAATTGACATACATCTTAAAGGAAAGACAGCCCAAAGACAGGCATCGAACCGTATGGGCTATTACATGAAGCAAAGTTATTCTATCAAACAGTTATGAGGCAAAGATGGACGCTTACGAAAAAATAGAAGAGATGATAGCAAAAAAATACGGATCATCTACAACAAGTAGAAAAAACATTGGAGATTTTATGCTGTCTTCTGAAGAGGCCGTAGATGTTAAATCAAATAATGTACATAAAAATAATTTTTCTCCTAACATGGTATCCGCAAAGAAAGCCTATGATTATTTAATGGCAGGAAACTTACTTTATTTTGTTTTTGTAGACTATGAACTACAGGGCAAACATATTAATATTTTAGAAGAATCCGATCTAATCCCTATTAACTACATAGACTGGAGCTGCCTTAGTATTCAGTGTCAGGGTAATGGCGTAATACAAAAATCAGGACCATTAAGTATAGTTAATCAATCCTTAGAGTCTTGGATACAGGGACTAAAAAACGCTTACACTTTATACATAGAAAAAGAAAGAAATAAGCTATCAAACTTAGAGAACCACTTAGGGCTTGTAAAAAATAGTTCTTGACATTTTTTGTAAATGGGTGTATAATATGTTGTTCTACGATTGGAAAAAGATCTTTGAAACATCGGAAGGCAGTGCTTTTACGATCTTTCTGATTTTTCGTATGCTCGTTACCAATTACATACCTAATAATAAGTATGATAAATTGTACAAATTTGCTAATAAAAGTTTTCGAGGAGAATCATTCTTGATTCACCCCGATATTTTATTGCATAATGAGTATAAGCATAGCTACTACGAGGTCTCCCAGTATCTCGCATTAGCTTCCTTACGTCGGTACGCTGACTATTTAGCAACTGGGGAAACCAGACTAGATCTAGAGCTTTGTGCTGTGGATTTAGAGACATTTGAAGAAAACAGCCTACTTGATATAGAGGACGGTAAAATTGTTTTTCTATATGAAGAAGTCAATAAAGAGGATATACACTAATGGCATTATCATTTAACAAAGCCGCTGGCGGCGCTAAAAAATCATCAATCACTTCATACTCTTACCGAGATGGCGATAACGAAGTACGACTCGTTGGAGACGTTCTTGCTCGCTACGTATACTGGCTAGAAGGTAAGAACGGCAAGCAGATTCCTTTCGAGTGTCTGTCATTTGACCGTAATGAAGAGCGTTTCAACAACAAAGAAAAAGATTGGATTCGTGAGTACTACCCCGATCTCAAGTGTGGCTGGAGCTACGCTATGCAGTGTCTTGACAATGGTGAAGTAAAAATCATCAATCTCAAGAAGAAGTTGTTTGAAGCCATCCTTACAGCAGCAGAAGACCTGGGCGATCCAACTGATCCAGAAAGCGGCTGGGATGTAAAATTCAAGCGAGTAAAGACTGGCCCTCTGCCTTACAATGTAGAGTATCAGTTGCAAGTACTCAAGTGCAAGCAGCGCACCCTATCTGAGTCAGAGATGGAAGCAATTGCAGACTTGAAGTCTATGGACGACGTTATGCCTCGTCCCACTCCTGATGCACAAAAGGCGCTTCTCGACGAGATTCGCGAAGATGCAGCAGGTGATATCGACGAAACTTTGGAAGATGAGTTCAACGTATCATGATCTTATTCACGGCAGACTGGCATATAAAGCTAGGTCAAAAGAATGTGCCTCGAGAGTGGGCACTTAACCGCTACAATAAATTTTTCGAGCAAATTTATAGTCTTGAAAAGCAATGCAATATGCATATTATAGGTGGGGACCTTTTTGACCGTCTGCCGAATATGGAAGAGTTGGAACTTTACTTTTCTTTTATACGAGATGTAAAGATTCCGACTCTGATATATGATGGTAATCATGAAGCAACAAAGAAAAACAAAACTTTCTTTACTCAGCTAAAACAAGTTACAAAAGATATAAACCCTTTAGTAAAAATAGTTGATATGTCATACTACGATAATGACTTCGGCTTTGGCGTATTGCCTTATGCGGATCTTCATCGTAAGAATGCTATTGAACTATTTGATAGTAAGAAACCTTTATTTACTCATGTTCGTGGTGAGATTCCTCCACACGTCAAGCCAGAGGTGGACTTAGACAGATTCGAGGACTTTCCAGTCGTTTTTGCAGGCGACCTACACGCACATAGTAATACTCAAAGGAATATTGTATACCCAGGAAGTCCTATGACAACTTCCTTTCATAGAAACGAAGTAAGTACTGGGTATATTCTTATCAATCCTCATAATTGGGAGTGGATGTGGGAGCCTTTCGAGCTTCCTCAACTGATTAGAAAAACAGTATCAGATCCTAGCGAGATGATACCTACAGACTATCACCATACGATTTATGAGATTGAAGGCGACATGCAAGAGCTTGCTAACGTAAAGAATAGTGAGCTTCTCGACAAGAAAGTAGTAAAACGAAGTACAGAAGCTACGCTTGTTATAGACAAAGAAATGAGTATCCAAGAAGAGTTAGTAGAATATCTAACTTATATTCTTGAAATACCCGACACTAGAGTACCAGAAATAGTAGGTATATTTAATGATTACGCTGCAAAAGTTGACATGGAGTAATTGTTTCAGTTATGGGGCAGATAATGTATTAGATCTGAGTGATAATACAGTAACTCAGCTAGTAGGTACTAATGGGATGGGGAAGTCCTCCATCCCATTAATTATCGAAGAAGCCTTATTTAACAAGAACTCAAAAGGAATTAAAAAAGCAGATATACCAAATAGGTATGTAAATCAAGGGTATCACATCTCTCTTGCATTTACAAAAGATGAGAAGAGCTATGACGTCATTATTGATCGGAAGTCTAGTATTAAGCTTCGTTTACTTGAAGATGGAGAAGATATTAGTTCTCATACAGCGACCAATACATACAAGACTCTCCAAGATATTATTGGAATCGACTTTAAAACCTTCTCACAGTTGGTATATCAAAACACAAATAGCAGTTTACAGTTTCTTACTGCAACAGATACGAACCGTAAAAAGTTTCTTATTGACCTTCTCCATTTGGAGCACTATGTGCAATATTTTGAGTTGTTCAAAGAAGAAGCGAGAAAGAGAAACATTAATTTAAGCTCAACCGAATCCACCATAGCAACGATTGAAAAATGGTTGACAGATAACAAATTGAAGGATACAACCATACTGCCACTGTCTGAAATTTCAATTGAGACGGAAGAAGAAGAGAAGGAACTCGCTACTCTTACGAATGAAATTGCAAATATTTCTGAGAAAAATAAAAAAATTCTAAGAAATAATAATTATAAAGACATGCTAGCTAAGATAGATATTACAGAGGCACAGAATTGTAGTATTAAAGCGATTGAATCTTATGATGAGTTGCAAAGTGAGTTAGGAACCCTGAGCGGGGTCGCAGCGGGGTCCAAAAGACTTTTGGATAAGTTGAGTAAATTAGGGGATCACTGTCCCACTTGTGAACAAGAAGTAGATTCTGATTTTGTGGAGTCTCTCATCTCTCTGGAGACTACCAAAATTATGTCTGCAAAGGAAAGAGAAGATGACATTAAACGAAGAATTGAAGAAATTAAACGAAACAATGCAGAGTTTTCAGCTGCTCGAAAAACTCAAAAAGATTGGGAAGATTTGTTTAGAAGCATTGATAATAGCTTACCGGCACTGCCGCTGGATCCTGTTGAGCTTAAGGCTCGCGCTGAAAACATTTCGGACAGAATATCGCGTGCTAAGGATGAGTTACTCCGAATCTCCCGTGAGAACGAAAGCATAACAAAAAGAAATACTCGTATTCAAGTAATTCTGGAGCAGACAGAGAAGTTTCAAACCGATTTGGAAGAAGCTACAGAAGTATTGGAAGCAGAAAAAGAAATTGCAAGCAATCTGGAAGTATTGAAGAAAGCCTTTAGCACAAATGGATTACTTGCGTACAAGATAGAGAATCTTGTAAAAGAGTTGGAAGAACTCACAAATTATTATCTAGCAGAATTATCCGATGGACGTTTTACATTGGAGTTTGTAGTATCGAATGATAAACTCAATGTACAAATTACTGACAATGGTAATATCGTGGATATTCTTGCTCTCTCGAGTGGAGAACTGGCAAGAGTGAACACAGCTACTCTGATTGCTATACGCAAGTTGATGAGTAGTATATCGAAGTCGAGAATCAATATTCTTTTCTTAGATGAAGTTATCAATGTATTAGACGAAGTTGGAAGAGAAAAGCTAGTAGAAGTATTGTTGGAAGAAAACCTGAATACTTATATTGTGAGTCATGGATGGACACACCCTTTACTTGACAAAGTAGAAGTAGTCAAGTCAGGAAATATTAGTAAATTGGAGCACTAATGAATCATTTAGAAGAGGAAGGCTATACATACTTCTCTCATCTGAAAAGAGCATGGAGCATTGCTTTTGTTTTATTAGTACATGGTCTATTTCCAAATATATGGAAGTCAAAGGCAAAGTGCATGATTTTAGGAGGTAAAGATGAAGAAGATGTTAGTTGACAACATGATGACTTACCTAGCTGGTAAGGTGAAATACCATCAAGCAAATGTTAGAGTATATTTAACGAATCCAGTAGGTATCGGAGAGCACCCCGATATTATGGCAGCAATTGAAGAAGAACTCGAAAAAGCTGCATCATACCAAGAGAAGTTAGATCAACTCGGAGACATTTTGATGGGTGGAGAAGATGGTTGATAGTAGAGCTAAGGGAGCCAGAGGCGAGTACTTAGTTCGTGATATGCTTCGAGAAGCAACCGATCTTCAGTTTGAGAGAGTGCCTTCATCCGGCGCTCTTGAATACTTAAAAGGAGATCTGTATGTTCCTCATGCAAAAAATCGTTTTTGTATTGAAGTAAAGAACTATGAAAACTCTCCTTTATCGGATAAGATATTTACAGCAAAGAAAACTAACAATTTAATTAAGTGGTGGGTAAAATTACTACAACAAGCAGCAGGCGGTAACCAGGAGCCTCTTTTGTTTTTCAAATATAATCGGTCACCAGTATTTGTAGTAACAAACCTACAGCCTAAAGTAACAGCGGAATGGATGTACATTCAGTTTTTACATTGTTACATTTTACTTGCAGATGTTTGGCTAAAAGAAGAAGAGGTAGAATTTTTAAATGGCGTTTAATTTTACTGATAAATTAGTAAATGAGGATGCTAACGCTACATTAGTAGTAGATGCTCTCAATCTTGCATTTCGTTGGAAGCATCAGGGCCGTACAGACTTTCGGTATGACTACGAAAGTACGGTAAAGAGTTTAGCAAAATCATATGATTGTACCCGAATTATTATTTGTGCGGACTGGGGATCATCTACGTATCGTAAGGGAATCTCACCAGATTATAAGCAGAATCGAAAAGAAAAATTCGCAGAACAAACAGAAGAAGAAAGAATTGCATTTGAAGAGTTCTTCGAGGAATTTGAAGCCTCTTTAGAATTATTAGCAGAAGACTATCCAGTACTTCGGTACAAAGGTGTAGAGGCAGATGACATTGCAGCGCATCTTGTAAAGCACAAGAATAAGTACGATTTAGAATATATCTGGCTTATCTCTAGTGACCGAGACTGGGATCTGCTAATACAAGAAAACGTAGGCCGCTTCTCCTATGTAACAAGAAAAGAAGTGCGGTTGGATAACTGGAAAGAGCATTACGAAGTTAAACCAGAAGAATACATATCATTGAAATGTCTTACTGGCGATAAAGGCGATAATGTTCCTGGTATTCCCGGTATCGGTCCAAAACGTGCTGTGCAGCTTATTGAACAGTATGGGACTGCTTTTGATATATACAATGTCTGCCCTATAGAGAGCAGGTATAAGTATATTCAATCTCTAAATGAGAACGCAGAACAGTTGCTTGTAAACTATGAGCTTATGGATTTAATGACCTTCTGCGATGATGCGATAGGTCAGGACAATATTGAAGATATTGGGTTGAAGTTATATGGAAATTAAAATTGATTTAAATAGAGACAAGTACCTTTCTGAATTTAGTATTAAAACTTTACAGGACAGATACTTGGTAGAGGGAGAAACCTCCCCTCAACATGCTTTTGCACGAGCTGCAAAGGCATTTGCGGATGATGAAGCACATGCACAAAGACTTTATGACTACGCTAGCAAGCTTTGGTTTATGTTTAGCACTCCTATACTTTCTAATGGCGGAACTAAACGTGGCTTACCTATTTCTTGTTTTCTTAATTACGTGGATGATAGTCGACTTGGTATTACTAGTCACTACACGGAAAATGCATTTCTTTCTTCCGTGGGTGGTGGCGTTGGCGGTTACTGGGGTGATGTACGTTCTGTAGGCTCTAAAACTAGTAATGGTTCTGAGTCTACTGGCGTGATTCCTTTTGTAAAAGTAGTAGATGCAGAAATGCTTGCTTTCTCTCAGGGAGTAACTCGTCGAGGAAGTTATGCAGCATATTTACCGATGAATCATCCAGAAATAGAAGAGTTTTTGGATGTTAGAAAGCCGACTGGAGGTGATATTAATCGCAAGTCTACTAATCTGCACCACGGTGTGGTTGTACCGGATTCTTTTATGGAGCTGATTGAAGGAGCCACAAGAGAAGAAGGGTTCGATGACAGTTGGGATTTAGTAGACCCACACAGAAATGAAGTAGTAAAAACAGTTTCAGCAAAAACACTCTGGGTAAAACTTATTCAGAATCGTGTTGAAACTGGAGAGCCTTACATTATGTTTGGAGATACAGTGCAAAACGCACTGCCAGACTATCAAAAAGACTTAGGACTAGCAGTGCATCAGTCAAATTTGTGCAGTGAGATTACACTGCCTACAAACGAAGATCGTACTGCAGTATGTTGTCTTTCTAGTGTAAACTTGGAAGAGTTTGACGAGTGGAGTAACTGTGTAGAGTTTATTCCAGATCTAGTACGAATGCTAGACAATGTTCTTACTCATTTTATTGCGAATGCTCCAAATCAGTTGGAGAAAGCACGATATAGTGCAGAGAGGGAGAGAAGTATTGGCTTGGGTGCGATGGGGTTTCACGCCTACTTACAAAGGCACAACATTCCTTTTGAATCACCAATGGCGAAAGGACGTAATATGGCTATGTTCTGGCATATTAAATCTCTTGCGTCAGCTACTACAGAAACTCTTGCACTGGAACGCGGAGAAGCGCCCGATGCAACGGGTAATGGAGTTAGGAATTGTCATTTACTGGCTATTGCTCCAAACGCTTCTTCTAGTATCATCTGTGGTAACACTAGCCCTAGTATCGAGCCTTACCGTGCAAACGCATATACACAGAAAACTAAAAGCGGCACCTCTCTCCAGAAAAACGAGTATCTCGAAGATATTCTCCGAGACTTAGGAATGGACACTCCTGATGTTTGGAAAAGTATCGTTACAAATGGAGGTTCAGTACAGCATTTAGATTTTTTAGATGATTGGACAAAAGATGTGTTTAAAACTGCTGTAGAGATTGATCAAAGATGGGTGATTGATATGGCCGCAGATCGACAGAAGCATATCTGTCAAAGTCAGTCTTTGAACGTTTTCTTTCCAGCAGATGTATCAAAGCAAGAGCTTCATGCTATTCACATGATGGCATGGAAAAAGAAAGTAAAAACTCTATATTATCTGAGAAGCGAGGCGTACAAGCGAGCTGAGAAAGTATCAGATGAGGCATTACGTCAACGAATTTTTGAATCCATTGACGAGAACGCTTGTGTAGCGTGTGAAGGATAAAGATGAACTTACTTACAGAAAGAGAATATTACAAACCGTTCAACTACCCTTGGGCATTTGAACATTACAAAACACAACAGCATATGCACTGGTTGCCGGATGAAGTCAACCTTGCAGATGACTTGCGTGACTATCGGGAGAAACTTACACCTGGAAACCGTCAGCTGATTAATCAGATTTTTCGGTTCTTCACCCAGGCAGATGTAGACGTGTGCTGTGGATATGCAAAGCATTATCTACCTACATTTAAGCAGCCAGAAGTACGAATGATGCTTTCTGCTTTTGCTGCAATGGAGGCAGTACACCAAGAAGCGTACTCACTGCTTCTCGAAACTCTAGGGTTTGGAGATGACGAGTACCAAAAGTTCATGGATCACAAAGCAATGATGGATAAGCATGAGCACTTATCTACCTTTGGTATGGATACGCCCATGAACATCGCAAAGACTATGGCAATTTATAGCGGCTTCACAGAAGGCGTACAGTTGTTTAGTAGTTTTGCGATACTGCTCAACTTCCCTCGTCACAACTTAATGAAAGGCATGGGGCAAATCGTTACATGGTCTATTCGGGATGAAACACTCCATGTAGAAGGTATGTCTCAGCTATTCCGAACTTTCATTGCGGAGAACCCTGAGTTGTGGAATGACGAGTTGAAGTATGAAATCTACTGTGCCGCAGAGCGGACTGTAGAACTAGAAGATGCTTTTATTGATCTTTGTTTTGAAGGTGCAGATGTACCGGATCTTACGGCGGGAGAGATCAAAGAGTATATTCGTTACATTGCTGACCGAAGACTTCTTGGTCTTGGTATGAAGAAGATTTTTGGCAGTGAAGATAATCCTCTACCGTGGCTTGACTATATGTTGAACGCAGTAGAGCACACTAACTTTTTTGAGAATCGTGCCACCGAGTACGCTCGAGCTAGTACTACGGGTAACTGGCAGGATATTTTTAAATAGGATTCTATTATGACAGATGTACAAGAAAAACCCACCCTCGTTTTAGATGGTGAAAATCACATTATTGAAGATTTGTCTGACCGTGCAAAGTACATGGTCGGCCAGCTTCAAGACCTGCAACAGCAGGCAACTTCTACTCAAGCACGACTTGATCAGATTGAAGTAGCACGACAAGGATTTACTTCTCTTCTCAAAGAAGAAATTGCAAATCCAGCACCTGTAGAAGGCGCTCCCGAAGGAGAGCTAGTACAGTAACGAAAAGGGGGCTAATCGCCCCCTTTTTTTATGGCTTGGGGTTTGCATCTTTTATTGCTTGTATTTCTGCTTTCCACGCATCTATTCCTTCATGAAATATTTTATCAAGTTGATCTTCTATTTTAGGATACGCGGCTTTACGATCCCTAGAGTACTGATCAGCATTATACGCAGCTTCGCTCTCATAGCCTTGAAGTTCCCATATTTCTGGAACTCTTTCATTTACATACTCATTTTCAATCAATGCTGCTCTTAACTCTGATTCTGTAGGCTCTGTCCACCTTCCCTCTGAGTCTGTTGTTCCAAGAGTACGGTGTTTCGAGTAAAACGTCTCTAATCTATCTTTATAGGCGTCGGTTTCGTCAATAGCATCCAGATCACGAATAGTATTAAAGACGCCAGTAGCCGCAGCATCGTCTTTATGAGGCTCTGTTTTAATTAATAATAATTTTAATTCGTCATTTAGTTCCATTTTTTTATCCTATTTTACAAATATACCAAGTTGAATGGGAATTTCCGTAGATGGTAGTAATTGACTGACTACTGTTTTCAATAGTAACATGGTCTCCAATATTTAAGTACACGCCAATACTAGAAACAGCATCATGATTGCTTGATATAGCATGATTAGAATGCCAATGATGTATTTGGCTTCCATTTACACACCATCCTGAATAAATATAATTTCCTGCAGGATCATACAAAAACGACATATAAAGAACGTAAAACCCTGCTTTTGTTATTGTAATTCCTGGCCCATGACCAGTGGTTTGAGGCGTACAGTTTTGGTACCTTGTTGTGGTAAGAGGAAATCCATAATTATTAGTTGGAGAGCTGGGATTATTAGTAATTTTACCATAGGCGTATGCTTTATATGGCATATTAACATCACCGTTTGCATCAATTTTAAACGCAGGAATGTTGTCCATGTATGCATTTCTGGTGGCTGTTCCTGTTCGAGGGCCTGCAGTATCCATGTGAATTTCGCCGGTTGACCAGTTGGTATCTACACCTTGACCAACTTTTCGACCCATAATATAAGCATAACCGGTATTATACTGGCCCGAGTTAGACTGATTACCAAAAAATAAACCGGGAGAAAAAGTATTATTGCTTTGATTTTCATTGTGTAAAACTATTCCGAGATTTCTTCTTTGAGTTGAACTATCTGAAGAACCAATTACTAATCCGGCGTCTTTACCATCATTTGTCCAGTTTGTTCCATTTGAAGTTAAGTATCTACCTCCTCGACCTGTCCATCCATAGGCTGAACTAGAATCAGCAAGATTAGTGTTTGATACCACTAATGCTGCATCACCAGTCCCTCCATGAACAGCTGCAGAAGCATTTATCCCTGAAACTCCATGTAATCCTACAGACAAATTACTTGTAGAATTGCTATTATTTATACGAACTCTTTCATTGCCACTTGGACTAAGTTTTATTATGTCAGTCTCAATGCGCATAGACTCGGTCCACCCAGAAGCATTAGAGCGTCTAAGAAAAAACATATTAGCGTCTGAAGAAGCTATTCGAGTACCATACCCCGCACCTCCTCCAGAAGAGGTATGAAATTCTAATCCTCCAGCGCTCGTAGAGCCAGAAGCGCCTGCAAGAATTAATGAGCCTCTAGTCGTAGGAGCATTTGCAGTATATGTCACATCATCTTGTACAACCACTCTACCTGCGGAGTCAATACGCATACGCTCTGCAGTATTAGTGGTAAATTGCATGCTGTTGTTTGTATGGTCGTAAAGCAAAACACCTACATTTGCATCAGCCGCATCACCAAAAAATATGTGGCTATAACCATTAATTGCTGATAAAAACTGAATATCAGAAGAACCAGAACTATCTCCATTTTCAATAACAAGTTGATTACCGGCAGGGTTTTGAGGTGAGTTGCCTGTATCAGTTTTTTTCAGATGAAGTTTACCTTGAGGCGACGACTCACCGATACCAACATTGCCGTCTGCACTAATTCTAACTTTTTCCGAACCTTTTGGATTAAATACAATGTGTCCACTTGAAGAATTAGGTGTTTGAATAGCTACGGCAGGGAGTGAGCTATTTGAGGAGCCCAACATAATACCTGGGATTCCAGCAATAGGTACACCTCCGCTGACTGCAGCAGTCATTTCCGCAGTACCATTTCCTCCTGTTCTTCCTACCTCTACTGCACTATAGTTTCCGGGCGTTGTGCCTTGCTCTAAACGAGCTATAATATTTGCATTTGTGTTTCCTGCGGATACATGAAATTTTGTAGCAGGAGAACTAGTGCCGATACCTACGTTGCCAGTATGATCGAGTACTACTCTGGCTGCTGAATCCGTATCATCATAGATGTACAGTTGTTGGGCAAAAGCTGATGAGCTTCCTCCTAATGCAAGCGTGTAAGTTTGTGCAGTTCCACCTGTGTTTTTAAATTGAACTGTAGAGTAGCCAGAAGCATTCGTATTTGTTAATGTTAAACCTCCCGCGGCACTTGTCGCGGCTGTTTCTAACTGAAGCAAAGAATTTGGAGAAGTAGTGCCGATACCAACGTTGCCATCTCCAGTAATTATCATTCTTTGGTTTGCATCAGTAAGATTGGAAGTATTACTAGGATGTGTGTAAAAATTAAGTTGAGTAGCCCAGTTACTACCATTAGATCGCGATCCTGTAATCGCAGACCAATGAGAGCCAGTGCCGGAACCGCCCGTAGCAAAAAATACTCCGGTCATGCCATCATTTTGAACTAAAGTCAATCCTGAGTGATTTGAACCTTTAGTTATGGTTGAACTATAAGCATTAGTTGCAGAATCTGACACATGTAATTGAGTAGCCGGAGATATTGTACCGATACCTACCTTGCCGTTACCTCTAATAGATAATCTTTCATCAGTAGCGGCATCTCCAGCAACAGACCCTAAGAAGAATCCAAGACGCCTATCTGCCTGCTGATTGTTATTAAAAGACATAATGTACATGTCTTGTTGGTTAGCAGCAAACTTAATTGCGTTGTAAATTCCATTCCCTGCGCCGGAATTTGCAACATTCAAAGTGCTGTTTGAATTAGCGGCAGTTACATCTGTTTCGGTGTGTGAAGTTTGAATTTGCAATTTTGAGCCGGGATTAGTAGTGCCGATACCAACATTTCCTGAAGTATCTATACGGACTTTTTCTGAATTTCCTGTGTACAACGCAAAATCCAAAGAAGTTATGCTTCCTATATAAGGTACTCCACTGCGAATACCCGCCCGCATCTGACCGTAATTATTTTGAGCAAGTATTGTTTGGTTTTCTCCAGTACCTGAATAATTTGCTAAATATACGTTACCGGCAACATCTAATTTACCATCAGGAGAGTCAGTACCAATACCAACATTGCCGCTCGAGTCGATACGCATGCGGGCCGTACCGGCTGTACGAAACTCCATGCTTTGTCTATCTGCGGGGGTTACATATGTCGAGCCAAAATATGTAATTCTACCGTCAGCACTTCCGTCTGTTTCATTTCCCCAATAGATATTTCCGTATGCGTTATTAGCCGCATCATCGAACAATAAAGATAAACCTACGGGGCCATTATTTTCTACTACTAAATTATTTGCAGAAGCGGCGGCTGTTATTGTTCCAGCGGAACCTGAGTGTACATGCAAAGTTCCGTCCGGAATGTTAGTGCCAATACCTACTTTGCCATTATCTGCAATACGCATACGCTCGGTGCCCGCAGTTTCAAAGGTAATTTGAGTACCATTTGTAACTTGCATAAGCGAAGTGCCGCTTTGAATGCGTACAGTGTTACTAGCGCCTTGAATATCAAGTCGTCCAGAATTTGTTTGAATAGTGCCAATGGAAGCACCGTCTTTACGAAGATCAACAATAGCACCATCGCTATTTTGCCTGTTAAAATAAGCCGCTTGTGCAGCATTTACAGAAGAAGCAATTTGCCCGTTTGCATATACGTTAAAACCATAAACATCTGAGCTGTTGTTATAAGCTGTTGCAGCAGTAGTACCAACCAGCAAGTTACCGCTCGAGTCGATGCGCATACGCTCGCTGCCACCAATATGAAATTGTGTAGTTCCTGCGAATTCATTTTTAATAAAAATGTTTTTATTCGCTACGTCATATTCAAACGTTGCCGTGACTCCTGTCTGTCTAAAAAACTCTAATTTAGGATTCGGGGAAGTGCCTCCGCCATTTGAGATTCTTAGAGTAGGAGCAGTCGAGGAAGAGACTTCAAACGTTGTATCTGGAGAAGTATTATTTACTCCCACCCGATTATTCGAGACGTCAAGGTAGAGAGTGCCGGCGTCGATATTCAAATCGCTCGAAGCAGCATCTTGCTTCAACATTCCTGTACTAATTTTTGTTAATGCCATTGTTTACTCCTACACTCTTGTGGCAACGCCGTCTGTGTTTACTTGTATTTGATCTAAATAAAGAACGTCGCCATCAGGACTATTAATATAGTTTGTGCTAACTCTGACTCCCTCGGCTGATAGAGCTTCGTGAGCGGCAGAGTCTACAGAAGCATCCAAAAGGCCGATAACTCTATTATTATCATTAGTATCATAAACTACTTTTATATTTTGATTTTCAGTTATTAAGTCTTCCATTTTTTATCCTACATATCCATAGATGTTCAAGACTTTTGATCCTGCGCCGTCTAAGCCTGTGCGAGCACTAGTTACCAGAATTTCTAAAACGGGTTGTGCTGCATAATAAGTTTCATTATTATAATGGTGATGTATTCTTAATTGATAGTGTTGTGACGCACTATACAAAGTAGGGCTATGATTTGGTGCATGCCCCATCCACGGCCCTACATGTATTCTATGCTCTTGATTAGAGTTTGAAGTATACCCATTTACCCAAATTCTTTCTGTCATTGCACTTGATAAGTAAGTGGGCCCTCCAGCTCCAACATCATACGCATAAAGTCTAAAATACATACTAAATCCGCTTGTTTGGGAGTTTCCTGTTTGATCCTGCCATGCCATTAGCTGACTCATAGTTGCTA
>Ga0255772_10002998_pt1 | contig 16333 bp, 16 predicted proteins | sample 071ome_34_FD_179970 | JGI IMG/M metagenome (GOLD analysis project Ga0255772, IMG submission 179970) | Coastal salt marsh microbial communities from the Groves Creek Marsh, Skidaway Island, Georgia - 071411BT metaG (version 2) | ecosystem: Environmental > Aquatic > Marine > Intertidal zone >...
AAATTCAGCTATTATTTCTTCAACTGTTTTCTTTTTTGGTGTATCCATACTGATTAGAACCTTTCTTCTGTCATGGTTGTTTTTCTATATTTTGAAAGATTTATATTTTCAGCTTCTGTATGAATATGTTTTACATAGTCATATTTCTCTGCATCATCAATATCAGAACATTCACCAAAATACGACAGTACATATAAATTTTGAAATGATTGATCTGGGAAAAGAGAAATACTAATTTGACTCATTGTTGAATCTTTTTCAAAAACAACATCGTAACTAATTACATTTTGTCTTTGGCTATAGCTTGGTTCTTTAATACACATCAGCCTTCCAAGAGTTTCTGCTTGGTGTTCAATTCCATCGAAGATTGGCAAGGAAATATCGTATGATATTCTATTGAAGAATCTACCAGTTGAAATAATTCTCCACTCCCTTTCACTTCCACCTATCCCTGCCTGTTCTTTGTATAAAATTTGAGTATGATCTGAGAGAGTGTGTAGGGTCTCTTTTGTACGAAACCATTTATGTTGTTGGTTTACAATTTCTTCCGATTTAATTATTTTGAAGTCTTTTTCTTTTGATAAGCGTTTAAACCACGGCTGCAAAACTTTTTCCTCATTAGAGCTTTTTAAAATACTTTTAATTTCTTTTCTTTTTTTGTCTAAAGGCCAAGGGCCGTAATGATACTCATACCAAAGAAAGATTTCTTCATTTTGTAAATTGATTAATGATTTTGCAATACCAACACCAATGTTATAAATTGATCGCAATTCAATAGAGTTAGTTTTATCAGGTTTAAAGATTTCTTTTTTCATATCTACTCCTATACATATCAGAAGTAAATAAAAAAACGAGCCACATCAGCTCGTTTTGATGAGGAACTTAATTGTCATTAAGACCACATCCTACTCCACCTTACTTTCCTCAAAGCAGGTTGGCAGAATAATTTCTTATTCACTCCTGATGCTTAATTTAATTTTATTATATTTCTGACATAAGACAAAAATTTATAATAAAAAACTCAAAATATACGGAATAAACACAAAGAAGAAATGATAAATCCCAGAAATTGTCCAGCCTACAATCATTAATCCAAATAGTCCTCCGTCAGCCAAGAATCTAAAAAAAGCAACAACTCCATATGCAAGAATGCCTAACAAATACAATGGAAACAAGAATATCGATACCACTTGTTGTAATTTGCTTTTCTTTTTAATTCTTGGATTTTTTTGAAGTTCTAAATCACAAATTTTACATTCATAAAAATCAAGTGAGTGTTCACAAATTATAACTTGTTCACATGGGTACTCTTCACAATCTGGGAAGCCCTCTCCACCAAAAGATTCCTCATTATCAAAAGACAATTTATTAGATATCTTCACTTACTCTTCCTCTAACATAGCTTGGTCTTCCATCTCATCAGCACAGCTAACACAAAAAGCAAATGTAGGATTATCTGAGAATATATGATTATTACAAGTCAAACATCTTGTATTTTGAGTAGATTCAATTTGTTCCCTAAATGCTGTAGTCAAGATATGAATAGTCATATAGTGATTTACCATATGCTCTTCGAAACTACGCTCTTCCATAGCTTATTTGTTTAGATCTCTGCCATAAAAAATTACTTCTTGTATGGCGCATCTGGACTCTTGATTATCAATATTTTGTGGATAATTTTTAACAATTTTTAGGGTTAAATCGTAAAGTATTTCTGAATTTATATCTATCCACTGTGATGTGTTGTCGTACTCTAGTTCTTTACTTACAAAATATTTTGGCTCATTGTCAATAGTTACACCTAAGGTTGCGACATTAATACTCTCTTCAAATACCGTTATCGATGCTGGATTCTGAAAAACCATAAATTCAAGAAAGATTGGCTCTTTGAAAGTAAAGGTAATTGTTTCGTCTTGGCATAAATTGCTACTGCTTTGCCAAACTGTATCAAGGTTATCAAACAAGTTTGTACAAGAATATTCTTCAGATTGAATTGAAGTCGAATCACATCCTGATGGATATTTCTTTTCTAATGCGATGAAATCTTCAAAGGACTCCTCCTCATTTTCATTTGTTTCATCTTTGATATCTCTCATAAATTTTGTGCCATTAACATCGACTACTTCTTTGCCATAGGGTGGGTATTGGTTTGGTCTTGTTTCATAAGCTTCAACCATCGATTCACTTACATAACCCATAAAAAATATAAAACTTGCAACAACAATATATAGTGAATTCTTTAGCATTCTATTTATCACCTCCTTGTAATATTTGGCCTACAGTAACTTCCCCTTTCTGAAAACTTATTAACTCGTCCCATCCTGATTGTTGTGGGCTGCACATAGGCTTTTCATTATCTAAATAATCTTGGTAAATGTCTGAATCAAAATTAAGATCATTTACCACTTGATAATTTGAAAATATCATTGGTAGATTTGAATCGTACAAAAGTCTCAGTTGCATTAAATCAACTTCAGTGAAATAGGTAACTGATTCAGCCCAGTCTGCATACGACATAACAGAATCTGTACATAAATTATGTCCTAAACCTAGTGCGTGACCAAATTCGTGGATTAAAACATGTTTTCTGTAACTTGAGCTGTAATTTGAATCTACCCAGATCCAACCATGCTCAGCAGTATTTAAAGTTGAGTTGCTTCTGTAGTATATTCCAGCATATTTCCTTTTACAGTCATTAACTATATCTGAAAACACCTCTGTACATGGTGCAAAATGAATTGGTAAATTTACGTTTTTTGGATTGGCAGAATATGAGATGTCTAACTGGGGAGCAACAATATTTAGTAGTTCCAACATGGTACTTATTGTTTGTAGATCTTCTTCTTTTACATCTCCAAATAAACCAACAAATACTTTTCCATGTAACCTATGCTTATCAAAAATATGCTCAGTAACATATTTTTCTTCACCATAGCGAACATCCTTATTTAATAAAGCTAGAGCTGCCTCATGGGGGGGCGGGAGAAGCTTGTTTATGGTTTTGAGCTCTCGTTTTTGAAAGAAATTATCCAAATATGCTTGCTCCCCAATTTTTCTAACATCATAGTTTGCTTCATAAACAGAACCTATGACATTATCTTGGTAGTAAACCGGCAATTTCTGTATGTTGTTGTAATTTAGTGAATTAATTGTGAGTAGTGTTGAATCATAACAGTCGATATTATTTTTTGAGCTAGCAACTAAATTGAGTTTCCAGTCATTAATTAGATATGTATAATCTGCATCAACTCCGCTCAGTAGCTTTATATTAAATGAGTGGTTTTTTGTTTTAATGTCAATAGGAAGCGAGGAGATTGCATGCATATGATAAGCGTTTTTTGAGGATTCATAGTTATAGATACTATTTGGCTGTATCACCAATTTGAGAGATCTTATGTCATTATCTCTAGGTGTTGATGGAAACATGAGGTTAATGTTTTTCTTATCCTTAGAAATCTCAGCACTAATCTCACCCCAAAATTTATCATCTTCACAAACATCGTATACATTTTTGCTTTCAACTGTATTTGTTCTATCTTCAGTGCTTTGAATTTGTGAGTAATCTTCAGTGTTTTGCGTATTTATTTGATTTACGGTTGCAACGCTTTGCATATCGGTAGTCAAATAATTGTATGTTATTCCTAACTGGTTAAAAGCAAATACAGACCAAGACAGTATCCAAGTAATTACGACTAAAAGTGCTTTCTCACTCATTAATTATTTACCCACTTCAATATCTGTTTTGATAACTTTTTTCCACCCAAATGAGAAGGTTCTATTGGATTTGCGTAATCCTCAGGAGAAGTAAAAATATTTCTCAACTCTAAAACATCTGCATTAAAAGTAGAGGCAGTATTAAATACAATGTCGTTAAACATCGAAACCATTGCCTTTGAGGCAAATGCAACATCTGAGTAGAACGAATCTCCTACTAAATTGCCTTCGTATACTGTACACAACAAAAGATTAGGGTTTTGCTGAGACAGATTTTTGACAATGGTTCGATATCTATTTTTAATTGGTGCCAGCAACACAACTGCTTGTTCTAATATCTCAATAGCAGTGAGTTCAATGTTGTTTTTTAGAAATCCTAAATGTCCTAACAGATCATTGCCACCAATAGAAAGTACATTGTGTGTAGTAAGATTGTTGTTAACTTTATCAAGTTGATGTTCTATAACGTCACTTGTTGTATGACCATCAACTGCTAATTGATTAAAAACATACCCAGACTGATCTTCAAGGTGTTCTTTAACACTGAGCTCTCCTGGGTGAACGTAAACCTTGTTGTCAATAATGCTGTCACCTAACAAACTCACATACGACATATTTATACTTTTTCCTTTTCTTTCTCTGGTTGCGTAGCAGGCTCTTCGTTTGGAATCGGCACTGCTTCTATTACTCGTAATGGTTTTCCTATCTCCATGTTTTTCCTTTCTTTGTTTCATTTTCTGAAAATTGAAAAATCTCTTCATAGGTATTTTTGTTGGTCTTGCTTAAATACTTTTTAAAATATGGATAAATATCTTTAAACCAATGTGCGGGGTGTTCTTCTGGTGTAAATGAGATATTTCGTGCATACTCTACGCTATATTTTCTCTCCAAATATTCTTGATACCTAAAACCAAATATGTGAGTGAGATTTGGATAATCTAACAGGTGCCCTTTTTCATTGCTTTGCTCAGAAAGCATTACATTAAAGTGAGCAAACGATAAGAGGTACTCAAAATAAAGTGGTAGAAATTCAGCTAAGCTTTCTCCTCTGAAATAACTAAAGAAGTTCTCAAAGTTAGCTTTTCTTTGTCCGAGGCGTCGTGCTCTTAAACTTCTTTGATGTTTTCTGGAATCAAGAAACACAAGATTTCCATTATCTTTCAATGCTTTTTCAAGGGTTATCTGAAGTGAGGGCAGTTTGTAATTAAGAATCCTATTTGTTTCAGAGATGACTTCAGATATTAACCTGATTTTTGGATAGATTACTGGGTGATCTTTAAATGGAAGATACTCAGACCCTTTTGTTTGATCGCCTGTAAGTCTCTCATAGTTCTTTAAATGAGAATCTTGAAATTTAAATCTGAGTTCAAAATCATGTCCGTATACTTTCAGTATGTTTGTTAAGTAGTTGTCTATATATACTGCCCATTCATATGCAGCATGAAAGATTGCAGCTTCATCTTTATTGATTATTTTCCCTAAATATCGACAAATACCTAATAACGTTTCAAACTGTAATAATAAATAGAACTTTTCTGGTTCCACAAATTGAGACCTATATCCTTTTTCACACTCAATAATGACTCCTCTCAATGCAACTTCACCAACAAGTGCAAAATTTTTCATTTCTAATGTTTTAACAACTGGACTATTAAAAAAGAGTTCAGCAATAAGTTTTTGCTCGTATTCATGTTGCTTATTTAATCTTGCAAATAAAGTGTCAAAGTGTTTCAATAAATCATTCGATCCATCGTGACCAAAACTACCAGTAGTCACCTCAGCAAATTTTTTAATTGAGTAGTAGCCACAACTACAGTATGGATTTGGAGCATTGTGGTCGTAATTTCTGCAGGTTGCCTTACCAGACCATGGCTTCATAAAATCTTGTTCAGTTCCAAACCCTGGAGGCAGTACATCATTAAAATCACTCCACGTTCTATTTCTTCTCCATCCATCACTAGTGTGAAATCCATTTTGAATAGTAAAACGCCATATTCTATAAGCTTTTAAAGATTCTGGAACAATTAAAGGTTCAATACGTTCTCTATTGCAACGTGAGCATACTATCCCATGATGATTGCGTAAATTATTTTCTAAACACTGACATTTTTTAACATTATCCATTAATACTTTCTCCCTACATGACCTATATGGAATAATCCACAAAATCTGCAGTGATACTCACTAATTAATGTATTTGTTCGTTTTCTTGCACGATATGCTTTTGTTTTAGCAATCTCTTTTGTGTGATACTTCATCTTTCTCTTACAACTCCAACACTGATAACAAAGACAGGTTGATCCATTTACCATAGACCAACACAACGCTGGTCTATTGGAAGTACGCGTTTTCATCACTGCAGCCCTTCTTTTTAGTGATTTTGACTAATATTGTATATGTTTTTGGTGATTATGACAAATAAAAATATCTTTTTTTTGTATTTTCCACTAATAATAAGATTCTTTATAATTGTGTTATGGGTGCGAGTGAGAGATTCCCAGTATCTCTAAATGCAGTTAATATTGTCTGCTTTAAGATTGACTGGGAAGAGAGAATGTTAAATGTTCTTCTATTAAAGAGGAGTATTTCTCCATATAAAAACAAATGGTCACTTCCTGGTGGTTTTGTCCAAGGAGATGAGACTCTAGAAGAGGCTGCAAGAAGAATCTTTGTTGAAGAGACTGGCATCTCCCCTGCATATTTAAGCCAGTTTAGGTCTTATAGCAATACCAAAAGAGATAAACGTGTAGTTAATCAACGATCTGGTCAGAAAGCAAGAGTAGTTACTACTGCATTTACTGCTATTTACACAAGTGATGAAGAGCTGCAGTTAGATGAAGAGAGTGAAGATATTAAATGGTTTAAGGTTCCAAGGCGTTATTTCAGTAGATATATACCAGAAGATATGGCCTTTGATCACCATGAAATGTTATTAGAAGCTTCCAATAGACTACGAATATCCTTGGAATATAGCGGTTTAGCGACTCGTTTCTTGCCTGAACACTTTACATTGGGCCAAATCCAAGATATTTATGAGATTATTTGGGAGGTAGAGCTAGATCCAGCAAACTTTAGAGAGAAACTCACGAATGTTGAAGGGTGGATAAAAGAGTCTAAAACTGGGCCTAAAGATGTTGAACCTAGAAGGGGAAAGCCTCCAACATGGTATAAAGAACATGACATTCCACAGTTTGATAGAATGATTTCAAATCCAAATGGTGCTGTTATTAGAGAAAAAGAGTCAGAGTATCAAAGAAATCTAGATAGTTTAACTGGAGAAATTCCTATTAATAAAAATGTTTGAAAAATACAAAGAAATTAATTTAGAAGATAAATAATTCAGTTTTTTACTTAAGTAAAAACATACAATAATTTCTTAGCTCTTGTGACGGCTGTATACCAGTATTTAGGTACATCTTGTTTGCCTTCAACATCCAAAGAAACTCCAACTACATCCCACTCGCCTCCTTGTGAGTGCTCTATTGTTACAGCATAACCGTATGTTGGGGCAATTATGTCGTCAACGCTTTGATAAATTGTTGAATCAACGGAAGTTGTAGATAGGGAATCCCAAGAATTTATCATATCCCTCCTAACAGTATTCCACTTAAGCTTCTCATTATCATTATTTATAAGTGGAGGTAAATAAACAGCCACTACACATTGAAGGTTTCTATTGCTATCAAAAATATTTCTTATTCCCTGTATAAATGCTCTTACAATATTAAGTGAGAATTCTTTATTTCTTGAAATACAAACAGCTTCAGCAAAGATGAATCTATCTGTTATTGCTAGAATTTTTGTTACTTGAAATTCGTCACCCGTCATGAATACTTCGTTTACACCATTACATCTTGATCTAATTAAATCACCTTTTTCTAAGAATTCTAAAAGGTCAGTTTTTGATTCTTTTAAATAAACTTCTCTCAATTTCAAATTTGCAGAAGAAACCTCATCCTTTCCAGCAATGTAAATTGCTTCTTTGGGATCTTCAACTTTTTCAAATACTTTGAATGATAAATTACTTCCAACAGCAATCACTTCTTCAGTATTTACAGAATCTAAAATAACTTTTCTAGAAGTAGCACCATCTCCATTCGTCATCGTAAGTAGTCTTAGCTTTTCAGCTAATTCAAAGAGAGGACTATCCTCTGAGACTCTGTGTGATGTTATAAGGTCAATAATATTCATAAAAGTACTAGTAAATTTCAAACTCTCCGTCGTTATAGTCTGGATCTGTAGGGTATATAGAATGCCAAAAATCTGAATCTAGCAATTGATGATCTGAACCATTAAATGCAGCGGGTAACTGGCAATGATCACCAAGAAGTATAACTTTTGTTTCAGTATTTTGTTCGTGTTCCTCAGTATCACCATAAGCTGTAGATAATTCTTTAAGCTTTAAAGTACTGGCTTCATCAACAATCAAAAGAGTTTTATTCATATCTTCTCTAGAGGCAAAAAAAGTATTATTAATTAATTCCAATATTCTTTTTCCAGCTGATTTATATCTTTTTGAATAGTTATTCTCATACCAATCCTCAAAACTATCCCATTCGTAATCAAAACCTTTACATTTTGCATTAATCCCAATGTATTTTTTGATTGTTAAAGAAGGTATCCCAGTTAGTTGAATAACAGATGCCACACTTCTGCCCCAAACCCCTAATGGTATGGTCTTCCAATCTTTATCTAAAGCCCTGTCTTGTATGTCTCTAATAAGTGTTGTCTTTCCTGTGCCAGCCTTACCTCTAATAATCATCAAATTTTTGCTGCTCTCAAGAAAAAGGTCTACGTGATTTAAGGCATCATTCTGATCATCTGTATTATCAAGCACTATAAATTTAGTCTAAATTAAACAAATTATGAATTCTACTTAAAATTATGAGAATCTTCTTGATTGAAAAATATGATATCTATTTAATAAAGTTGATAAATATTTGAAAAATTTATCAACTTTATCTTTCTGTTCAAGTGTCTTTAAATATATATAGACATTATTTTCGATATTGGTTTTATTTTGCTGAATTCCATCTTCAAATATATTGAATAAATTCGTACTTATTTCACGCAAATTTCTATCAACTTTGAAAAAGTCAGAACGTCTCAAATATTTAAGTTCAAAAATAATGTTAAAACTAGAATTAATTGAAAATAAACTTAAAGACTTTCTTGGGTGTGGAATTTTGATTTCAATAACACCTTCTGAAACACTAAGAATGTTTATTTTTAAATTATTATTTTTACAAAAACTATCTAGACACTCGAAAAAATAACTTAAATTTTTATCAGATGATTGAACAAGATGTTTTTTAAGAGATTTTAGTGTCCAGGTGATTTTTTGCTGACTTACTCTTTTTGGAAAATTATTTTTAATATAGTTATCTCTATACTGACCATCCAGAAGATTTGCACTTGTTCCTTGTCTAGTATAGAAATCACCTATTTCATTCCTCTTATCTTTACTTTTTACATAAATAGGTTCCCTACTTGGCAAAGCCTGCACTTCTAAAAATGTTTTGTCAGCGACATCAATAAAGTTAATTAATATATAAGAAGATGCATCTTTGGTTAAATTATTTGGTAAAAAAGATCCTGAAATCCATACCTCATATCTATCTTTAGCCTTTTCTAGTGTTTCATTTTCAAACTTCATTTTCAAGTCTTGCTCTATACCTAAAACCTTACCTGTATCTGCTACACCAACTCTTATAATTCCTCCACGAACATTTAGCATTCCTGCCAAAGCCTTTAAAAAAGAATGCTGGATGTTTTTTTGAAAATTATTTATAAATTCTTTGACCTGTGATTCATTTTTACCTTTAATTTCTTCAAGTTCATATAGATTTAATGGCTCGTAGGTGTATCGATCTACGGGTGCTATAAGCGAACTTTTAAATTCTAAATCTGCCGACTCCTCGGTTGATAAAAAAATATCATCTGCTATTTCCTCATATCTAATTTGTGATTGCTTAAAAGGTGTAATATCAATTGACGGAGTTTCTGTAAATTTTGAAATATACTTTACAATTTCGTGAGAATGCTTTTGTTCTATTTTTTCAACTAAATCTATTTCATTATTTTCAATTGAGTTAACTATTGCTGAAACTTCCGGGAACGTGTTGTCTAAAATTTTAATATTTTCTATATCTAAGTTGGGCAAACTAATTCCTGTATTGCCAAGAATCAAGAATGGACTATTTTCTGAATGTAGTTTTAACTCATTTGTAACAGAAGAGAAATTAACACAAATAGATTTTGGTTGCTCTTTAGCAGTTTCATTAAAAGTATTGATGAATAAATTTAAAAATTGAATTTGTTCAGATTTATCAAAATTTTTATCAAGAAATTTTTTAAAATTTTTTAAATTTAAGTCATCTTGTTCTTTAAATACATCCATCTACTTAAAATTTCCAGGTAGAAAGCTCAGACGAAGGGACAGATAAAATATTGAATTTTTTCTTAATAGACTCTGATAACTTAACTGAACTTGGATTATTGCGATACGAATCTGTTATTACTATTTGAGGATTTACTCTATCAATATACTCATATAGTTCTGTTCCATTTGCATGGTTTGTAACTGGTATGTTGTAGTTTTGATACTCTCCAGTAATTTCATCTGGAGTATTTTTAAGTTCATTTTGTGATCTAAAGTTTGTAATTGTTAGATTAATTCCTGGTAAAGTTTCATTTTGTTTTTTGTGAAAATCTTTTAGGTGGATTACATTTGTTAAATTGTGATTAAATTCTTCGTAATTAATTATCTGAGGCAAAGAGGAACGAAAACCTGCCATAATTTCAGTTTTTTTTATCAAATCTTCAGATGCTACAAAATTAATTTTGACGTTTATATTTTCTAGAATCTTTTCAATTAATTCTTGCATCATTCCATAGCGTGCATAAATATAAATAGGCTTGAGTGATAAATTTGATGAGATTAATCCAAGCAATTTATTGATGGCATCTTCGCGGGTATAGTCTTTATCTCTTGAGGATTCTAAATTGGAATAGGTTGTATCTAGAATTAATATTTCAGATTTAGGTATTTCTTGGATTGGCCAGCCTATGTCACCAGAATAGAGAGCTGAGTAGCCTTTTGAAGTATTTTCATAAAGCACTTGTGATGAACCTGTCATGTGGTTTGCATCAAATAAAGATAAATTTCCAGCGTCAAGATTCTGATTAATTAAATGGTTTGACTGTATCAAACGTGTGGCTTCTTTAATTTCACCATGTAACGATATATGAATGTTCCCATTTATATTTACATTTTTATTTTCTAGGCTCAAAATTCTTACAGTTGGCTCCGTAGCTAACAATGCTCTTCCTGGTTTAATATGTTTTATCCACCCATAAGTATGATCTTTATGAGCATGTGTTTGAACTCTTATACGACTTTTTCTAGAATGGTCTAATCCATCTACTACAACATCATTACCTAGTCTTATAGTTCCATAATGAGAAACTCCAACACCTTCAGGGATTGACTTATAATCCAATTTCTTTCTCCAAAAGAGTAGTTATCATTTCTTCAAACCCATCTTCAATCATTTTTTTATAAACATCACTCTCTTTTTCACTGTCTATAAGTAAATGAAATTTTTGCACAGTAAGAGTTGTCTTGATAGGAATTTCTTTTCCAAATAATTCTGAAATTAATTTTTCAAAAATTTGGTCTCTATTTGATTGAGATATGTTGTTAAGTTTTATTATTAAATCTTCATTCATAATTTTTCCAGTTATAAGAGTCTGGAATATTTTTTTTGGTCTTCTGTCTAATATTTCTTGAAAACATTCCTCTAGCGTTCCAAATCCCCTATTAAGTAGTTGAGCTGTATCCCTAATTTCGTCTCTGGTACAATTATTCTCTAAATGTTTCTTGTAAATCCATTTCTGACCTTCTTCTCCCAGTCTTGAGTAATGCCAAACGGAGGAGTAACCCAGTTTAAGTTGTTTTTTGTCAGTCTGAAGCCAGCCAACTAATTCTTGAACTTCTGGTATAAGTTTTTTCATTCTGTCAAAGTAATTAGAAACATTTGAAAGCTCTGTATCAAGAGCTTCAGATATATCTTTTTTTGACATTTTTTGATCCACTAAGATTTGAATTAGTTTCATAACTTCTATTGGCGAAAGAGGTCTTGGCACGCCTGTAATTGGATTAACTGAGAACTTTAAATCAGTAGTTTGTTGCTTTGTTAGCCCAGGAAGATTCATTGAGACTAAAGATAGTTGTCAGTATTTAATTTATCTATCACCGATGCGTGAATATATTCCTGATCGTTTAACTCTGCCTCACCTGCTGCACTAGTAAGAGCTTGATACTCGTTTTTTAAAAATACAACTTTAATCTCGGTTGCTGACATTGTTGCTCTGGCATGCTTAATAGCATCCTCATGCTTTAAGCTTTTGTCGTCATTTAGAACTTTCACAACGCTTCTTCTTAATGTGTCATCAAATTTAGAAATATCTTTTAGGATCTCTATTGTTTTTTTGTCATCAATATGACCATCAACAGTACAGCGTCTCTGAATATCTAGAGCAATCTTTGGCTTTATTTTTAGTTCTTTTGAAATTTTTTCTACTTCAGGCAATAATTCCTCTGCCCAAAGAACATCTTGAACAATTCTCAAAGGAATACCTAAACGTTCTTTAATTTGTTTTCGTGCTAACCCATAATCTAAATGAAGTGCTTTGATAGTATCTGAAATATCAGAAGTTGATGTGGGAACTCTTCCTTCGTTTTCCATTAAGGAAATTGCTTGACCAATTACTACAGGCACTTCAGAATCAATAATATTAGCTTTTATTTTGTCCCAACCGATATTTTTTGCTGCAGTTAGTCTTCTCTGACCATAAATAATGTCATATTTAAATGGCAACTCATCGCTTGCCTTACAAATTAATATAGGATGAAAATTTGTACCTGCAACTTCAAGCATTTCTTCAAGTTCTTCAATCTTTTCTTCAACGTTGCTGTATCTAACCTGATAAGAATTAATACCTATATCTTTAATAAGAACATCTTGTTCTGGAGATTTTTTTGAGAGCCATTTCCCCACATCTAGATCAAGTTTGTCAGCCATTTTCTTCTCCTCCTATTATAAACATTAAGTCCTCCTCGCTAAATTTATTAGTTTTTGGAGTTACTTCTTCCACTATTTTATTAAATAAATCTTTTTTTTCAAAAAGCAATCTCTCTATTCTTTCTTCAATTGTATTTTGGGTAACAAATTTAATTACATGAAGAGATCCTTCTCTTCCAAACCTGTCAGCCCTACCAATAGCTTGTTCCTCAACAGCTGGATTCCACCATCTATCAAATAATATTAGAGTATCTGTTTCTTGAAGATTTAAACCCACCCCACCAGCTTTTAGAGATATTAGAAGTAATTCAAACTCTTCAGACTGTTTATAGCTTGAGATAATTTCATCGCGCTCAGATTGTGATTGCCCACCTGTGTACATTTGTGTTTTATAACTGTAGAATTTTCTTTCTAAAAATTTTAAAGTTTCAACATACTGTGAAAAAATTATCACTTTTTCGTTTAACATTTTTTTTTCTTCGAGTATATCTGAAATGTAATCTGCTTTTGAAGACTCTTCACTGTAGGAATCAAAATTAGTAATTTTTTTTAACTCCGTAATAAGAGCGAGTATTCCCGAAATTTTCTCCTTTTTGTCCAGTTGTTTTATATATTTATATTGTTCGCTACGTGTATTTTCATATGTCGTCCATTGTCTGGGAGTTAGACTAATTCTTACAGTTTGCTCAATTACGTCAGGTAATTCTTTGAGGACTTCTCTTTTACGACGTCTAATAGTAAATTGATCTATCTTTTCCTTTATTTCTCGTGGAAAATCATACTTACTAATTGTTTTTGGTTTAACAAACCCAAAAATAGAGGCAATATCTTCTATATTATTTTCTAGAGGTGTGCCAGTTAACGCCCAAGAGTATTTTCGAGGTATTTTTTTGATGATTTTGGATGTTGCTGATGTATCATTTTTTATTCTCTGTGCTTCATCAATAACAACTAAATCATAAAATTTACTATCTGCAATAAGCTCTAGATCGTTTCTGATAGACTCATACGAAACTATTTGCACAGGTGATTGCATTGAATAAAGAGTTAGCCTTTTCTTTTGGTTTCCCTGAATTATTTTTGGTTTTATGACACCACCCCAAATACCGAATTCAAATACCCAGTTACTAATCAGTGAAACAGGTACAACTATTAAACAATTATTAATTTCTTTTTCCTGAAAAAGAATTCTTATAGAGACAATAGTTTGAATAGTTTTTCCTAATCCCATTTCATCAGCAAGTAATATATTTTTTCTTGTAACAAGAAAGTTCACACCTGCAGATTGATAATCTCGTAAGGGAAATGGTAATTTAGAAATTGTCTTTGAATTGTTTTCCACATTCTATTTTAAGCTTTGGTTGCTATCTTTTAAAATAAAATTATGGATGAAAATAGTATTGGTAAAACAGCAATTGGAAAAGTGACCTCATTTAATCCAATTACTAAAGATGGCCTTATATTTGTAAAAAAAACAAAAGAAAACGTAGTAATTCAAGATCGAGCAAACAAGAAAGATCCTCTAATTTTTACATTGTTGGAAAATGATGAATTTAAATTTAGATATGCTGAGACTAAAGACAAGAAAGTATACATTTCTCATCGATTAAACGATGATGATCAAAAACATGTTAAAGAAAAGGTGTTGATAAGGTATGCCCTGAAATTTAACTTGTCTGAAATACAAGTTCAAAATTTGGTTGATAAATTAGGTTTTGTCCATAAAGGTACAATGGATTTTTTAGAAAGTTTAAAACAAAAGGGTTCGTTAGATTACAGAATAATTGGGCCAGGTGTGTTTGCAATAGAAGTTAAATCAAAAGATATTTCAGTTCAAGACGAAAAGAAAATTCATCTCACACCAGAGCAGAAATTGTATCAAAAAGCACAAGGACTACCAAAAATTCAATATATTGAGTTTCAAGAAGCAATGAAAATTGAAAAATTGCAAAAACAATTTTTAGAAAAGTCGTGGAAGGAAGTTAAAGAAATTATAAATTTACGAATTGAAGTTCGTAAAACTTCTATAAGTGAAGATTTAGAAGATGGAGGTCTAAACACAAACGAGTTTACAGAAACTCAAAAAAGCATAGAAGATCTAGAAATAGAAGACAATTTCCGTAAGTATGGGATAGGAGAAACTAATGAAGAACGTGATGCAAGAATTAAAGAGAATGAAGAAGTACAGCAATTAATAAAGAAGTTAGAAGAACAAGAACGTAAAAAAAATAAAGATGAAACTGGATATTTTGAGACTAATGATGAGAGGATTGCACGAGAAACTCGTGAAAAAAATTTTCAAAAACAAACTAAAGAAAAAGAAAAGCTTGATAAAAAAATAGAACAAGAACGTAAAAAAAATAAAGAACAAATTGCTAAATCAATACAGGTCGATGCGAATAAATTGGATAAAAAAAGAAAGGAGGAAGAGCGTTCAAGATTAGCCAAAAAGAATAGAACTAATAACCAAAAATCTAAAAACTCAAATAAAAATATAAAACAAAAAAATAAAAATATACAAATTCCTAAAAACAAAGTTTTCAGAGGGGACAGTGTTTATTTTACTAGTAAAAAAAGCTTGGTTGGCAACCTAACAGTTGGAATGATCGTTAGTGGTAAAGTTGAAAATATTTCCAATAGAGGGGTATGGGTAGCTTTAGGTGGTTATAAAGCTTTCATGCCAAAAGAATTTTTAAACCATCAACATAAAAACCTAATTATAGGAGATGTTATAGCAGGACAAATTTTTAAACTTAATAAAGATAGCTTGCATATTACTCTGAAGCCTTTCAGACAAAAATCTGCTGTAAAAGACAATCCGATATCTATAGAATATTTAGCTAAAGAACTTCAAATAACAGCTCCTAAATTAAGAGCTTGGTTAAGAGAAAACTACCCTAGAAAAAAGAGCGAAAAAAATAAAAAATGGGTGCTTGATGATGAAATGATAACTTATGCAAGACAAGACTTTAAAAAACCTAAAACTGCTACAAAACCTAAAACTGCTACAAAACCTAAAACTGCTACAAAACCTAAAACTGCTACAAAACCTAAAACTGCTACGAAACCTAAAACTGCTACGAAACCTAAAACTGCTACAAAACCTAAAACTGCTACGAAACCTAAAACTGCTACAAAACCTAAAACTGCTACGAAACCTAAAACTGCTACAAGACCTAAAACTGCTACGAAACCTAAAACTGCAAACTTAACCCCAGTGTCAGATATTCGCTTATGGGATTATTTTTATAAGTCAAAATTAGATTCTGAACATAAAGCTTCAACAAGATTGTTTGCTCACTATGTAAAGAGAGCTTTGGATCAATTTGGGAAAGAAGAAACAGCCTTAACTTTTCCAGCAAATAAAAATAAACTTAGACTCATAAATTGTGGAATAGAAAGTGCATGGATTGACGGGTCTGGATTACTTACTGTAGTAATAAATGATCACAATACATCTGTAGATGTAAAACATCTAATTGATACTTATGTAAAATTTGAATTCAGAAATAATTCATACAAAAAACTACCCG
>Ga0255772_10002999_pt1 | contig 16326 bp, 23 predicted proteins | sample 071ome_34_FD_179970 | JGI IMG/M metagenome (GOLD analysis project Ga0255772, IMG submission 179970) | Coastal salt marsh microbial communities from the Groves Creek Marsh, Skidaway Island, Georgia - 071411BT metaG (version 2) | ecosystem: Environmental > Aquatic > Marine > Intertidal zone >...
AAGCTTGATATCTTACATAAGAAAAAAGAGAATCAAGTAGAACAAGGACATTACTTTGAGATTGCACAAATGTTGTTGAGAGATCAAGGCGTGAAACAAAAGATCATCAAACAGTATGTTCCCATTATGAACAAGTTGATCAATAAGTATCTTGCATCTTTAGAGTTCTATGTTGGTTTTGAATTGAATGAAGCATTCGAAGAGACGATCAAGTCCAGATTCAGAGACGAATTCAAATACGATAACTTCTCACAAGGCGAAAAGATGAGAATTGACCTTGCACTTCTATTCACATGGAGAGCAGTTGCTAGATTGAAGAATTCAGTGAACACCAATCTATTGATATTAGATGAGGTATTCGATTCATCATTAGATACACAAGGCACGGACGACTTCCTGAAACTCCTAAACACGCTTACAGAGAAGACCAACGCCTTCATTATATCACACAAAGGTGATTCTCTATACGATAAGTTCAATGACACCATTAGATTTGAGAAATATAAAAACTTCTCCAGAATTGCAGAAACATAAATAGAAGGATGAAATCCTTTTATGAATTCAATACACCTTCGAACAAATTAGTATTACCTACTATAGATACTAGATTTGAACTAAGTGAGGCATATAAAGCCGAAGACTTCGAAGCAGCCATAGTTTATGGTTGGCATGTCTTACAAGAAAAGGATTTTTCACATCCAGTAGTAGACAAATATGATGATCTAAAACAAGCAGGTCAGAACATAGCAGATAAGTTATGGGACAAATATCCTTCTCTTAGAAACTCAACAGCAGAAGTATACGGAAGAACTAAAACATCTGTTACATCTAAATGGAAATCATATGGTGCATCTAATCCAACACCAAAAACAGATATAAAAATTGGCAATATGAACTTTTCATTGAAAATAGGAAACGCTCAATTGATGTCAGGTGGTCAAGGTGAATCTCTAGCAACCTTTATGACAGCACTAGAAAAATCTGATAAAAGTCTTGTAGAAACCAAAGAATTCAAAGATGTGAAAGTCGTACTTGATAATTTTGTAACTAGGGGATTAGCACCATCAAATGTCGCACCTTTGATTCAAAGTGGAGAAAATGAACTGGTGAATCAAGGAGAAAAGGCACACAAAGAATGTATGGATAAACTAGGTGTGTTGTTTGAAAAATCACCTAAATTCAAAATAGAATTTGCTAGAGAAGCAATGAGTGGTTATGAGAAGTTTGGAAAAGGAAATGGTGCAGCTGCCGATTGGATGTTAGTTTCAGATCACAAAGGAAGTTTCATATCTGTACATGATGTGAATGATGATTCGTATTGTGAATATATTGCAAATAAGATGAGACTACAAGCAAGATTCAAATCATCATCTAGGAAAGTGGGTGGTGTAAAAACAGGAGAATATAATTTTTGGTCAGTAATTTCACTGATAGTGAATGTGACGAAAGAAGAAACCAATAAATTAGCTCAAGGCCTCTTGACAGAAGCTCAATTCTTAGATAATATAGTAAAGAAGGTAGGAAATTTTGTAAAGAAAGTTTGGTCAAAAATAACAAAGTTCTTTTCAAATTCCACAAGAAATATGTTGAAATTCCTAGGTGCAGATGCTCCTGAAATAAAAATCAACAACAATATAAAATTTTAGTATGTATCAATTAGTAGAAGAAGCAAGTAAAGTATTACGAACACCACCAGAGTTATTCGACTTTGAGAAAGACGGAGATAAGGCACAAGAGATTGCCGATAAGATGACTGAAGCAATGGTCAAGTTTGGTGGTATAGGTCTTTCTGCAAATCAGGTAGGTTTGAATTATAGAATGTTTGTGATGAAAACAGAAGACAAAGGTATCGTGCCTTTCTTCAATCCTGAACTTACAAAAGTGTCACAAGATACCGATCTAATGAAAGAAGGATGTTTATCGTTTCCAGATATCTATCTAATGATAAAAAGATCAAAAGTTATCGAACTAAAATACCAAGATGTAAATGGTGAAGAACAAATCCTAATGTTAGAAGGACTGGCAGCTAGATGTGTTCAACATGAAATTGACCATCTAAATGGTGTGCTGTTTTTACAGAGAGCTTCTAGACTCAAATTAGAAAGAGCATTGAAATCAAGACCTAAAGAAAAGGCTAAAAGAATAGAATATGAAAAGAGAATGGCAATAGCTAGATATCTCAAAAACTTAGAAGATGAGAAGGCAAAACAAGATGAATCAGGAAGTGAAATTCAAAACGATATCAGTGAAGAACGCACTGAGCCAACACCAGTCGAATAAACTAATACACTATCTAAGAACTCATAGAAACTTATTAGCTGTAGGTGATGGATCTGATTATCGAGGAATAAACAAAATTCATATACATACTCAATGGGTAAGAGACCTATTGAATGTACTGGAGATCAAGGCAATAGGAGAGATAAGAAAGTACTCAGATCAAATTGTTTATCCAGAAATGTGTCAGATAACTGAATGGCCTATAGGTGGTGTACAAGAACCACACTTAGATACATATTCGAGTTATGAACTAAACCACGGAGTAGAAGAGGAGAACCCTAGCAGAGAGTGGACTGCTATCGTTTATCTAAATCAAGACTATAAAGGTGGTCGTACTTACTTTCCTAAAAGCCAATACAATTCAGTAGAACATTATCATCAACAAGAAGCATGTGAAATGTTATTGTTTCAAGGAATCTATCACCCTCATGGAGTTGAAAAAGTAAGAGGTAATGATAGGTACACTATAGCAATCTGGTTCTCTACAGATGAGAATCGTATCATATCAGACAAACGAACAAAAGACTTATCAGTCGACAATCATACCATAAAAAACCTATAAAAGCTTGACATTGCTGTCCTTTTTTGTTACCTTATCCACATGATGAGAAACGGAATAATTGGAACACATATTGCTACTGATATTCCAGTAGAGATACCCTTCAACGCAAAAGAAATGCAATTAGCATTAGATAAAGGTCCTAATCAGAACGATTCATGGGATCAAATGTGCTTTTCTGTTTTAGACAGAACAGGTATTATGATCAAGGGTGCTATCGATATAGACTTCATTGTTATAGAAGGTAGCAAAAAAATCTTTCACTAATGCTTGACATTGCTCACCACTTTTGTTAGGATAACAATATGACTGATAAATTACAAACACAAAAAGACTCTCTTGCAAAATTGATGGCAACAGAGAATCTAACTATTGTACATAGAAAAGTGCCTACTGCATACTTCGATATTCAGAACAGATTACTATGTTGCCCTATTCTAAAGGATGAATTATCACCTGAACTTTATGACTTGTTTATGGGTCATGAGGTGGGTCATGCTCTTCATACACCTTTAGAAGGACTACATTCAACCCTAAAAGAAAACAGAACACTAAAAGGATATCTCAATGTTGTAGAAGATGTCAGAATCGAAAGAAAGATCAAAGAAAAATACCAAGGTCTTAGAAAGTCTTTCTTCAAAGCATACAATGAGTTGATAGAAAAAGACTTCTTTGGAATCAAAGGAAGAAATCTACAAGAACTTTCATTGATTGACAAAATCAACCTTATCACAAAATGTGGTTCAAGGGTTCAGATTTCTCTTACTGATGAAGAGCAAGTCTTCTTAGACATGGCAGAAGCATGTGAGACATGGGAAGATGTTGTAGAATGTGCAACTGCTATCTATGAATGGTCAAAAGAAAATGAAACAAGAGACGAAAACGATCTATCTATTTCTAGTTATGAGTATGATGCTGATGACTTCGAAGATGAAGATGAAGATGACGAAGATTTATTTGAAGATGACTATTCAGACTCAGATGAAGATTACGAAGACAATCTTCCTGACATCAACGATGGTAATGATACATCTGCTGAGGAGTTAGACAAAGAAGACTATGACCTAGAAGAAGAACAAACCAAAAAAACAGGAAGCAATGTTGAAGATAATTCTGGTGGTCTTGGTTACGATGATGAAAGTGGTGCTAAAGAAGCTCTAACAGAATATAATGCCCACAACAATGAAAAAGATTTTGTTTCTGATACAAACAGTCCAACATATCAAATCGATCTAAAGAGCATTTACAATAGTGAATACATTAGAAAGGATCATTTTTTAGTATCATATAAAAATTCAATAGAAGAATTTAGAAAACATTGGTCAGAAAAAGGTGATCAGAAAGCAGACTATTACACTGATTCATATCTAATAAAAGATGGTTTAGAACTTGCAAAAATTACGGCAAATAAGATTGCTAGTAAAAATAGAAAGATAATCAATCACATGGCAAAAGAATTTGAAATGAAACAGTCTGCTAAAAGAAGTGCAAAAGCTTTTACTGGTAAAACTGGCCAACTTGATATGAATAGACTTGCTAAGTATCAGATTGTCGAAGATGTTTTCAAAAGAGCTGTGTATCTTCCAGATGGCAAAAATCATGGAATCACGGTACTTTTAGATTGGTCTGGTTCTATATCAAATCAAGTTTGTGATCTCTTAGAACAAACAATAATCTTAGCAGAGTTTTGTAGAAAAGTTCAGATACCTCATAGAATGTATCTATTCTCTGATACATTTCAAGATGAAAGAGGATATGGTGATGACTCAGCTGATAGAATTGTAGAACTCTTCTCAAACGAAATGACAACTAGACAATACAAAGAAATGTATACTTATGTTTGTGCTTTATGGAATCACTTTAGATTCAACAGTCATAACTGGAGAGGTTATGAAAAATTCTTTGCAACTTGGAGAGAATGGTTTGGTGAGTCATATAGAAATGAAGAAGAAAATTATATTTCCGTTCCAAGATTTCTTCCTTATAAGTGGGAGTTAGGTGGAACACCTTTAGACAGCAGTCTTGTATATATGAGAAAACTTCTACCAGAATTCAACAAAAAATATTCTATAGAAAAATCCATACTTACAATCATTACCGATGGTGAAAGTCATCAAAGTAAATTTTTAGATGATCATGTACAGAAAGAATTGCAACTAGATGAACAAGATGCCGATAGTTATGAAGGAAGATGGAATGCTGTCAAAGAAATTATTGATCCGTATAACAGAAGAGTTTATAAACTTGGTGCAAAAAATTACAGACATAGTAATTTCTCTCAAACACAAAACATACTAGAATGGATTACTGATACTACAGGTGTTATTGTCACTGGTTATTTCGTCTTATCTAGAAAAGGTGACCTCTATAATGTTCTCAATTATGTAGAACAAGATCGTGATGCTACCTATGATGATACATGGAAAGAAATCAGAAAAGAAGGAAAGGTCTTCAAATCCAAAGGATACAATAAATTATTTCTAACTGCTTCAACAACTCTATCAGTTGAAGGTGACGATACTTTAGACGACAGTCTTATCGATGCCAAGAAAGGTAGACTATCTCAAGCATTCAGAAAGAACCAAAGAAGTAAAAGTACTTCTAGATTCCTAACTAACGAATTTATAAAGGAGATTGCATAATGGAACCAATTAGAATGGATATGGACTGGTATTGGGGTGGTCCTCAAAACTATAATAAATTTGCAGAAGCATTTGCTGATGTAGGACCTAGTCCTTGTACGAAGTTCAATTGCCCTAGAAAAGAGCAATGTGCTGAAGAGAAAGTTGAATGTAAGGCTTTCAGATATTGGGTGAACAATGGGTCATTGACTACTATGAGATTAGTCAATGGAAGAAAAACAGAGGTATCAATCGAAGAAGATTGTACAAGAATCCTAAGAATTTGTGAATAAGTGCTTGACATTGCTTACCACTTTTGATAGGATATAACCATGATGAGAATAACTAATAAAAAGGAGACTATATGAGAAGTGATTCTGTTGATATAAATGGAAGAAAATTTTCTCTATCACCAGATAGAGTTGAATTTCTTTCTGAACTACAAACAAAATATCCCAACCAGACGGTATTTACCAAAGAGGATATTGATAATGTTGGTCATATGCCTTATTGGGTAAGATCAAAAAAATATCCATTTAGAAATGACGATGCAACTCAATTTGATTTGACTGCTTTGTTATCGAATGTTATACCAATGCCTACACAAAAGGCTGCTGTCAAAGTTTCAGCTCACAAGCCATCGAATATGCCTGTTGCTGCTCAGACTGAATCAATCAACATCTTAGAAGATGATGTGAAAATCGTTCCTGAAAAAATGTCAAACTATGTTCCGTTTGGTCATTTCAAAGATGTAGAGAATATTATCAAGTCTAAGATTTTCTTTCCAGTATTTGTGACTGGTCTTTCAGGTAATGGTAAAACATTGATGATTGAACAAGTATGTGCAAAACTAAAGAGAGAACTCTACAGAGTCAATATCACTATTGAGACAGACGAAGATGATCTAATGGGTGGTCACACTCTAGTCAATGGTAATATTGAGTTTAGAGAGGGTCCTGTTATCAAGGCAATGAGAAAAGGTGCCGTTCTTCTTCTCGATGAAGTCGATCTAGGTTCTAATAAGATGATGTGTCTACAATCAGTTCTTGAAGGTAAAGGATACCTAATCAAAAAAACTGGTGAGTGGGTGACACCGAAAGAGGGATTCACCATTCTTGCTACTGCAAACACCAAAGGTCAAGGTTCAGAAGATGGCAAGTTCATCGGAACTCAAATCATGAACGAAGCGATGCTTGAGAGGTTTGCAATTACCATGCAACAAGAATATCCACCCCTTTCTATAGAGAAAAAAATACTCACTAAAGAAATGGAATTGACTGGTGAAGTTGATTCAGAGTTTGTATCTAAACTAGTTGATTGGGCTGACATCATTAGAAAGACCTTTTATGAGGGTGCTATTGATGATGTCATTACAACCAGAAGACTTGTTCACATAGTCAATGCATTCAGAATGTTTGGTGATAAACTCAAATCAATTCAAATGTGTACTTCTAGATTTGACGAAGACACTAGAAATGCAGTTCTTGACCTCTATACAAAGATCGACAGTGGTGTTGACATGAATGATGAAAACCCCATTGACGAAGAAACAGAAACAGCTTATAATGAAGAGTATGGGACTGTTTAGTAAAAAGATCAATTACAAATATGAAGAGGACAGACTCCTGAAGGAGTTTGCCTCTTATATTGATAATACATATGATCAACATTACAGTTTGAACAAATACCAGTCTACTGAGTTTATAATCGATAGTGGACATGGTGAAGGTTTTTGTATCGGCAATATTATGAAATATGCACAACGATACGGAAAGAAAGGTGGCAAGAATAGGGCAGACTTACTAAAAGTTTTGCACTATGCTTTGTTTATGTTACATGTACACGATAAAAAGGAGGCTGAAAAGTGATGAAAATTAGTGACGGTACACGGAATATCCTAAAAAACTTTTCTACTATTAATAGTGGAATCAAAGTGAAAGAGGGTAATAAGTTGGAGACAATCTCTAACATGAAAAATATACTTGCAGTTGCAACTATAAACGAAAACTTCCCAAAAGAGTTTTCAATCTATAATCTAAATGAATTCTTGGGTGCAACATCTTTGATGGAAGATCCAGAGTTTGAATTTGGTGATGCAAGTTTGACTATTGCAGATACAAATTCTGCTATGTCTTACTTCTATGCAAGTGATGGAATGGTAACCTCACCTGAAAAAATGATAACAATGCCTGATGCAGAAGTGAAATTTGATATCTCATCACAGTTGTTATCTGATCTAAATAAAGCAGCTAGTGTTCTAGGTGTAAACGATTTAGTTTTAGAAAGTGATGGTACTAAAATGACACTCACTGTAAAAGATAAGAAGAATGCTACATCTAATACATTCTCTAGGATTGTAGGTGAAGGAAATGGTGTGAAGTTCACATTCAATTTCAAAATTGAAAATCTAAAAATCTTAGATGGTAATTATGAAGTGTTTGTTTCCTCAAAAGGAATCTCAAACTTCAAAAACAAAGATGTAGACTTAGAGTATTTTATCGCACTGGAACCAGATTCAAAATACAATGTATAACATATATATTAGTGTGAGTAAAGTTCCAGTCTCTGCTCTACTCTCGGGAGTGACTCTATCTCATCATTCTAGGGTGAGTCACACTCAGAACTCGGTGGGGAGTTCTGTCTTATGAAACAAGAATTTTTATTTGTAGAGAAGTATAGACCTCAAACAATTGAAGACACTATACTTCCTGATTCAATCAAAGAGACATTCAAAGAGTTCGTAAAGAAAGGTGAAATTCCTAATCTCATGTTATGTGGTTCTGCTGGTGTTGGCAAAACTACAATTGCAAAAGCACTATGCAACGAACTTGGTGCTGACTTCATTGTGATCAACGGCTCAGATGAAGGCAGACTTATAGACACACTTAGAACTAAAATCAAAAACTTTGCTTCAACAGTTTCTTTGGGTGGTGGATCTAAGGTCGTAATTCTAGATGAAGCAGATTACATATCTGCTGACAGTGTGCAACCTGCACTCAGAAATTTCATAGAGGAGTTCTCCTCAAATTGTAGATTCATATTCACTTGCAACTACAAGAATAGAATTATTCCACCACTCCACTCCAGAACAACAGTCATTGACTTTACAATGACACCAGAAGATAAACAAAAACTTGCTGGTACTTTTCTAACAAGACTTGATAATATTTGTGAACAAGAAGACATTCAATCAGATAAGAAAGTTCTTGCTGAACTTATACTCAAGTTCTTTCCAGATTTCAGAAGATGTCTGAATGAAGTTCAAAGATATGGTGCAAGTGGCGTTATAGATAGTGGACTTTTGTCTACTCTCTCAGAAGAAAAACTTACACCTCTTATTGATATGATACAAGATAAAAACTGGAAAGGTATGAGAAAGTGGGTGGGCCAAAACTCAGACAATGATTTCAATACACTATTCAGAAAAGTGTTTGATGCATTGGAGAAAAGACTAGAACCTAGTTCTTTACCTTCTTGTGTTTTATTGATTGCAGACTACCAACACAAAGCTGCATTCGCAATGGATTCAGAAATCAATTTCGTTGCATGTCTAACAGAAATTATGTCGGAGTGTAAATTCAAAAATGGGTAAACTCAGACAATGGTTCTTTAGGTGGTTTGATAGACAACTTGAAAAGTCTTTTCAAAGACAAGCAGATAGATTGTTTATGAAACATAGAGTCAAAACTATAGATGGAGATAACACATGACACAATATGACGATAGAGTCCAATATCAAAGGGACTTAATAAAAGCAGAGAAATGGGCAAAAGCTGTTAAATCAATTCATGCACATTCACTTGATTCAATGTGGTATGATACAAGACCACAAGACACTACAGACGGTAAATCTGTAATGGATATTCAATACAACAGTGGACTTGTTGAAAGACAAACACATGATGGACATACACTTTACTTTGGGACAGAACTCAAAGGCGAGGAACTTGTTAGAGAATACATTAGGAATAACTAATGTCTAAAAGAAATCCTTTTGATTTCGTAAAGTCGGTCTCTTACGACAAAAAAGATATCATGGTTGATGATATCGAAGAGAAAGCATATCAACCATTTCTAACAAACAAGGCATTATCTCACCACGAAGATTCTATCTTCTTTACTAATGAAATGAACATTAGATACAGTGTGGACAATCGTCTTCAATATCTGTTTTTTCTAAATACCCTTAGAAGAAGACAGAGGTTTTCCAAGTGGAATAAACCTTATGTCAGCAAAAAACTCGATATTATAAAACAATATTATCAGATAAGTACCAAAGAGGCAAAAGACTATGAGACTATCTTATCTGAAAAAGAATATCGTGAATTGAAGAAGAGAATGAACACTGGTGGAAGTAATGAATGAAATAGAATCACAAGTTGCAGATTTAGTAGAAGTAACATTTGAAAAACAGGACGACTTTCTAAAAATACGAGAAACCCTATCAAGAATAGGAGTTGCCTCTCGAAAAGAACAAGAATTATATCAATCATGTCACATATTGCACAAAAGAGGCAAGTACTATATTGTGCATTTCAAAGAACTCTTTAGGTTAGATGGTAAACCAACTAATCTTGATGAAGGTGATATTGCAAGGAGAAATACTATTGTATCTCTCTTAGAGCAATGGAGTCTTGTGAGTGTGGTAGATAGCTCAAAGGTTGCAGAACCTAGAGCACCTTTATCTCAGATAAAGATCATACCATATAAAGAGAAAGAACAATGGAAGTTGGTAACTAAATATTCCATTGGTGGTAATAAAACCATAAATAACTAAAAAATAGGAGGAGTTATGTTTCAAGGCATAATCGACTTCGTTATGGGAATTTGGAACTTACTTATGATAGTTCCAGTGGTTATTTCAATCTGTAGTGTTATTGTCGCTTTGACACCAACACCACATGATGATAAGGTGTGGGCCAAGGTATATAAATACCTTGAAGTTCTAGCTCTTGCAATTGGTAAGGCAAAGGACAAAAACCCACTATTAGATAAATAACTTTATAAAGTTAGGAGAAAATTATGGAATTTGTAATTTTTGTTATTGTTGTTGCTGTGATTGCTTTCTTTGTCCGTAAAAAAGACGATAAGAAAACAACAGCCAATATTAGCATAGACAGAAACAATGATAATGTTGTATCTAAGTCTGAGCTAAAAAAGTTGACCAAAAATCAACTTTTGGAAATGGCTGACAAAAAGAGTCTGAAGGTAAAAAGATCAGGTTCGAAAGCAGATGTGATCAACGAAATCCATTCACAACTCAAATAACTCAATTAAAATTGATAAGATAAGGGGACTTTATGTCCCCTTTTTTTATCTTAAAAGGGTTGAGCAATAACTTGTTTATATAAATAAGAGTATGGAATTTGTGTTTGAATTGATAACGGAATTAGGATTTCCTGTTGCTATAGGTATAACAATGGGTGTTTTTATATTCGTTATTATCAAACAAATTCTACAAGGTATAGTTGATAGCATTGAGACACTTACTATGTTCTGTAAGTCACTAGAGAATCGTGCAAGAACCATGTCAAACGAAATGATAAAGATTGACATGTTGGTGTCGTCTGCATTGGAACTAAGACCTGATATTGAGAGAGTTGCTCGAGCAGAGAACTTTGTCGAAGATGGTAAACTAGATGTGAGAAGAGACTAATGGAAGAATTGAATATCGTTGATCTAGTTTCGCAATATGGATTTCCAATTGTTATGGCAGTTGGTCTAGGATACTTTATATACTATGTGTGGTGGTTCATTGGTGAACACATAGAGCCTCAAATTGAAAAGATGCACTTTGCATTGATAAGAGTTATAGATCAAACACGAATGTTAGACCAAGACCTTATCCGTTTACAACAGAAAGTTGATGTTGTATTAGAATACAGAGAGAACGAAAAGAAAAGGGCTACACAAACCAATGAAAAGGATAATACTTCTTAGTCTACTAACACTACCAGTTTTAGCAGACGAGATAAAATTTGGATTTAAGAATCCATCGTTTAGTGGTGTCGGTACAGGCGCTCACTATCTTACAATCGAAAACCAAGAACACTCTCGAAAGAAAACAATTGAAGATGCTCTTGAGTCTGCAAGAAAGGCTGCTGAAAGAGAAGCAGAGAATACAACCCTTGCAAAATTTATACGAAACTTAGAGAGTAGAATTTACGCTCAGTTTGCAAAACAACTTGTAGAGTCAATGTTTGCAAATGATAATCCTGCTGGTTTCGGTTCATTTGTTTTAGAAGGTAATACTATTACATGGGAAGTTATAACAGATGAAAGTGGAACAGAATTCATTCGTCTGATTGTTGTTGCAGAAGATGGCACAACAACAGAAGTTGTAATACCAGTTGGTACTGGAAACTTCGCACAAGATCCTGATACGCCAGGAGACGGATAATGCTTAGAGTTCTACTTGCACTCACACTTATGATTAGTGGATGTGCCTCGATTCCAAGATACTCAGATGATCCTCAGGAGTGTAATCCTGCAACATGGGGTCCAGAGTACAACCATGATCTATGGAATTATGCAAAGGCGGCAGGCAGAACTTTTGAAAGAACAATACCATTCATATGTAAAGATGAAGCAGAAGTAGTAAGACTTCCATCTTATGTTCAACTTTTAGAATTGCCACCTGCTGAAGAACAGCCGATAGTTGCCGTTTACAATTTCTTAGATAAAACAGGTCAAAGAAAATCTGTAGATAACATTGCATCATTCTCAACAGCAGTTACACAAGGTGGTGTTGAAATGGTAATTGATGCATTGAAAACGGCAGGTCAAGGCACATGGTTTAGAGTTGTAGAAAGAAGTGGTATTGATGCTCTGATCAGAGAGAGACAGATTATTCGTTCTGCAAGACAAGAATATGCAGCTGCTACAAATACAGAGGCAGAGGGCATACAACCACTTCTATTTGCAGGTATTATAATAGAAGGTGGTATTATAGGTTATGACACCAACCTATTGACAGGAGGTCGAGGCGCAAGATATCTTGGCATAGGTGGTGCAAGACAGTATCGTAAAGATGCTGTCACAATCTCCATGAGAGCAATATCTGTTCTTACTGGAGAGGTTTTATTGAATGTACAAACTCGAAAGACTGTACTAAGTTATGGTTCTTCTGGAGATGTTTTCAGATTCGTTGAAGAAGGAACAGAGTTAGTAGAGTATGAGAGTGGAGTTGGAAATAATGAATCAGTGACTTACGCAACACGAACAGCAATCGAAGCTGCCGTGTTGGAATTAATAAACCAAGGGCACAATAGAGGCTTTTGGAAAATAGAGGGGTATAACGAAAATGAATAAACTTTTAAGTTTACTTTTGGTAATGTCGACATCATTCGTTTTCGCACAAGCCACTGATGATAACGAAATTAAGATCACTCAAACTGGTGATACATTGAAACTTTATATTGACCAAGTCGGTTTTGGAAACAAAATCGGTGGTGATGATGCAAGTGGTGGAACATTAAGTTCAATGTCAATTACTGGTACAACACTTGAGTTTGATTTGGATTTCACTGGAGACCAAAACATTTTATTTGGTCCTGTAGTTGCAGATAGTTCAGACTATACGCTAAACTTTGCAGGCGATTCAAATGAGATCGATTGGAATATAGGCTATATCGGAAGTGCAGATAGTTCTAACATTGACTTTGATGTAACAGGAAGTAGTAATACTTTTGACTTAGACCAAGGTTATGTTTACAGTGCAGAAAGACTTGATGCCGATCTCATATTAATTGGAAGTTCTAATGTTTTTGACATTGATTGGGAAGCAGATGACCTTATATGGACATTTGATGTGACAGGTGGTTCTAATAACATCAATACACTACAGAATGACGGTGCAGGTAAAATTGATTTTACTATAAACGGAGACAGTGCTGATGTAGATATCACTCAGATATCTGGTACTTGTTCACCATCTAATGCATCTTGTTCATCACCTGATGGTGTCATTGTTTTAGATGTAACTAGTGATAATGCAATCATTCAACTTACACAAAAAGATTCGACTTCGGATTCTTAATTTTTTATTACTCAGTGGGGTTGCTTTCGGTAACCCCATTGGTGATATCGTAGAATCTACAGGCGTAGGTTCAATCACTCGAAATTCAGAAGATGTGGGCAACAATGTTGGTCTAGAAGTTTTACTGAAAGACGAAGCAAGAACACAACAAGGTCGTATGAAGATTGTCTTCTTAGACAACGAAGTATTAGATATGACCGAAGGCACATACGCTTACATAGATGAGGCGTATTACGATCCAAATCCAAATTTATCCAGAATGTCAATTCGCATGGTACAAGGTACAGCACGATTTACATCTGGTCAAGGTTTGAGAATCAACAAAGCAAATGTAGATGTATCAACACCTACAGCACAAATCACAATCAAAGGTACAGACTTCACAACCTCTATTGATGAGATTGGAAGATCACTCATCATTCTCTTACCAGACGAAGATGGTAATGCATCTGGCATTATAGAAGTATCAAACAATATGGGAACAATTACATTAGATGAGGCGTATCAGGCAACAATGGTATCATCTTTAGATACATCACCCACATCACCTGTAACCCTTGCAAACATAACACCAGGCATGATTGATAATATGTTCATTGTAAATCCACCTTCAGAAGTTAGACAGGCGATGGATGATCAGAGAGCAGATGAACAGAATGATGATCAAGGCATACTTGATGTTGACTTCTTAGAGTTCAACGAATTAGAACAAGATGCACTCGCAGATTCAGAAGAAGATTTAGAGTTCTCAGAATTAGATATAGATATGTTAGGTGTAGACTTTCTAACCGATCTCTTAGATGTTATAGACGATCTTACAAAGACTACAGTATCACTCAAAGATGCACAAGCAGACTCAGGTGGTGGCACAGTTACACTCAAAGGTGCCGCTATAGGTTTCAACAGTGATTCACAATATAACATCTTTGTACAAGACGGAGACTTATACTTCTATCGTAATGTGAATGGTCTTATTGAAATTGTAGTTGCAAATGGTAATTCTGGTTATATAAACACGACAGTAGAGGGCTACTCAGGTAGAATAGACTTCGGTACAGGTGACCCAACAATAGAGATTATAATCAATCAATCTAACTAAATACCAACAGGAGGTAATTTTATGCAATTACTAACAAAACTTGTTGATTGGCACAAGGTAAAAACATACCACTTTCAATCAGCACTTAGATTAGATGATTATCACATGATGTGGATATCTTTTATGAAAGGAGTTATTTTAGTATTATTACTTCAATGGATATTTTAGAAAAAACTAAAAAATCAAACGACAAGCCACTCTTATGGATAGGGTGGCTTGTTTTACTATCTTATTGTTCGCTTGCTTTTGCAGACGACAATGAAATCAATATTCAAACACCAACTGCATCTGATAATCTAGACCTTACAATTGAACAGAGAGGTTTTGACCAAGAGGTTTACTTTTCAATCGGTGGTGCAGACAACACCATAGACATACTTCAAACAGGACAAAGTAATACAGTCAAATGGACTGATACATGGGGTTCAGGTTATAGTTGGGGTGGTGACTTAGATGGAACTGATAATGTTATTACCATCAAACAAAACACTACAACAGGAACTAGTCCAACGAATAACTATTTTGGATTTCATATTTCAGGAAATTATAATACAGTAAAATTTGGACAAGGATTTATAGTAACAGATACAGGTGATTTTACTATTGATAATGATGAGTATGGTGGAATGTATATGAGATTAGATATACACGGAAATAATAATACATTTATCGGAACACAAAGAAATGATGATTCAGGTGATACCATACAGGCATATGTAAACATTTATAGTAGTTACAATGACATCTATACACATCAAAGACAAGGTGACCATTATCTTTCACTTACAACATATAATGATTATAACGAAGCATGGATAAAGCAAGAAGGACAAGGTAGTCATTCAGCAACCATTACACTTAATGGTGCATATCCTACAGACTTAACTTTACTTCAACAAACATCAACGAATCAATCATATACACTTTCACAGGATTGTCAAACTGTTGGTGGGTGTTCAGTCTCAGTAACACAAAACTAATGTATTCTTGGAAAACAGTATTAGTAACCATTGGTCTTCTAGTCGGTCTCAAAATATGGTCACCATACATTGTTGAAAATATACAGTGGTCATGGTTTGACTTTCTTCATCAACAAAAAGAAAAAGTTCATGTACAAGATATTGTTCTTGTAGACATAGATGAAAAGTCATTACAGAAGTATGGTCAGTATCCATGGCCGAGAAACATCTACAGAGACATACTCTTACAAACAGATCCAACAAACACACATGTATTCAATATTGTGTTTAGTGAACCAGATAGATTTGGTGGTGACTTAGCATTTGCAGAAGGACTTATCAATCGTCTAACGATCATAGGTTCTGCACCCACAACACAACTTGATACAGGTTCAGCACCTTATGTACCCACATCTGTATTTGGTGGTGGTTCAATTGAAGATTCTATTTGGAAGTTTCCAGGCATTTCATCACCCATACCCATACTCAGAGACAACACATATGGTGTAGGGGTAACTGTTTCTACACCTGCACAAAAGGGTACTGCAAACTTTGATGGTACAGTTCGTTCTGCACCATTACTTGTGATGGCAAATGATCAAGTGTATCCGTCAATCGCATTAGAGACATTGAGAGCATACTTTGATCAACCTAGTTATCAAACAAGAGTTGTACCTGAATTAGGCATAGAATGGATTAGAATGGGTAGACAACCACCCATCAACACAACACCAACAAGTGATATAATGATCTCTTATTGGAATGAATTC
>Ga0255772_10003007_pt1 | contig 16308 bp, 12 predicted proteins | sample 071ome_34_FD_179970 | JGI IMG/M metagenome (GOLD analysis project Ga0255772, IMG submission 179970) | Coastal salt marsh microbial communities from the Groves Creek Marsh, Skidaway Island, Georgia - 071411BT metaG (version 2) | ecosystem: Environmental > Aquatic > Marine > Intertidal zone >...
CGCCTTTGAAAAAGATAGATGTCGACGACGCCTATCCTTTTGACCGTCCTGATACCTTCGCCCGTGGCGGTCACGGTCTGTTTTCGACCACATCGGATTACATGCGCTTCGCGCGCTTTTGTATTACCGGCCAAACTGCCGTAGGCGTGCCTCTTGTATCGCGAAAAATGCTCGACTTTATGTGGGCGAACCGCCTCTCGGACAAACAGCTGCCCTACTGGTTAGGACCCTTTCCAAGCCCCGGGTACGGGTTTAACCTGATGGGACGTGTGATGATGGACCCGGGCCAGGCAATCTCTCTCACCAGCATGGGCGAAGGCGGCTGGGGTGGCGCAGCGGCTACCTACTACTGGGTGGATCGCGCCGAAGACTTTACCGGCGTGGTGATGACGCAAAACCTGGGGTCTTTGACTGCGATGCGCACCGACATGATGGCCGCGGCCTATCAGGCGCTGCCTTAATCCTTCATCCGGCGCTCTTGCGTTTTGCAGAGATCGCCGCATCCACACCCACCGCCATCAAAATCACGGCACCGCCGATAAAGGTTGTCTCGGCTGGGATTTCGGATGCCGCCAGCCATGCCCAGATTGGGCCAAGCACCGGCTCAACCAATGCGAGAAGTCCAACCTGCGCTGCGGGCACATGCCGCGCGCCGAGCATCATCAGGATGAATCCCGCTCCGACCTGAAAAATACCCATCGCCACGGCAACCCAAACATCCCGCGCAGGCACAGCGGGAATGGTTAAGGCCTTAAGCCCCGCGCCGAGAGAAAAGCTGATCTCGGCTGCTGAAAAATCGATCCCGTTACAGAAAAACGATATCACCGTGGCCACGAGCGTTGCCAATAAAAGCGCAAGCAGCATATCCGGTTGCTTCGAGCGGCGCACCAGGACAACAGAGATCGCGTACGACATAGGCAGCCAGAGCGCGATGAGATTGCCCAGCACTCTTCCACCCATCACACCAGCCCCAACCATCACGGCGAGACCGACCATGGCCGCCCCTATGGCAAGCCATGTTCTTACCGGCACCGCCTCGCGCAGCACGAGCCAGCCCAAAACGGCGGCGAAAAAAGGGGCAGCGCTAAATATAAAGAGCGCGTTTGCAACCGTGGTCTGCAGCAGAGCAAACACATAGGCACAAAAACCCGTTCCAAGCACCAGCGCAAGCAAAAAGTCATCGAGGGTTAGGTTTTTGATGCGACGCGCGATCGGCTCTGGCCGCAAGAGTAGTACGACGAGCACAAGACCCATCATGCTAAGGGAGCGATAGAAAAGAATTTGCCAACCGTTGGCGGACTCAATAACGCGAAGGCCAATCCCTGATGTGGACAGGCAAAAAGCCGAGCCAAGGATCATCAAGATCCCACGGGAATAAAGACTCACTTGGCCTCCAGGGAGGTAACGACTGACGGAGGCTAGATTATGTAGAAATTTGCCTGCCTAAAAAAGCAGGCTCTAAATGGATTTTTGCAGTAGCAGCGCTCTTATTGATCATCCTCGCCAGAATCAGCACTCTTAGGGGCACTGCCCTGTGCCTGCACGGGCTCTTGCGTTTTCTCCTCAAATTGCAGCGCGGGGGCGTTGAGTTGGCGCTCCTGTTGCAACTGCTGCAGCAGCGATCCGGCATCGGGCGACTGCTGCGCGAGCACCACGGGCGCAACAGCGCCAGCGAGAGTCCGCGCTTTAAATAGAAAACCATGGGCCGCATGGATCGCGTGGGTTAAAAAAATCAGCCGAAGATTTTAGCGATTTTTTAAAGCGGGCTCTCTTGCCCACCATAATCCCAGGAGCACCAGGGCAAGTGCGATCGCGTGGTACATCTGAAAGCGCTCGCTCAGCAGCACAACGCCAAAAAGTGCAGAGAATATTGGGGTGAGATTCACAAAAACACCGCTTCTGCCGGGACCGATGAGATCGACGCTGCGCAAAAAGAAGATCTGGGCCAAAAAAGAAGGAAATATCGTTACGTAGGCGATCACGATCCACCCGGTGGCATCTGGCCAGATCACCGACCCCTCCCACCACTCATAGATTGCAAACGGGGCAGATAAAAAAGCGCCCGCGATGGCGAAGTAAGTGAAAAGCACAATTCCTGAGACCGCCGGTCGACTCTTAAGCCCGAGGGTATAACCGGCGTAGAGCACGCAGGCTCCAGCCATCATGAGATCGCCTCGATTGAGTACGAGATCCGCCAACTGCGAGGGCACCCCGCGAAGCGCCACCGTCACAACACCTACCAGACCGACCACAACGCCCAGCACCTGTAGCGCCGTGATGCGGGTACCGTACATAAAGAAGGCGCCAATCAATACCACAATGGGGATCGCCCCCTGCAGGATGCCAATATTGACCGCGGTGGTGTGGTGCGCGGAGAAATAAAAAAGAAGGTTAAAGGCGGCAAGGCCTAGCGCGCCCATGGCAATAATGTAAATCCACTTGGTCCGCAGAACCGGCCAGGCGTGTTGCATCTGTCGCGCGTACACCAGCGGCAAAAACAACATGAGAATACCCCATCGGGAGAACGTCAGAAGCGAGGGCGACACGTTCCCCACCGCTACCTTGCCGGCAACGGTATTGCCCGCCCAAAAGAGCGTGGTCAAGGTCAACAAAATGACCGGCTGAGACCAGAACCAGTTGAGTATTTTTTTCATCTAACGAGGTGGTCTTTTCTTGGCGTCATCAGGCGTTGTTATGGACTTGATTGGCCAGTTCCTCAAGCTCCGACCAGCGCGACAGATGTCGCTCAAGCTCGGCTTCCAGATCCGCCAGCTGATCCAGCACCGGCTGGGTGTCTGTGAAGGGCTGCTCATAAAAGCCCGGCGCAAGCGTCTGCGAGCGAACCCGCTCAAGGCCAGACTCGACCGATTCGATGACTTCAGGCAATTGATCGAGTTCGCGCTGCAGTTTATAGGAAAGCTTACGGCCTGCCTTGGGAGCGCTGTCGCTTACATCTGAGGCGAGCGGTTGGGCTCTTTTTCGGGTCGCCGATTCGCCGGTCGCAAGGGCTTTGCCCTGGCGCACCCAGTCGCTGTAGTTGCCCACGTACGAGTGCACCAGACCGTCGTCTTCAAAGGTCAGAATGCTACTGACGGTATTATCCAGAAAAGCTCGATCATGGCTCACCACGATCAGCGTGCCGGAATACTCCTGCAGTTTCTCCTCCAGCACTTCGAGTGTTTCAACGTCGAGATCGTTGGTCGGCTCGTCAAGAATCAACAGATTGGCAGGCTGGGTAAACAATCTCGCCAGAATCACCCGATTTCGCTCTCCGCCGGAGAGCGCCCGAATAGGCGTGAGCGCCCGCTTGGCGGTGAACAAAAACCCGCGAAGGTAGCCCACCACATGGCGCGGCTTGCCGTTTAGCGTTACGTATTCTCGCCCATCGCCCACAATCTGGGCCACGGTCTTATCCAGATCCAGATCACGGCGGTGCTGATCGAAGTAGCCGAGCTGCACATTAACGCCCAGCTTGACGGTGCCGCGCGAGGGCGTCAGCTCGCCCAACAGAAGATGCAGCAGGGTGCTCTTGCCCACCCCGTTATTGCCGACAAGGCCAATGCGGTCACCGCGACGAATACGGAGCGAGAAGTCCTTGATCAGCAGATCCTCACCATAGCCGAATGCCACATTCTTGGCATCCAGCACCTTTCGCCCCGAGTTCTCCGCCTCTTCAATATGAACGCGGGCGCGGGCTTCGATATTCACGCGTTGCGCGCGTTCTACACGCATCGCCTCAAGTGCACGCACGCGTCCCTCGTTCCGGGTGCGGCGCGCCTTGATGCCCTGACGAATCCAGGCCTCTTCTTCCTCCAGTTTTCGGTCGAACTCACTGTTGGCTTCTTTCTCGGCGGCCATGGCCTCCTCGCGGCGCCGCAAAAAATCGGCGTAATTGCCCGGCCAGCTTCGAAGCTTGCCGCGATCAATCTCCACAATGCGGGTCGCCAGACGCTGTAAAAACGCCCGATCATGCGTGATGAAAAGTACCGCACCTGAAAAGCCCGCGATACGGTTTTCAAGCCACGAGATGGCAGCAAAATCCAGATGGTTGGTGGGCTCGTCGAGCAGCAGAAGGTCTGGCTTGGCGACCAGTGCACGAGCCAGCGCCGCGCGTCGGCGCCAGCCGCCGGAAAGGGTTGCCATCGGCTGAGCCGGATCCAGTTCCATCTCGGTGCAGATCGACTCGACCTGCTGCTGCGGATGCCATCCCCCGTGAGCATCAATGTGCGACTGCAGCTCCTGCAATGCCCGAAGGCCGTGCGCATCCGTGGCGGCGTCGGCCTGTTGGCGATACTGCTCGGTCAGGGCAATAATGTCCGAGAGCCCCTCGGAGACAAAGTCGCCCACTCGCCTGCCTTCGTCCTCCGGCATCACTTGCGCGAGCTCGCTGATGCAAATGTCCCCCAAGCGGCGCACTTCCCCTTCATCGGGCTCCTGCTCGCCGCTGACCAGACGAAGCACGGATGTTTTGCCTGCGCCGTTACGGCCGATAAGACAAACCCGCTCGCCGGGCTCGATGGACAAATCAGCCTCGCGCAGGATTTTTCGCGCGCCAAAGGCGAGGCTGACGGCATCGAGACGAACGAGGAACATGGCGAGATACGTACGCTTATTCAGACGCGGGGAATAGTTAAATTTTACCTGACGACGGACTCAGGATTCGTGCCCGGCGAACCATGATCTGATGATCGGGTGTGAAAAGAATTTCTGGTGGCATTAAAAATGTGTGTAAGAGGATAGATTGCGTCGCATTTTCAGTCGCTTGGCCTTCTCAGGGGACGATGAAAAGCGTAGACTTCGCCACCGCATCCCCCGCCTCTTTTAGATCTTCCCGTGCGATTTGCCCTTTCCATCATGCGAGCGCTTTCGGCGCTGATGATCTCTGTTTCGTTGCTGATGTTCGGCAACAGCATCACCTCCACCCTACTCGCGCTGCGCGCGAATCTCGAGGGGTACTCCAACGAGATGATCGGCTTAATCGCCTCGGGCTACTTTCTGGGCTTTGCCATCGGCACGTTTCGCTCCGGGCCGCTGATTAACCGCATTGGGCACATCCGCACCTTCGCCGCGCTTTCCGCGGTCGCCTCAGCCGCCGTGATGATGGTTTTAATCACATCAAACGCGTGGGCATGGGTCTTTTTGCGGGCTGTGATGGGCGCGGCCGCGGCCGGGCTATTTGTGGTGGTCGAGAGCTGGCTCAATAACCGCGCGACCAATAATTCACGCGGCATTTTGCTCTCCATGTACATCATGATCGGGTACGTGGCGTCGGCCTTTGGCCAGCAGACGATCAAATTTGGAGACCCAGGAAGCTATGAACTGTTTCTCCTCGTTGGGATCGTCCTGACCCTATCACTGGTTCCGGTCTCGCTTACTCGAGCGACTCACCCAGATCCTGTAGATAAACCACTATTGAGCATCAAGAAACTCTATGCCGTCTCTCCAACATCAGTCGTGACCTGCCTGGTTGCTGGGTTGATCTCCTCAAGCTGGTGGGGCCTGGGTCCGGTCTATGCCAGCAACATCGGGCTTAGCGTGAGCCAGGTTTCCGGATTCATGACGGCAGGCCTTATTGGCGGCATGCTGCTGCAGATCCCTGTGGGCCGTCTTTCCGATCGGCTTGATCGGCGCCTCGTCATTCTTGGCGTGACCATTGCTCTCGGCGCGCCCTCACTCATACTCGTACTCGGAGGACTTCTGCCGGGGTGGAGCCTTATTGGCACCGTGGCGCTATTCTTTGGACTGAGCTCTACGCTTTATCCGCTGAGCGTCGCGTATGCCAATGACTACCTGGAGTCGGGTGACATCGTGGCCGCGAGTGGCGGCTTTGTTTTGATTTATGGCGTGGGCGCCGTTATTGGTCCGCTTGCCTCGTCTTATGCGATGCGCCTGATGGGACCCCAGGGCATGTTTGTTCTCATCATCGCCATGGCGGCATTACTCACGCTCTTTATCCTGAGCCGTATGCGGATACGTCAGTGGGCGGCCGTTGTCGAGAAAGAGCCCTACGTGCTGTCACCTGAAACACCGATGGCGGTGGGTGATCTGGATCCGCGAGCCGAGGTTGACGAGGGCTATGATCAGGGTCCGGATATCGTCACGCCGCCTGATTCAGAAACCAAAGAAAAGAGCCCCTTCTCATTCTGGCTGGGGCGCTTTGCAGATGACATGGAGGATACCTCCTCGAATCCTCAACCACCTGTCTCAGAGCGCTCTGATGACTCTGATGATGTAGAGAGCTCCAGCTCAACTGACGAGTCGGACAAAAGGCCATGAAGCGCGACGGCTGTAGGCACCCCTAAAAAGAAGTTTTTTCGCCCCAACAGCCGAGCGGGTGCACAGGGTAGACTCGCGTCAGTCGCTGGACTTTTTTGTTTTAGCAGAGTCGTATCGCACCGCCAGAACTTCATAGCGTCGCAATCCGCCCGGCGCCTGGAACTCAATTTCCATGCCTTCTGTCTTGCCGATAAGTGCTTTGGCGATGGGTGAACTGTGTGAAATGAGCCCGTCGTCGATGTTGGCCTCCAGTTCACCCACAATCCGATAGGAAACCTCACGATCGCCCTCTTCCTCCCAGAGGTCGACCCAGACTCCAAAGACGACTTTGCCAGCCGCGTTGAGCCGCGCCGGATCAATAACTTCCGCCACCGAAAGCTTTGAATCAAGCTCTGCGATGCGACCCTCGATAAAGCCCTGCTGCTCGCGCGCGGCGTGATACTCGGCATTTTCTGACAGGTCGCCGTGGGCGCGCGCTTCCGCAATAGCCTGGATGACGGCAGGACGATCCTGCTTTTTAAGGCGCGTCAATTCGTCGCGAAGACGTTCGGCGCCATCGGGCGTCAGCAAAACTCTCATAAGCTAACCGTTTGGTGTAGGGCTTGGAGTCGATTGACGCTCGAACTGTTACCGGCGCGGTGCGCTTCGCACGCTGCGCGGGCAGCCGCCAACGTGGTGAAGTACGTCACCTTATGGGTCAGCGCCTGGCGCCGAATAGTTTCAGAATCGAGACGACTGTGACGACTCTCTGTGGTATTGACGATCAAATCGTATTCGCTGTTTTTTATGCTGTCTACGACGTGAGGGCGACCCTCGCGCACTTTGTTAACAACCGAGACGTTCAAACCTGCTGCCTCCAGAGCCCGGGCCGTTCCTTCCGTTGCAACAATATTGAAGCCATTGTCGCTGAGATATCGCGCAATGTCGATCACCGCTGCCTGATCTGCGGTGCGAACGCTGATGAGGGCCGTGCCGCTTTGCGGAATCAACACCCCCGTTGCCAACTGCGCCTTGTGGTAGGCCTCACCAAAGGTCATGCCAATACCCATCACTTCGCCGGTGCTTTTCATCTCCGGCCCCAGCACAGGATCCACTCCAGGAAACTTGATGAATGGGAAAACGGCCTCTTTCACAGAGTAATAGTCAGGTCTTACCTCGCCCTTGACGCCCTGGTCCGCAAGCGATTGACCGGCCATCACGCGCGCGCCAATCTTAGCGAGAGGTCGGGTGGTTGCCTTCGACACAAACGGTACCGTCCGAGACGCCCGCGGATTGACTTCCAGGACATAAACATCGCTGCCCTTCACGGCAAACTGCACATTCATCAAACCGCGCACGCCTAAGGCCAACGCCATCTCCCGCGTCTGGCGTATCAGTTCTTTTTGAGTCTCCGCAGAGAGCGTATAGGGCGGCAACACGCAGGCCGAATCACCCGAGTGCACGCCCGCTTCTTCAATATGCTCCATGATTCCGCCGATGACCACCTCACTGCCGTCACAGATCGCATCGACATCGATCTCGACCGCATCATTCAGGAAGCGATCAAGCAGAATGGGTGATTCATTAGAGACCCTAAAAGCATCTCTGAGATAACGCTCAAGCTCTTCGGGGCTGTGAACAATTTCCATCGCCCGACCGCCCAGCACATAGGATGGTCGCACCACCAGGGGGTAGCCGATATCCTGTGCTCGCTCGAGTGCTTGCGCCTCTGTCGTGGCGGTGCGGTTGGGGGGCTGCAGCAGACCCAGCTCATTAATTAACGCCTGAAAATGCTCGCGGTCTTCCGCTTTGTGAATGGAATCGGGAGATGTGCCCAGTATCGGCACGCCGGCAGCCTCTAGCCCGCGCGATAACTTGAGCGGCGTCTGCCCACCGTACTGCACAATCAAACCGGTTGGATTTTCAACCGCGCAGATCTCCAGCACGTCTTCAAGCGTTAACGGTTCAAAATACAGTCGATCCGACGTATCGTAATCGGTCGACACCGTCTCCGGATTACAGTTCACCATGATGGTCTGGTAGCCGTCTTCGCGCATGGCCATCGCGGCGTGGACACAGCAGTAATCAAACTCAATACCCTGGCCGATTCGATTCGGCCCGCCACCGAGCACCATGATTTTGGATCGTTGATCGGGTAGGGATTCGCACTCACTTTCATAGGTCGAGTACAGATACGCGGTAGGCGTAGCGAACTCGCCAGCGCACGAATCCACCCGCTTATAAACCGGACGCACGCCCAAGTCATGCCGCTTGACCCGAACCTCCGCCTCGCTCACGTTGAGCAGGCTCGCGAGGCGGGCATCGGAAAAGCCATCTCGCTTCAAAAGATACAGCGCGTCTTTTTCGATGGTATCGAGTGATTGCCCCTCGACAACACGCTCTGCTTCAACCAGTTCCTGAATCTGAGCGAGAAACCACGGATCGACCCCCGTGTGCTGCTGAACCTCATCGCGCGTCAGGCCTTGACGAAAGGCATCGGCGATATACCAGGCCCTGCGCGCGCCCGGCACCCGAAGACGACTCAAAAGGTCAGGCTCTGAGCCGCCCTGCTGATCATCCCACAGTGGATCAAGGCCGGTTGCGCCGATCTCAAGGCTTCGTAATGCCTTTTGAAAGGACTCTTTAAACGTACGCCCGATGGCCATCGCTTCTCCCACCGACTTCATTTGTGTTGTCAGCGTGGGATCGGCCTGTGGGAATTTCTCAAAATCAAAGCGCGGAATCTTCGTGACCACATAGTCAATGGAGGGTTCAAACGATGCCGGTGTGGCTCCTCCCGTAATGTCGTTATCGAGCTCATCGAGCGTGTAGCCGACCGCGAGCTTTGCAGCCACTTTCGCAATGGGGAATCCGGTCGCTTTTGAAGCAAGCGCCGAGGAGCGTGATACGCGCGGGTTCATCTCGATCACGACCATACGCCCGGTCGCAGGATCAATAGCAAACTGCACATTTGATCCGCCGGTATCGACGCCGATCTCGCGCAACACCGCGATACTGGCGTTACGCATAATCTGATATTCCTTATCGGTCAGCGTCAACGCCGGTGCTACCGTTATGGAGTCGCCGGTGTGCACACCCATGGCATCAAAGTTTTCGATTGAACAAATAATGATGCAGTTGTCGCGGCTGTCGCGAACGACTTCCATCTCGAATTCTTTCCAACCGAGGATGCATTCTTCAATGAGTAATTCGTTGGTTGGCGAAGCATCCAGCCCTCGGGCACAGATATCCCGGTACTCATCGGTGTTGTAGGCGATGCCGCCGCCGCTACCGCCGAGGGTAAACGATGGTCGAATGATGATGGGAAACCCGATCTGGTCCAGCACGGCCATCGCGTCATCCATCGAATGAGCCAATTCACCGCGCACCACCTCGAGACCAATATCTCGCATAGCATCGCGAAACCGCTCGCGGTCTTCGGCTTTGTCGATGGCGTCACGGGTGGCGCCAATCATCTCAACCCCAAACTTCTCCAGCACGCCGTGACGGACAAGATCGAGCGAGCAATTAAGAGCTGTCTGCCCTCCCATGGTGGGAAGCAGGGCATCCGGTCGTTCTTTTTCGATGATGAGCGCAACGGCTTCCCAGGTGATCGGCTCGATGTAGGTCGCATCGGCGAATTCCGGATCGGTCATGATGGTGGCCGGGTTGGAATTCACCAGCACCACGCGATAGCCTTCTTCACGAAGCGCCTTACAGGCCTGTACCCCGGAATAATCAAACTCACAGGCCTGTCCAATCACAATGGGACCGGCGCCTATCACCAGAATCGTTTTTAGGTCGGTACGCTTAGGCATTGCTTTGCTTATCCGACGTCATCATGGCGACGAATTGATCAAAAAGCGGCACGATATCCTGCGGGCCGGGACTTGCTTCGGGGTGCCCCTGAAATGAAAAAGCCGGGGCGTTTGTCAGCGCAATACCCTGGATCGATTGATCAAATAAAGATCGGTGCGTTACATGTACGTGCTCAGGTAATGAATCCGGATCAATAGCAAAGCCATGATTCTGGCTTGTGATCATGACCCGTTGGTTGGCGAGATCAACTACCGGATGGTTGGCGCCGTGATGGCCAAATTTCATTTTCATCGTGCGGGCCCCGGCCGCAAGCCCAAGCAGTTGGTGTCCGAGACAAATACCAAAGACCGGGGTTTGGCTTTTCAAAATCTCACGAATGGCATCAATCGCGTAGGTGCAGGGCTCAGGATCACCGGGGCCGTTAGACAAAAACACGCCGTCCGGGTGACGAGCCAGTACCTCTGCTGCCGGCGTCTTAGCCGGCACCACCTCTACCTCACAGCCGCGGTCTACAAGCAATCGCAGAATGTTGCGCTTTACTCCAAAATCATAGGCAACAACACGGTAGCGACCCTTTCGGGGGGAGGTATACCCCGTTCCAAGCTGCCACGTGCCCTCTTCCCATTTATAGGACTTCTCGGTCGTGACGGTTTGGGCAAGATCCATACCTTTGAGTCCCACAAAGTCTTTGGCTTTTGCTAACGCCCGTTCTTCATTAATGTCACCGGCCTGAAGACAGCCGTTTTGGGCGCCTTTTTCGCGCAGCAGGCGGGTGAGCTGACGGGTATCGATATCGCTGATGGCAACAACGTTCTGGCCCATCAGATAGTCGCTCAGGCTTTGCTCTGACCGAAAATTACTGACTAGTTTCGGCAGATCCCTGACCACCAAACCGCAGGCGAATGCATCTGGCGCCTCGGTATCCTCGCGGTTGGCGCCCACGTTACCGATATGGGGACACGTCAGGGTCACGATCTGCTGAGCGTAGGAGGGATCAGAAACGATCTCCTGATACCCGGTCATCGAGGTATTGAATACCACCTCACCGACAGTCTCTGCGACAGCACCGATCGACCGGCCGCGAAAGATGCTGCCGTCTTCAAGAACCAGCACGGCGGGGGTCATTGCGTGCTCCTGTCGAGCCGGCATAAAAAAAAGGAGAAGCCGCTGGGGCTTCTCCTTTTTTGGCTATTCAGTTGGTGCTTCATTCCAAGAACGGCATTCTATCGCCGAGCCTTTGAAACATCAATTCTTAATCGCTGCGAAGCCCTAAAACATCTTGCATGTCGAAAAGACCGGATGATTTATCGTTGACCCAAATCGCACTTCGCACCGCGCCGCTGGCGTAAATCTCGCGACTTGATGCCTTATGCGTGATCTCCACGCGCTCGCCCGCCACCGCAAACCAAACGCTGTGCTCGCCGACCACGTCCGCTGCCCGGATCGTCGAGAAACCAATTTCACGATCCGAGCGTGGTCCAATCGTTCCATGACGAGCAAAAACGCCGTCCTCATCCAGATTGCGGTTCAGCGCGCTTGCGACCACTTCCCCCATCTTGAGCGCCGTCCCGGAAGGCGCGTCTACCTTATGCCGATGATGCGCCTCAACGACTTCGATATCCGCTGAATCGCCAAAGGCTTTGGCGGCGACCTCCAGAAGTTTCAGCGTGATATTCACACCAACGCTCATGTTGGGTGCCCAGACCACCCCCGTTTGAGTCGATACGGCTTCAATTGCCTTGCGCTGCTTGGCATCAAACCCGGTGGTTCCCATCACGGCGCGCAATCCCTGCGCGGCGCAGTACTCAAGATTTGAAAGACTTGATTCGGGCGAGGTGAAATCAATCAGAACATCAAACTCTCCGCCCGCGATACTGTCGGTCACCACCACACCAGTCTCGCCAGTGCCAACTAAAACGGCAGCACTCAAGCCAACGGCGTCATGCCCCGGACGCTCAAAGGCATGGGTCAGCGCGATTTCGCCATTCGCCGCGGATTGCTCCTGCACGGCAGACACCAAGGCTCGACCCATACGCCCGGCAACACCTGCGACTGCTATTCGAATCATGGCACCTTACCTGCTGATCTTCTTGAGGGGTTAGCCCAGCAGATCTTTAACGCCGTCGCGTTCCTCGCGAAGCTCCTGCTCGGTGACCCGCATCCGCTCCTCACTGAAGGCGTTGATCTCGAGCCCCTCCACGACTTCGTACTTGCCATTTGCACACCGAACCGGGAACGAGTAAATCAAGCCGGATTCAATGCCGTAATGACCCGTTGATGGGATTGCCATACTCACCCAATCATCCTCAGCTGTACCTTGAGCCCAGGTCCGCATGTGGTCAATCGCAGCGGATGCTGCAGAGGCGGCACTTGACGCGCCGCGCGCTTTGATAATCGCCGCGCCGCGCTGCTGTACCGTCGGAATAAAGTCATCGACCATCCAATCGTGGTCGATTTTTGTGATCGCGCTCTCTCCTTTTACAGTGGCGTGATGAATATCCGGATACTGAGTCGCCGAATGATTGCCCCATATGGTGACCCGGGCCACGTCAGTGGTTGCGGTGCCGGTCTTTTGGGCCAGCTGACTGATCGCGCGATTGTGATCCAGACGCGTCATTGCTGTGAACTGGGTCGTGTCAATGTCCGGCGCATTTGCCGAGGCGATCAGAGCGTTCGTATTCGCGGGATTTCCCACCACGAGAACCCGCACAGCACGGCTCGCACTTTCGTTTAACGCCTTGCCCTGCACCGAGAAAATCTTGGCGTTTTCGGTTAACAGGTCTTTGCGCTCCATGCCTGGGCCACGCGGACGTGCGCCTACCAACATTGCAAAATCGGTGTCCTTGAAAGCCTTTACCGGGTCATCGGAGCACTCAACGGCATGAAGCAGCGGAAACGCGCAGTCATCGAGCTCCATAACCACACCCTGCAAGGCATCCATGGCAGGCGGAATCTCCAGCAATTGAAGAATGACGGGCTGATCTGGGCCCAGCATGTCTCCGGCTGCAATGCGGAACAACATGGCATAGCTGATTTGCCCAGCGGCACCTGTCACTGCCACTCTTACAGGCTTTTTCATAGAAATCTCCAACGGATTAGGTTCCGGCCAGGAGAGAACGCCAAGGTTGCTACCTTCGAATCCTCCCTCGGGTGAGTAAACGTCGAGATCTAATTATACGTTTTGCAGGTGGCATTCGCGCAGGCCCTTGCAATAAACGTGGCGCTGTCAATCCGACTCCTTAACAACAGGCAGACACCAGTCATGGGTCCTGGCGCTCAGATATTTATCACACGCGCCGAGGTCGTTGCTCTCAGCAGGGTGCGAACACATCTTCCATTTGTGTTGCACAGTCCATTGGCGACATTGAGCTAGGGTCTCGAACCGTAGTCCAGTATCCCACAGCGGCAGCTCCGTCTTCTCAAAATTAACCAGTGTCAGGACCAAAGCCCACTCTACTATTCCCATGACTTTCTCCGAAGTTGCCATATTGGCAATGCACAAAAGATGTGTGAGATATTACCCGTAATGCGACATATCGATAAAACAGCGCCGCTTGGGATTTGGCTTTTGATCTGATGGAAATCGGCTTCTCCAGAAAACGCTTTATTCTGAAGAGGGCGTGGCGCCAACTCAGAAACGTGCTGCTACTGTCGCTACTGAGCTCTCAACCGAGTTTTGGACAGGAAGGCACCGACTACCTCCGAATAAACGTTCTTGTTGACGAGTTATCACGCTTTGATATCCGGCGCGGATCTTTCTCAATCGGCTTCTACATCTGGTATCAGACGAGCATAAATAAACCGAGTTACCTTGACAGCCTGATCATTAAAAATGCGCTCGAAATGAAAGTCTCCGAACGCGCACAGGTTCTCACTGGTGAAGGAATCGTCTACCGACAATATGTTCGAGCGGTCGTTCCACATCAGTGGGACGTCCGCAATTTCCCGTACGATATCCAATATCTTAAAGTCCCGCTACGCATAGAGGACTTCACGTATAACCAGCTGCGCTTCATCAGTAACAACACTAGCGCAATCATCAATGAAGGCCTCGAGCTTGGCGAGTGGAGCATTATTGGCGCGTCGATATTCGGAACCCGCTCAAGAGCCTCAAGTGCACTCGGAGATCCCGCAAACACAAATCTGGGGGAAACTACATTTGCAGCGGCGGACCTCTCCATCACGGTCTCACGCTCCAGTCGCCTCGGCTTCTGGAAAATGATCACAGGTACGATTGCTGCCGCGATGCTTGCTTTCATTGCATTTTTTATTCCTCTCAAGACTCCTGTGCCGCGCTTCGCGTTGATCGCCGGTTCCGTTTTTACAAATGTCATTAGCATGCGCAACACATCCATTGACCTGAGCGCAATGGGCGTTATCACGCTCATTGATCAAATCCACATTTTGGTCATGATTTTCATCGGGATATCCGCATTCATGTCGATTTGGAGCATTCGCCCAAAGGCGGATACTCTGGATATAGCTAAGATGTATCGTCGCAACGTCGCGGTGGCCTGGATTGCCGCGATGGCACTCGTCTTAGCGGTGCTCGCGCTAATTCTGTTTCGGAGCCAACTGTAGTCAGAATTGCCAATGAGTCGACGATGACCCGACGCCGATATAAACACGCTCTCGCAGGCGCTCTCTGTGCGGCGCTTTTTCTGCCGGGCTGTTCTGAGGATGAGCGCGTCACATCCAACGAAGAAGCCGTCACTTTCAATGATGAAGTAAAGGTCGGCGTTATTCATTCTCAAACAGGAACCATGGCGGTGTCCGAGGATTCCGCTCTTTCAGGGCTTATCCTTGCAATCGACGATATCAACCGCGGCGGCGGAATCACGATTGAGGGGAAAAAATCACGACTCGTACCCGTAATTGAGGACGCACGATCCGACGCCGCTGAGCATGGCTGGGTCACGGGGAGTCTGTTGGGCGATAGTGAGATCAAAGTTGTTTTCGGGGGGTGGACTTCTGCAGGACGAAAAATGATGATCCCGTTTTTTCGCTCAGGCAATGCGCTTTTGTTTTACTCCATTCAATATGAGGGTGGGGAAAACGCTCCGCATGTTTTCTACCTGGGACCGACACCAGAACAGCAATCACTCCCGGCTATTGACTGGTTTTTGGCGCAAGGCCACCGCGATTTCTTTTTATTGGGATCCGACTATGTCTACCCGATCACAGCAAATAAACTTTTCCGCAAACATATCGAAGCCGCCGGCGGGCGCATCAGAGGCGAAGAATATGTCCCTCTCGGAGACACCATCCGTCCTAATCTGATTGCGAAAATTCGTGCGTCAATGCCGTCAGGTGGCGTCATCCTTAATACGGTCAACGGCGACAGCAACGAATCTCTGTTTCGCGAGATGAATCGATATTACGTAAATCGAAAAAATGGCTATTTCTCCCTCAGTTTTTCTATCGATGAATCCTCAATAGATCAATGGGGTCCTAAACACTTTGAGGGCGCGTACCTAAGTCAGGGCTTTTTTGAAGATTATTCGAAAGGCACGAATAAGTCTTTCATGCGTAAATACAAAAATCGCTACGGCGCGGACAAAAAACTAAACGACGCGGCGGTTACAAGTTATGTCGCCGTTCACATATGGGCACGGGCAGTTGAGCACGCATCCACCACCGACCCCCAAGCCGTTGAGAAAGCGCTGATTGGATCCTCGCATGAGGGACCCCTGGGGAAGGTCCAAGTGAACGAGAACCGTCATCTGACCCGCGAAATTTTTCTTGGCCGAGTGAATCCGGGGGGCACGATTGAGGTACTCAAAAGCTTCGGAGAGATTACCCCCAAGGGTACCGTGCTTCAGTAGTCTGAAAACAAACGTCGCTGAGCGAGATCGCGCACCCCAATTTATATGGGGGCTGCAGGCGCTAATGGCAAAGAATCACCGGGCAACTTGCGTGATTGAAAATCTCACTGGTGGCGCCGCCAAACACCAGCTGTCGCAGTCGACTGTGTGTAAACGCGCCTTTGATAATTAAATCGGCTCCAAACTCCGATGCCTCTTCGACGATGGTCTGCCCCACGGTTGTGCCGGCGCTATCGCGGGTCTTGGCTTCAGCACGAAAACCGCTTGCCTTCAGATGTGCTGTGATGAGATCGACATCGGGGCCCGACGTCATACCCCCCTGCACCGAGAGAACCTGAAGCGCCTCGCAGGATGCAAGCAGCGGGCGCGCGGCGCTTAGCGCTCGGGCGGTTTCAATACTGCCGTTCCA
>Ga0255772_10003014_pt1 | contig 16278 bp, 15 predicted proteins | sample 071ome_34_FD_179970 | JGI IMG/M metagenome (GOLD analysis project Ga0255772, IMG submission 179970) | Coastal salt marsh microbial communities from the Groves Creek Marsh, Skidaway Island, Georgia - 071411BT metaG (version 2) | ecosystem: Environmental > Aquatic > Marine > Intertidal zone >...
CATCAGATGCGCCAAGTAAGGCAATCGAAAGTGAGACGATGGTGCCGAACACACCCATCAAAATCAGGATGTTATTAATAAACTTTGGCAAGCTGTTACGCGTGCTTTCAGATGCAACCAGCGTTGACGCTAATGCATTCTGATGAATCGGGTTGTTGCCCTCACTCAGTGCCACGATGGTGTTGAAGCGACGTGCGATCAAACTTTTAGCGGGCAAGCCCTTAAGCGGGTTTTCTGGATCCTTAACAATATTCTTCGCGAAGGTAACCAGTGCGTACTCTTCTTTAGAGAAAGCCATCAAGTTTGCGGCAAGGCGAAGTAAGCCTAAGGCAAATATGGCAACGATGGCACCATTGATTACCCAGCCCAGTTTGGTGAGCTGATCTTGAAAATAAAACTCGTTAATCAGCTCCCAATTGGCAAGCAACAGGGCGGCGACGGCGAGTGCTGCGATGAGCATGCGGATGAGGGTATTGCGGCTGTAATGCAATTGAAAATTAATGCTGTCCAACGCGAACTCCTTAATGGTTGGCAAGGCGCACTCAGGGAGAGTGGGCGGTCGAAATTTTGCCGAGATATTAGCACAGCGATTGTGACGAAAATGCGGCGAAAAACAGGCTCAAAGGGGTTTTACTGTAGGCGATTTCTGATCCGTGAAATGCGAGAATGGTTGTTATGAAAAAGAACCTTCACGCCGCGGCTCATGCCTGCCTTATCGAGACTTCGATCGAGGGCAAGCTCAAGCTCGCATCGCAAGCTTGGGCGGATTGCCAAGCGGGTGAGCTTGAGATTGCCCCGATTGACCTTCCTGAGGTGGAGCTTGCTGGTCGCCCCGAAAAACCTGAGCTAGTCCCACCAGCTGAGGTGATTCAGAGGAAGATTGGTACGCCGGAAGGGAAAGCAGCGCTTATTCATGCGGTTGCGCATATTGAATTCAACGCGATTAATCTCGCCAGCGATGCGGCATGGCGTTTTCAAGACATGCCGGAAGCCTACTATGCGGATTGGCTGCAGATCGCGGCGGAAGAGGCGTATCACTTTTCTTTGTTGCAAGAGCGACTTGGACAGCTTGGCTACACCTATGGCGATTTTCCGGCGCACAATGGACTTTGGGAGTTGGCGCAAAAGACCACTGACGATGCATTGAAACGTATGGCATTAGTGCCGCGTGTGATGGAAGCACGTGGTCTTGATGTGACACCCGGAATGAGTCGACGATTCGACGCGGTTGGTGATGATCGTATGGTCGAGATCTTGGCGATCATCTTGCGTGACGAGGTGGGGCATGTCGAAGCAGGCTCGCGTTGGTATCACTACTTATGTGAACAACGTGGCGTCGATGCGGATAGCCACTACATCGACTTGATGAATGAATATTTTGCTGGCGGATTGAAATGTCCGCTGCACAAACCCGCACGACTTAAGGCGGGCTTTAGTGAACAAGAACTGGAGCACTTAGAATCGCTATGCAAAAAATAGCCGTTAGTTTTTTATTGGTTTGTTTGAGTGGTTTAGCTGCTGCTAAGCCTGCTGACTTGCTGGTTTATAAAGTATTTGAAAAAGGTGTTGAGCCTTACATCTCACGCATCTTGATCACAGACACGCACATACGTTTAGATGAAGGTGCAGAGCAGGGTAACTTTACGCTTTATAACCGGCCTGAAAAAACGGTCTACAGCATTGAGGCAACCGGTAAGACCATTCTCAAACTCAAGCCAATGGCAACAGAAGTTCCGAGCAACAATGCGCTAATTCTGACGGAAGAAAAACAACGCGAGTTAGATGCGCCAAAGATTGGTGACATATCTCCATTACATGTTGAGCTGCTCGCCAATGGTGAGCGTTGCACCTCAATGACGGTAGCGCCAGGCTTAATGGCGAATGCGATGTCAGCCCTGCGTGAGTTGAAAACAACTCTGGCGCTCATCGAAGCGGATGTGGTCGCGCAAGAGGGTGGGTTATTCAATAATGCCTGTGAGATGGCAAGTAACCTCTATGGGGCAACACGAACTGCTGAGCATGGCTTGCCATTGAGCGAAACGTCAGGTCAGCGTCAGCAGGTCTTACTCGACTTTTCCGAACAACATGAGTTTGCCGATAGTTTGTTTGAGCTGCCAAAAGATTACAGAATCGCGAATCCGAAGCCTTTACTACAGTAGGTATTACTCAAGCCACTTTTGTGGATGATTCTGGGGTATTACTCTTGATAGGCAAATATTTTTGGGCTGTATCCAAAAAAGCGGCCACGTCTTGATGTTTATCGTAAGCGGCGCCTAATTCATCTTCCAAAATATTGGCCACTTTGTTGGCTATCTCGAGTGCTTTTTTTGCATCTAAAAATAACAAGCGGGAGCGTCGAGCAAGAAGGTCTTCAATGGTTACGGCTCCTTCGTATTGAATGCCGAAACGTATCATTGATTCGGTAAGGCCCAATGCAAGTTGGTTGGTATTGCCTTCCAATGCTGAGACGACAGATGATTCGCTGCCATAAAGTGCTAGAGAAGCGTCATTAATGAGATCGCTATTTGAGACACCCTCAGAGCCAATTAATGGATAGTTAGATGTTCTGCAGGCGCTTTTTGTCGAGATAAGCCCTGCGGCTTGACACTTATCTAAGGTGTCTTCGGCCATTGAGCGATAAGTTGTCCATTTTCCACCGGTAACACTTACAAGTCCTGAGTCACTAATGATGATGGTATGTTCGCGAGAAATCGTTTTTGTGCTTTCGCCATTATTTTCAGTTGGTTTAACCAGCGGTCTAACACCTGCCCATATTGATCGAACATCTTCAAGCATGGGTTGTTTGGCTAGGTATTTACCTGCTTCATTAAGAATAAATGAAATTTCCTCATCTAAAGCAGTGGGTTCTTCCTCTATCAGTTCTCTAGGGGTATCAGTCGTACCTAAGATTACTTTCCCTAACCAAGGAACGGCAAAAAGCACGCGACCGTCTTCAGTCTTTGGTATTAGGAGAGCATGGTTACCAGGAAGGAAGTCTCTATCAACAGTGAGGTGAATGCCTTGACTGGGTGAAATCATTTTTTTTGCGCTTGGCTGATCAAGCTTAATTAAATCATCAACCCAAACCCCAGTCGCATTGACAATGCATTTTGCGTTAACGCTCCAAGTGTCTTTGTCTATTTGATCTAAAAGGGTAACGCCACTGGCTTTTCCGTTAGCGTGTTTAATTTGAGTTACTTTGCAATGGTTTAAGATGGTGGCGCCTGCTTTTGAAGCAGTTCTTGCTAAAGAAATTGCTAAACGTGAATCGTCAAACTGGCCATCCCAATATTGTATTGATCCAGTGAGGCGCTCTTGTGTTACACCAGGCATTAAATTTTGCGTTCTTTCTTTATTTAAAAAAATGGTTTTACCGAGGCTTTTTGCGCCGGCGAGTAGGTCATAAAGCTTTAATCCTAAGCCGTAAAAACTTTTATCAAAAAACCTTCCTTTCAAGCCAAATGTTGGCATTAAGAATGGGATGGGTTGTGCTAAATGAGGTGCGTTGTTCAAAATTGATTTGCGCTCATTGAGTGCTTCTCTGACCAGCTTGATATTGCCCTGTGCTAAATAACGGACACCGCCATGTACAAGTTTAGTGGCGCGAGATGAGGTTCCTTTGGCGAAGTCGTTTTGCTCAACAAGAGCAACGCTTAATCCTCTTAGAGACGCATCGAGTGCTATACCAAGTCCAGTTGCTCCGCCGCCGATAATTAATAAATCAAACAAGTGGTCTTGTTTGAGATCAAATAGCGCTTTAGCTCTATCGAGCTTAGGAATGTCAGGCCGTGCGTTCATGCATTTACGGAGGGCGCTGAGTCCGTGTTGGCGATTTCAATTTTAACTTTATTGTCAGCGCAAACTTTTTCTAGACTATTGGTAGGTATATCGTCAGTTACAAAATAATCGATTTCTGCAATATGACCGATGCGAACAGGTGCAGAGCGAGAGAGCTTCATTGAGTCAGCAACTAGAATGGATTTTTTACTTGAGGCGAGTATGGCTCTTGAAACGCTGACTTCTCGGAAGTCGTAATCAAGTAAAGAACCATCGTTCTCAATAGCTGATACGCCAATCACTGCATAGTCGACACGAAACTGACGGATAAAGTCTACCGTTGCGTCACCCACTATCCCGCCATCGGAATGTCGGAGAATTCCGCCGGCTACCACGACCTCAATATTTTCATTCCTACGCAATATTTGGGCAACGTTAAGGTTGTTGGTGATAACGAGTAAGCCTTGATGGTTTTGTAAAGCTGCTGCAACTTCCTCGGTTGTTGTACCGATGTTAATAAAGATCGATGCGTTGTCAGGTATTAAAGAGGCTGCGTGTCTACCAATAGAATGTTTGGCTTGAGTGGATAAATTCTGACGACGTTCATAGCCAACATTGGAAACCCCAGAGGCTAAAACGGCGCCACCATGAAAGCGTTGCAATATTCCGAGTTCGCATAATTCATTCAAATCTTTTCGAATGGTTTGAGGGGTAACATCAAATTTTTCCGCCAAACCTTCTACATCAACTCGCCCTTCTGAACGAGCTATTCCAACGATGTCATTGTGACGAGGATTCAGTAATTTCATGTCTTTAGCGGACTATTTCAAATGAGTTTCGTAATATTTCGTTTTATGGACGAATTTGGATTGTAGAGTAAAAACGAAAAATAGGGAAACTTTTTTAGAGATTTGCGAAAACCGTCGAATATCTTTGACTAGCCCTTTATTAGTAACGATTTATGTAAATCTGCATAGTGTATTCGAGTATTCGAAAACAGTTAAATGCTAATTCGTTTTTTTTCGCTTGACATTCGTTTATCTTCGATTAGATTTACGGCTGTGTCTTTTGTTAGACGCAGTCTCAACTAGGAGGAAATGTACAAATGCATAAATATAAGAAGTTGGTAGCAGCCATTGCGCTGGCATCGACCTCTGTTTTTGCCACCGGTGTTTTAGCTAACTCTGCTGCAGCAAAAAAGTGGGTCAATGAAGAATTCCAACCATCTTCACTATCCAAATCGGATCAGATGAAAGAGATGGAATGGTTCGCTAATGCTGCTAAGCCATTTAAGGGAATGGAAATTAACGTGTTGTCGGAAACAATCCCGACTCACGAATACGAATCAAAGACCTTAGCCAAGGCTTTTGAAGAAATTACTGGAATCAAAGTTAATCACCAGCTTTTAGGTGAAGGTGAGGTTGTGCAGGCTGTTCAAACACAGATGCAGACCAAGCGTAATCTTTACGATGCGTATATCAATGACTCTGATCTAATTGGTACTCACTCTCGTCTTCAATTGGCAGTTAATTTAAGCGATTGGATGTCAGGTGAGGGTAAAGATGTCACCAATCCAATGTTGGATGTTGATGACTTTGTAGGTAAGTCATTTACTACCGGTCCTGATGGAAAGTTATATCAGCTCCCTGACCAGCAATTTGCAAACTTGTACTGGTATCGTAAAGATTGGTTTGATCGTCCTGATCTAAAGAAAAAGTTTAAGGCGAAATACGGCTACGAATTGGCAGTACCGGTTAACTGGTCTGCATATGAAGATATTGCAAAATTCTTCTCAGAAGATGTAAAAGAAATTGATGGCGTGCGAGTTTATGGCCACATGGACTACGGTAAGCGTGCTCCAGACCTAGGTTGGCGTATGACTGACGCATGGCTGTCAATGGCTGGTGCTGGTTCGAAAGGTTTACCTAATGGTGTGCCTATCGATGAGTGGGGTATCCGCATGGAAGCTGGTTCATGTAACCCAGTGGGCGCCTCGGTAACCCGTGGTGGTGGCACTAACGGACCTGCTGCTGTTTATGCTATTCGTAAATGGGATGAATGGTTGCGTCAATACGCGCCTCCTGGAGCTGCTGACTATGACTTCTATCAGTCATTGCCAGCCTTGTCCCAAGGTAACGTAGCTCAGCAGATCTTCTGGTATACCGCGTTTACCGCATCAATGGTGGCTCCAAAGTCTGAAGGCAACAATACTGTTGATGATAACGGTAAGCCTTTATGGAGAATGGCTCCATCGCCAAAGGGTCCATACTGGGAAGAAGGCCAAAAGCTTGGTTATCAGGATGCTGGCTCATGGACTTTGTTCAAATCGACTCCAGTTGATCGTCGTAAAGCGGCATGGTTATACGCTCAATTTGTCGTTTCAAAGACAGTTGACGTTAAGAAATCACATGTGGGTTTAACCTTCATTCGTGATTCTTCAATTAACCATAAGTCGTTCACTGAGCGTTCAGATAAGCTGGGTGGTTTGGTTGAATTCTATCGTTCACCAGACCGTGTTATGTGGTCACCAACAGGTGTAAACGTTCCTGATTATCCAAAACTTGCACAGTTATGGTGGCAGAACATTGGTGACGTTAACTCTGGTGCGTTCACTCCACAGCAAGCAATGGATCGTTTAGCAGGCGAGATGGATACCGTTATGGGCCGTATGCAAGCTGCTGATGAAAAGGCAAAAGTATACGGTGGCTGTGGTCCACGTCTAAACAAACCAAAAGATGCTAGTGCATGGCTTGGTAAAGGTGGCGCAAAAGCTAAGTTAGCTAATGAGAAGCCACAAGGCGTAACAGTTAAGTACGAAGACTTAATTAAGCGCTGGCAGAAGTAATCTGCAAAAGCAATGGCGCTGTCAATTTTGGCAGCGCCATTTTTTATTGAATTTTCTTTGTAGAAAAGAACAGTTTTTAGGGAGCATTGCATGAGTCTCGAATTGAAAGGAGTGAGTTTGTCCGTTGATGGCGAAACTCATATTTATGAGACATCGATAGCTTTGCAGCCCACAGGATTTAATATTCTTCTTGGTACAACCTTAGCGGGAAAGACATCTTTAATGCGTTTGATGGCTGGTTTGGTTGAGCCAACTTCGGGCGAGATTTGGTTCAACGGGCAGAATGTAACAGGCGTTCCTGTTCAGAAGCGAAATGTTTCTATGGTGTACCAACAGTTTATTAACTACCCAAACTTTAATGTTTTCGACAATATCGCATCGCCATTAAAGCTTGCTGGATTAAAAGCTGATGAAATTAAAAAGCGTGTTGAACCTGTAGCTGAGCTTCTGCGCTTAGGCCCATTCTTGTCGCGTAAGCCAGCAGAATTATCAGGTGGTCAGCAGCAGCGTTGCGCCATGGCAAGAGCTTTAGTTAAGGATTCAGATTTGGTGCTACTCGATGAGCCTCTAGCGAATCTTGATTACAAGCTTAGAGAGGAGTTGCGAGAGGAATTGCCAAAGTTGTTCTCAGCAAGAGAGCGTACGGTTGTATATGCAACTACAGAGCCATCTGAAGCTTTATTGTTAGATGGCTACACGGCCTCTATGTATGAAGGTCGCGTGACGCAGTATGGGCCAACGGGTGACATTTATCGTAGCCCCAGGGATGCTTTAACTGCAGGTGTGTTCTCTGATCCGCCAATGAATCTTGTTGGTGTTAAAAAAGAAGGAGGCCAATTTAGGCTTCCTGATGGTGCATCTTGGCAAATACCTGCTGGCTATAAGAATGTCCCAGATGGGGATTACCAGTTTGGTGTGCGCTCTCATCACGTAAGACCGCATTATTCAGCTTCTTCAGCAGATGTGCATGCAGTGCATGGCTCAGTACAAGTCGCAGAAATAGCAGGATCAGAATCAATTGTGCATTTTGATATGTTGGGTCAGTCATGGGTTTCTATCGACCATGGTGTTCACGATTACACGGTTGGTCAAAAAGCTACGTTTTCTGTAGAGATGGAGCATTCAATGTTGTTTTCTCTAGGTGGAGATTTGGTGGCAACTGCAGGACAAGGTTTATAAAGCTATGGCAAGAATTGATATAAAGGCGTTGCGTCATAGTTATAAGCCTAATCCGTTAAATGATGATGACTACGCGCTCAAGCAGGTGGATTTAACCTGGGATGATGGTGGGGCATATGCGCTGCTTGGACCTTCCGGCTGCGGTAAAAGCACGTTACTAAATATTATTTCAGGCTTATTGGCGCCCTCTGAGGGTGAGATAAGTTTTGATGGTGATGCGGTAAATCATAAGACGCCAGATGAGCGTCATATTGCGCAGGTTTTTCAGTTTCCGGTCGTATACGACACCATGACCGTGTATGACAATCTGGCGTTTCCGCTTCGAAATCGTGGTGTAGCAGAGACTGTCGTCGATGAGCGAGTTAGATCCGTAGCTGAGATGACTGATTTGACCGATATGTTGCATCAGCGAGCATCTGGTTTAACGGCTGATGGCAAACAAAAGATTTCACTTGGCCGGGGTTTGGTGAGGGAAGACGTGAATGTCATCATGTTTGACGAACCACTAACGGTAATAGATCCCCATCTCAAATGGAAACTTCGTTCGAAGCTTAAAGAGCTTCATCAACGCGTAAAAACCACCATGATTTACGTCACACATGATCAGACTGAAGCTTTGACCTTTGCTGATCGAGTAGTAGTTATGCATGAAGGTTGGGTGGTGCAAGAGGGTACACCAGTTGAACTTTTTGAGAGGCCTAGCCATACGTTTGTAGGTCATTTCATTGGTTCTCCTGGTATGAATGTTTTGCCTTGTGAAGTAAGCGCAGAGGGTGTTCGAATTTCCGGTGTAGCAATTGATATTGCACAACAAGAATTTTCAGTTGATCAAGAAAAGCGTTATGAGATTGGTATAAGGCCTGAATTCATTTCATTTGCGCCTGAGGGTTTACCTGTTGAAGTGGTTTCGATTCGAGATACGGGGCGAAACAAAATAGTTGAGACAGACTTCTTTGGTAACAAATTAAAAGTTCTAGTTCCAGAGGGTGCCGATGTTCCAGAAGGTAAAGCCTTTGTTCAATTAGATAAAAACTACACGCTTCTATATGAAAACGATTGGATCGTGGAGTAACACTTATGTCAGCTAAAAAATTAAACAATAAGGCTTGGTGGTTAGTTGCCCCTGTCGTTTTGTTGGTAGCATTTAATGCTGTTATCCCTTTGATGACGGTTGTTAATTATTCTGTTCAAGAGACGTTTGGCGATAATTTATTTTTCTTTGAGGGGATGAAGTGGTTTGAAGAAGTCCTCTCCTCAGAACGTTTTCATGATTCACTTATCAGGCAGCTGAAATTCACATTCATCATCTTATTAATCCAGGTTCCGTTGGGTGTGGCAATTGCACTAACAATGCCTCGCAAGGGTTTCTGGGCATCGGTGTGTTTAATATTGATGGCGATGCCGCTATTAATTCCATGGAATGTTGTTGGCGCAATGTGGAATATTTTTGCGCTCCCTGATATCGGATTGTTGGGTTACACGCTGAATGCTATGGGATTTGATTACAATTTTACGCGCCAGCCAGTAGCAGCTTGGGCCACCCTGATTACCATGGATGTTTGGCACTGGACTTCATTAGTAGTACTTCTTTCTTATGCTGGATTAAGTGCGATACCTGATGCTTACTATCAGGCGGCACGAATTGATGGCGCAAACGCATTCAAGGTTTTTCGCTATATACAACTTCCAAAGCTAAAGCGAGTTTTAACAATCGCTATTTTGTTGCGATTTATGGATAGCTTTAACATCTACACCGAGCCATTCGTTTTAACTGGTGGCGGACCAGGTAATACAACGACGCTGTTGTCACTGGACTTGGTGAAGATTGCTTTAGGTCAGTTTGATCTTGGCCCTGCGGCGGCAATGAGTCTGATTTATTTCTTGATCATTCTCTTGTTCTCTTGGGTGTTCTATACCGCAATGACTCGAGGGGAGGATAAGTAATGAATAACAGAAGTATTCATTGGAAGTGGATTGTTCCTTTTTTGTATATCGTATTTTTGATGGCGCCCATTTATTGGCTGCTGAATATGTCATTTAAATCGACAAATGAAATCTTGGGGGGTATGACGCTTTTCCCCACAGAATTCACATTAGATAACTATATCGCGATTTTTACAGACCCCACTTGGTATAACGGCTACATTAATTCGCTAACTTACGTTACAGCTAATACGATTTTGTCGGTTTGTGTGGCGCTTCCTGCGGCGTATGCTTTTTCTCGGTATCGTTTCTTGGGTGATAAGCATCTTTTCTTTTGGTTGTTAACCAATCGTATGGCGCCTGCTGCTGTTTTTGCCTTGCCATTTTTTCAGTTGTATTCAGCTGTTGGTTTGTTTGATACCCATATAGCGGTAGCTCTTGCACATTGCTTGTTTAACATTCCACTGGCGGTATGGATTCTCGAGGGCTTTATGTCTGGCGTGCCTACTGAACTAGATGAAACAGCCTATATTGATGGTTATCCATTCTGGAAGTTCTTCACTAAGATTTTCTTGCCAACAATTGCGGCAGGCATTGGTGTGGCAGCTTTTTTCTGTTTCATGTTTTCTTGGGTTGAGTTACTCCTAGCTAAGACTTTGACGTCAGTCGATGCGAAGCCGATTGCAGCTGTCATGACTCGAACAGCAAGTTCGTCTGGCTATGAATTAGGTCTTTTGGCGGCTGCTGGTTCGCTAACGATGATTCCTGGGGCAATCGTTATCTTTTTCGTCAGAAATCACATCGCAAAAGGTTTTGCGTTAGGGCGGGTGTGATATGGAACTGGGTTTATCTTGGATGGCGTGGACGTGGCAAACAGCTGCATTCTTCATTGCTATTCTATGTTGCTTAATATTACTTACTATTTTGGAGATTAAGCGCCCTGGCGGTAATTCTCGAGATGGTATCTTGGGCTTAACAACAACTCGCGGCGATCGGTTATTTATTTCCCTGCTAGTGGCTGCTTTTATTCATATTGGTTGGATATTTTTCTTGGGCACTCCGCTGACTGGCGCAGTCATTCTCTCGTTAGTTGTGGCTTGGGCTATATGGAAGTGGGTTTGATCGTATTTAGGTGAACTATGGCATCTAACGTTATTGCAATTGATCAGGGAACAACGAGTTCTCGGGCAATCATTTTTGATGACAGCTTCAAGCAAATAGGAGTTGGCCAGGAAGAGTTTACTCAGCATTTTCCTCAATCTGGATGGGTGGAGCATGATCCAGAAGAAATCTGGGATACAACGCTCAATACGGTCAAGTTGGCCCTTGAGAAAGCCGGTCTTGAGGCGAAAGATGTTGCTGCTATTGGTATCACTAATCAGCGTGAGACCACAATTGTTTGGGATCGACAAACGGGTGTTCCTATCTATAACGCTATTGTTTGGCAAGATCGCCGGACTGCTGATGCTTGTACGCTCCTTAAGCAAGCCGGCTTAGAAGATGAGTTTCGCGATAAAACAGGTTTGTTATTAGATCCCTATTTCTCGGGCACTAAGCTTGCTTGGATTTTAGATAATGTGAATGGTGCTAGAGCCCGAGCAGAGAAAGGTGAGTTAGCTTTTGGCACGGTTGATACATTTCTATTGTGGCGATTGACTGGTGGCCGGGTACATGCCACTGATGCGACTAACGCTTCCAGAACGTTGATGTACAACATTAGGGAGGGGGCATGGGATGATTCTCTTTTATCTCATCTCAATATCCCTAGATCTGTTTTACCAACTGTTATGGATAGTGCTGCAAGCTTTGGCGTCACGGATAAGGCGCTATTTGGTGCTGAAATAGAAATAACTGGTATTGCAGGGGATCAGCAGGCAGCTCTCATTGGTCAGGCCTGTTTTCATAAGGGATCAATGAAGTCTACCTACGGAACTGGTTGCTTTGCGATGTTAAATACTGGGGCTGACTGCGTGCAGTCTAACCATAAGTTGATTACAACGATTGCTTATCAGTTGCGCGGAAAAACGACTTACGCCATAGAGGGATCAATTTTTATTGCTGGTGCGGCGGTGCAATGGTTGAGAGATGGATTGGGCATAATTGAAAAAGCTTCTGAGTCAGGTGATCTTGCTAACCAGGCAGATCCAAATCAGCAGGTTTATCTAGTGCCAGCCTTTGTTGGGCTGGGAGCACCATATTGGGACCCTGAGGCGCGAGGTGCTATTTTTGGTCTAACGCGTTCATCTGGCCCAGCTGAATTTGCTAAAGCTACTCTTGAGTCTGTTTGCTATCAAACCAATGACCTTATGGAAGCGATGAAAGCAGATTCAAATGTTCAGATTGACGATCTTAGAGTGGATGGTGGAATGGTTGCCTCTGATTGGACAATGCAAAGGTTGTCGGATCTGCTGAATATAAAAATTGATCGTCCAACAGTTTTGGAAACAACAGCACTTGGCGCAGCATGGCTTGCTGGAATGCATGTGGGTGTTTGGCCGGAAGAAGACGGATTTTCGAAAACTTGGCGCTTAGATCAGCAATTCACACCCAAGATGACGGCTGAGGTTAGGTCTAATCTACTCAATGGTTGGAGTGATGCCGTGAGTAGAACCCTAAGTACTCAATAATTTTTTAGCTGAAGCTTTCTTGCTTTAGCTCACCATTGTGCTCAACCCAAAGGCTAGCAGTATTGCCATGCCATTCATCGAGCACGATACGCTTACCAGAGGTGCCATTTTTTAAGGTGTGTTGATGCACGTTAGGCCGATGGGTGTGGCCATGTATTAATTGTGTCACTTGATAACGATTCATCACGCGCACCACTTCATCGCTATTCGCGTCCATGATATCTGCTGCGGTCATGCGTTTGTTTTCACCACTGCGCTGTCGGTATTCCGCGGCAATCTTACGACGTGTCGTTAATGGTTTACGTAGGAAGAACCACTTAAATAAAATGCTACGCAGACGCTTGCGTGTTTTGATATATGCATGGTCATCAATGCACAGCGTATCGCCATGCATCAGCAGGGTGGGCTCATTGGCAATGCGCGTCAGATAGAGGTCTTTCAGTGGCAGTGCGCCAACAGCGCGCATAAATTGCTTGCCTAAGAGGAAGTCGCGGTTGCCGTGCTGAATAAACAGTTGAATGCCTCGATCTGAACAGGCGCGTAATGCCTGTTTGATCTCGGCGACAAAAGGGGAGTCGTCATCATCCCCAACCCAGACATCAAATAAGTCACCCAAAATATAGAGCTGATCGTTTTCCTTAAGACGTTCATTGAGTAAACGTTTGAATAACGATGCAGTCTCCGGATGCTCGGCGCTGAGGTGCAGATCAGAGATGAAAACCTTGTCAGACATGATTCCATTCTAAGCGAATAATGACCCGAAAAGGCTGCCATCCGGTATGCTGCGCGGATGTCGCAAGTCATCTCCATTATCTTTCCGATCTTCGCTATCGTTTTGGCCGGTTTTTTGTATGCCCGGTACCGCGGTACAGACATGGTGGCGGCGAATCGACTGAATATCGAGATCTTTACGCCGGCGTTGATTTTTAGCATTCTCAGTAGCGAGGGCTTTGATCTGGTTCAGTATGCTGATCTGGCAATCGGCACAGCCATTGTGGTCTTGGGTACGGGCTTGCTTGTGTGGCCACTGACTCGTTTGTTTAATTGGCCGCTGCCTGTTTTCTTACCACCTATGATGTTCAACAACTCTGGCAATATGGGCTTGCCATTGGCCTTGTTTGCCTTTGGTGAAAAAGCACTGCCTGCCGCAATGATCATGTTCTTGGTTGAGAACACACTGCACTTCAGTGTGGGTAATGGCATCGTGACTAAATCGTTTAGTCCGTTAAAGTTGTTACGTATGCCAATGCTGGTGGCGACCTTTGCAGGTATCGCGGTCAGTATGACGCAATTTCCGATCTGGTCACCGTTGGCCAAATCTATCGATTTACTCGGTGAGATCTGTATCCCTTTGATGTTGTTCTCGCTTGGCGTGCGCATGACCGGGGTTAATTTAAAAGATTGGCAAATTGGCTTAACCGGCGCTGTATTAGGGCCTGCGGTGAGTGTGGCAATTGCTGTTGCTATTCTGCCGTGGCTTAACTTATCTGAGCTCGAAACGGCACAGTTGATTGTATTTGCTGCGTTGCCTCCTGCGGTACTCAATTACCTTGTTGCTGAGCGATACGATATCGATCCGCCACGAGTGGCTGCCATCGTTTTATTAGGTAATCTTGCCAGTGTGGTGATCATTCCGCTGGCGTTACTCTGGGTTCTTTAAGGCGCTATGGCGTTATTCGAATCAGATCGATTTCCGATCCTCGCTTACGTTGATTTAGAAACTACCGGCACTCGTCCAAAGGGTGATCGAATCACCGAGATCGCTATCATTCGTGTGGAACATGGTGAGGAAGTCGCACGATGGTCCTCTTTGGTTGATCCTGAAGTCCCGATTCCTGAATACATTAAATCCTTAACCGGTATTGATGATGCGATGGTCAGATCAGCTCCAGCCTTTGGTCAGCTACTGGATGATGTGCAAGATTTGTTTAAAGACGCCACGTTAGTCGCACATAACGCAAACTTTGATGCCGGATTTTTACGGCATGCATTTGAGCGACATGGGCAGCCGTTTGATTATCCGGTGTTGTGTACGGTGAAGCTCTCGCGACGTTTATACCCATCACTCAAGCGACATGGACTAGATGCCTTGATGGCGATTCATGGCTTAGATGAAGAGGGTGATCGACATCGCGCAATGACTGATACTGCCTTGTTACCGCAATTGGTGCAATGCTGTGTCATTGAGCATGGCGTTGATCAGGTTGAAGCGGCTTTTGCTGCGCAAACGCAACGCACAAGCTTGCCATCGCAACTTGATGAATCGTTGCTCAATGAGATGCCCAAAAGTCCGGGTGTGTATCTTTTTTATGGCGATAAGAACAGCTTGTTATATGTCGGTAAAAGTGTCGATATCCGCTCGCGAGTGATGTCGCACTTCAGTGATGCAAAGCGTAATGATAAAGAGCAGCGGTTATCTCAAGCGGTGCGCGATATCCAATGGCAATCGACCTCCGGCGAGCTGAGCGCCTTGTTACTTGAGTCGCGTATGGTCAAAGAGCTATCACCCATCTATAACCGTCGATTACGTCGTCATAAGTCCTTATTCAGTTGGTATTGGGCATTCGATGACAAGGCGCCAAAGTTGTTAGATCTGGCGAAAGATGACCAGCATGACTTTGAGCATCAGTATGGTTTGTACCGAAACCCAAGTGCGGCAACAAAAGCACTGCGAAGTGCCGCTGATGAGCATGAGCTGTGTAAAAAGGTCTTGGGCTTGGAGAAAGGCAAGGGCGCTTGCTTTGCCTATCAGTTAAAGAAATGCAAAGGCGCTTGTGTTGGTGATGAGTCTGTCATGCAGCACAGTTTGCGTGTGGCAGAAGTCCTATTGCCAATGAAGCTAGAAGGCTGGCCTTACGATGGCCCTATTGCGGTAGAAGAGCATAATGTCGCGCAAGATTTGCATCGCTACCTTGTGTTTGATCAGTGGCGCTATATGGGGGAGTTTGATTGGGAGACTGATCGAGATGCGATGCTGAATGCTGATCCTGAACCATTAGATTTAGATACCTATAAGATTTTACGCAGCTATTTAAAAAAGCATTCGCATCAGATTAAAAATCTCTGGGCATAAAAAAGCCCGCCAAAGCGGGCTTTTTTGTCAGGCAAATTAAGAATTAACTTAACGTTGCTGACTCGATGATCACTGGCTCAACAGGAACGTCTGAGTGACCCGCTGCATTGCCGGTCTCCACGTCTTTGATCTTGTTAACGACATCTATACCATCAGTTACTTTACCGAATACACAGTAGCCCCAGCCATCTTGGCCTGGGTAGTCAAGGAAACTGTTGTTGCTCACATTGATAAAGAACTGAGCGGTCGCTGAGTGTGGTGCCATGGTGCGTGCCATTGCGATAGTGCCAGCCTCATTCTTCAAACCATTATTGGCTTCATTCTCAACAGGCTCACGTGTTTCTTTTTGATCCATATCTGGGGTGAAACCGCCACCTTGAATCATGAAGTTGTTGATGACGCGGTGAAAGATGGTGCCATCGAAGAAACCATCGGTGACGTATTGCTCGAAGTTGGCAACGGTTTTAGGCGCTGCTGCTGCATCAAGCTCGATAACGATATCGCCGAAGTTGGTTTTTAAAGTAACCATGTGTCTGTCCTTTTATAAACGTGTAATTGATTGGATGAGGATTGGGGTAACGGGTACATCGCCGCGGCCGTCTTTACGGGTAGTTTTTTCATTCGCGATGAAATCTACGACGTCCATGCCATCGGTCACCATGCCGAAGACGGCATAGCCCCATTTGTTTTCAGCACCATTGAGAAAGTCATTGGTTTTGTGATTGATAAAGAATTGCGAGGTCGCAGTATGTGGACTGTTAGTGCGCGCCATAGCGATGCTGCCGCGTACATTCTTTAAGCCATTCTTTGACTCATTCTTAATAGAAGCATTAGTCGTCTTCTTATCCATATCA
>Ga0255772_10003015_pt1 | contig 16278 bp, 6 predicted proteins | sample 071ome_34_FD_179970 | JGI IMG/M metagenome (GOLD analysis project Ga0255772, IMG submission 179970) | Coastal salt marsh microbial communities from the Groves Creek Marsh, Skidaway Island, Georgia - 071411BT metaG (version 2) | ecosystem: Environmental > Aquatic > Marine > Intertidal zone > Salt...
TTGCTGTTCAGAATTAATTTTGAGACTCATTTATGTGTGCTCCGATGCCTTAAGATACGACAGTGATTTCTAAGATACCGATCCACTTTACAGTGGAGGATGATGTGACAGATTCAACTTCAAATGTGAAGAAAGGTGCTCCACCAATCTGGAAGGGGTCTGGAGTTACACTCCAAGTTTCTTGTCCAGGAAGATTTTCAGTAACAATATTTTGAAAACTAGATGCTACGGTTGGGAGACCCGTGTTATCTGTAGTAACAACCAAATCATGATGACTTGCAAAAACGTAAGTGTTAGTGGTTGTTTCTTGTCCAAAAACTCTTGCCGTTACAAAAGCAACTGTATTATTTGCTAATGCTGGAACTGTTGTCGTCTGGGCAGTTCCACCATCAAACGTCAATTGAGATGTATTGGTCCCAGAATCAGTAACTCTCTTCATGATGTAGATATCCTTGTTAGCATCAGTAAACTGATCACTAACCATATGCATTGCGGAGATATTTTTAAGCGCATTAGAGGTATTTAATACCTCAGTTGCACCAACCGCAAAGCCACCAATAGATGAGAAATTTTCGGTTGCCATGTCTTTATGTTACCTTAGGTTATTTATACCTTGACCTTTGTAGTTGTGAACCTACCAGTGAAGGATGTGGACGAAGTTGCTGCGGAGGATTTGCTCAATGTAATTTGAACATTATTACCAACAACAGTTACAACTGCATCCACCAAGTCATTGGCGGAGACTATAGAGTTTGTAACTGTGAAATATGCAGTTGTTCCACCAGCAGCACAAACCGAGGTAACTTCAAGCATATGAACCTTACCATCATCACTCTCAACTGTAACCAGAGTTTTTGCTCCTTTGAAAGATGTCTTATCAAACTGAACGATGGTAGAAGATGCTCCAAAGGAAGAAAGTTGACCACCTTCCAGTCTACAGTCATCCAATTCCATGAACGTAGCAGTGCTATCAAATACAGTCAGATAGGATTCTGTTCCACCATTCCATCCACGGTTAATTCTCCATGCCGCTTCGGAACCAGATCCATCAAGACTTAAGAAGTTTTTATCTTGAAGTTCTGTATTGAATGTGGAAATAGATCCAGTTATGGAAAGAGTTGACTTTAAAGATTCAATCTCAGAAAGTTCTGCTTGTGGGTTTGAGAGAGATTGTACTGTAAATGTTACATCATTTGCAGGACTTGCTCCACCAAGGAGATTACCAGCAATAGTAATCAGTTCATTACTTTCGTATTGAGAACCAGGAGTAACGATCGTAACAGATGAAACTGATCCCGCCCCATCAATCGTTACAGTAAATGTAGCTCCAATTCCATTAAACTGAGAACTGGATGCAACGCCAGCAAAACTTCCACTTGGAGTATACGCTGCAGCAGTAGATGTAACTGGAGAGATAGCAGAAACTCCACCCAAAATTGGTACAGATTTTAATACCAACCCATTGCTAATCTCTACATCTTTTTTCTGTCTTACTTTAAGAACAGATGATCCATTATATTGAACATCTAACGCATCAGCTCCAGCAGCAAGTCCATTTAATACTAATACCTCAGATACATCAAAAGTTGTTGCAGTATAGAGTTTGAACTTATCCTGTGTAATATCAAGACTATTGACACCTTGATTATAGAAGAAGAATGTATCTTCATTGCTACCAGGAGAAAGTTCTGTAAGAATGTAAGTGTCTTGGTTTACGTCACGTACACCACCCAGGGAAACAAAGTCAGTTCCGTTATATCCTTCAAATTGCTGCTGCTCAGAGTTAAATCTGATACCACCAGTCTGACGATCTCCTGTAGGTGGTCTTTGGTTTGTGTTACCAGAAGGAACAACAAACATTGCGGTAGAATCTACCTTTACGTTTTTGCCAGATTGAGGTTTAATTACAATACCTGCACCTTCGATATCGGTAACTAAAATGGTCTTACCAGATCCTGATCCGATAGTCGCTGTGTCAAGCGTAATTGTTTCCCCCTCAGCATAACCAGATCCACCAGCATTAATTGTAATTGTAGTGATGTCACCACCAGCAACAGTAACATCAAATGTTGCACCCGTGCCACTTCCGCTGGAAGTAGAGGTCACTGCAGTATATGTGTTATCTGTATATCCAGTAGCAGTTCCAGTTGCAGAAATTGTTGTAATTTCACCAAAGGATGTAGTGGCAAGAGATCCTGTGTTGCTGATGATATTATCTTCTAGTTTTAAATTACCATTTACCTCCAAGAAACCAGATACTGTAGTGTCTCCAGTTTCGGAATTAATATTGAATTTTTCGGTAGAACCATCAGTTACCGAGAAACCCTTATCAACTCCACCACTTACAACAACATCAGCAGTTCCTTTAGGAGTAAATGTGATATTTACATCAGTATCAGTTCCAACTGCTTCAATTGAAGCGTTATTATTGATTTGGAGTTGCGTTGCTGCAGCACCAATAGTTAGAGTTTCTCCAGTTGCACTTACCTTTAAGAAAGGAACTAATTCTGTAAGATTTTGATCAACTACAAAATCTGTAGAAATATTAAATCCAGATGCACTAATGCTTCCACGTTGAGTTCCAGAAATACTCAATCCAATACTATCTGCAGATTCTCTGTATAAACCAGTTGTAGTTGAGTTTTGGAATGCTAATGATGGAGATACGGCAGATCCATCCAGAAGATTAACTGAACTAGAGTTCAGTGTATTTGATATCCCCGATGTAGTTAAATTTGCAATGCTTGCGGAAGTAAATACACTTAAACTAGACCCAGACAAAGCTCCTGAAGAAGATACATTTCCACTTGCAGTAAGTGATGCAGAGCTAATAGAACCTGTGGTCGTTATTGACCCTATACCGAGATTAGTATTTCCGTCCTTATCAATAGACCAATTTTGAGATACTAGAGATCCATCATATTTAAGTTCTGCAGGAACAATAGCAGTATTAGTTCCAACACTAATATCAATTGCAGTTCCTGTAGTTGTAAGTTGACCTTGGGGATCAAGGATTGTTAATGTTTTTCCTACAAAATAACCAAATCCAGCGTCATTAATACTTACACTATCAAGATAACCTATTTTTGTAACCGTGAACTGGAATCCACTTCCAAGACCAGCTCCATCAAAAGCTGGTGCAACACTAAGCACATCATTAACTGCGTATGGACCACCAATACTGGAAATATTCGTAACTTCCGAAATAGAAGTATCATATGCAGTAACTGTAAATTCTACCCCCGATCCATTACCTCCACCAATGTCTGCTGTATCTACTGTTAATACATCAGTTGCTTTATATCCAATTCCCTGAGAGTTGAAAGTCCAAGAAGATACAACTCCAGAAGCATCAATTACAATATCTACTGTTGCACCAGTACCATAAACTCCTGGACTACTAGTTCCATTTGATATTGAGAAGTTATTTCCTGTTGTCCCGACGTTACCATAACTAATAATATCAGACACTGTATGGGTATTTCTGATTATAAGATATCCTTTTGCCCCAGATTCACCTGCATTTCCTACTGTAGTATACTCAAAAGAACCAGATCCAGAAACAATAAATGGATATCCAGAATTACTACTATCAGATAAATCGAATGTGTAGCTATTGTGGGTCAGTAAAGATTGTTCTGGAGTTTCTACACCATTAAGAAAATATACAACATAGTCTGAAGGGTCACCAAGAATTGTTGCCGTTGTAGATCCTTGAGTTAAAGTTTCTGCATTAGCAAAAGTTCCACCACTTACGGAAGCAAATCTCGCAAAGTTGGATCCAACAAATGTTGCTGTTCCACTGGCACCACCAGAAGAAGTTATAGTACCACCACCAGTTGTAAATGTTCCTCCACTATAAGCAGAAACTGTAATCGTCCCTCCCATAGCTTGATGGTTTGCACAAACATAGTAATATGTTCCAGGAGCAACATCGCTCAAATTCCAAACAATTGTACCGATCTCAGTTCCATTATTAGAAATACCAGTGGTGACTACATCACCAGAACTATACGCTCCAGATACAGTTTGAATCCAGAATGGGTGTCCAGATGCATTAACATTGAAAGTTAGAATATCACCAACTTCTGCTGTAATAGAAATGTCGCTACCCGATGGTGTTCCAGTCGCAGAAACTCTAGTAAAATCGTAATTTGTGTTAGCACCATCATCAACAATACTCCACTCATAGTCATCCAGATCATCATATCTAAATGATACTTGAGTTCTTGATGCTGTTGTTACAGCAATTGTTGATGTTGGATTATTCCTTACGGGGACATTTGTAAAGGTATTTTCTGCATATCCAGATCCAGCTACTAATGTTCCAATCAATCCAGGAACAACAAATGTTGCTGTTGCTGGAGTTGTAACTCCAGATCCAGTGAAAGGAATAGAAGAATATGTTCCTGGAGCATATCCACTACCATTTTGAGTGATGTTTCCACCAATGGAGGGAATATTGATAGATGCGGTAGCACCAGAACCCTCCCCTCCTGCAAAGGTAAGGGTCGGAGTGCTTACATAACCAGAACCAACATCAGTAACAGTTAAAGTCTCTACTAAACCAGATTTTTTGCCGATTGTTGCTTCTAAAACGGCGGGAGTTATTGGAGATCCGCCAGTTAAAACTACAGTTGGATCAATAGAATACCCTCGTCCAGGAGTAAGGATCGTAGCAGATGCAATACCAAATCCAATGACTGCTGTTGCAGCACCTCCAGATCCAAATGTATCTCCCACATCATTTGTGATGGTTATAGAAGGAGCAGCAGTATATCCCGATCCAGCATCATTAATTGTAATAGTGTTAAGTCTAAAACCAGCAGATGTTTCTAATGCAGCATCAACACCAGTAGAATCTGTAACGGTAACACCTGGGGGTGCAGAATAACCAAAACCTGGCTCGGTGATTGTAACTCCAGTGATTACTCCAGCAGTTAAAGTTGCTGTAGCAGTAGCGGTCAATCCAGTAATGGTATGAGATTCTGAAGTAGATACTGATAATAGATTAATCGCTGCTCCGCCCTGAGTTGTTGAAAGTTGTACAGTATCTTCGTCAACAGTAACAATATAATATGTTGTTGCATCAACAAGACCAATATTTTGAGATCCACTATTAGTGGAGTATACTACTCTATCATTGACTTGGAATGGATTATTTGTAATTGTCAGATAGTCTGTTACTGCATTTACATTTGCTACAGTATCAATAGTATATGGAGTTGGGGAATCTAATGTAAGAGTTGGGGAAGTATATCCAGTTCCACCGTTATTGATCCTAATTTCTACGACACGCCCAGTTCCAGATTTTAACTCTGTAATAGCTGTTGCTTGGGTTCCTTGCGGATCATTGGGAGCTCCAATGTCAACAGTGGGGACAAGTATATAAGATGAACCTGTGTTTGTATATGTAATATTATTAAGTGATCCAGAAGTCGCTAAGGTTACTGAACCAGTAGCTACGTTTGGTGGAGTAGTTACTAAATCGAAAGTTCCGTTAAGTGGATCATATTGAGATCCTTCGTCATCGATACTAACAGTAGTAAGTCCTAAACTAAATACTGAAATATTTTTGTTAGTAAACAGACCATAACTTCCAAATCCAGCTTGCTCATTCCCATCAACAGAGAATGACAATCCACCAGTTATTTGACTGTCGATGGATACAATCTTAGAATTGTCAAAGTAAAGTTCTTCTGGAATGATTGTTTGTGCATTCAGAAGGATGTCTTCGTTTGCGGAAGGATCGACAATTACATTACCAGAAGTAGAACTTAAAGTGTTACCAGAAAGTCTGAGGTTTCCAGTTTCTACGAATGCTGGGAAGATTCTAGTAGTACCCGTAGCATCGGTCAGGGTAATGTTTGCTGCTTCCTGAGCAGTGCTAGTAGACTGGAACTGAACGTTACCAGTTTGCTGGTCAACTACGAATGCATCACCAATACGGAAGTCGCCCTTCTCGTTTGTTGCAGAGTAGAAGATACGACCACCATTCAGTTCGGTGACTTCGTTTGCAGGAACTGCAAGGTCTGGGTCGTTTGTAAAGTCTGCACCCGAACCAATGTATGCGAAGTTATGTGCAGTCAGGAGCAGTTTGACACCAGCACCATCGGCAACAGCACCCTTAGTACCGTAGACGTTTGCAGAAGAGATCGAACGCAACTCAGCACCAAACTGAGCATAGTCAGCAGTAAGTAAGGATGTTGCAGAATCTCCACCACTGGAACGAATATCTCTTACGCCCTTCCCACTATCAGTAATTGTTGTTGATCCATCAGTTCCATCAAAGTGGAGAAGAAGAACTGTATTGAGGTCTGTAGTAAATGCTGCGGTTGGTGCAGTAAATGTTCCAGTGTATCTTGCTGTTGCCTTGGATACACGGATTTCATCAATGTGACCAGAAAATTCATTAGTGCCAGCATATTCACCGCCAACCCCAAGAGGTTTGGTTGAACCATAATCATTGGAATCTGAATATGTACCAAGTTCAGTTCCATCTAAGAATAACTTGGTTGTGCCACCAAAGCGAGCAACAGCGACGTGATACCAAGTGTTAGTGGCAAGAGTTCCACCGCTAATCTGAGAAGTGTTACCTACTGCGAAGTGCAGTGTAGTGCCATCAAGATAAAGAGTTGGTGCGGTATCACTTGCGGAAGCGTCTCTGAAATCTAAGAAATATTGAGTTCCAGTTACAGATGCTGGACGAATAAAACATTCTGCTGCCCAGTTTGTAGTACCAAATCCAAAGTCTTCGTCTGTTGGGAAGCTGAGGTGGTCAGTAATACCGTCAAGTAACAGAGACGCAGTACCAAACTTAGATTGTGCTGTATCTAACTGTGCGTCACCAGCAATAACTCCAACCTTTCCAGTTGGAACACCGACCGTAAATTCTCCAACACCCTTACCATTGATCAGCAGATATGTACCATCGTTAGTCGTGATGGTGCCATATGCATCTGCTTTTTTATATGTTACGTTACCGCTGGTTGTACCAGAAGCAGTATCCGTAAGATCAAACGTATTTGTTGCTACGTTAGCAATAGTATAGAATCCATCTGTTCCACCGCCGCTGGTAAAATCTGCATAAACTACATCACCATTCTGCAGACCATGAGCATTTCTGGTGATTGTAACGGTAGTTGCAGTTCTAGAATATGTACCAGACTGGAAGTTATCTTCCAATTGATAGATTACTTCTGCGGCGGAGAAGGTTCCAGATACGCCTGCAAGCTTAAGACGGGTCTGACCTGCTCCAGCACGTCCAGTAGCGCCCTGTTCGCCCTTAATGCCTTCTGCAGCGAAGTATACAAAGGAGTTTAACCACTCAACACGAACACCGTTGGTGACCAGCAGACCTACCGAGTTTGGAACGATGAAAGTTACTTCATTGAAGAGAATTGCTGCTTCAATGCTGTTGGATGAGAACTGAGCACCATCGAGTTTTGCACCTCTACCTGCATCACCCTGAGCGAAACCATATGGGTCGGATGCAGAAGTTACACTACCTTTAGTGATGACACTAACTCTCTCGACGTAAGGACTTCTGTCAGAATCAAGACTGGAAGCACAGACGAAACCGTAACCTGTGTCGTTACCAGAATTGTAGAAGAAATCTTTTACTGTCAAATCGGAGACATGACAATCCCCTTGAAGAATGAATGCGTTGAGATCGTTAGTAGATGGACTTGGAGTAATCTGGGTAGATCTTAAGTTAGCACCACGGACAGTAACCCCATCAGGAACCGTTAATGGGAATGTCTCTTGATATGTACCAGCAGCAATATTAACAGTATCTCCAGAAGTAGCTACACTGAGAGCTTTAGCAACCGTTAGGAATGGAGTGTCTGGATGTTTTCCGTTTGCTCCTCCACTTCCTAACGTATTTACGTTTGAACCTGTACTTGCAACATAATACGTGTTGCCAGGTCCATTCGTGATGTCTGTAGCAAGCATAGAAGATGTAACCTCACCCGTGTTGGGTTTTTGGTTAGCAACCTCTACGATTGTACCTGCGTTATTTACGTATAATTTTCGATCAGCAATATTAAGAGCGACTTCACCATCAGTAAGGTTAGAAGTCGTCGGGACGACTGTCGCCGTCGTCGATCTCTTGAGCTTGATTCTGGTTGGTTCCGCTGCCATTTATAGCATTCTCAATAGTTTGGGTTTCTTTGATACTATTTAACTGACTTTGTAAATCGGAAATTTGAGCTTCCAGCATTACGTTTGTCAGGGTCAAATCAGAAATTTTTTTCTGTAATGTTGCAATAACAATTTGTACGTTCATAAGTTAAAAAAATCAGAAAACTCCACCGTCAATGGTGCTTGTCCAAACAGGAACACCAGCAGCGGTGACTGTGAGGATTTGGTAAGAAGTAGTTGCATCAGATCCCGTGCCAGGGCTTCCAATATTTGCTGCTCCTGTGACTTGAAGAGCACCACTAGAATTACCGTAAATAATACCATTAGTAGTAAATGTACTAACTCCAGTACCACCATATTGTACTGCAAGGTCAGTATCAAGTTCAAGATCGCCAAGAACTACAGTACCACGGTTACCGTTTACACCGAATACAGTGTTAGTGTCGGTTGCATCTTCGATGAAAGTCCAAGCACCAAGACCATCGGCACCACCAGTGCGATCGTAACCGAAGAAACCAAACTGACCATCATAGTGAACTTTGACACCACGATCAAGTGCGTCAGTACCAGCTCTAACGATTGTGATGGAATCTCCATCATCAATATCGGCAGTAATGGCATTATTTAAAGCGATTACGTTTCCGCCTGGGAAGCTAGAAACAGTTGTTCCAGCAGCGATACCCGTTCCACTAACAGCATCACCAACAGAAATATTGGCAATTGTATCAAGTGTCAGAGAGGTAGCACCAGTCAAAGCAGCTGCCTTTACGGTTCTAACTGCAGTTGGATCACCAAGTTCAATTGTTGGATCGTTAACCGACATGTTTGCCGAGTTAACAGTTGTGGTTGTACCATCAATTTGGAGGTCACCCTTGATGATGACCAGACCAGCAGCATCTCCACCAGCGGGGAAGGGGTCAATGATCATCTCAGTACCAGAAGTGGTAGAGAGGACATTGCCATCCATTCTCAGTTGGTCAAGGTTAAACTGACCAGTCTGGTTGATAGTGGCGTTGATTGTCTGCTGACTATTAAAGGTAACAGGACCATTGAAGACTGTTGTAGATTCAACTGTCAGAGAATCTCCAGTTGCATCACCAATGGTAGTATCACCTTCGACAAGGAGTGATCCTGCGGAAACTTGACCTGCAACACCGACACCACCAACAACGGTGAAAGCACCTGTGGTGGAGTTGGTGGAAGCTGTAGTGTCAGATAACTTGACTGCCACTCCATTGTCAAACTCCCAGTCTGCACCATCAACTCTTACTTTATCAAGAGTTGTTTCGTCGTAACGAATACCACCATCTTTGTCGCTACCGAAGTAGATACGCATGTCATCAGCGACACGCAGGTCGGGGGTTCCTGCTACACGCTTGATGTCTAATGCGCTGTCTGCATCAGTAAAGACAAACTCAACATCTCCAGATGTACCAAACTCAAGTTCTTGTCCATCTTCGATGACAAGTTTACCTACGCCATTGGCACGGAAGATAAGATCAGCATCAGTGGTGCTAGTAGTGATGACATTTGCATCAAGTTGAATGTCATCAACTTTCCAAAGATCGATCTTTGAATTGCTGTCCAGGATGGCAACGGAATCTGCGGTGAGAGTACCATGGACATGATCCATCATGTCCGTAAAGTATCTACCACCAACTACCTGGGCAGCACCATTGTTGTCACCGAGGAATAGACGGTCACCCTGGTTTGCCTGAGTACCAGTGCCACTTTGAGTTGCGGCTAATTCGCCGTATGTAATAGTACCTGGCGCTACTGTGCCCGTACTTCTTTTAATAAGGATGGATGACGCCATCAGAAGCTACCCCCGTTGATAGTGATGTTATTTAAAACGTTTGTTGGTACAAATTTGCTGTTCGCATTATCGTAGACAAGAACTGAACCGTCAGCAAGTCCACCTTGCGATACATCTGTAAGGTCGATATCAGTCAATCCACCAATCGATCCGCCGCCACCTCCAGTGGCAACTCTCGTTACTCTTGGGACTGATTGATCTCCAAATCTAAGTCTTGCCATTAGATTGTTACTCCCTCCAGAACGCTTACAGTTCCCTCTAACACTCTAGATTTAATACCAGATGTAGAAGTAATAACAACGTCATAAACATATCTGCCTGCCTTCATATTGGCAGTAACAGCATTCCCCAGAGATAGTTGAATTGCTCCAGCAGTTGCTGGAGATAAGACTGCTGCAGTTACTGTGGTAAAAGAAGAACTTGTGTAGTGCTTCTTAATTTTGCAAGCCACAGTATAATCACTCAGATTAAACGGAGTTCCATTATCGTTTTCAACAGTGAAATCGATATTGAAATCTGCGCCTTGGTAGATCAATAGGTTGGATACAGCAGAAGCCATTCTCTAAAGAATTCCTTATATTATTTAGCTCAACTCTATTTATCTCGTTCTTGAACTAAAGACTTTAACAGAGATTTTATCTCATCCAACTCTGCTTTTAATTCAGTCAGTTCTTGATCTTTTTCCTTTGCTTTGTCCCTAGCTCTGATATATGCATCATAACCAGTAGAATCTGTATTTACGATTGCATTAGAATTTGGATCTCTGCCGAGGGCGTTATGACCCTCGACAGGAATCAGTTCAATATCTTCATTCTTCATTATGCCAGTGCGATACCTCTGAAGTCCTTAACTCTTGGTATATATGGTTGCTGATAACCTACCAGAGAGATCTTGATCTGGAATGCATCAAACTCTTCTGCATCGTCAATCGAAAACTCATAATCTGTAAAGGTGAACAGATCATTTTGTGGATTGATTACTCCACTGTCTGGTCTACCATCGGTGTTGAAGAATGCAAAGTCAAGATCATCAAGACTTCCTGCATAACCAACAGGAACAAGTTTGTACATTACCTTGATGGTAGAACTTGTCCATGTGTTAGCAGCAAGCATTACCTTGAGACCGCTTGCGCTCTTATCAAGTCTAGCGACCTTAGTGATGTAGTTGGCAACACACTCTCCACCAATTTGCTCGGATGGAGTTGCATTGTTATAAACATTAGCAGTGGTAATAATCGCCGCCTTCTCCAAATCAACAACTGGAGAAAGGTGTGTTTTCTCTGAATTGAAATCAAGTTCCATTGTGAAGGACTTGACACTATTCATTCTGTTGACTTCATTGATTTGAGATGCAATCAGCTTAGTTGCTGGGAAGTAGTTCTCTTCGCCAAGTGTAATATCGCTATAGGTTGTGTCCTTAACAAAGGAAGTTTCTGCAGTAACTCCCTGTGGGAATGGTCCACAAGATGTTCCACTGGTTCCAAGAACTCTAGCGACAATCTCAGTATCTGGTTGTACTTGAGATTGAATCTGTGGGGTGAGAACATCCCAAGGAACGTTCTGAGAGATAGTGATAGCACCACCACCAGCATTGATGGTCTTACCTGCATCAAAATTATTGATCTTCAGGTTGTAACTATGTGGGCTGTTGCGGGTAATAATTCCACCAGTTGTAGAACTGTGAGTGGTGTTGATCAGTGTCAGTGGAATACCTGCGACGTTGTAGCATTGGACTACAGCATTGTCTGCATGAACTTTACCAGTTGCAGATCCACCACCATCAACATAATTTCTACCAGTTACAGTAGATGCACCGTGACCGAGAATATCAATTACGTTGCCGTTAATTGCTTCATATGCAATCAATTCATCTCCACTTCCATCTTCTGCTGTACCAAGAACTCTTAAGAATCCTGGGTTAGAACTACTTACTGCAGATCCACCAATAGTTGTGTGGAAGTTAGATGCATCGTCAACCGTGATCTGACTTCCAGTAGAAGTCAATCCAGATCCCATGTTGATTGCAGTATCCTGTACCTCAGAAATAACGCCGCTAACCTCAAGGTAATTCAATGCGGACTGCATACCATGGTTGCTGTGGAAAACCCTGATCTCGTCGCTTCCAGAGGTGAATTGCATCGCATTTGGAGCGAGGTTGATGTATCCACCATTACCTTCACCAAGTTGTGCATTCTCAAGAACCAATCTGGAAGGAGCAGATGTTGTTGGGATTGTAAATTCTGCTCTGTAGATCTTAAACATAAGATCTTCAAACTGAGAAGGTGTCCAAGTAGAAGCGTTCTGGGATTTGAACAGAACACCAATATATGGTTGCTCAGAGATCTTCTCTCCAACGTGAGCAGCATCAATAGCATCATTTCCAAGGATAGAAATGAATACCTTATACTGATCAGAATCGGATGTCAGAACAATAGCATGTTCTTGTCTGAATGGGAGGAAGAGTGGTGCTTCAAATGTGAAGGTTGTTGGTTTAGAAGCATCCTCGGAAGTAAATACATCTTCAGGTTGCTTAATAACCTTAGACATTGGCAGAACTCTTTGTGTTGGAGTTCCATTCTCCACAGTTCTAATATCCATAGCAACTGGAATTTCATCATCCTTCTGATAGAAGAAGATGTCAATCTTGGTTAAGAATACACCACCCTCTAAGGAAGAATCTTCGACCAAGAAGGTTTGTGCAAGAGGATCGACAAATCTTGTCTCTTCTCTACTGGAACTGGAGCTGCTAGTCAGTGTTCTGTTCTGAACCAGATCCTCAGATGTAATCTTAGCATTTCGGACAGAAATAATAGTCTCTTGAGTTGTTTGGAGAATACCCGATGCCGTGAACTCTGCTTCAGCGTTGGAATCAGAGACACCAATTACCTTACTGTCTGTAGCGTCATCAGTCAGTCTAAACAATCTAGAACCAGTCTTAAACTTCTTATTATCGCCTGTTGGGGATGGGATGAAGAATGATCCCGTAAGATTGCCCTTCTGATCACTGACCAAATCTTTATTGCTTACTTTCGCAATTGCACCCGAAGTTTCTCCGACAAGATAGTCATTGATCTTTGGAGATCCGTAGTAACTTCCTTTTGCTTGGTCCGCAAGAGAATGAGTGTCTACGTTAATGAAAGCGAGGTTTGCAGTGTAATCATTTACAGTGCTGATGTCATCTCCAGTGATTGGGTTGATCGAGAACCCTGCATTTGGAGCAGAAACTTTTGCCTTAAATCTGAACTTGCCCTGGGCATTCTTGACATATACAGTTTCACCAATCTGGAATGGGATGCTATTGGTCTTACTGTCTGTAGATGGATTCTTGACCAATCCCATAACCTTTGGAGTAATCAACTCTTTAGGCAGTGCAATACCATCAAAGAAACCGAAGAACTTGGTTCTTGGTTTTACTTTCTGTACAGCAAACTCAATGTTTCTTGAGCGCATGAATTGAATGTTCTCAACAGAAACAACTCTGTTACCAAGAGATTGTTGCTCAATGACAGGAGTAACTCTATAACGAATACCAGTTCTAGTTTGCTTCGTTGTTGTAGTAGTTGTGGTTGTGATAGTTCTGCTTTCTCTACGACCACCACCTTTTCCACCTCCACCAGATCCTCTCCATCCACCAACACTGGTGCTGGTGCTGGTTCCAGTCCAAGTGGTTTTCCAAGCATTCCATTGAATTGGAGCAAATCCATTCTGGTCTGCATTGTATTCTCTAACTGTTGTCAGGAAGTTGCCCTCAACAGTTGGACCTTTCAGAGGACTTAGGGACTTAGTATCAACCCAATTATCAGATTCTGGGTAGAGTTTGATGTCACCAACATATGTGAATACATTGAATGGGTTGACATTTTCTACACCAGATGCATATGGTTGATCAAGTAGAAGTGCATCAGTATATGGAAGAGTTACAATATCTCCGTTGACTTTTACATTCTGAGAGGAAGTTGCATAAGTCAAAGGAACTTGAGTTGTATAGTGAGATGGTCTCAGTTGACCCTCTTCAAAATCAACAGAAACTCTGTAATCTGGATGCAGAGTATCACTGGTAGAAAGGCTTGCAAAGTTATCTACAATGAAACCATTCTTAAATCTGTTCAGACCGCTAGTGTCAGTGATCTGCATACTAGCAGTTTCACTCTCAAGTAAAGAAAGTTGAGTATAATACTCAAGAGTTTTAATTCTATCTTCAAGAGTTTGGATATCTCTGAAGGTATATCTCTTATAGTTTGTCTCTTTGATGGTGATGTCCTTCTCAACATCAAAGACATATGGTTTGTAAGTCAGAGTTGCCAACAGCATGGCATCTTCAATACCCTCTGGTTCTGTTGGGTTTGCTGCAGAAGCACCTTTTACAACCAAGATCTTATTATCTTTGTTGATGTATACCTTATCAACTCTACCGAGGTAGTATTCAAGACTTAAGATTGTAGTTCCACTCTGACCAGGGAGACCAACTTGGTTGCCTGTAAATGCTCGACTTCCAAAGTCAAACATATTTGTGACGCTTAATGTATATGGAGAAGTTCTGGTGCCAGAACCAGACAGTCTCTCCACAACCATTGGTCTAAAGTCGAGAACGTCTCTCAACTGAGTTCCAGCATATTCTGGAATAATTTTATAGTCTTCAGATGGATAAGAATCTACAGAATAGAAACCAGTTCCAGAAGTGGTTAAAAATCTATCAAAGATAACTAAAATTCTGTGAGTTGGTGCAGAATATCCAGACTTTCTTACAAGTCTAGAATAATCATAGAATTGATCTCTCTGTCCGTTATCGAGATCGTAGTTATCTGTAATGTCTTTACCACCAGAGATGATAGACCCAGTAACAATCTTGAATGTTGCTGCTGGTGCAGTAACATTTTCCCCATCACTGAATACGTCCCCATCAATTGGAAGGAAGTATACGAAGTTACTATCTGTGGATACTACTCTTGCTCTAGATCCAGAAGTGTCTCCAATAATAACATCATCGATGGAGATAGTTCCAACTAGGTTAGTATACTGGAACCTAGGAAGAACAGGATCACTAGCATCGGTAGATTCGATGATTGCCTTGATCTTGAATACGTCTCCACAACCAAGAGAGATTGTAGCGTCTTCTACACGATATCCATAGTCTGCTGTACTTTGTGTCAGACCATTAGAAGAACTTCCTGTAGTTTTGTCAATCTTGAGGATCTTCATCCTCTCGGTTGTCTTGGCTTTAGCAGATCTATCGCTCTTGTAAACTGTAGCGATAACATCTACAGTGGTAACACCAGTATTAAGTCCAGAGACTGTAACTGAAGACTGAGCCCCAGTAGCACTTACCGTGAAATCAGTTCCCTCTTCAAGGATATCTCCATCACCTGTTCCTGCAGTAACAATAACTTTAAAGTCATCACCATCACCAGGATCTCTAAATTGTAATCCAGTTCCTGCATTGATAGAGAAAGTTCCACCAGAGACACTCTGTCCCGTATAACTTTGTCTGAAGTATCCAGCGGGATTGACAGTATTGTTCTTATTTGTATTCTTGATTGCTTCGTAACCGAGAGACGTGATAAGTCTTCTCTTGGTTGTTTCTTTGATCTCTGGACGAGTTCTAGTAATATTTCCAGTGATCGCACCATTAGCAAGGGTTGTTGATCCTAAACGTGTAATAGTAAAGACATAGTTGCTAGTAATAGCTGTAACTTTTGCTCTATGACTTTCGTTGTTGTTTGAGAACTCTACAATATCATTTACTCTCAACTGAGAAACATAGTTGGAGAGAGTTGCAGTTACGGTAGCATTTCCTGCAGAATGTCCAGAAATGATAGGACCAGAACCAGGGAGAGATACTCTGACATCAAGGAGAATATCAGATGTAAATCCACCGCTATTTGTAATCGACTTTACATCACCAAAACTATATTGATAGACGCCATTAGATGCAACAGTTGCAAAGGAAGTTACTGCATTTTGATTGAGAGTTTCTCCAGCAACAAAGGTTCCAGTTGTGCCGTATAAGTAACCAACAGTACCAGAACCAGAAGCAACATATCCAGTTGCTCCAGAAGATGCACCAACAAGATAGTCACCACTGTTCCAAGTCACAGATCCAGTGGTTGTGATTTTGGTATAAATTTGAGTATCTGCAATATTCAGTCTATAGACTGTATCTGCAGAGTTCTTTGTTCCAGATTCATAATCAAAGTTCAGAACTCTCGCTTTACCAATAACAGTTCCATTTGGAGTTCCTGGAGTTGTATTGGTCTCATCTCTGAGGTCAATAGTGGAGTAAATCGAAGGTGCCTGATGAGTATTTGTCATCAGAACATA
>Ga0255772_10003017_pt1 | contig 16277 bp, 13 predicted proteins | sample 071ome_34_FD_179970 | JGI IMG/M metagenome (GOLD analysis project Ga0255772, IMG submission 179970) | Coastal salt marsh microbial communities from the Groves Creek Marsh, Skidaway Island, Georgia - 071411BT metaG (version 2) | ecosystem: Environmental > Aquatic > Marine > Intertidal zone >...
CTTGCTCTCATGGACAGCAACACGGCCGTTCACCTTCGTTCATGGCGACTTTCATGCCAAGCAGATGTTCTTCCCGACGGCTGTCGGCGGCGAGTTTGCCGTCATTGATTGGCAATTCCCGTTTGTGGCGCCCGGTGCCTGGGATGTCTCACGCATTATTGGTTTGGGATTAACGGATGAGCAGCGCCGAGCACAAATGGAAGGGTTGGTCGCGGATTATCATGCGTCCTTAACAGGCAGAGGTATCGAGGGCTACAGTCGGGAGGAGCTGGATGTTGACATCCGTTATGGGCTCGCTGTCAGTCAAATGATTATGGTGATCGCCTCAGCTCAGACTGATGTGGCATTGATTGAAAAGGAATGCTCAGATTTGGGGGTCGATTGGCAAGACATGATGCTGTATCGAACGCAGAATGCCATGCTCGATTGGGGTACGCTCGATCTGCTCGAACAAATCTAACGTGTTCGGGGGGTACTTCAGCTTCACAGCCGTAGGGTGTCGATTGCAAATAAGGGACCCTGGGTTACAGATTTGGCCGTGGATCAACCGGCGGTTTCTATCGGCGCTACGTCACTGAGCGCGTCTAAAGTCTTTGCGCCATGAAACCCAGCTCTAAGTTCAACAATGCACAACCCGATCATCGGCCATGGCAGTGTTTAAGGTTTTGATGCTCGGGTTCATCGCTGCAGCGTGAGATGTGAAGGCCACATTGCTTGCGCCCACCGCTCAATGCGCTCACCTAGGGCCCTTAAGGCATCAGTAACGCTTCAACGTCGAGTTTGATGGTTTCAAAAAAAACGGCGCCCGAAGGCGCCGTTTTAGTGTCTTGTTCTCTCTTGCTTAGCCGAGGATCTCAAGATCAGTTGCAGACGTGCGGCCACGTTCGCTTGAAAGGCCGAAGTTCAGCTGCTGGCCATCCCTAAGGCCAGCAAGGCCTGAACGCTCAACCGCGCTGATGTGTACAAACACATCCTTGTCGCCATTGTCAGGGCAAATAAAACCAAAGCCCTTTTTTGCGTCAAACCACTTTACCGTACCCTTTTGTTTTGCATCACTCATGGAGTGTCTCCGTTTAATTAAAAGTATCGTTCAACCTGCCACTTGAAAAGTGGTCCCTAACAGCAACAGATAGAAGGCAGAAGTCGGGCAGGCGTAATTAAGTGGGGAAACCCAGGGCATCACGGGTAGGCGCGAGCAGCAGTACGTTCGATCGTTGATCATCGAGTGATTGAATCGGTGCGCATTAGGCCTGATGGTTATGAGGAATGCAAGAGCCAGCCCATTAATTTGTTGAGCCATCAGCCGAGGGCCAAAAGGTCCGCAAGCGTGCTCGCAATAGGCAGAGAACCTTCCTGAGCGACCTTGCTGCCCGGGTGAGAGGGTTTAAAGCGGCTTAGGTGCGGCGGTTCAGAGCAGCGCCAGCGCCTCGCGGGCAATCATAAAGAGTAGGCAGAGCCCAGAAAGAATGAAGCTCAGTGCCCGGTAGGACACATTGTTGGAAGTCATATGAATGAGGCTGTGCACCACTCGAAAAATCACAAATCCCCAAGCCAGCTGAATGTGAAGGGTATCGGTGCGCGCGGCAAGGTGGATGTAGATGACGGTTGCATAAAAGAGCGTCGGCAGTTCGAAGAGATGGTTGTAGTTATCCGTGATATTGCGTTTGGCTTGCGACAGCTTGGGTCTTAACTCGTCGGAGTGTTTCGCGCCCTGCAGCTTGCCCCAAAACTTGATGATCGAAGGGATTCGAGAACTGTAGAGGATGACGGTGACCACCGCCGTGAGTGCAAGCATGGCAAAAAGGGGTGCAAGCATGATCCTGAATTCCCGAAGAGCATTGAGTATCAACGCACTTTAGGTCGATGGGACGTGCGGGGCAAGGTCCGCTTAAATGCGTGTGCTGAGACCAACCGCAATATGCGAGCCCACTTCGATCATGCGCCGCCAGGCGCGGATGGCCGGACCCGGCGCGCTTTTATTGAGCTTCCGGGCTTCCTCGCGATGCACCAGCTCGTCATGGCGGCAGTCGTAGAGCAACTCAATCATCTCTCCCGTAGGATCAGCGTCTGGACGCTTGCTCAGCTCGATGATCTGCGAGAGGTAATGCTGATCAACGAAGGTTTCCACGGCATCGACCGTAGCAAAAACCGCTTTTCTGCCAAACACTGCGGGTATCGCGCCAGCCAACAGGCCCGCTACTTTCCAGAGCGGTAAGAGCGCGGTGACCTCGCGCTCATCGAGTAATGCGGCCATCCGCTCAAGATGCGTGGTCTCTGTTTCTAGGTGTTGCTGAGCGAATTGGATCACTAGAGGGTCTCGTGAGACCCGGAGGATGCCTTTGTATAGCCAGACGGCGCCATATTCGCCCGCGTGGTCTGTGCGCAGTGATGCGGTGAGCCAAGGCGCTTTGGCTGGCTTTGCAGCAGGCGCGTCAGAATGGGACGTTAGGGTCGTCGACAAAAGGGGGCCTACAAAATTAAGGGTGTTCATTTATACGCAATGCAATGAGAGGCAGGTCATGGCCCGGCCGAACACTGCCTTTCAAAGACCTTGCGGTTGTCTTCCTCGAATGCGAGTCCCTTATGTGAGCAAGGCTTACGGTGTCCTGATTGGTGCCTGTTTATTCGGGCTGGGTTAACTATCGATCTGGACGGTTTCAAATTTGCACCGCACGGCGGTCCGAATTTATGATGGACGCGCATTGAACAGAAGGGGCAAATCATGGGTCGCTTTAATCGTCTGCGCAGAGCGCTTTTCGTGTTTGCTTTGGTTAGTCCAGGTGTTCTCGCTCAGGAAATCCTTAAACCTGAAGGTCTGTTACTTCGAGGCTTCGAGTCAGAAGCGCTCAAGAATCGTCGAGGGTTTGAAGCGGTTGAACACGGGGTGCTGACGACTCTAAGAGTCGATGCCGCCGAGCAAATCAGTGCAACACGGAGCGCCAGCGAGATCGATCCTCATATCGACTGGTACCAAGCGAGAGGCCAGAAGTACCTCGCTTATTCGGTGTTTGACTATGCCACAACTCCTTATTTGGCCGATGCTACGGACCCATCGCTCTATATTGTGAATGTCGAGGGGGAAGTCACGACCGATCTCAATTTGACTCACGCCTCAGTGTTTGAAGCCATACTCACCTCAGCGAAAGCCTACGTTGATATTGGCGTCGAGGGTATTGAATACGATGTGGATGGCTGGGCCGTAGGTCTTGGCAGTTTTGATGATGCATCGTTGGCCGCATTCAACACTTGGCTCATCGATACGAAGCAATATTCAGCTGCTGAGCTTCAATCCTTTTTTGGAACGACCGTCGACGGTAGTTTTGACTATCAAACCTTTCTGGCTGGCAAGGGCGTGACGTCAGAGAGTGCGACGCTTGCCAAAGTAAACCAGACAGCTCACTTCAGGCTGTGGCGAGCGTTTGTGAATGTGCAGGAGCGGTCTGTCACCACATCGTTGATTGAATCGGTTAATGCGTACGCCGAAGAAAAGCTGGGGCGCAAGCTTGAGTTCTACTTCAATCGCTATGGCTTTGTTGAGACCCCTGCAAGACGCTGGAATACCATAGATCTTGATTCGGGCAGTTTGGGTGAAACCTGGTTTACAGACGTGTCTTGGCTTTATGAGAGCGGTCAGACCCTAGAGCCTGTCTATCGCGCCAGCTTAAAAAGTTTCGATAAACGGTATGAGTCATGGAATTCTCCGCCCAACACCAGCAACGCAGTGCAAAGCGTGTTCTTAGCTTCAACACTCGCGAGTAATGGGGTAGCCACGTGGGAGGACGAGTATCCAGGTACGGCCGGCATTGCCTCCTTCGCATATCGATTCCAGGCCCAACTCGACCAAACACCACGCTCTGAAGTAGCGATTTTCTATCCGCACGCCTCGGTGGAACATAACCAACCCATTCAAGTGAACGACGACTTTGTGATGGGGGGACAGCACTATTGGTATCTGGGGCTTGGCTACTTGATGGCGGACCTTAACCTCAATTACGACGTGTTGTACGGCGCTGATGGTCTGGTTCTCGACGATACCTTTGCCGCGCCCTCAGCGGACGAATACGAGGTGATCTTTGTTGCCGAGGCTCGCCAAGCAACGGACAAGCAATTCGCCGCGCTGGCAGCGTACGTTAATGGCGGTGGCAAGCTCATCGTTATCGGCAGTGATGTGCTTCGGTTCGACGAGTTGGGCCGTGATCAAGCGTCGAGCCGCAGTTTAGGTGGCGTCGCTTATGACAGTATTTTTAATATGGAAAAGGAAACGACCTACGGCGAGGGTTCGATTGAGGTTGTCAGTCTTGGAACCTTAGCTTCTGATGCCTATTCCTACCATGCAGGCAAAGCTTCTGTTGATATCGCGTCGATCAAGAGCACGGTTTCCGACGCGATGCCCGCAACGCTGAAGAATACGTCACTGACAGGTGCCGACCGGCTTCGCGTGCTCACTTACACCGACGATGGCGATGGTTCGCTGATTGTTCACTTGGTCAACCATGCGTTCAATGAGAGCGGTAGCGAAGTCACCACACAGACCAATGTCGAGTTGACTGCTCATCTGCCGAGCGGTTTGCCCTCGGATGCTGTCGCGAACTATGCGGATGCGGCCGATGGGTCAGTCCAGACATTGACCCTTACGTACAATGGCGATGGGACCGCGAGCGTCACCATCCCTAGCGTCGCGACATGGGGCATTTTGCGTATTGGTTCGACCATGGCTGCGCCAGCGATGCCGAACATCACGCCAATGGCTGAACTGAGCTTCCTTTTTGATTACGAAGAGTTCTCAAGTAACCCCGATAGGAATCTCGTTTTTCAGGCCGCGGATGACGCAGGTTTAGAAAATGTGACCTTCTACTACCAGAAATATAACGGTAGCGACGAAACGTGGGGGGATTGGACGGCAGGCGCGAGTTTATCTCTCAATGGGGTGAAGCGTGTCGATGCTGATTCAACAGATAAAAGTATCCCCCTTAATTTTGCTGATCTGGGCGAGGGGCGTTACCGCGCCCAACTCACTGCGACCGACACAGAAGGTTCTGAAAGTGGACTCGTCTACGGCCTTGGTTACGACACGATCGTCGGTTTCGACACCCAAGCGCCCGATCCATCAAGCGTGGCGGTCGAGGTTATTGCGGGTCCTGCTGATGGGGCGGTGATCAGCGAACCCGTGGACGTGACCCTATCAATTTCTAACGTTGTTGATGCGGTTTCTGGCGTGAAATCGATTATTAGCAAGTTTTCTGGAACTTCATTTGATTCTGCAGCTGAGCTGGGTGCTGACTACGAAGAGGGTTACACGAGGGAATTCACGGGACCCGAATCTAGTCAATACGGCACTTACGTTATATCAGCACGATTCTTCGACTACGCCGACAATCTCTCTGACTGGCAGGAACTCTATCGCTATGTGTATGGTCTGCCGCCAGAGATCACTGAGGCGACGGGCTCGCATACGGATAGTAATGATGAGAGCACTGCGTTTGAAACGGGTGCGCAGTATTCGGTTTCCGTTGGCGATACCGTCAATTTTGAAATCAGCGCCACCAATGTTCTCGATGATGAAACTGTCCGTTGGTACAAGGACGACGAGTTGCTCGATGGTCAAGACGAACGGACATTGAACCTGGGGAGCGTGTCCTCCTCGGATTCAGGGACTTATTACGCGGTCATTGAGAACGCTGCGGGCAGTGCCCAAAGCGCGTCCTTTGAATTGAAAGTCGATGGGGTCCTCTCGATTACCGGATTTTCTAGGAACCCATCGGATGGCCAGGTGGATCAGGGTGGGACTTTCACGTTGACTGTGGTGGCCGAGGGTACCGGGACGCTTACCTATCAATGGGAGGCGCAAATTCTTAAAAACGATTGGGTGGTTATTGAGGGCGCAACAGAGTCGACCTACACCGTAACCAATGCGACCCGTGCCGAGCATCAAGGTAATTACCGGGTCACCGTGACTGACGAGACCGGTAGTGTATTGAGTGAGAGAACGCTTAGGATTGAGGTTGCCCAAAGCACAGGTGGTGGCGGTGGCGGAGGGACTTCCAACGATAATGACAATGATGGCGTGAACGATGATTTGGACAACTGCCCAAGTGCGTCGAATGAGGCCCAGGAGGATCTCGATGATGACGGGGAGGGCGATGCGTGTGACTCGGATATCGACGGAGACGGGTATTCAAATACGGAGGAAGGGCTCGCAGGGACCGATCCGAAAGATGCCAGTTCATACCCCGTAGCCGAAGACGAAGATCAAGATCAAGATGGAATCGAAGATAGCCTGGACAACTGCCCAAGTGCGTCGAATGAGGCCCAAGAGGATCTAGATGATGATGGCGAGGGTGACGCATGCGACTCGGATATCGATGGTGATGGTTACTCGAATAGTGAAGAAGCCTCTGCGGGCAGTAATCCGAACGACGCGACATCCATTCCGGTGGTGGATACAGACGGTGATGGTATTGCAGATGATGAAGATGCGTTCCCTCTGGATTCGAGCGAATCCGTTGATACGGATGGCGACGGAATAGGAGACAACGCGGATCTCGATGATGACGATGACGGTGTCTATGACGAGCAAGAGGTCCAGGATGGAACGGATCCTAAGAATCCCTATTCGTGTCTGGAAGGGTGCTTCAGCTTTGATATTGATGCCAATGGCGCTGCTAAACCATTGACGGATGGATTGCTTGTGATTCGGCACTTGTTTGGATTCACAGATTCGGCGTTAGTCACCAGTGCGACCGAAACCGGTGGCAGCCGTAGTGATGCTGAATCAATCACGACTTATCTTTCATCAGCTAAATCGGAATTAGATGTTGATGGCGATGGCGACTCGAAACCGCTGACGGATGGATTGCTCGTCATCCGCTACTTGTTTGGTTTCAGAGGAGATTCTCTGGTTGCAGGTGCAGTGAGCGCCACCGCGACGCGAAAATCTGCCGAAGTGATCGAAGCGTACCTGGAAGCCAGGGTCCCCAAGAGCTGATCTAAAGAGTTAACAGATGGTTAGATTAGGCAAGTGCTCCGGAGCGGACAGAACGAAGCCTTGGTTCCCGTAGTAGGCGCCGAAAGGGCTCCCCATCGGATACGAGAGACTGATAAAAGTGAGGTGGTGAGACTCAGCGTGAGGGTGATATCGGTCGTCGCGAGATGGTCAGTAAGAACCGATTCGCTAGCTCTTACCCTGCGCGAAAGCGAATTAATCTCGACTCTCAAAGCTAGAATAAATTCTGGCTTAAGGCAAATGGGGTATGTTGGCTGAGGTCCAAAATCGTCCGCTGAAGCAGTTTGGGTGTGGTGCTATGCAATTGCGCGGACCTAAACCTGGACTTAGGATGGGGCCTTGAAGGGGAGGAATGATGAGCGAAGCACTGCAATTGCCTGAGAGCCCGTTCGGGTTTGAGTTAGAACATTTGTCACCCGTGATTGGAACGGTGGTGCATGGAATCGATCTTCGGACGAAGCCGAATCCCGAGGTTGCAGGCTGGCTTTATGACTTGCTGGTTGACCGCAAGGTTATTTTCTTTCGTGATCAAGACATTACCCAGGCGCAGCACATTGCCTTCGCTCGCTGTTTCGGTGACTTAGAGGTCCACCCATTCACTCGCAATAGTGAATCGCACCCTGAGATCATTCATTTAGACAATGATCGAGAGCGGCCACCGCGGATCAATATTTGGCACTCAGACGTGACCTGGCGGGAGGCGCCCTCGCTGGGCTCAATCCTTCGCGCGATTGAAATTCCAGAAGTGGGTGGCGATACGCTGTTCGCGAACATGGAGGCAGCGTATGAACGGCTTGATGAGGGTTTAAAGGCCATCTTTAAAGGTAAACGAGCTATACACGACAACGAAGTCTTCCTGAGCGGCATGTACTCGCGGGGCGAGCCTCAAGAAAAGATTGATGAATTGCGCAAGAATTTCCCGCCCACGACCCATCCAGTGTTTCGAACTCACCCCGATTCCGGCAAAAAAGCCATCTATGTGAACAACACCTTCACCCGAACACTCGAAGGCATGCCTGCCGAGGACGCCGATGCCTTGCTGCAGCCGCTTTATCGAGCGGCCTGGAGTCCAGACATTCAATGTCGGTTCCGATGGCAGAAAAATTCCATCGCCTTTTGGGATAACCGAAGCACTCAGCATTATGCGGCAGCGGACTATTGGCCCAAGGTCAGGCGCATGGAGCGTGTGACGGTGCTGGGTGATCGGCCGTACTGAGAATCAGGGGGGGTTGACGAACCAATCCTTTTAAGTGGATCGCCTTCGTAGATTCCATTGGTTAGGATGGTTGCCTCGTGAGAGATTTTTATCGCCTTTCGCGGCGAGTTCAGTCGTCAAGGCAGAGCTCAGTAGGGGGAAAGCTCAAATAATTAAGGACCAGCGGTGATCATCTGTCGGTTAAGCCCGCGCACAGCGTGCGCTAGGATGCTGGGCACGTCTGCGCTCCTTCTTATTGCAACCGGCTGCTCGACCACCCCAAACGACGCAGTCAATATGGACTATACAACCGGCTGCTGGGAGTTGTTTGTTGAGCACGAGCGACGCATTGGGGGTAACTTTCGGATCTATCCCGAAGGGCTGCATCCCTCAGCCTTCTGTAATGGGCTCTCGATGGCCAAGGAGCGCGGTCAGCTAGTGCCATCGCTAGACCAACTCGCTCGATACCTAAGACGGCTCAGGCCGGGCCAAGTGGCTAAGAAACCTTGGAAGAGGGGGGACGTCTTTATTGAAGAGTTGGGGCCAGAGGAGAAGGTGATGGGCGATGAGCAAAGCAAAAAGGTGAAAGTTCATGAACCAACCTGAGCGAAGCGATGAAGCAAGTTGGCCTTCGCGTCCTTTGGACGACTATCTTGCGGAATTAAAAGCGAAGGGGTTCACGGTGCTGGATGGCTTGATTGATGAGCCAGCGCTAGAGCGAATTAAGGTTGCAACGAAGGCACGAATTCCGGTGCTCGAGCCGCCCGCGCCGGATTTTGACGACCGCTTTGGCGTTCCCGATGGCATCTCTTGGAGTGAAGACGTTTGCAATGCGGTCACTCACCCAGCAGCACTTTGGCTTCTGCGGGCTTATCTGGGTGTGCCTGCCATTCGTTTTTGCCATCAACCGGCCATGACGGTCTTGCGTCCAGCGAAGGACTTGGTCGGGAAATATCCGGAAGAAGGCTGGCACGCGGACTATCCTTATCACCCCGACGTCTATCCTGATGATCACTGGCAGGATGAATCGGTTTATGGCGTGCAGTTCAACCTGTGTGTGGATGCTTTTCGGTTAGATAATGGCGCGACACAGTACGTGCCTGGGTCTCACTTAGCCTGTCGGTGGCCACCTCGTGCGTTTAACGAAGGCGGTACTCGAATGGGTGAGGGCGCCCATCAGTATGTCAGGCAAATGGTTGCGCCGGCGGGCGCTGCGCTTATTTACGACTCAAGGACCTGGCATCGGGCTTGCCCTGAGCTCAATGTGTCTGGCGAGGATCGATTAGCGATATTGAATGCCGTTTGCCCAGCATGGGTCCGGTCGATGGTGGATAAGACGCCTGGGACTGAGCGGTATCGAGCATCCCGTATGGCCGAGCGGTTAACGCCTCGGGTGCGCGAGGAAATTGAAGCGCTGTGTCACACCCACGTCCAACCTGTACCCGAGGGTGTGCCCGAGATTCTTGAAAAGCACTATGTTGGCCGACGCAAGATTCAGATTTAATCTGCTCTGATAGTTGCTTGAGGTGAGTCCCGATGAAAGACGCTTTTGCGAGAGGGCTTCCAGAGGGGCGAGTGAAAGGTTGCGACCAAATTCGTTGCCATGGAAGGCGGTTTTAAGGCAAAGGACCTGCTCAAACCGCGTTAGGCTTATTGAGCGTTGAGCAAGTGATTGCGCGATCAACGAGGGCTTACACTTCTTCTGAACCAAAAGCGCATGGATTGGTTTGAACCAGCACCCTCGGGTCGTGAGGGGTAGATTCGGAGTCATGAAGACCTCTGAGATGAATCGATTGCTGAGCTACGGCGTTCAAGTTAGGTGAGCCTCGGAGATTCAATTTGAGAGATACCTCAGGTCGACAATAGAGGAAAAGGAGGAGGTTCATGGGGTTGTTTACAGGGTTCGGTGCATTGCTGAGCGGTTTTGGCTTGCTGCTGCATCCTAGACTCCGTGCGTGGGTGTTCTTGCCCATTCTGATCAATCTTGTGGTCTTTGCTTTACTTGCCTGGCTGAGCGTGGAGTGGCTCACGACTCAAATTCAGGCGGTTGTGAATTGGCTGCCTGAGTGGCTTTCGTTTTTGAGCTGGTTCATGTGGGCGCTTGCCACACTCATGATGGTGCTCATCTTTGGCGTGACCTTCACTACGCTAACGCTCCTCGTAGGCGCGCCGTTTTATGTGGTCCTGACCCAGCGTGCTATGGCGGTAGTGAGCGATGAACCATTGCCCGAGACGCAGGGCGGTGCCGCTGGGCTCACATTGGAGGTTGCCAAAGCGATGCTGCGAGAGCTCCGCAAAATTTTGCGGATCCTGCCCCGGCTTTTATTGGCACTGATCGTGAGTTTAATCCCGGTTATTAATGTCATTGCGCCCTTCGTTTGGCTGTATGTGAATTGCTGGATTTTTGCATTCCAGTTTTCTGACTACCCGGTGGACGCCCGGGCTCGGCCACTTAGCGATACGAGAGAGTGGATGCGAAAACATCGGGGCGCATCCCTTGGGTTTGGGTTTGGCATTGGTCTCTGTGCTGGCGTGCCGCTACTCAATATCGTTGCGTTTCCCGCGGCAATCATTGGGGCATGTCAGCTGGTGGAATCGAGCAGAAATATTCAGCGCTAGACGAGGTCTTCGCTGAGCGGTTGATTCCATCTTCATTGTGTGGCGCTGTGCAGCGCTTCAGCGCTGCCGAGCGCGTTCATCGATGTTTCCTGACCGAGGGCATATTCCGGACCAACCACCTCAGGGTGTTCTCCGGGCGCGCCGGGGGGCGTGTAATACCCAAGCGCGTATTGACCCATCGCATAGCCGGCGAGACTCGCTAGCTCAGGAGGCAACGTTTTGGCAAGCTCAGGCGGGCAGGCGAGATACTGGTTCTCCTCCTGCCGAAGCCATCCGAGTGTGTAGGTGAGGTTGATGCCAATCCGATCGGTTTCGCTGCGGTTCTCACCACCGCCGTGGAATACCGAGCCCGAGTAGATCAGCACCGAGCCCGCCTTCATCACCGCCTGCGAAATTTCTTCTGCTGTTGCTTGACGGTCATCCGGCCATGCCACGCTGCCCGGCACAATCTGCGTCGCGCCATTCTCTAGGGTGAAGTCCGTGATTGCCCATATGGTGTTGAATTGGGGCTCGATGTGGGCGAGATGCCTCCCCCAGGCCCAACGGTCGCGGTGTATCATTTGACTACCTTGGCCAGGTCTCAATCGAATGATTTGCGTGAGGTGTAGCTGCACGCGCTCGCAATAGGGCGATAAAAAGGCCTCGCAGGGCTTGAGGATGAGTGGGTGCGCGATGAGCTCGCGGCACTTCTCTGATCGCATGAGCAGGCCGCCTGTGCGCGTGGTGTGCCTGCCCGAGAAGTCATCATTACCATTTTCGGTGGCGTCCATATAAGGGTCGGTCTCGCTGCGCAATGCAGCAATGAATTCGGCGTCGATCACGTCGTCCATGATCAGTGCGCCATCTGTTTTTAGAATATCGGTGATGGTTTCGATGCTGGCATCAGTTCCGACGTGTTGTATTTCAGCCATGATCAGGTCTCCTCAAAAATAACGCTAAGTAGAAAAAGTCAGCTCAGTGGATGCGGCGCTAGTGACAACAGGCTAACGCTAAAAAATGTCGATTTTTTCCAAGAGCCCCTCACAAAGAGGCCCTCACAAAGAGCCCTTCACAAAGAGCCCTTCACAAAGAGCCCTTCACAAAGAGCCCTTCACAAAGAGTCCCTCACAACGGGCCTCTCATTTAAAGCTCTCATCGGAAACCAGCGGCATTCATCACAGTCACGCATTGATTTGCGTTCTAGCTTAATCGACCCACTTCCGCCCGACCAAACCATCGGGTACTTGTCCTTTTGAATCAACGCCCATTTGTCCTGACGCACGGAGAGGAGCAAAGCAAAAAAGGCGCCCGTTCGACGCATCTTTTTGCGATGCTTTGAGCTTCAAGATTCAATAAAGTGATATCAATTTCAACGCTGAGGTCGCTGATCATTAACCTCGTGCAGTTGATCAAAGGATGCGCGTGAGTCCATAAGATGTGTGCCTAGTTCGATCCCTTTCATAGGTAGGGTGGCGTTCAGGTGTGATAGGAGGTTCAAATAGATGGCACTTGATTTCCAGGGGGGAAAGGCGATGGAAATTTGGGGCGCGCACACAGCTCGCACGATGCGTGCTGTTTGGACCGCCGAGGAATTGGGTCTCGAATATATCTTGCATCCCATAGGCCCTAGGACGGGAGAAACGCAGACGACGACTTACAAAGGGCTCAATCCGAAACAAAAAATCCCTTGTCTTGTCGACGCTTCAGTCACGGGTCGGTTGGTGCTCACAGAGAGCCTCGCCATTGCGCGCTATCTCATCAGCGCCTACCCGAGTGAGACGTTAAAACCTCCTTCGACCCCAGTTGAGTTCGCGGCTGAAGATGAATGGTGTACCTTCGCTTTAAGTGAGCTCGATGAGACCAGTCTGTATGTGGTTCGCCGGCATCGGGATCTGGCGCACATCTATGGAGAAGGCCCTGCTGTTGTCGAATCTTGTTTTGAATACTTGGGTGGTCAGCTGAGAGTCGTGGAGGCGCATTTGAGCGGGCGAACCTGCGTGCTCGACAGAGGGTTTAGCTTGGCGGACATTATGCTCACCACCTGTCTCACTTGGGCCAAGGATTACGGCGCAGATTTAGGCATTGCCTCACTTGAGTACGTTCAAAGAATGAAGCAGCGTGAGGCCTATCGGCGAGCCGTCAAGATCAACTACCCTCGTTAGCTATCAGAATTCCTGGGCGAAGTATAAGAAAATGAATTCTCAACCTTCCTTCTTGCTACTGTCTCCTGTTTTCGCCGTAATAGACTTCAAAAGCATCACCCTTAGGACACGTGATCACAACATCGAGATCGCCATCGCCATCTAGATCTGGAACGTAAATTCGATTGCAGTTGAACTCTTGCATTAGCGCAGCATAACCCTTCATGGAGAGTGACCAACCTGGGCTCAAGTTCTGATGGAAACTGATAGCTTTGGCATGGTCTGAACCGAAGGGCGATAGGGTAGAGATGATTTCTAAATCGCCGTCCGAGTCTATATCTAAGAACTGGAAGTTCTGATCGTGTCCTGCCTCAGTATCTTGCGGCTGTTCAGCCTCGAGAAAGAAGCCATCGTTGTTCTTATTCTTGGAGTAGACTGAAATCACGAAGGTGTCGTCCTCCACGTGAAATTGGTTGTTCTCGAGGGCAACGAACTCATCCACGCCATCTTTATCTAAATCAACCATTTCTGTCTCCCAATAATGAGTCGCTTCTGGGCTCAACTCCACGCCGTCATCGCGAAAGATGCCGGTGAGGCCACTAATCCTGAATCCAAAATCTAGCTCTTCAGGTAGCACTGAAAAATTAAAACCTGATTCGCTTTGCAGGTAGGCAAAGTTGGAATAGGCTCTTTTGTAATTGTTCTCTACATCGAAATAATTGCGATCAATCCATGCATTGAATAGGATGTCCTGCAGACCGTCGCCATTGATGTCCAAAATCTCAGTGTTGTATATGTTGATACCGGAACTATCAGGATGTTTCTCAGGGTCGTAGCCGGCGGGATGTTTCACGATGCAGCGATTCTCACAGTCGATCAAGATCGCTCTTGGCCAACCAATACCCTGTTGGGAACCGAACATTAAAAATTCAGGAACGCCATCGCCATCAATGTCTCCGTATGTGGCGCCTTCTGCCGTCATGTCACTTAAATTGAACAATGTCTCATTGGTTAACTCATCGTCCGCTTCGATGAGGCCCTCATCTGTCCCCAGAAAGAAAGTGATCTTGCTGATAGAAGGGCTGTCCTCTGGGTAAGTCTCGTTTTTGTGACCTGCACCAACAACCAAAAGGTCATCGAAACCATCGTGGTTGATATCAGCGACAACAGTATCGCGAGCACCCAGAGCGCTTTCAGTGATAATTTGAGCTGTCGGAAGCTGCCCATTTGACGCGCCGGTTACCGTGATAACTCGCGTGCCAGCACTGCAAAAATTATCAGAAGATTGGTTCCAGTAATTGTTCTCGTCCAAGGTAAAGACCAAGTCCTGATAGCCATCGCCGTTAAAATCCCCGAATTCATGACTTTCCATAAGCAGTATGTAGGGACATCCTTCAATTTGTTGATAGCCGATCGATAAGATCCTTTGAATAGGCGCCAAATCGAAGTGCGCTGCTGCCGTGTGTTCATCATTCCTCCACTCGGCCTTGAGGCTGTCGATTAAGTCATTAGGGTCTCTACCAAGTGCCAACTCAAAGCTTTCATCAACCATTCCTGCGATACGAGTTGCAGCCCCCGTAGGTGATTCGTCGAAGGTTAGCTCGAACGCAGCCTCCCAATCCTTTTCCTCGGTGTTGTAAAAATCAAGAAATACTTTCGCAGCATTGTGTTCGCTGACTAGCTGTGCAACGACCGACGCGCCTGCCTCACGGTATTCAGCTTCCAGGGCGCTCACAGGCCCTTTATCAGCAGCGAAACCACGCATGTGATCTGATATGCGTCTAAGGTAGTTATCAAAAGGCTCTCCCAACATCGCCTCAGAAAGAAACCTAGCTGCCAGGTAGTCCTCTTGTCCTGTAATCCACCATTCTGGTGCGTTGTCTATCTCGGCGGTCAATAGCTGGCGCTCTACGTAAAGGTGGGCAAGCCCGTGGATGGCATGAACCGCGCGCTCGTTAGGATAGTCATCATCTGACTGCTCAAGAAATAGTATTTGGATTGGCGCATCATCGGCCAGAGGATCGTGGTTAAGAATCAACGTTCGGAAGTCGTATCCGTATTCAGCTAATGGAGATAACTCGCTTACGATGGCCTCAAGCTTGCTGAAATCGCAGCTTTCTTCCGCAAGCTTGCAGAGCTGATTAACCAAGAGAGATGGCAATTCATCACCTGCATTTAAAAAGACGACAAATATTTCGCCTCCACCGAAAACTTTGCCGGTTTCAGAAACTATTTCGTTTATGCTGTTTTTTAGGCTTTGAGACTCGTTAACTTGCAAAAAGTTTGCAGTCGCACCTTCAAGGGCACCCCAACTGGCACTGGACAGGACTGATTCGTAGCGTTCGCGCGCCGAATAAGGTGCGGATAGAAAATCGAGAATGTCGATCTCTGTGAGGCGACGAGCATCGGCTGCGACGGCGCCCGCCATGAGCGATTCACCAGCGAAACCAAATTGAGATCGAATGAGCAGCAGTCCATCCGTTAGTGCTTGACTTTTGCCATCGCCATCGATGTCCAAGAAATCTTCGTGGTCGAGAAGATAATTTCTGATGTCCTCTGAGCTCGCCCGGCGCGCATCGGGTGAAACCGCTCCTGCGGTTAGAGCCTCACCCTCGAATCCGAACAGGTAGCGTATGACTAAAAGACCATCGGTTAAGGCTCGTGCGTCACCATCATCATCGATATCAAAGCTAAATTCGGCCAAAGATGGGTAGGTTAATAAGCAAAGTGTGAGAGCGGCACCAAACCGACGCAGTCTTTTAATCACAACATTCCCTCTCTGTAGTTGAGCGGTAGATTTTGGCACGTATTGGAGTACGGTAACAAAAGGGGTATGTAGTAGGCCCAGCTTTAAAAGCTGGAGCCTCTTCATTTCCAACCAGTAAGATTTGCCTCTCTTGACAGGTGACTTAACGATGAAAAATCGCTATCTCGTGTTGGTGCTAACCGAGCCAAACGAAGGGCAGGAAGCTCGCTTCAATGATTATTACGAGAACACGCACCTGGACGAAGTCATCAGCTCCACCGGTTGGCAGTCCGCTCAGCGATTTCGTTTGGTGGATGAGGCAGGTGAAGCCTGTCCGTTACCTTATCTTGCCGCCTACGAGGCGGAAGCGGACTCGGCCGGCGACGTCATCGCACGCTTGAACGAAACAAGATCCGAGCGCGAGCAAAGTGATGCATTAAACAAGAAAACGGGGCGGGTCTGGGTCTTTGAAGAGATCGGCCCAAGACATGAAGCGTCAAGTTAGAAATTGATTCCCCTAGGCCTCTCGGTAGGGCGGGGTGTTGAATGGTGCTCAGATTGCTAGGATAGATCCCTCATGCATCGTTAGACGCT
>Ga0255772_10003018_pt1 | contig 16275 bp, 12 predicted proteins | sample 071ome_34_FD_179970 | JGI IMG/M metagenome (GOLD analysis project Ga0255772, IMG submission 179970) | Coastal salt marsh microbial communities from the Groves Creek Marsh, Skidaway Island, Georgia - 071411BT metaG (version 2) | ecosystem: Environmental > Aquatic > Marine > Intertidal zone >...
CAGCCGGGGGACTCACCTCGGCCCCGAACGCAAAGCACAGGTTCGCGTAGTGATGCGATTCACCCAGAAGCGAATTAAGCGACGGCGTCACCAAAGCATAATCTTTTGCCAGGGTGGCCCAAGCTTCAGTGCGACTTTCGAAGTAACTAACAAGATCGAGGGGCTCATCAGGGCCAAGCGCAACGCCCAACGTATCGGCAAGCGCTGGCCAAAGATCTCGCCATGAAAATACTTCGCCGTTGGTCAGATTAAACGTTTGGTTGATTGCTGTTTCAGCATTCGCCGCCCAGACACAAGCGTCCCCTACGAGTCTGACATCGACGGCTTCCCAAACCCAATCTGCCCCCCCAGGGAAGCTGAAAGGCCGGCCCTCTAGGCGGCGCAATGCAGCATAGGCGCCGATCACTGGCGGTAAATTCATCACCACGCCTTGATTTGGACCGACGATCAGCTGTGGTCTCAAGATGGTGTAGGTGAGGCCGTGTTCCTGTGCCGCCTGGGTTAGGCAATCTTCTTGCAGCCAATAAAAATTAGGATGCTCGACTCGCGGCTGTGATTCTCTTGCCGGTATACGCATGGGTTTAACCGCGCCGCCATAGGCCTTGGTGCCTTGAAGCAGGGTGACCTGCTTAAGTTGCGTGGCGGCAATAAGGCGTTTGAGAAGGCGTTCAAACATCTCGCCATTTCGATGGATTTGATGTGGGTCGCTCCAGCCGGATATGAGGCCTGGCAACTCGAAGACCGCGGTGTAGACCAAATGCGTAACATCGGGGTGATCGAGGACCAACTGGTCGATGGCGTCGGCCTGGTCAAGGTCCAACGTGACGTGGGTCGCGTCTCCCGATACCCAGGTTGGAAATCGTCGGGAGGCGGTCACAACCGACCAGCCCGATTGACAAAAGGCATTTGCGGCCGCGGATCCAACCAGGCCACTGGCACCCACGATGAGGACTTTTGAAGTGGGGCGCGTCACTCTTTAAACGGCGTGCTAAGGATCAGCCAGAGACCGAGAGATCCGCAAAGCGGATCATCGGCAGGCATGAAGACCTTTGCCAATTCCAATGAAGCGAGTCGCCGATGTCGCGGACGTCCTTGATCATTGAATAGAAGTTGCCCGCAACGGTGATGTTCCGAACGGGTTGAATCCGTTGAGCACCCTCTCGCAGGTAGCCCGAGGCGCCGAAACTGAATTCACCTGAGATGGGGTTCGCGCCCGAATGAAGGCCGGTTAAGTCAGTGACCTCAAGCCAGCGCCCCGCTGTGCAAGTGGCCTCTGTGGAAGGGCCAGGCTGAGCCTTGAGTTGGTGTAAACCTACACCCAAGGTGGATCGTGGCCCTCGGGTCGCGTGTCCTGTGGTGGTCACGCCAAAGTGGGCGGCGGTGGCGCTGTTGTGGATGAGTGTCTGCAATGTCCCTGCCGTAATGAGCGGTGTTTGTTGTGCCAGTGATCCCTCATCATCGAACAGCGCGTAGCCGAAACCTTGAGAGTCCCCTGGATCGTCAAACAGCGACAGCCGCGGGTCTGCGATCGCATCTCCCAATCGATCGCGCATCGGGTTGACGCCATCTTTGGCGGATTTTGCCGAGAACATCATGGCGAAAACCGCGAGTAAGTCAGACTGAGTCTCCGTGTCAAAAATGACATCGTACCGGCCTGAGGGAATGGGTTTCCCCTGAAGGATGTCGACGCCGGCTTGATAAACCTTTGATACGAGTGCCTCGCGGTCGAGCGCTGAGAAGCGACGCGCGGCTTGGCCCGCACCCTCCATGGCGTTGGTCTCGCCGTCTTCGATTAGCGCGTAGGCATAGGCGCTCATGGATCGATAGCGAATGTCTGCTTTAAGCCCGGCAGTGGAGTAAATCGAACGATGGCCGAAGCCGGACTGTACACCGTTGTAGGGCACATTCTTAACCATGGGCTTGGCTTTGAGTGCGGCCTCTACCCAAAGCGCGAAATCAATCTTGTCCTCGATGGAGGATTCATCATCCGGGCAGAGTAGGGTGTCGTCGGTTGTCAGGTGATTGGCGTTGGGCAGAATTCGTTCTGAGGGTTCCTCGCCCGCATAGCTCGCGTTGGTCAGCGCCTGGCTCACTAGCGTCTCGATCGCCTCTGGATCGACCGCTTCGCTGTAGGCGGTGCCTACTTTTGCGTTCTGGATGACACGAAGCCCAAGAATACGGTTCGAGGTGACTTTGTGTTCTTCAAGTTCGCCGTCTCTTGCCTTAAGGGACAAGGACTGGCCTTGATCTACGATGAGATCGCCCTCAGCGCCTGCATCGATCACGCGATTCAATATGGCCTCAATGACCGAGTGAAGGCTCATTCCTGGCCCCCCACCAGAATGTCGTCGACTTTGAGTGTGGCTTGGCCAACGGTCGTCGGTATGGAGCCAGAGACTGACCCACACATGCCGCAGGCTAGAGAGAAGTCACGTCCGACCATAGAAATTTCTTTGAGGACTGCGGGCCCCGTGCTGATGAGGGTTGCCGCTTTCACCGGATATTTTATTTGGCCTTTCTCGATGACATAACCTTCCGTCACGGCAAAGTTAAATTCGCCGGTGCCGGGTTGTACAGAGCCTCCGCCCATCTGGGCGGCATAAAGACCATGGTCGATCGACTTGATCATGTCTTCGAAATCAGCTTCGCCTGGCTCGATGAAGGTATTACGCATTCTTGATGCGGGTGCATACTTGTAGGATTCCCTCCGGCCAGACCCTGTGCGGGCGTACCCTGTCTGCGCTGAGCCGACGCGATCGACGAGGAAGCTGGTCAATCGCCCATCCTTGATCAGTTGGGTTCGCTGAGTGTCCATGCCCTCATCGTCTATATTGATCGAACCCCACTCATTTTGGAGTGTGCCGTCATCCACGGCGCTGACAACCTCACTGGCAATCATGTCACCCATTTTGTCGTGGAAAACGGACGCTTTTTTGGCGACTGAAGTGGTTTCTAGAAGGTGCCCGCAGGCTTCGTGAAAAATAACGCCGCCAAATCCTGGTCCAATGACCACGGGCATTCTTCCAGAGGGGCACGGCTTGGCTCTTAGATTCACTAAGGCTTGCCTGGCTGCCTCATGCCCTGTTTTTTGTGGATCAAGTTGTTCTTTTATTTCCCAACCGATGAGTCCGCCATCGCCCCACTGCCCGGTGGCTTGCTCGTTGCCCTCAGCGGCAATCGCGGTGAGTGTCGCTCGAGCATAGTGCCTCGTATCTTCGCGGAAGAGGCCCTCGCTGTTAAATATCATGACGCGCTGCTCGCGTTGCTTGCACATGCCTCGGGTCTGACTGATTTGGTTCGACGCCGCCTTCGCGGCCCGATTGGCGGAGAGCAAATAATCGATCTTTGAATCCACGTCATCCGCCGCAGACAGGGTGCGCTTGGCGGGGTGCCGTTGATCGACTTGACTGAAGTCAAATGCCGCGGCGCTCGCCAACGGATCTCGCAAATCCTTCGCGGCGAGTTCTGTCACGATGCGATGCAACTCATCTAGGTCAGTTTGATTGGTGTAGCCGTAGAGCACCTTGTGACCAAAAATAAGGCGAAGGCCAATACCAAAATCGATCCCTGACTCCACGGACTGAACGCGATCACTCAGGGTCGATACGAGGTTAGAAAGATTTTTTTCAACATAAACTTCTGCAAAGTCGGCGCCTAGGTCCAAGCCGTGATGGATAACTGACTCTGCGGTGGCTGTTTCGATCATGAATCTTTATTCCACAGGGAATCGCGCATTATAAAGGACTCTTCTAGGCGGTGGTTTTCTAAGTGCGGTTTTCGTAGCTAGCTGAAGAGGTATGGCGGTCTGAGACCGACTCGTGATTGTAGGCTGAGCGGATTCGAGCGCGATCAACGCTTGAGGGCTCTGAACAGTCAAACCCATATGGGGACCAAAAGCCCTTTAAGAACCGTCTTCCCTCGGCGCTTCAGAGCCGCGGAACTTTTTAAGCTAGGCGTCTTCGATGAAGTCAAGCACAAGAGGCGGCCTAGTCTGCACGGGGATCTGACTTCTTGGGTCCACCAGGGGTGGAACAAGCTGTGATTTAAAGGTCGGGGTAAAAGAGCATCACGTTTGCAGCATTAAGCTTAGGTCAACGTTTAGGCTTGTACTTCGCGCGATTTGGATGAAGGATAGGCCGATCTATCGCTCGCATGGTTTTCCCTCGCGTCTTGATTTTCGCAAAAGCGAGACAAGCTGAACTTGAGCATGCCCTGCATGACGAGACCCAGAGCGAGCCATCAGGTTCTGAAGCTGAGGAGTGTGCCTGTGAGAGCAATGAGAGTAATGAGCGCCTTGACCCTCGTGGTCCTGATGACCGTTGGTGCTTCGCCAGCCTTTGGGATGGAGCTCGATCTTCCGAGGGTCATGCTCAAGGGAATCGAATATTCGCTGACGCTGTCTGAGCCTAGTGCGGTGGACCCTAACGGGACCAATGACTTAGTGCTTGAAGTGGATGGTGTGCCCATCCCTCTGACAAGGCTTGACAATGCGCCAGGGTTTCACGGAGTGGTCATCGAAAATGATCAGGCGCAGTTGAAACTCATCAAGGAGGGCCGCGTTCAGTTTGAGACTTCGCTGACCGCGATTCCTGCTTGGGTGTCCATTCTGCCACCGCTGGTGGCGATTTTTATCGCGCTCTTAATCAGGAGTGTTCTCCCGGCGCTGGTCTTGGGTATTTGGCTTGGCGCTTGGGCATTGAATGGATTGAGCTTAAGCGGGGTGTTCATCGGCTTTCTGGACGGTTTTGAAATTTATCTCACCAACGCAGTCGCCGATCGTGACCATGTCAGCATCATGCTGTTCACCTTCATGATTGCGGGTATGGTCGGCATCATTTCGCGTAATGGGGGTATGCGAGGCATTGTTGAATTAATCATCCGTGGTGCGAACACGGCGAAACGCGGTCAGCTCTCTGTCTGGAGTCTGGGCCTCCTTATTTTCTTCGACGATTACTCGAATACTTTGGTGGTGGGGAATACCAGTCGGTCTGTCACCGATCGATTGCGGATCTCGAGGGAAAAACTCGCCTACATTGTCGATTCAACCGCTGCGCCGGTGGCGACGGTTGCGCTCATTACCACCTGGATCGGCTATCAAGTGGGATTGATTGGCGATGCCATGACCAGAATTCCAGAACTTGATCTGAGCCCCTATAGCGTCTTTTTAAACTCGATTCTGTACAGCTTTTATCCTTTCTTGGCGATTTTCTTTGTGCTGCTGGTGATCATGACAGGTCGAGATTTTGGTCCCATGCTACGTGCGGAGAGGCGGGCCCGAAACACCGGCCAGGTGGCGCCCCCATCGACTTCTAGGGTCGGCGCAGATGATGAAGCGGCGCTTGCGATGAAGGAAGGCGTGCCTCCTCGTGCCATGAATGCCGTCGTGCCCGTTCTCGCCATGACCCTAGCGATCATAGTAGGACTTTACGCGACCGGTGATGGCACGACGGTGAGCGAGATTGTTGGCTCGGCAAATTCGTATCAAGCGCTGATGTGGGCGTCACTGGTGTCTGCCTTGGTTGCGGTCATCATGACGTTGGGGCAAAGGCTGTTGTCATTAGATGAAGTGGTTGACGCCTGGGTCAGTGGCGCCCGATTCACCTTTCTGGCCATGATTATTCTCGTGTTGTCTTGGGCCATGGCAGAAATCAGCGCTGAATTGCATACAGCTGACTTCCTGATCGCGAGTCTCGGAGATCGCTTACCGATGGGCATTCTGCCCACGGCCATCTTCGTCTTGTCGGCGTTCACGGCCTTTTCCACCGGCAGTAGCTGGGGTTCCATGGGTATCCTTTTACCTTTGGTTGTTCCTCTGTCTTGGGCCGTTTTGGGTGCCCAGGCAAGCGCCGATCCAGAGCACTACTACATTCTTTACTCCGCCGTTTCGTGCGTGCTCGCAGGCGCTGTTTGGGGTGACCATTGCTCGCCCATTTCCGACACCACCGTGATGTCATCGCTCTCGGCAGGCTGCGATCACATCGAGCATGTGCGCACCCAAATGCCCTATGCCTTACTGGCTGGCGTGATCAGCATTCTGCTGGGTACTTTGCCTACGAGTTTCGGAATGCCGTGGTGGCTAGGACTCGCCCTCGGCGCGCTCGCATTGACCATTGCCTTACGGTTTCTGGGTGAGCGCGTCGAATCGCATTCCGTTAATCCGCAGTACTGAATTGAGTGGGTGTTGGCAGGTGAGCGGTTGGTAGCTCGGCGGTATGCGTGTTGATCGGCAATTAAGGGTGCGAGGGTGCTCTGCTATGGCGCAAATCAGGTGACCACATCTCTTGTAGACCACGGGGCAGGAAACTTCGTAGACTATGAGTTGGGAAGTTTTTTTGGGGTGTGGGCTGTAGGGTTCGCTACCAGGCAGTCCGCACTGAAAGGATAGGGAGGATCTTTAAACCAAATTCCTGACACTAGGAACTGGCAGAGCGCTGTTGTTTCATGAACACGGTGGTTCTAGAAAGCTCTCAGTACGTTTCTCTTAGACCTAAACATTAGGTTTGTTACAAAAACAAACGTTTGGAAACAAGAGGATGCATCATGGATAAAATGTTTTTAGCTTCAGGCGACCTCGTCGGCGTCACCTTTTGGTTGGTGTCGATCGCAATGGTTGCGTCGACCGTGTTCTTCTTATACGAAGGGCTCCGCGTCAAACCGCAGTGGCGGCTCTCGCTACTGGTCGCTGGCCTCGTGACACTGGTGGCTGGCGTTCACTATGACTACATGCGTGATTTTTGGGTCGTCAATCAAGCGACGCCCATTGTCTATCGCTATATCGACTGGCTTATCACCGTGCCGCTTCTGATGATCGAATTCTTTATCATCTTGCGCGCGGTAGGCGGTGCAGTTGGTGCGGCGTCATTCAACAAGTTGCTATTCGGTACGTTAGTCATGCTGGTCTTCGGCTATTTGGGCGAAGCGGGTGTGATGAGCGCGACGCTCGGTTTCTGGATCGGGATGGTTGGATGGGCGATTATCATTCATGAAATCTACATGGGTGCGGCAGCCCAAGCGTCAGGCGCAGCCGGCGGTGCCGTTCAGTCTGCTTTCAATGCGATGCGTTGGATTGTGTTGGTGGGCTGGGCGATCTACCCGATCGGTTATGTCATGGGTTACTTCATGGGTGGCGTCGATGACGGTGCGCTGAACATGGTTTATAACTTGGCTGACTTTGTGAACAAGATCCTCTTTGGATTGATCATCTGGAATTTGGCAGTTAAAGATTCTGGTGACACGGGCCACTAAAAAGCCTTGAACCGTTAGGTTCTGAAAAGCCCCGCCTAGTGCGGGGCTTTTTTTTGAATGGATCATCAAACGGCCGTGCTGAGGTTGGTAAGGAAGGGTGGAGTTCGCCTCAGGCCTGCCAGTTTCTAAGGCTCACATGTTAAACAACGGTTTAGCCGTGGCTTCACACTCTGGTCGGACTAACTCATTTTAAAATTGTCGGTCTATTGGCTGGCCGACCGACCGGTCGTTGATTGAATCCTGACACCATCAACTCGTGGACAAATAAGCAATGATGGCTGCCCGAACCGATGCATGGAACGTCAGACTTCCTGGAAATTAGCGGGTCGCTTTTCGATGAATGCTTTGAACGCCTCCGCCGCGTGGGGGTGCTTTGCGATCCAGTGATGACGTTCGGTCTCGAGGTCAATGAAAGTATTAAAACTCATAGATTCCGCGGCAAGGTAGTGTGCCTTCATCATGGTTAAAGCGGTGGGTGATCGCGCAAGAAAGGTATCAATGAGGGCACGAGTGTCCTCCGAGAAGCTGTCGTCATCAAAAATTCGCGAAACCAGCCCACTCGACAGCGCTTCTTGCGCGTCGAACTTTTCGCTGAAAAAAGACCAAGTTTTGGCTCGAGCCGCCCCAACCAATCGAGGAAGGCTCCAGGGTAAGCCCATGTCGCCTGCCACAGCAACATTGAGAAATGCGGTGTTAAACATTGCGGATCGCGCGGCGATTCTCAGGTCGCAACCGCACGCCCACCCCATCCCTGCCCCCGCACAGGCACCGTTGATAGCAGCAATAGTGAGTTGCGGCATTTCATGCAGGAGGCGTGGCACCTGAAAGTGCGTGGATGCGCAGGATTCCAAGGGGTCTGCCATTGGCTGGCCAATTTGGTTGAGGTCGGCACCTGGGCAAAAGGATCGCCCAGCCCCGGTAAGAAGCAATAGACGAATATCGTCTCGACTCGCGATGAGCGAGAGCGCCTCGTACGTCTCTCTCACCATCCGGTTGGTCATGCCGTTTCGCTGATCTGGCCTTGCGAGCGTTAAGGTTGCCCAACCGGGTTGGATATCCAGCGTGATGGTGGTGTGGTCGTCCATAGAGGGTCCTCGCTCAAGATGCTCGATCAGAGGGTGGGGCATAAACCGAAGGGTAGGGCGCTCAGTTCATGGCATCGATCCACCCGAGTGTTCAGTTAGGTTCTTGCCCAGATGTTGGCGATCTGGGCAGATTGACGGTTGATTAACCCCCCGTGTACTTTCGAGTGTAGTCAAAGGGCTGAAAGGGGAAAAGATCATGATGACGGGCAAAGACTATAAAGCGTCACTCGATGATGGACGCGAGACTTACTTCGAAGGCGAACAAATCGCGAATGTCGCTGAACACCCGCTGCTCGGCCAGACCGTCGAATCTGCAGCCAAGGGTTATGATCGATTCTATGACCCCACCCCAGGCGCTGTAGGCGCTTTCATGAAGGTACCCGATTCAGCGGCGGCACTTCGTGAACAAGTAGAACTGCATGAGACTGTGGACTTGCTGACGCATGTGACCTACGCATCGATCATGACGCTACTCACAGCGGCTGACCGAATCGAGGCGGATTTGCCCGAGAATGCAGCTCGAATTCGCGCCTACGTTGACCGAGTGCAAAAAGCAGATTTGCGAATTACCCAATGCATTACCGATTCAAAAGGGGATCGCAGCAAGCGGCCCTCCCAGCAAGATGATCCAGATCATTACGTGCGGGTGGTCGAGCGGCGCGATGGGGGGGTTGTCATCAGAGGTGCGAAGCTTCATATCTCTGCCGCATCGATGGGTCATGAATTGATGACTATTCCGACCAAGTCGATGAAGCAAGGTGATGAGGACTACGCGATTGCCTGCATGGTTCCTGTGAACGCACCGGGTGTGAAGATTATCAACACGACCTATGCACCCAGGCATGAGGACACGCGAGATTTTCCGATCTCCGGCCAACACCACACCCCAGAGGGGTTCGTGATCTTTGATGATGTGTTTGTGCCTAGCGATCGCGTATTCCTTGATGGACAAGTTGAATTGGCAGGCTTATTCGCGCATTCGTTAGGGCTCTGGGAACGATTAGGCGGGCTCTCAGGTATGGTCAATACTTTTGACGCGCTCGTTGGTTTTGCTCAGTTGATTTCAGAGGCCAACGGACTCGAGCGTGTGGCCCATATCCGAGAGAAAATTTCGGAAATGCTGATTCATGCCACCCTTGTTCGGTCTTCGCTTGAGGCCGCGATTGAAAATTGCCAGATCACATCAGACGGGGCGGCTTTCCCCGATGAGCTCTATACCAATGCGGGGAAATATCATGGCGCGGCTAATTGGTCTCTGATGGTGCGCCACCTTCATGACATTGGCGGCGGAGCGATATTAACAGCGCCTGGAATTGCTGATCTTGAAAACGAGCACGTGGGCCATCTAGCGAGGAAGTACATGAGCACGAGCCAAGCGGTCGATGGGCAGTATCGAACCAGGCTGTTTCATGCCATCAGGGACTTCACGGCGGATGCTTATGGCGGCTGGAACGCGGTCACGCAGATTCAGGCTGGAGGCGGCCTTTACGCCCAGCGCATCGTGTCACGATTGCATTACGACTTTGAACGCGCTAAGCGCTCAGCGCTCGAACTGGCGCGGATGCCGGAGTACATTGGCAAAGTGTAGTGGGGTTAGCCGAACAAAGGGGCCAAGGGAGAGTAAAGACCGTGTATCCGCTTAGATTTGGTGTGAGTTACGACTTTAGAAACCCGGTTGATTCGGGTATCGCGAATCCAGATTTTTACGCAGCCATCATTGAGCAGGTGAAATGGTTAGATCAACTTGGTGCTGAGTTGGTTTGGTTTACGGAGCACCACTTTATTGACGATGGTTATTTGCCCAGCTGGGCGCCCGTGGCGGGTGCGATGGCGAGCGTGACCAAGAACGTCCGGTTTAATACAGATATTTGTCTGCTTCCCTTCAATCACCCGGTTCGGCTCGCGGAGGATTTGGCAGTTCTGGATAACCTGTCCAATGGCCGTGTGGAAATCGGGCTTGGGCTCGGTTATGCGCCTCATGAGTTCAGAGGATTTGGCATCCCGAAATCGCACCGAGTCTCGCTGATGGAGGAGGGCCTCACGATTTTGAAGCGCTGTTTCACTGGCGAGAAATTCAGTTTCAAAGGTAAGCGATACGCTCTGAACGATGTGTTAATCACACCGTCCTATGTGCAAGAAGGGGGACCACCGCTTTGGATCGCGACCATGTCGGAGGCGGGAGCAGACCGAGTGGCTCGTTTTGACGCGCACATCTTGCCTCAAGGACTCAGGCATCGAGCATTTGAACCTTGGATCAAGGCACTTGAGGCCTCTGGGCGTGATCCCAAATATTATCGAACAGGTATCATCCGAAGCGTGTTGGTGACTGACGATTTAGAGCGCGATTGGTCTGAAGTGCGCGTGGCCGAGCGATACCGCATGGCGCTGTATCGACGCTTTTTTGAAGAGAGTCAGGAGGGGTTTGGAGAAAAAGGGGAACCCATTCCGCAGACCTGGATCGTTGGTGATGTGGCTTCGTGTGTTGATCAGGTTGTGTCGTTTGTCAAAGCGTTTGGGATTACGGACATGGTGACTATGGCAGCTCCTCCCGGGATGCCGGTTCACGCATTGAACGAAAGTTTGCAGCGGTTCTTTCAGGATGTGGTGCCGCAAGTCCGAAACCGGTTGAGCGAATCGAGTTTTCAGGAGGCCAGTGGATGAAGATTGAAGCGTTGCTGGAGTTGATGATCGAGCAAGACGCTTCCGACCTCTTCATTGCGGTTGGAAAAGAACCGTCCCTCAAAGTTCACGGTCAGGTTCACGCAGTGGGTAAGCAGCGACTCATCCCGGAAATAACGGAGAAGCTTGCGCTTGGGTCGATGGATGATTGGCAAGAACGTCAGTTCTTAGCGGATAAGGAGCTGAATTACTCATTGGTCTCCGCCGCAGGAGAGCGATTTCGCGTGAATGCTTATTTCCAAATGGGACATATAGGCCTTGTAATTCGAAGAATCAGAAGTGACATTCCGAGCCCGGAATCGCTCCATTTACCTTCCGTGTTGACTGATCTCGTGATGTCAAAGCGGGGCATTGTGATATACACCGGTGGGACAGGGACCGGGAAGTCAACGTCGCTCGCATCATTAATCGGTCATCGGAATCGACATGCGTCGGGTCACATTGTGACGGTCGAAGACCCGATAGAATTCGTTCACCAGCACGACCAGAGCATCATTACGCAGCGCGAAGTGGGTGTTGATACACATAGCTTTCAAGCTGCGTTGAAAAATGTCTTGCGACAATCACCTGATGTCATTCTGATCGGTGAGATTCGTGATCAAGAAACAATGGAAAGCGCCATTGCCATGGCTGAGACAGGGCACTTAGTGCTCGCCACGCTTCACGCTAACAACGCCAATCAAGTCTTAGAGCGAGTGGTTCATTTCTTCCCGCCTCAAAAGCGGGAGCAAGTGTTGCTGGATCTGTCGCTTAACTTAAGGGGCATTGTGGCTCAGCAGTTGATTCCAATGTGTGCAGGCGGCCGTCGAGCGGCGATGGAGATTTTAGTGAATACGCCCTACATCGCGGACCTCATCGCCAAGGGAGAAGTCCGAGCGCTAAAGGAGTCCATGTCGAAGTCAAGAGAGATGGGCATGCAAACTTTTGACCAAGCACTGTTTGACCTTTTCAATGAGAGCATTATTTCTTACGACAATGCGCTCGCTTTTGCAGAATCGAAGAACGACTTGCGTCTGATGATTAAGCTGCAAGATGACTCAAGGGTTGAGCGGCGAGGATCTGTCGACTTTGATATGGAACCCGATTTCTAGGTGTTTCAGTACGCCAAAGCATGAGGATTCTTCGGTGCCTGAGTTCATAGAGCGCCGGATGAAGCGGTAGTCTGTGAGCGCCCCTCAAGCTTCGGCAACCAGGGTCCTTGACCAACGGCAACCAGAGCCGCGACGCAAAAGCAGCAGAGGCCGGCGATCATCATCCAGGTTGACCAACCCCAAATAGCCACGACCTGCGGTAAGCCAAGGTTTAGAAACAAGCCGGAGATCGGTGAGAGTGTGGCGGTGATGCCAAAGGCTCTGCCCACTCCATGAGGGCTGATGCTCTCGGCAGTTTCTGAGTAGATCGCGCACCAGGCGGGGTAGATAAACCCAGCAAAAAAACCCGTTAGAGACCAGACAAGGATCAATGTTGATTGATTCGCGTCCGCTGGCAAGTTAGCGCCGATGATGAAACAAGTCCCTGTTGAGAGTCCGCCAAACGCCGTGATGGTCTTTCGAACCTTAAGCCGATCAGAGAGCCAACCGGAGAGAAAGACACTCATGGTGAAGACGATCCAAAAGTACGAAGTCACACCGGCTGCTGTGGCCGGATTCAACCCATGGTGCTGAGCGAGAAATGTTGGAACGTAGCCGGAAACGGTGACATAAGTGAGCGCCCAAAACACGATCACCAATGATAAGAGCCATAACCTTGGGCTCCTGTAGACTTCGCGCCCCAACTCGTAGGCGTTGGCTTCATCGTGACTGGCTTGGGTCCCAGCTTCCTCTTGCTGAGCGGCCTGCAAGATTTGGCCTCGGATGCGCAGGCTAAGATCCCGATAAAAAATGAAGATAATGACCGATGTCATGAGCGCGAGCGCAGCGGCAATCCAGTACTGAGATCGCCAGCCCGGCCAGATGGGGAGCGTTTGCGCGGCCACGGCGGTCGACATCAGTGCGCCAATAGTGAACGCAAGAGAAACCCAAGCGTAAACCATCGCACGACCCATACGAGGCGTGAGGTCACGTGATGCGGCATGAACGGCAGGATTCATCCCAGCCATCATGAAACTACCAATTGCGACAAGGCTGGCAAGGGTCCAAAAATTCGTGGACAGCGCACCACAGACCGACACGATGGCATAGGCAAACACGGGGTAGATCATGAGAGGCCTTCGACCCCAACGGTCAGCGAGTCGGCTGAGAATGACGGCGCCCGCGCTGTAGACAATGCCGGCTATGGCTGCGACCTGACCCCACTCGACCAGAGTTTTATCGAAATCTGCGAGGATATAGACCAGTACAGGTCCATTTTTTAGGGCTTCGTATTGTTCGACTGCCCAACCTAGAACAATGAGTCCGAGCAACCACCATCGAAGTCGACCCTGAGGCATGAAATCGATTTCTTTGTGGCGCAGATAACCAAAAAATTGGGTGGCGGTTTCGCGCGGGCTGGCCATTGGGCATCCTCGTCCTTGATAGACCGACTAAAGCATGCGTCTCTCAGCTGCGCAATATCCTAGTTTTTAGCGGTTAAGCAGGGCGGAAGAACCCGCATCATGAGGCAACTGCATGACCATCAGCACTGGGGTCTCGGCAGTTTCAAACCGTTGACGCTGATGGCGGAAAATACCCAAGCCGTCTTGCCATGTGGTCTCGGTGCCGGGAATGATCGCGCCACTTGCGTCTAGGCTGGGCGGCTCATCTGAGAGCCCAGAACATTGGGCGCTCAGCGATTGGATTGCCTCGTGCTGATTGAAGGACATGCAACTCAGAGGGCTATCTCAAGAAACCTGCCTGCGCCTCGAGTGCTTTTACCGCACCTTGTTCGAGTTCATTCATGATCGCTTGGACTGGGCGCACTTGGTTGAAGTAACCCACACTTTGGCCTGCCCCCGAATGAATTAAGGGCTCGATGTCGTGTTCCTCGATCGCGCCCAGTAGGTCTCCCACCAATACGTCTTGGTAAGGCATCTTCAATGGGCTTGGGGCGCCCTCGGCCTCCCATGCTTGGCTCCAGGCGGTGCGGACCTGTCTGAATGTCTTACCCGATTCAGACCGGGTGATCACAGTATCGCCGCTGCTGGCCTCGATCAGTTTCTTGGTATTGGCGGGGTGCATGTGTGCTTGATGCTCCGATGAGAATAGCCAAGCCGTGCCCAGCCAAACCCCTTGTGCGCCCATGGCAAGTGCGGCTGCGATGTGTTGCCCCGTGGCCACCCCACCGGCAACCAACACGGGAAGATTACCTGCCGCCTCGACGATTTGCGGGACAAGTGAGAAGGTCCCGATAGGCCCGGTATGAGCGCCTGCGTCGTAACCCTGAGCCACAATGATATCCACGCCCGCGTCGATGGAACGTTGAACGTGATGCGGGCTGCCAATCAAGGCCAAGGTGGTTTGGCCTCGCGCTTTAGCCGCTTGAACAACCGCTTTTGGGGCGCCGATGCCGCAGGCAAATAGATTGACGCTGGAGCCTAATACGGCCTCAATCTGATTGGCTTCGATCTCTGAAGAGCGAATAAATCGTGTCCGCATGCCAGGCCCTGAAGCGGGCGGCACTTGGTAACGGTCAATGATGGATTGAACGAAGTCTTTATGTTCTTGAGGAATTTCGGCCTCGATGGCCTCCCTTGAATTGTGCTCTGGCATCCCAGGCGGGAGCACCAGATCCACACCGAACGGCCGATCACCGACAAGCCGTCTAATCTCCGCGAGCTCGTCGCGAATCTCTTCAGGAAACCTGCGCGTAGCGCCATAGACGCCATAGCCCCCGGCCCGACTGATCGCGGCGACGGTGGCCACATCGTGGGCGAAGCCAAAGATCGGTGTGTCGATGCCCAGCTGCTCGCATAGAGGTGACCAGAGTTTGCTCATAGTGAATCTCCGCCAAAAGAGCGACTATGCTATCAAAGGTACGTAGCGTCAAAGTAAAGCCCCCGGCAAGTGAGCGAGCCCGAAGTCTGCGATTTGCGGCATGGATTAGGCCAACAGCTGGCAGCCTAAGATGCCTTAGTGTAGGCAGTATGAATTTTGCTCGGGTACTGCTTTTCTTGCTGGTCTGGTTTAGGTTGGACGAGTCGCAAGGCTTAGGTACCCACCCAAGGACCTGCCAACAAGGGAGCGTTTAATCAAATTTGAACGATTTGAGCGGCAATGGCCTGGGCTCGAGATTCGAATGCTTCTCGCGTCTCGCCCTCGTCCGTCGCACAGGTCAGGTACCCGCCGCCCGCCTCAATGGTCCGCACGATCTCGGGCCACATCAGCTGAGGTGACTTCGCCTCATCCCATTGTCTCGATAGCGCCGGATCAGCTGATCTTGGTCCGCCAAAGCGGGCGGGTCTGGCTCTGGCGCCATCCCAAATCTTGGTATTGAGTAATCCAGGGCACAAAATTGTTGAGTTTATCCCCTCGTTTGCCAACTCGCTGCTGATGGATTCCGCGAAAGCAAAAGTTGCGTGTTTAGTCGTCGCGTAGAGCGGATGCGCGCCCACAGCCTTTCTAAGGGCTGCAGACGACGCAGTAAAGCCTACGTGTTTTGGGCCCTGTGCGTTGGCCATTAAGGGCACAAAAGCTTGCGTGGTCCAAACGATACCTAACACGTTCACGCCAACCGCCCATTCAATTGCTTGAGGCCGACCCCTAAGGATAGAAGCGCCGACGCCGACGCCGGCATTGACCCAGAGCAGATTTAAGGGGCCATCTTGGCTAAGCGTTTCGGCTGCGGACATACAAGCCTCGCGGTCTGATACGTCAAAGGCGATTGCCATCGCTGTATCACCGATCTCACACGCGACGCGCTCTGCTGCATCAAGTCGGATGTCCTGGACCACGACCGAGAGCCCTGCAGCAGCGAGATTCTTAGCGAGCATCTCACCAATGCCATCTCCCGCCCCAGTCACGAGCGCACGCTTACCATTAAAGTCACTCAACACGCTGTTCACTAAGACATGCTCCAGATTTGGAGTTAAGTCGCGAGTTTAAGGGCACGAAACCCTCTCCTGAAAGACCCATGATGCGCCTGAATTTCAGGATGTCAGCAGATAGGGTTGAAGCAGAGTGTGGAAAGAGAGGGGGGCAAATTCAGCTGGTCGCTGTGTTTTGATGTGAAATTGAGGCAGGATGATGGGCAACTGAGATCTATTCAAGGCTGCCGTTATGAGTATTAACCCTTCGATTGTCGTAGCCTTCACGTTGCTACTAGCGAGCGCCGCAGTGCAATCGACTGAGGT
>Ga0255772_10003021_pt1 | contig 16269 bp, 30 predicted proteins | sample 071ome_34_FD_179970 | JGI IMG/M metagenome (GOLD analysis project Ga0255772, IMG submission 179970) | Coastal salt marsh microbial communities from the Groves Creek Marsh, Skidaway Island, Georgia - 071411BT metaG (version 2) | ecosystem: Environmental > Aquatic > Marine > Intertidal zone >...
AAAATAGATATTACTAATAAATCATATCATGATATTGATGATTGGGAATTGAGCAGCGTTATTGGTGGAAAAGAAAATCGGCTGGTAACATACCCAGCCGAATACTTTCATTCTAAATTTCCTAAGCAAGCATGGGGCACAACTCAAAAGAACTCGCGCCTTGTATTTGCACTTTTTTATTCTTTAATATCTTGATCTTCAATAGCTTTTTCGACCAAGTCAGCCAATTGCCCTTCGAGCTCCTTGATGTCCTCACGAAAACTCGCGGCACTTTGTTTTGCTTCTCGTTTTAGTAGAATTACTTGTTTTAGTAGTTTAATTATTTCGCTTTCTTGATTCATATATTTATACTATAAGCTGGGTATTTTTTTTCTTGTTTTTTTTAGTTTATTTTAGTTTTGGCCTCGGTTTTTTGGAAAACGGGTGGGGGGGGTATACCTTCGTTTTATTGTAACCTTCGTTTTATTATAAAATATAATTTGATATGAAAATTGATATTGAAAAATAGCACCCCCGGCCGTGTCAAGAAAAATATGCAACTTTTTTATTTTAGAAATGGGGTAGGGTTACCCCTACCCCACACATGGGGTTCACTCGCCCCCACGGTTCGGAACGACAACGATGTTACCAACGATGTTGGCGAAGTTAAACCGACGACCTCCGCCACGAGAATTCAAGCAGTGACTACCAGCCACATACTTGTGAGCGAAGATGTTGTCCTGATGCACCTCTACCACCTTGGCGGTGTAGTGTTCGGTGACGCAATTCTCCTTGCGGTAATCGAAGGAGATGGTCATATCCGTGCGGATATCCTTGGGAGTGATGATGTTGTTCATATTATTCATTTTCAATAAGTTACGGATTTTGTTGATTAGGTTTGTCATAAGTTTTGAGATTAGAGCCAGCATTCCTCTGCTTGGCCGTTGCTGTTCCAATCCCGATTTTCGGGAAGTTCTTCGGTTGAGAGGTCGCCTAATAGGATGATTTCTTCGCTGTTCATGATTAAAATATACCAGATTTTTTAAATTGTGCAAGTTTTTTTTTAATTAATTTTAAAGGGTTTTTTGTCGTCTGAAATGTTTGAGCCAAGTTCCCATGAACGGAAGTTGTGAAAATTGTTATGCTTGGCGCATACTTTGCGGACTATATTGGCGAGCTTGTCGGCGTTGATCATGTTTTTCTTATCTTTCATACGTATAACTTAACACAAAAAAACAAACAATGCAAGCATTTTTTAAAAAAAATTTTAGTGCTTCAGATAGATTGTTTCTTCGCTGTTTTTGTCCCAACATTTTCGACAATCGCCACAAATACCACCTTGCTGATAAGATGGACAGTTAGCTTGTGCTTTGTCCTTTGTTACTGCTGAAGCAGTAACACCAAGCCGACTTGCATACTGCTTAACGCTTGCATCTACTTTGAAAGCTGAAAGCCTAATTGTGAGATTGTCAGGGCAAGACCTGTTTGATAACACCTCCCTAACCATTTTAAATTCTTTTGTTGGTAACCAAAATTTGATATGAGGCAATGCCTCAGCTATATCGAAAAGGGAATTCAAATGCTCCGTTGAAGTAATGTCGCCACTATCGTGCCAGCGAAAAAAGCCGGATTTCTCTTTTCTATCAATCAGCTTGATCATGGCTTGTTTCCAGCCTGCTTGTTTCAGCTTGTCCATTCGAGACTGTAAAGCGTTTTGGACGTTGGGAAATAAATATCGACCTTTCAAAGCATAGCAGGAGCCACAAACAGAATCTTTCTGCTTGGCCAGTATTGAGCCTGTTTTGCAGGCTTTGGCGGGCGTGTTGTAACTGAAGCAGGGCATTTTGCTTGGTGTAGATAGTGAACCGGTAATTGCTTCAAGATGTTTGATTGTTTCCATGCGTAAAGTTTACCAAAAAAAGCGAACTTATCAAACGATATTTTTAAAAAAAAAGACCTTGCATTGTCTTGGTTTTTTAGGTAGTATCTTTTCCATGAAAGGTAAAAAACATATGACAATTAAACAAATGCAACAAGCTAAAGCTATCGCTCAATCCGATGCTTGTTTACCAAATTATTCACTTGACTGCTTCGCGGGTTTATGCTTGGCCAGCTTTGAGCCAGTCACTTGTTCTTTGGAGCAGGTCGCCAAATTCATAAGGCATCAATGCTTATGTTTTGACGGAAAGACTTGGGACGAAGATGCTTACAAAGATATATTATACTCACGCAAAAAATTTATAATATAGTTTTGTGAACTATACGCCGCGAACACAAAAATAATTTCATTTTTTTCTTGACATCTAACGCTCGGCGGGCCCCCCGCCGGCCGTTAGATGTTTTGTAAGTTATTGATTTACAATATGTTGTAATATACTTTTATAATAAAGTATAAATTTTCCCTTTATCTTTTTCTACTTTTAGAAAAACTTTATAAGCTTTTGTAACTGGTTGCTCATTATGCTTTAAGACAAATGAATTATACTTGTAAGGATTATAAGTTGTTTCTAAAGCTTCGCCGGGAATAGCGTATGCAAGGTCCAGATGCCCAACGATATAAGCATGAACATTTTTCCTGCGCTCCCTCAGGACGCGTTGACGGCCACCTTCCTGAACCCTGAACTGGGCATCGTTCAAAGACAAGCCATACAGGTGGCGGATGACCCTGCCAGTTTCAAGGTTGACAACGGAAAACATCTTTAGGTGGAGATTGAAATAAACTTTAACTTTCATCCTTCAATTCTACAAGAATCCGCAGGAACATGTAAGCAAAAAATAAAATAAAAAAAAATGAGTTTTTTTGGGGTAGGACAACATTTGTCCCACCCCATATGCTAGAATAACCTTATGAAAGAATCAGAAAAGAAGCAGCTCGAGGTCGCCCGTTGCAAAGCGTTCATCCGCAGAATTAACCGCACAAGAGGCGCACACTGCTGGTTTAACATGAAAAAAGTTGAAGAAAAATCTTGCAAATAAATAAAAAATCAGGCACAATAATCTTATGAAAAAAGAAACATTCGACAAATTCTCAGAACTGTTCGTCAAAAATATCAAAGGTTTTGTCTTACCATCTCAAGAACGGCTGATCAAATTCGCCAAGGAAGAAGGTATTGAAATGGACCAAGCCGAAAAACTGTATCAGGCTTACCATAAAATGGTTCGTGATATTGTTAGCTACCGTTGTGAGTAAACTATTCGTTCGCATAAAAAAACCATTTGCATTCGATCGCATAAAAATGAAAACTGAAGATTTAAACACAATTACTGCCATGAGCAGATTCGGCGGAAGTTTCGCTTCCGCATTGGCAAATGCTTTCCGGAAAGCCGACAATCATAATTTTGAAATTCTTAAAAACGCTTTTCCTGACATGTGGGAAATGTATAACGAAATCGGAAAATCAATAAAAGATCAAGATTTTTCTTGACGAAAAGCATCAAAACGGTTAAAGTTTAATTATGAAAATTGATCATATCGACCCCATTAAAGATTACCAAATCAAAATTCAAAAAGAAGAAAATGAGCGACTCAAAAAACAAGCCGAAGCAAGAAGAGCCTACCTTGCCAAACCCTATAAAAGGAGTCCAGACGCAGCACCGTTCAAATGGGATTAAAATCCCAATTTCGTTTCAGCATCCAAACAATTTTAAAATAAAAATTGACAATGGAAAATTTTTACTATAATACTTCCATCTTATATTGGGCAAGACATTTAGATCTTAAAAAGAAAAAAAACTTGACAAAAACACTTGACAAAAATTCTGATACAAAACAAAATAATAAACTGGCGCGGTCAAGTTGTCATAACGGCATTTAACAAAAAAAGTGAGCAAAAGCTCACTTTTTTCTTGACATCTAACGGCTGGCGGCCTCCCCGCCGACCGTTAGATATACATAACCCCTTGCTTTGCAAGGGGTTGTAATCTAAGATTGCTAGCAAGAGCCGTGCCAGAAAAAAAAGAAAAAAAATAGTTGCATGATTCTAAAAAAGAGCTATAGTAATAAGTGCATAGCGAGACAGCCGGATGGTATCCAAGGAGATCTTGGAGCAAGGCGTAAAGTAAATGTAATCATAAATACCTTCGTGCAGCATTTACAGTCTGTTTGAAACAAAGGCATCTCATTGTGAAATCGTCGTATGGTATCTAGGGAGAACCTAGTTCTAGGCGCAGTAAAAAATGATGTGGTTAGTTATGCCACGTTATATTCCAGAGGTCGGTTCCTTTGGTTTGCGCCTTCATGAAACAAAGGCGTGGTTTTAAACCCGCTGCTTCGGCAGCGGGTTTTTTCTTTATCTGACAAAAAAATGTTTGACAATTAGCCAAACTATGCTATCTTATACGTATGAAAGTTAACAAGGACTTCTTCACTGGAATGGTCACATACGAGCTGCCAAATGGCAAAACCTTCACAGCTCCATACAAAAACCGCAATTATTGCGTGGCGGCTGATGGCGACGAAGTGCCTTCCACATGGCAAGGTAAGACATACATATATATGTATGATTATGCCAAGAGGCATCACGACTATTATTGCTTTGAGGACGACATCAGCACCGATGTGGCCCCGTGGGAAAAGTAAAAAAAATATTTGACAATTACTTAAAACCTGTTATCTTATACATATGAAATTATTTCTAATCGACTGGGGAGAAAAATGTAATGGCGCTCGTTATGCTATAATTCAAGCAAAAAGTAAACGCTTTTGGGATTTATGGAGTGCTATTGATGAAATTGGAAACCCAAGTGAAGTTCGAGCTATAGCAATAGGACATAACCGAGATGAAACGCTTTATATAGAGCTACCCCACATGAAACAAGATGGACGCATGAGCGGTTGTTGGTGTGAACCAAGTTGGGCCGAAACATCTGACGAAAAAGCTTATCCTGATTATGGCGACGATGAAATAAATGAAGCTGAATATACAATCACAAAACACAAAACAGGATGGTTTAACGTTGAAGAAGAAGCTTTAAAAAAATAATTTGACAATTAAATAAATTCTGTTATCTTATACGTATGAAAACAATCGCACTATATGTCCTTCTACTATCACAATCAATCGCGGCACTGGGCGCACAATCTGGACTTACTAAAGAACAACAAGTGGTTGCAATCACCATCCTTGCTGAAGCTAGGGGCGAAGGCGATAGAGGCATGGGAGCCGTTGCAGCCGTCATCGCTCAACGTGCAGTCGACCGCAAACAGACATGGGAAAAAGTCTGTTTAGCTAAATGGCAGTTCTCTTGTTGGAACGGTAAAAGCGTCAAAGATCTTGAGCATTTACTGAATGTCCCACAAGCAGAGATGGCAATCTATCTTGCAAAGAATATGCACCGCATTGATCGCTCGAAGATCGGCAACGCCAACCATTACTATGCCGATTACATCAAGGCTCCGTATTGGGCCAAAGGAAAAAAACCTGTAAAAAAGATTGGACATCATATCTTTTATAAGTTATAGTATAATTGTCAGTTTAGTGATTGGCATATGTAACCTGCATAAAAGGAAAGAGAGGGCTTCGGCCCTCTCTTTTTTTTTAAAAAAAATAAAAAAAGTTCTTGACATCTAACGGTTCGCGGCCTCCCCGCCGATCGTTAGATGTTGTAAGTCGTTGATTTACAACAACTTAAAATCTACCATTGTTAGCAAGGACCGTGCCAATCTAATAATGAAAAAAATTCAACTATTTTAGGGGTTGGACAGGTTTTGTCCTACCCCTTATGCTATGCTAGACGCATGGAAAATATGAAATTCTACTACATCCCCGGCCTCGCAACGCGCTACAGCGCGTCGCGCAGGGGTTTCACCGCAGCCGTTGCTAAGGCTTGTCGCGTCGGCACTCGCGTGATGTGCCACAACGCCGACGGCACCGAGGAGATTGCCTTTGAGGTGTCTCGCATCTGCCGGAAATGCGGTGAGACCTGCTAAACTTTTTCTTGACAATTAATCTTTTTTGCATTATCTTATTTTTATGAACGATGAATTGAACCACTGGCAGCCCTCCTGCGAGGAGCAGTGCCCCACCGACTACACCTCCTTCGATTACGAGGATCACGAGTCGATTTGTGAGCATATCGACGACAACCACTCGCTAGACGAGGGTGACGTTGATGCTCTCTACGAGAGCCGTTTTGACACGGGCGACTAAGCCCCTTTTTACTTTTTTGCTTTAAATTTATGCGATACATTGATTCACCTAGTGTGCGCGTCGAGGAGAGCTACTCTCCCACCCACACCTACACCTTCACGGGGCCTTGCTGCGTGACGGGCCGTGACTACTCGGTCACCATCACAGGTGCGAACCTGTTCCGTTTTCGTCAAACCGACAACATCATGGACCTCGGTCTCGATGCTGAGGGGCGCGAGTTTGTCATCAGCGGAACCAGCCCTGAAGGCTGGGAGCAGCTCTTCGGCTCGGACGAGGAGTAAAAAAAGTGGGCGAAAGCCCACTTTTTTTCTTGACATCTAACGGCCGGCGGCCTCCCCGTGAACTGTTAGATGTTGGCAATGAATGATTTACAAAAGATTCAATACAAGAACCGTGCCAACCTCACCAAAAAAAAAGTTTCACTTTTTTTGGGGTTGGACCGTAAATGTCCTACCCTATATGATAAGATAATATCATGGAAAATAAAGATATGGAAACCAAACCAACCCACTCGGTGCGCGAAGATTACACGCCATGGTTTGAAGTCTTCACTGGAACCGAAGAGGAGTGCAAACAGTATATGATGGACTTGATGAACAGCGCAGGTAAGCAATTACCGCTGATTCTCACAGAAAACAGCAAGTGGTGAATCAAGCGAATAATTAAAAAAACTTTTTTCTTGACATCTAACGGCCGACGGCCCCCCAGTGAACTGTTAGATGTTGATAATCAAGGATTTACAGATCTAACGGCTAACGGCCCCGCCGCGAACCGTTAGACGTTGATAATCAACGTCTTACAAGTATATAATTTATACTATTATTTGGTTATTTATTATTTATTAATTTAACTTTCAGAATTTTAAAAAGTAAGTTATGTTGATATATACATGATGCGTCCATTTGCATCATACTGTTCCGTCCAATTGTATTCTGTCAATGCGTCTATTTGTATCTTACTAATCAATATAATATATAACATAAAAAAACCCATCGCCCTACGGGCGATGGGTTGTTGTTGGTGAAGGTTAGTTATTCGCTGCATCGTTCTCAAGGAGAACTCCGCAGTGACCGTCGAACACTGCGTGAAGCGAGTGGGTGCGCTTCGGCAGCTCGTTGAGGTTACCCTTCAACACCTCGGTAAAGGCGTTAAACAGGGACCACGCATTGCGCTCCCGAAACTCAGGGTGATTCGGGGTGTGCCACTGATCCAGCACTCGGCGGATCTGGGTGGAGGTGCAAGCACCACGCTGGAAGCCCTGAATAATCAGGTCGTGCGCCTCAAGACGAGACAAGCCCTGCTCCTTATAAGCATCGAAACGGGTATTCTGATTGACCCAAGCCTCGGCAAGTTTGCCGAACGTGCGAGATACAACCTTGGGGAGGTCACGCAGGATGTGCGTGGTATGCTTCCGAGCGAGCTTCACTTCACCACTGAATGCGAGGTTATCGCAAACGAACACAGATGAACCAATCGCCAACGCAGATGGAAACTTCTTGTCGTGGGCATTGCGTATGCCAAGTACCGCACCGTAGTCCTGACGATCGGCATCAGTGCCAGCAAGACGCATCAAACCGAAGTATCGGTTGTCATCCTTGGTGAGACCATGAGACTCATCAACGATGCGGAGGTTGCTGCACTCAATCTGATCACGCACCAGCTCGACAAGGTGCGAGTGGGGAATAGGTTGATGAGAGGCAGTGCCCTCAGGTGTATGAGATGCGACAACACGGTCGTAATCGACGTGCTGCGCTCCAGTGTGTAACATTAAACCTTTCATAAAGCACTTAAAATATGCACCAATTACCCATGAAAGTCAAATAAAAGTTTAAAAAATCAGTTCAAAATATGCGAAAGCGACCCACAAAAAAACGCATAAAATGCGTTTTTTTTCTTGACATCTAACCCGCGGCGGGGGCACCGCGAACCGTTAGAAGTCAACCTTAAAATTGCGAAAAGGGCAAAAAAAAAAATCCCCTTCCGAAGGAAGAGGATTTGTGTTGACTTTAGGCTTAGGCCTTGGTAGCATGCCCTCGTGTGTGGGCAGCCTTATAACCACGATACTGGTATTCAGCTAGCTTGAACTGATTCATGATCCATGACTTTGATCGACCTGAGTTGATCGCAGAATAGATCTTGGTTCGACGCTCTTCACGAGCACTGCTCTTAGCGGTGCGCTTAGCGCTACGCTTAGATGTGGTGATTTCACTCATCAGCAAACGCCGCACTTCGTTAGTAGTGGCTTCGATGAGGCTATGTAGTTTTTGATAACGTGTATCCATAACAGTTTTTAATATAATATATGTTTAATCTTTTGTCAAGTATTATTCTGACGATATATTAAAATAAATGTCACAAAAATACCGCAAAGCAGAATAAATGTAAACTCCATGACAAGTAATATAACACGATTAATGATTTAAGCAACCTTGAATATCCAAATAATTTTGGGTATCACGAACTTCAGAAGAAACAGGGGTTTTGAACCAATTCAATGTTTTGCGAAGAAATTTGGTGCAATTAAGTGTTGAGCTATTGCTGAATCCAAGCACACACATAGAAGTCGCGCCACCACCTTGGTTAGCGATATATTCAAGGTTAACGATTGGACGAAATCCAAAAGGCTTCATTAAAGGGTGCATATAAGATTGAATAGCATTGCTTGCATGATGAGAGCTTGATTTACGTGGATTCAAATCATGAGCAAATAAATCGTCACGTATATCAACAATTGTTTTAGGAATTGTATAGCAGTTACGCCAACGGCAAGCAAATGTAACAAAAATTAAAGAGTTAGCTACAAGATTTTTTTTATTCAATACCATGTCCAATCGCTCTTGAGTAGGACAACCACAAAAATCAGCCCACATAAAAAAATTTTTCTTGGCATGAAGATTACGGTGCATGAAATCAAACTTATACTCAAAATTTAAGCGGGTATGTAATTCGTTGCCATTCAACATAAAATAACGAGAGTCGGTATTATGCTTATAAGTAGCAGGATCACACTCAAAACAAGTCAAATTCAATTCTGATTTTGTGTTACTGTAATAAAGAGCATGATCTACTATCTGTTGCTCTAGTGTCCACATGTCCGCAGGCAATGTGTAAGCAGTCAAATCTTCATTTTTTTTGAAGATTGGCTTGGCAAACTTCAGGTATTGCTTCAACACAACTTGACGGGTAACTGCTTTTATCTTGTTATCAAACTTTGATTGCATGAAGTAAATTTAAGCGCAATTAGCTCCGAAGTCAAAGAAAATTTTAAAAAAAAGAGGGACACGCACATGTCCCTCTCACACATTTTATTGGGTAACGCTTTTATTTTTCTCTATATAATATGTAATGAAAAGGGTTCGCTATGTCGGAACAATCACTCGACAGCCCGTCACAACGAACATCAACAACACCATAAACAGTTGACCCGTTAGGGTCAACTGTAAAAAAGGCAGAAAAAAACCTTGGCATCTAACCTTTGGCGGCCCCCCCGCCGGTCGTTAGATATACGTAACCCCTTGCTTCGCAAGGAGTTATGATATGAAAATGTAAGCAGGTATCGTGCCAGAAATAATTACTTGACAAATTAAGGATAATCGTGTAAATTGTTTTCATGAAAAACAAGCCAAGATTCCAAATTGAATGGAACACGGGAACGCGCACACACAAGCCGCGCAAAGGCAAAGGCGCGTTTCGACGCCGTCAAAAACATCAAAAAAAGTATTGATTACTTACTCAATAGTTGCTTTAATAATCTTATGCAAAACCTTAAAATCTCATTTGAAAACAGCAAACTAAAAGGTATCTGGCATTACTCTTTGCCAAGTGGCTACACATGCCCGGGTGCTAGTATGTGCAAAACCTTTTGCAATGTAAATACAGGGAAAATTGTTGACAAGCAAACTCCCGATGCAAACGGCATGACTTACCGATGCTATGCCGCCACAGATGAAGCCCGTTATCCTAGTGTGAGAAAATCACGTTGGCATAACTTCGACTTGCTACGTGGAAAAACGCAAGAAGAAATGGTTGCAGTTATCACCCAAAGTATAAACGCTTCAGGTGTCCGTCGTGGCGGCACACTTCGTGTGCATATCGGTGGAGATTACTTCTCGCAAAATTACTTTAATGCGTGGATGGAAGCGGCTGCAAGCTTTCCACAAATTGTGTTTTACTCTTATACAAAAAGCGTCCATTTTCTTGTCAATTATATTCGGACCAATGGTGCATTGCCTGACAACTTCGTTTTCACTTGTTCCAATGGTGGGAAGTATGATGATCAGATTCCATTTTCCAACGTGAAGAAAGCAAGCGTTTTCTTTACACAAGCCGAAGCCGATGCGCTCGGACTCGAAGTGGATCACACCGATGACTTTGCCATCTCAGGATCTCGTGACTTCGCTTTGCTGCTCCACGGCATGCAGCCCAAGAACACCAAAGCAGGTGAAGCTCTTAAAGCTTTGAAGCGCAACGGTTTCCACGGCTACAGCGCCAAATAAAAAAGTGGGCGAAAGCCCACTTTTTTTCTTGACATCTAACGGCCGGCGGCCTCCCCGTGAAATGTTAGATGTTGCAAATCTAACGGCTGACGGCCCCGCCGCGAGGCGTTAGACGTTGATAATCAAAGGTTTATGAATATAATTTATACCCCCTTATTTGGCCTATATTTATTTACAATTCATTCACTCACAATCACTTATTTATGTTATATTTATTTAGCTTTTAATCATTCACTTTCAATATATTTGCGAATTTTTTTATCTAATATAAAAAATAAAGTTGACTGTTTATCAAATACAAGATAATTATATTTTTCTGATATATACATATTACTATTCTTTATTATAAACGATAATATATAATCTAGCATTTCGTGTATTATGTCTTGATAAGTATGTGCATCATGATCTAAAGTAGCGTAGATAATTGGGCTGGTTGCCTCAAGGTAATCACCCCAATTATTAAAGATGTTCAGAGAAGTTGGAATGTAGAATTCTTGAAAAATTTCATTCTCAATTTCCTCTTGAGACTTAGCAGATCCAATTGTGGATTGCAAGATATATTTATGTGTTTTTTGTAGCATCTATGTAATCACTTCCTGCCTTGGTAATGTGACGTTTGCCATCTATTTTGATGAGATTGCGCTTCATCAAATACAATTCAATGTCACGTTGTAATGCTGTTCGACTAAGCCCCGTTTTAGCTGAGAGTTCCTGCAATGATGCTTGACCGTCCTTGCGTAATATCTCAAGCACTTTGCGCTCAATGTCGCTAACGCCCAATGGATTGACTCCAGTAGCAGCACAAAATTCATTAAAATCTTTTGCAGTGAAAATAGTAGATTCTTTAAACATACAATATCTTCTAATGTCCTTTGCACGTTTAACGCAATCACGGGCATTTCCTCTTGTAGTTTGCGCCAAATCAAATAATGATTTTTCATCAAATGATATATCATCTAACTGGGCATTTAATATCTGAGCTAAATCATCTGTATGATAGTCCTCAAAATCAACTGCAGTTAGACGATCCTTCAATGGAGGAAATAACTTGTCAGGCTCAGTAGTTGCGAACAAAAATGTCTGCTTTTTAAAGTCAAACGGATGCTCGCCGTCCTGCCAACGGAAGTTAACATAGTCTTCCTTCTCAGTATTAAATATCGTCAAGAAGGCATTGGTAACGTCTCTTGGAAGCTCATGAGCTTCATCAAACAACACTGTGATCTCGCTACCCATGATCAACGGTATGTATATCTGATCAAAGAATTGTTCCAAATTACGTATAGTAGAACAGTTCAATTCCAGAAACGGACGATATCCACCATCTCGATTCTTGAGATGACTAGCAAACTGTCGGGCAAACTCTGTCTTACCCAACCCTTTAGCACCTACCAGTAATAAAAACGGGCAAGTGCTTGTTTTTTTAAAGGCATCTAAATAAAACGATAATCGTCGTTTTACTCGATCCTGACCAAACAATTCAGCAAATGGAACTTCCATATCAATTAAACTTTGTTAACTTAAATGCAATTTTTTCTTGTATCTTCTGTTCAGTAGATGATGTATTCTGCTCTACAGAAGCAGGTTTGTCAACAACTTTTTTAAAATTATCTTCATGCCATTTTCTGCCTACTGTGACTACAGCATCTGCATCCAATTTTGCAATCAATTCGCTCAATGGAATTTCCATCAAGCTGATGCTGCCTTTCTTACGACCACTACCTTTTTTACGAGGAGTGCCATCTTTATTCAACGTGACTTTAGCCATATACATACACAGTACATTAAACAATACAACAAGTCAAATTCTTTTTTTAAAAATTTTAAATAAATATTACTATATATGTATGTCAAGCACCAAATATAAATTCAGAAATTATGAAGGGCAATTATACGAACTGAGCATCCGAAAGCCTCGCAAAGAAAATAAAGCTGAAGGACTATGTTACCCACCGAAGGATGGAGGTTGCGCTAAAATTCTAGTAAATCCTCATCAAAATGATGACAATTATAATGAAACATTATTGCACGAAATTTCTCACGCATTTTGGTGGGGCGCAAGTGAAGAAAAGATTGAATATTTTGCAGAAATTACATCAGAGATTTTAAAAAAATTTGGCCGCTAATATTTATTTAGCTAAATATCGTTCATAATTCATTATTTAAAAAAATCCCGCTCATAATTGAACGGGATATAAATTATTTTAAATTTTCTAGCTGTTTATCTATTTGTCTGATTCGCTTTCTTATTTGAGCTTTTAATGCTTGTAATTTGTGTTTAGCTTCTTCTCGCTTTTTCGGCTTAGAATGCTTGTATTGATGAGCGATGTAATTATATTGATCAATTATGTCTTTAGTATAATGCTTATTATTTAATAAAAAATCATTCATAATTCAAGTAATTAAATTTTAATAAATATTGTGCTGAAAAATTTTAAAAAATTTCGGGCATGTTATTTAGCGCAAAATCGTTCATAATTGGAACCTTATTCATCCTCGCCCAAATCAACCTTGGGGTTGTCCCGAACCTGACGCAAAATCTCGACGATCAGTTCATCCCTTGGATCACGGGGCTGAAAATCTGCTTCATTTTCAAATATTTTTTCAATTTGAATCAAATCATAATCACCTATTTTAATTGTAACTGCTTTCATCTTTATCTAATTTTTTAAATTCGTTTTCTATTATCTTTTTTTGTATTACGTTATATATTTCTGTTATTTGTATTCTGACTCCAGCTTTAAATAAGCTATAGCCAAACGCAAACCACATAAACCAAATTATAGTAGCTGGAATCCATTTTATTTCAAAATAAAATAAAGTCAACACTAATATAATTGTACAAATTGTAGGCATAAATTTTTTTAAATTTTGTTTAAATTTTTTAAAATTTTAAGGAGTAATTTTTTTAAAATTTTGGATGTTAAATTTTTTTAAAATTTGGGTTTTTTGGGGGTATTTTTTTTTAAAATATTTTAATAAATTTTTGTAAAAATCGCTATTTTCCTAAGAAATAAGCAGAAAATAATATACTTTCTACAATATTTTAAATAATTTACATCTTTCTACATTCATTATGTTTTATTCTATGTATATGTTATTACTTTATATATTCTTAGCAATGTAACAAAGCTTGAGCGAATCATATACGAATTATATATAATTCAACCATATTTATTTATCATTTTACAACTAATTAAAATGGGAGGTTTCCCTCCCTTATTGTATTAATCAAGCTCGCTGCGCTCTAACTCTTCAATAAACATATCATTATGCTCATCTATCATCCTGCTCAACTCTTGAAGTTCTGGATCTAAATCATAAGGATCAGTATTTCTATCTTTAGCAGTAATACTGAAAGCATATTTTCTCATCTCTTCGATTTGGCTTGGGGTTAGTTTGTTTGTTGTCATACGCAATCAATATACATCATGTTCCGAATACGTCAACTACTTTTCATAACAAATATTCATTTTCTCGTTTCGACGACGAGTATATCGTGCTGACGACATTGCTGCTTGCCATGATTTACCCCACTCCAACAACAACTCAAACTCATTTTTGTCAACATTTTTCTCGCCACAATGTTTATGCATCCACTCTGAACCTAACCCATTTACGATAGGAACCTCTACAACCTCATCGTCATAACTGCCACAAAATTTACATTCTTTCATACGATCATCTCCATATACATTGTAATACTTTTTTTTAAAAATTTTAAATTAAAATGGAGGTGCTACTTCTTTTACCTCTGTTCCATTTGCTGCTGCTTCAATATATGCCAATGATTCAACAACTGTATTTCGCCCCCAGCGAGTCGTAATTACAGTATAATTTTTTACTTCCTCTATTTGAACAACAGTGTCCAAGTTATACAAAACTGGTTGATTTGTCTGATAATCAGTTAATCGAATTAAATGTGCCATTTGTGTCCTTTATCATTAATTATTTCTCTAAAACTTTGCTCCAATAACGTGAATTTTTACGATTCTGGTTGCGATCCCAGAAAATGCAACGTGCCATATACGGTGCAATTCCCTTGCTTTGGCTTCTGTTTATCCAATCTCGCTCAATGTCGTTATACAATCGAGCATCCTTGGATTGATTCAACCCATACACTTGAAACAAATGAGTATCCATGCAAACCACTTGAGCTTCAACTGGAAACAACATTTCAATAGCAAACGAAGTCTTAGCCTTACCAAGTCCCAAAATCCCTTTACAGAGACGATCTCGCCACTCTACCCATGATTCTGAGTCCAACTTGGAAGCATATTTAGTAGGATTGATCCAAAATTCATTAGCAAACTTACCAATAAAATTTGTGCGATTATTATGCAGTCCAACTTTACTATCAATAATTTTTTTAAATAATTGAGAATGATTATAATTCCATAGTTCCAACTGCTCTGCTTGTTCAAATGTCCATTTACGAAACTCCTTGATAGCATTGTAACCTTTGCAGTTGTTTTCCCATGTTGTATGCACCGACATAAATGCGAACAAATATCGCTTAAATATCGCAGATTCTGTTTGTGGTTTCAATTCAGCCCAATAATCATTGTATGACTGAATCTCGTTATCCTTGATAGAATCAAAGAACTTAGCAACTTTGCTGGTATCCATTAGTTTTAGCAATAATTTGAGTAATTAAGTTGTATAACGCTGATCCTTCAGCACCGATAGGATGAATTTCATCCTGCAATAACTCTAGCATATTAATATCTGCCTTGTCAAGCAATACTTCAATTTTTTGCATATTGTTCAATAGCTTCAATGTTACTCTTAGTGTCAACTTTGACTATCTTATAATCATGAAACTCTTTGTATGTGTCAACATATTTTTTCGCACCTTTTATTTTTTTAAATTTTGCGTCTGGATATGTCTCATGAACTCCAACTACATGATACTCGTAACGATCATCTAATATGATCTGATTTGTTGTACAATTACAGCATAGCACCGAAACAATTAATAATAATATTTTCATTACCATTTGTGTATTATGTTAGCCATTATAAAAAAGCAAGTAATTAAGTTAACAATTATAATAAAGCTGCGAATCAGCAAGCTAATTTGAGCTTGTTTTAATGTCAATATCGGAATATTTGGCTCATCATCATTCGTTTTCCCAATGCGATGATCAACTGTCCTACACCAAATTAACCATAAATTTTTTAACATGTTTTACCCTTCTTCATCTTCCCAGCTATCAAATTCGTATGCTTTCATCGTATCTAAGAAGTGACTTATAATCTCGCCATAATCCTTGCTCCGATCTTCACATCTCAAATCATTACTACCTCTCCACCATGCTTTGCTATGCCATTCTCTATGATCTTTATCAGTAAATACCTGACAACCTGCATTAGTTGGCTCATCCCAAATATACTGATTTTCTTCAATTACGTCATAAGCGTCTTCACTTACACACCACCATTCACCACTTTGATCGTTAGCATCGTTAAATTCAATATTTCCATTATTATCTTCTAAATACTCTTTGATCTTCTCATCATCCCAATCTGCCATTTCTCTGAATGACTTACGAAGATTATCAGTATCGTATTTCAGTAATTTGGAGTTTGTGGTTGACCAAATTTCCCATTTTTCTACATATATTTTCATAGTTTTTTATTCT
>Ga0255772_10003023_pt1 | contig 16261 bp, 23 predicted proteins | sample 071ome_34_FD_179970 | JGI IMG/M metagenome (GOLD analysis project Ga0255772, IMG submission 179970) | Coastal salt marsh microbial communities from the Groves Creek Marsh, Skidaway Island, Georgia - 071411BT metaG (version 2) | ecosystem: Environmental > Aquatic > Marine > Intertidal zone >...
CTGATGATGGTGTGATTGGGCACCTACCGCAAGAAGGTAATTTGCAAGAATGCTTTTATGCACCAGGACAGAAACAAAAGGCGATGGATCAACGCGAAAGTTATGCAAAATTTGGAGCGCTTGGCCCGTGCTAAGTCATTCGGAGGTTAGTTTATAGCCTCCATTTTTATACCCGCTTTGTGCGGGTAACTCTTTTAAGGGAAATCTTGATTTTGTAAGTCTGGCTTATGGTTCTGATGCCTGTAGTCTGGGCTTATCGAAACGAACAAAAGGTGGTTTGCAATGTGTACGCATTTTTTAGCAACGGATATTGAGGCTGGTGGGTTAAACGGTCGATTGGAGAATGGTCAGCTTGGGTGTGATTATTACCCCATTTTTGAGGTTGCGTGCATACTCACTGACACTGAATTGAATGAGATTGATACACTCCGTTTAGTGATTCACCATTCTGAAGAAGTGATTCAGACATCCAGTGAATGGTCATTGGAAAATCTAGGTAAAAGCGGCTTGCTTGATGAGGTTCGTAAAGCCTCTATGTCATTGAATGAGGCTGAAACAGCAATTCTTGATTGGTTGGCTTCTCATGGTGTTGAAAAATACGATCGTAAAGCTAAAACTGGCGCTGTGATGGTTGGTAATTCAATTGCCTATGATCGTTCATTTATCATGAGCCAGATGTCATTATTCAATGAGTATCTTCATTATCGTCAAGTGGATATTTCAGCGTTGGCTGTTTTGTCTCGGGCATGGCAGCCTGAATTACAAAAGAAAGCAACAGAACATAAACAGTATGCTCATGAAGCGCTTCAGGATATCCGAGAGAGCCTTCAGGAACTGTCTGTATACAAAAGCGTACTCTTTGACCTTATTGGTCAAAGAGGTAATTCAATTAACTTTCAGAGTTCAAATATGAGACAAGCTGTATACGGGATTTCAAAGGTTGATGTGCTTGAAGCCTTAGAGCAAGCCGAAAAGCGATTTATCCCAGACAGTTATGCCTTCGGTGAGATTAATGCATCTGAGTTAAGAGGGCAGATCGAACAGTTTTTTAATGATCGAGCCATTAAGAATATGTCCAAGCTAATTAACTTTTTAAAGGGTTTTGAGACTAGCAAGATGGTTGGTGGAGCCAACGATGCGATTAAATTAGTTGTTCGTAAATGTAATGAGAAGAGAGTAGTCCTCAATGGAGATTAGGATCCTACGCAAATAAATACTAAAACAACGACACGAAAAAGTTTTTAGGGAAAAAATAGAGTATGAAAGTTAGATGTTTTGTTGATGTGAATGGTCATGTTTGGACCATAGATCATAACGGGAACAGTAATTTCCCTAGTGATTTTGAGATCGTTGGGAACACCGTTCTGGTTTATGGTGTAAAAGATGATCTGGGAGAAGGTCGTGCAATTGATGAAGAGTATCAGTTATGGCCATCACTCACAGCGTTAGCAATGACTTTAGAACAGAATCCTTGTGATTATGAATCTGAAGATGGAAGCATGACTTTAGAGTGTGCAGTAGCAGAAGCGCATAAGCGGGTTCATTCGTTTGAGAAGCATTGGATTGAATCAAATAAAGTAACACCCCATCATTTCCCAATGTCATTCCCACAAGAAGACACGGGACTGTGGTTTGAACAGATGAATGATCACGTTGAGCAAGACAGGGAATAAAACCATGGCCGTTTACTTAACTGTTGAATACAAGGCTCAGCTTATAGTCGATCTAACATCGGAAGGACGTGATTTGCTACAGGCCGGGATTGATAAGACGAGTGATTTTGATTTATTTATTAAAAATCTCCTGGCTGAGGATGCCCATAAAGGCGTGAAAATTGATCCACAGTATAAACGGTATGGCCTAGATATTGGGCTCGTTAGTGAATCTAAAGAACAGTTAAGTGCGGCTTGCTATGATATAGCTAATTACACTCAAGAGCAGCCGTACTTGAATGACATATTTTTTGAGTGTTTCGATGATTAATATGAAGACTGTTCTGAATCGGTCACTTTCGATATGAAAGCGAAACGAATTGGAATGAAGATGATTTAATTTTTTACTGAACGGATTGGAACGAATAAATGCCTGATGATTATCAGATTGAAAAACTTGAACTCCACTTAAAATTTGAAGAGAAGTACGCTTCGAAGATTCAGGCTCTTGAAAAGCAACTTGAAGAAAGTAATGGGTTTATTGAAAAACAGAAAAATGAAATTCTTTCGAAAGATTTAGCTCTAAAAGAGGCTAAGTCTAAGATAACCGAGCTTGATGATGAACGAGTACAAAATCATCGAGAAATCTCTAATTTGAAAAGCACTGCTGAATCGCTTGAAAGTCGCCTTAAGAAGCTTAGGGTATCTACTGAAGCAGATAGAAAAAGCTTGGCGGAGCTTAAAAAATTAAATCCAGCCCAACTAAAGAAAAACCTGGATAAGAAAAAAAAGGATCTTCGCGAAAAAAACGAAGCAATAGATTCCTACAAATCACTTATCGCTAAAGGGAAAAGTGACACCAAGATACATACGCAAACAATCAGGGTATTAAAGGAGAGGCTGGAGCAACTTAAAAGAGAACCCCTGACCCCTGATGATGTCTACCTTCATACCTCTGAGTGCGGTCATTTCAAAGTTCTTGGCGTGGCATTTACAACGGATGAGCGGCCGTTTCTTGGTAAAGATATCAACTACAGAGTTATTGATATGCGTGATGGTGCATCATTTGTTGCGTATATAAAAGACAGTCAGGTTTGCTTTGATGCTAACAAAGAGATTCCTGCTGATTGTTATGAATATATTCACACTCTTATAACAATCGATAACGAAGGGAAGATGCTAGATGAAATGTAAGCGAACGATCTTAGGTGTGTAAAATGAGCCTTAATGACGCTGCTAATATTCTTGCAGGGTTCCTTAAAGGTAGTAAGGACATTGCGGAACACATCTTGATCGAAGCTGGTTACTCTGAAGAGCAGCTAGCTCGTGTAAAGCAAGGCTATTTTATAGGGCCGCCAGACAATAGATAGGAGGCGTGGATGGAACTGCTATTTAACGTAGGACACATAATTAATATTGCTATTTGGCTGGTGGTTCTTTGGTTTGCACTTGAGCAAAAAGACTTTCCTCAACGAAACTACGGTTTCCTTTTTGTCTTTATTTTTCTTAGTTCCAGTGTATTGGATTTGTTGGGAGTTCCTGTAGCAGGCACGTTACTTCAGTTGATTGGTGTTCCTTGGTTGTTTTATCGCCTCTACGTCTTCAGTAAATGGGACGAAACCGAAGGTAAGAAGCGGTAATTCATCCCCTGCTAGGTAGCCACTATGCGTGGCCAGTCGACATTGGGCGTTAGGGGAAAAGATTGCGAATAAATGAGGCTATACTAAAGATGAAGATAGTTACAATAAACATCTTAGCAATTTCATAAGGGATCTTTATCTTCCTGAATACATTGAAATTGACTTTGCTATTTCGTCTCCAGCGAAGTGTTTTAATTACCAGGCCAATTACGAGACACATCAACAGAAAAACGATCCCGAAAATTATTAATGCAGTATCGGTTGGTTCGGAAGGCATCTTCTGGATTTCATAAACAACAGTCACTTTTGACTGCGTGTTATAACCAATGATGAAAGCACCTGTTATGATAGCGAGAAACAGCTGTGCTATCTGTCTTTCTACAGTCTTGGCTTTATATTCGGTTTCGATTTTGTTGTCGATCCGATCCGATTGGGCAATAAAAGATTCTTCAATACTCTTCAAACGACTCAGTTCTCTTTCTTTGATTCTATCGGTAATGATCTTCGTGTCATGAAGGGATGTAATAAGTGATTTTATATACGCTGAGATTCCAAGCGCTTCGTTTTCTATAGGCCCATTATTGCTATCACTTGAGGCATAGCGTTTCTGGTTGATGAGCTCTCTCTTAAGGCGAGCAATCATTTTTAAGCCATAGATGTTGGTGTCAGTTAGGCTTTCAATCTTATACCCCAAATCTGCAAGGGGATTATCTAATTCCTTAATGGGGCTATTGTGAAGCGGTTCAATTGTTGTAAGGGCATCATGCTCGTATTCATGATGCTTATGAGAATGCAGGGAGTATTTTAGGTAGTAAAACGCTTGCCGACACAATGTGTATTTAGCACGATCGGTAACTTTTTGATCGTAACCTTCTAGGTTGGGGCCTTCATAATTCAAATACGTGACCCCAGTACTTGTGATCATGAATTTTATGACAAACAGATTGTCTGAGCGGCAGCCATGAATGAGTATGTCAGCACATTCTTTAATATCTTTGAACTTATTGTTTAACGTCTTTTGTACTCCTGGCCAGTTGACTTTCTTACGGTAGGGATCTTTATCTTGGCCATTAAAAATGTCTCTGGCTTCGATTAGTTTCTCGTATAGAGTATCGTCGCCTTCAAACTTTGGTTCGGACTCACTGAATTTGTCCCTGAATTTGGCGAGCAAGCCCGTTTCAGTCTTTTCTTTCAGCACATTTAATATGACATAGCCGTGACAGTTACGATTATCTATGTTGTCAGAGCTTTGGGTTTCTGCAATAACGGTAACGCCCGTCCATCCACTTGTTGACGGGTTAGAACGATAGTCTTTCCAGTCCACCTTCGAATGAAGCAGAATATTACGATGATGCGAATCATTGTTACCGAAGCGAGAGTAGTTCAGTGACTTTCGGTCATTGTACTGATTTTCATCTTTGGAGAAGTCGCCAGCCAACTCAGGAGTCATTAACCCGAAATCAAGATGGCCAGAAATGCACGGAATCCAGCCAACATAATTATATTTGTCGGTGTTCGAACTTTTGGGAAAGAATGCAAGATTAGAGTTAGGCACAGAAACCTCAAGCCAGTAATTATTATTAACTGGCTATATTGTTCCTGTTTTAAAAATTAAATCAAGAATTTCAGAGGCTTAAGAAATCGCCTGTTTGTAGATACGCTTGTAGTGTGCAGCAGAGCGAGCTTCTTCAGGCACAACAATTTGATCTGGGCAGAATGTCATGCCATGACGAACAAATGAACCGGTCATTGGAGCATTCTCGTACTGTTTTTCAATTTTATCCATCTTACGCTTGGTGATGATGGTAAGGACTGATCTAAAGATATATCCAGCACTTAGTGCAAAAGCAGTACCATAAATTGCTACGTTGGCAATTAAGCTATAACTCTCAGACATGTGTGATCTCCTTTTAAACACATAACCTTCATATCGGCAATGCGGGCGCCATCATGCGCGATTCAGATATAAATTGCAAATCAATCTGATTAAATTTTGTTCTTATTTGGTTTAACACTAGCACTTGATTGGATTGTACTGCAACAGGAAGTTTGAAAATTGCGATAGATCACTAATTGATTCATATAGTAGCTGGGCATCATGAACTAGTGATTTAGGATTAGTCTTTGTCGAAGCCGCATAGTGCGGCTGGTTGTTTTGATACTGAAATATTTTCGGAATCCTGATCCAATTGTTCAGGTAGGTACTCTCTGGGTAACAATATACGAGACAAAGGATTTTCAGATGAAATATATAGACGTACCAGTAAATCTTAGAATCAGCGTGCCTGATTATGCAAGTGAAGATGAAATCAAAAGTCTTAAAGGAATGATCTCAAATCATGACACTCCGATCGTGACAGGTGTTGATACTGAAGTTTTAGTTTCTGGCGTTAAAAATGTGCTGAGTCAGTATATTGAGGGCGTTGTTGATGATTTTGGATCGCATTGCGAGTTAGTACCTCTGACGTATGAGCTTCAAGAGAAACCTTCAGATGAGCCTGAATCTGTCATCGAAGGGGCGTTGTACACCCCTAAATCAAACCACCCTAAAGATTTTGCTCGACAAGGCAAACCGATTAGTTCTATTCGTTTCACCTTTGAGGAGGGTGAAGAATCAGTTTTGTATCCGAGCTTACTACTAAAATTTGTTGGTTTTGAAGGCGAATGGCAGATCGACCCTTTTGAGCTTAATGAAGAGTATTGGCCAGATGAAGTAAGAGCTTATTATGTTGGTTGTGATTTGGAATTTAATGGGTTGGATTCAGATCCATTTTGGTTTAGTGAGCCCCTTAATAAAATAGCGAAAATTGGCGCTCATAGGAATCATATCACTAGATATAACCCAATAATGAACAAGCCAATTGATGAGATCATTAATGATATTTACCTTAGCCAGATGAGCTCTATTTTAGGTTGGAATGAAATTAATGAGATGCTGAAGGTTGATGGATATTCAGAGCTTAATCATCTATCTCTATTTAAGGTAACTTTAAACGTAGTTAATGAAGATGATTCTTCTACTGCAATTGATGAACTTGAAGTCTTAGTCTTAGTTGATGATGCGGACGAAGCAATTATGTTGGCTAAACGCCTAATTAGGAATCAACGTCTGATTGCCTACGATCAAAGTCTGGAAGTGATTGATTGTAGAAATTGTGTTCATGAAGAATATTTTATTCAGGTGCGTAACCGCAGTAGCGTACTTGATATGTTCGATCAGTATTCTTGTGATATTGATGGGACGTTTGTTCGAACTGTTAGTGTCTCGGATGAGAACCCGGCCGTGCATTTCTCCGTTGATGATGCAGTGGTTGAATGGTCTGAAAAAGAATTTGACGATCTAAAAATCCAAAATGACGGTTCTGTAAGCATCGGCGATCATCTGGTTAATTTTTACAGGCTATCTAAAGTCGCTGCTTAACCATTTACGGCCTCTGCGGAGGCCATCTCCCCAAAACAAGAAGAGAGCGGATCATTGTCTAAATACACACCCTTCGGAAGAATCGTAAAAAAGCTATTAGTAGATATAGATGAGAAGCAAGATAAATTAGCAGCGTTTTTGTGCGTAAAACCGTCACTTGTTTCTGCAGTCTTCACAGGTAGAAAGCCTATTTCAGACAGTTTCCTTTCTGGAACCTTAGAGTATTTCAAAGCTCGACAAGATAAGTTAAAGGCGCCAATGAATCAAATCGAGATATTGATCAAGAACAAGGCTGCAATATCCGTAAAGCACGCCAGTTTACCAATGCATGGATTAACTGATGAAGACCGCGCATTGGCTGTTGCGTTTGTTAAAAACTTCAACGACTTGTCTACTGAACAAAAGAATCAGGTTAATGCTTTGCTAAAGGAGGCTATATGACTTCCATGACAAGACCTAATCAACCTGATTTGACTAATTTCATATCCGTGGATGATCGCCTTCCAGAACATGGTCAAGCAATAGAAGCATACAATGAGGTCACTGGATTCTTTGACACGGTTTATGACGCAACCAAACCTGGTAAGGAATGGCCAATGTCGAACTGGGGCGACATGAAGGGTACCTGGTATCCTCAAGCCAGTTTCTGGCGTTCTCGGCGGGTGGCAGCCGCCTAGTGCGGCTTGGTTTTATTAGGCGGTCGTTGAGTTTTGCAAGGCAGACATAGTATAGGCCTCATTTAACTTGGATATAACGATATTCGAGGGATAAGCTATGTTTAACGCGCAAATTCAAAGTGATCTTTTTAAAGATGGTCTAGAGGACTTCTTAGATCGTATAGGTGGGCTAACGCACTCTGTTAGTGAGTCTATTCCTAAGTCTCATAAGCATAAGATGTCTCAGTATTTTACCCACCAGCGAATTGCGCTTCAGATGGCAAAGATGCTTGATGTTCCTGGGGGCGCAGTGATCGGTGATCATGGTGCAGGCACAGGGATACTCGGCGCATCATTAATCGCTCATACACTTTACAATGCAAAGTCTGCGCAAGCGCCATTGCAACTAAGAGCCTATGAGATTGATGAGTTGTTGAAAGAACCTTTCAATAATTGCATTAATCAACTTAATGAGTTCGCTGTGCAGTACGGCCAACAGGCACCTTCTGTAAGTGTGGAGGGTGATTTTACTGAAGTAGCAAATTATCTTGATCGTATTGGCGTTGCTGAGTCATTAGATTTTGCGATTACAAATCCGCCCTATCAAAAATTGAACCAGCAAACGCCACTTGCCAAGCTGATGAAAGAAGAGTTTGTTTCTACTCCAAACTTATACGCTGTATTTATCTTGCTTTCTGTTTTGATGCTAAAGCCAGGTGGTGAGCTTGTAGCAATCGTTCCTCGCAGTTTCACCAATGGAGACTACTACAAATCATTTCGTCGTTGGATTTGTTCGATGGGGTGTATCGACTGGTTTGTACGTTATAAAAGTCGTTCGAACTTGTTCAATGCTGACAATGTGCTTCAAGAGAATGTTATTTTTCGATTTAGAAAAGGTGTGCCTCAGCCTGCCTCAGTAAGAGTTAGTTTATGTGAAACACCAGATGATCCGGCTATGCATGAGCTAGTAATTCCAAGTCGTGACGTAATGATGAATGAAGCAGGGATTTTTATGGTACCTGCGACACCGGACGAGTTGGCCGCATTTTATAGCAACAGAGAAAAAGCTCATGCGTTATCAGATCTGGGGTTAAAGATTAGCACTGGTAAGTTTGAGGAACATCGACACAGTGATTATGTGAAAGGCGAAATCGGAATCAGTGGTGTGGCTTGGGCTCCGGTGGTCTATAGCCAACACTGGTCCAGAGGTGAAACAAGTCTTTCGTGGTCGCCAAAGGTTGGAAAAAAAGACGCAGTATTGGAATATCCGGAGGAGATGAAGCAGAAGCTTTACCCTCGAGGCAACTACATACTCTTAAAACGCATCTCTGCAAATGATGACAAAACGGGTCGCTGTCATCCATGCCTTGTGACGGAAGATTCTGATCTGCCAGGAGATTACTGGTCTTTTGATAATCATGTTCAGGTTATTCAAGGAGGTGACCGGCCATTGACTAAAGAGCTGGCGGTTCAGATCACTCAATCATTGAAGTCGGATACAGTTGAAGAGCTATTAAAGGTGGTCTCTGGCACTACTCAGCTCAATAAAAGTGATTTGATGCAGATTCGATTTGACTTGAATCAGGGCGTTAAACCATGAGATCAAGCGCCCAGTTATCATCTGAGATTCATCAGAAGATTCGCTCCGTATACGAACTAGATGCGTTCTGGGATCTGATTTTGAATTCAGCTGCTGAAGCCGGGCCGTTTGATGGTGGTTGTCTGGTATGTGCCTATGCCATTCAGTCGGCGTTTGGCGGTGACTTAGTTAGGCTTGTCAATGATGCCGGACGAACCCAGCATTATGGTGTTCGAATCGATGATTGTTATTTTGATTTTGATGGGGCAGCGTCAACTCAAGAGTTATGGGCGAAAAGATTTGCTGACAATGAGTTAGTGAGCGGGCCCTTGTCGGTGCTGGAGGGTTATGAAAGCAATCAACCAACAGCTGTAGATCCGGCGGTATCTCATGGCATTTCTGAATTATTAAAAGCAAAGGAGCATTACTAATGAAAGCAGCGCTGGTGGATAACCGACGATTTAGAGTTCATGATATGGGAGATTTTGGATTTGCTAGTCTTTTGATTTCCTTTGATGAAAGATCGAAAGCGATTAGCTTTGAGTTCGAGAAGAATGAAAACACACTTGAGGTCAGTTTATCTCAAGAAGAAAGCTTGGTATTCATGAATGAATTCTCAGGATGGTTAGAGAAGCGAGGAAGGAATCACCAATACAGAAAAATGAAGTTCATTTCGGATGCTAACGAGCTTTTTGAGATCTCAGAATCTAATGCTGGAGAACCATATCGAGAAACCATTGGGTTTAATTTCAATTCAGCCGATTACACTGAATTTAGAGGCGTTCAGAACGAGATTGACATGTTTCAACCGCTTGGCAGGATCATTGACTCATTTAAAGCTAAGGTTTTGGTGTAGTAGGTCCTTAGTTGGTTTCGAGCAGAATGCTAGGATCGATTAAAGTCACATTTGATTATGAAAGAGAGGCATTGTCTGGGTGACTTAGGGTGGGTTTATCATCCTTTACCTGGAATTCATGAATATCTATAAACGTCGGCGTGCCGTTCCCGGTCACGCCTCTGTTGTTATAATTCAATTTATCTAGTTCGCATCTGAAGTGTGAGCGTGGTGATTTAGGATCATCAAAAACAAAACCAAAGCTTTGCCAAAACGCGTTACGTCTTTTCCAACAATTCGTTTTATCTGGTTCGTCTTCAGGATCATTGTATGAGCTGGTTTCTCCTGTAACTCTAATTGACATGGATGCTGGTGGAAGACCCTTGATTTCTTCCAGATGATACCGCATTGCTTGGATGGCTATGTTGAATATTAATTTCCCGAACCCTTGGCATTGGACTCCAGAATTAAAGCCATTTCCAACAAGATTTATAATACGAAAATACTCATCCAAAATGCATTTTGAGATGGAGAGCTCAATTACTTTGTTGCTTGGGTAATTACAGTAGAGGCGAATGAATAACATTTGCTCGCTGAATGAAATCGTAATTTTGGTTTTCCCATTGACCCATTCGAGATGAACCTTATCTTTCATACTGGCAGCTCTCTTTTAAATGCCGCTTGGTGCGGCATCCATTTATTTAATCTGTGGTTGTGAGGAAAGAAGCGGATGCATTTTCGGCACCTGCCACTATGAGCTTATTAAAACACAGTAGGTATTGTTCACAACGCTTGTGGGGTGAAGGTGATGTTTGAAGGCATAAAGAAAGGTGATTCAGTTCGAGTCAATTTGCGAGGGCGCTTTAGTGGGGATTCGGATTTCTTGAAGAAGACCGTTGATAAAGTAAATAAGGTGACCTTGGTTGTTGATGGCGATAAGTATTGTCGCAAGACGGGGCAGGGCAAAGATCGATTAGGGCCCATTCTTTATTCGATTGATCCATGGACTGATTCTGATCAGGACGTTTTTGACCAAAAGAAACGTTGTCAAGAATTCAAATCGATGGTTAAGCGATTGGATGCGTTCAAAGGTCAGCCGTCAAAGGAATTGTGTGAGGCGTTAAAACACGCATCGTCATTACTGGGAAATGAATCATGAATGCAGCACTGGATATGAGCAAATTGGGTGAGCTATTACATGCGTCGACATTGACGATTGGGCAAGTGAAAAAGAACGGCGCAGCTCGAATTAACATTGAGAACTTGAAGCAACTTTCAGATTCAGGGTTTGTGCCTGGTACCAGTTTTAAATTTGAATCGAGAGATAATGATGTATATGCCTTAGTTGCCAGTGATGCAGGTACCAATGTTGTAGTAAAGAAAGAGTTCAAGACCCGGGCATCTGGCGTAAAAATTGGTTCTCGAGTAGATGTGCGTCGTTTGGAAATGGCTGATCGCGTGAAACAGAAATACATGGTGTTGTATTTTGATGGGCTCGTGCTGTTAATGCCACCAGCATCAACCGTGAATAACATTGAACGTATTAACCGTCTGAAGAATGCCTATCAGACCAAGCAATTTAACAAGATTGCTTTGTACTCCGGAATCGGCACTCTAGATGCTGCGTTGCATGAAGGCTTTGAAGATGCGGGCATTAAAACGAATCTGGTGGCAGTAAACGATAACTGGGACAAGGCTATCGATGCGTTAATCAACTCTAATCCGGCAGCGAACAAGGCAACACGATCGTACACGATGGGTATCGATGAGCTGGTGGCGTTAGGTCGTTTACCTAAAGACAATATTCACATGCTAGTGGTAGGCATTCCATGCAAAGGCGCGTCCAAGCTGAATGTACGAGATCGTGATCTCCCCGAGATGCATCCGGAAGCCGGGCACCAGATCTTAAACTTAGCAATGGTGTTGCAGATGCTTGAATGGAAAGTACCCCTAATCCTGATCGAGAATGTGTTGGATTGGTCTAACACGGTATCGTGCTCAATGATCGAACGCGTCTTTATTGAGCAGGGTTATGATGTGTCATTTGTAGGTAAACACATTGATGACGAATACAAAGGGCTGACTTCTAGTGAGTATGGAGAACTTGAGAAACGAACACGCATGTGCATGTTGGCTCATCCTAAAGGCATGCCATTAGACATATCTGTATTAGATCAGCACAAGCGCATTAACACTACGACGGTAGGTGATGTTCGCCTTGATGAATCGCTGGTGGATCCAGGCGAGTACGACAAAGGAAATAACTTGGATTCCGAGGCAAAGAAAGCAAAGGGCTGGAAAAACCGAGTTGTAGATAACTCTGATACCGTGGTTCCAAGTACGTCTGCTAGTTGTTACAAGCAACGACCTGAAGATCCGAAACTAAAACATCCGATTCTTAATAAAACACGCTTAACGATGCCAGAAGAACACGCTGCATTTAAGGGCACGGATACTAAATTGATTGATCTGTTGCCGTTTTTCACTCATGCACATACCGCGTTAGGTAATGGCGCTAACCGTAAGATGTGGCATGCAGTGGGTGCCATGATCGGTGTATCGATAAACCACTATATCGAAAGCATTACGAATGTTGTAAAAAAATATAGTAATGCCAAAGTAGCAAAGCCAATCGAGCAGGTAGAGCAAATGAGTTTGTTTGCTGGCTGATTAAGGATCGAAGAGATGAACATTAAACAGAAAGAACAACAAGAACGATTAGCGGCCATTAATGAGTTTATTCGAGTCATAGGAAGTTGTGGCCGCCGATTTCTTTCTGAAAATAGTGATAAAAGTACGCTGGTGGATGATCCAGTGTTTTCAACCATGGAGTTGGATGCCCGGGGCCGGGTCTGGTATTGCGATCATTATACGAACGCTCGTGTCTATACCCACTACCAAGGCCGTTGGCGAGGGTTTACTGGAGGTGGAACGCTTAGACGATTAGTTGAAGCGTTCCGAAACTATATTAAGAAAGGTAAGATGCTCAGGAAGGAATATTTTTATCTGGATAGCCCTTGGGAATATGGTGATGACATTCGCAAGGTGAAAGAAGCTGCGATTCGATTAGGAATCGCAAATTAGTTCTACAATACAATAAGATGAATCAGTGCTTATCGGCACTATCCCCAAAACAAAAAGAATTATCAGAAGTAAGGATAGCAGTATGTCTCAATTTGAAGTGGCCACTGAAATACAGGGTAATGTTTTAAAAGATATTGCTGAATATTACCTGGCGCACCGCATTCCTCCTACACACCAAGAATTGGCGGATCAAAGAAAGTGTCGGCCAAACAACATCGTCATTCATTACAAAGCCTTGCAGAAGAAAGGTTACATCACCTCAAGACCAGGTGCTTCACGCTCTGTATTGTTGACCTCTAAGGGATGGGAGTACTTAGAATCGGAATATGGGATTACGAATAACCTTCATGACCCAGGCCAACCATTGCTGACAGTTGATTTCGATATTTCTGATGAAGAGAAGGCACTGCTCTTATCTTTCCGTAAGCTTGAAGAGCATCAGCAACGTGAGGTTACCGGGTTGATGTCTGTTTTGATTCAGGATGGCGTGGGGCGTAACGCCGCTTAGCGCGGCTTCCCTTTATTTGGTCGCTCGTCGTTACTCATCTATCAAGCTGTGAATTGAAGGCTGTTACTCTGGTTCTTATAGATTAAAACCGGAGGATTTATGGAAAGAAATGCTGGGTTAACCGAGATTGTTGTCGGTGGCTTTATTATCAAAGCAAACACTGACTCTGATGGCCATCTAGTCATGACTGTTGATCATCAAGATGGTTCGAAGGTCAGTGAATTAAATATGGATTTGAGCGGTAGCGATGAACAATGGTCTGAACGATTCACTACTGAGAAAATCGAAGCAGTATATCTTAAGTCGTTAGGTGAGGTGAGCTCGGAGTCGGGCGGTAGTTCAGAACAGGCTGACGATAATGAGACGGCTGAAAGCATGGACTCATCGGACAGTAAGGTTCAGGTCATTGTTGATGAAATGGTTCAGGATTTATTAGATCAAGACAAATTGCTTTCTGGGAAAACAAAGCAGGTACACGTTAACTTGGCGTCCTTAACCCGCGTGGAGTTTTCTGGAACCGTATCAGTGCCTGTTGAGTTTGATGAGGATAAATTGGAGAGCCTGGTCGACAAGTCTTACGATGAGATCGACGGTGGAGATTACTGGGAAGATCCTGACTATTGGGAGAAATCCGACACTTGTGGTTATTCAATTGAGCCGGAACCAAATGTATCAATTACGTGCCTTGATGAGTTTAAAGAGGCATTCCCGAACCACTCAGTTCTTGAAGAGCGGGAAGGGTTTACTCGTTACAGTAATGGCGAGAGTGAGAACTCTTCCTATGAAAGTGCATGGTTTAATGATGAGGGTGAGTTAGTAAACAATCCCAGTTTAGATTTCTAAAGAGTTAACAACACCCCTCAAGCTTAGATCCAGGTACATCGGATCGCTCAAATCGAGGGGTTCCTTTAGCTTCACAAGGAGAGAGTCATGAAAGGTAAGCAAAATCCTGTCGCTAAATATTGTCGACAGTTCAATCGATCTCACGTTGAACGAGATCGGACTAAGTACTTCCGCAAGGAAAAACATAAGAAGGGCGCATCACAAATGGATCGCTCTTTTTTTTGCCTAGGATTTTAACCCCGCTTGGCGCGGGGCTGTTGTATTAGTTCACGATTAAGTGGGGTATTCCTGAACAGGTTTGGCGGCTTTGTAGTCTGGTTATATCGTTAATTAAGAGGATTCAGGCTATGGGTGCAGGTTGTTATTACACGTTAAATGAAGATCGGGAATATCGAGCCTATTGGTTAGATGTTGGTTATTCAGAAGATGAATTTGACACTCTGTATGAGGATGAAGTTTTAAATTTGATGGCGTGTATTTTGGAACACCCGAAGTGTGAAGAGGCATCCTCTAATACAGCTCTGTACGGTGAAATGTTCAAAGTTGTTTTGGAACCGAATTATGACAGCAGTGGCATTGTTATCAACTTTGAATACGAACCTGTTGATGAGCGACAGGAAGGTCTTCAGCGGCATCTTTATACCAAGTGTTATCAGACGCTAATACGACACATAAACAAGGATTATCCGTTGCGTATTGCTACTTCGGGTTATACCTATGGAACCATTGAAATAGGGCAGGCCGCATAAGCGGTCATCCGGCGAGAGAGGGAATTAATCATGTATACCTATGTCGATTTATTTGAGAATTATCAGCTGTTACCCGATGATGTTCAGCAGCTTATGCTGGATACAGGACTTGAAGATGGTATGAGCTATTCAGAGCTGAATGCTATTAATGACAAGTTTAAAGCGCTGGGGTATCGATTTGATTATTATCGCGATGCCAGACCTTACAACCTGACAAAAATCGGTACAGCTATCGATTTTATCGCTCATCACTTCGAATCATATCTTGGCCTTCATCACAAATCGGGTCTAGCGGGCTTAAACGAAGACTATGAAGCATTGTTGGCGCCAGACGAGCTGCGTGATTGGATCGAGGCTAATTACTCTGGTGAGGCAGATGAGGCGTTTTGTGAGGCCTTTATAGAGCAAACAAGTCGCTACTACGATATTACAGAGCTTGTTAAAAACTATTCCGTACCGCACCTTCATTTTGATTCAATGAAGGGCTATTTGAATGCGGCCTTATTTATTGATTTTGAAAATAAGCATGAAGAAGCTAATCATATCATTTCCAAGATCCAAGGCTACTTAGGCCAAACCGATGGCGGCTTAGCTGGTCTTATGTTCGATGAAGACCAATGGCAAGGTTTTAATCTGAAGGAGCGTAAAGCCCACTTACAGAAATGGATTAATATGGAATTAACCGAGTTAATTGTTGGAGATTAGAATCATTCTAAGGCCTGGTTATTCGGGTCTTTTCATCGCTAAGGCCACTTAAAAGTCAGATGATTTTAGGTTCCCTACAAAAGCCTATCTTCTTTATAGCCTATAGATGAATTGAGACAAGTTAATGGTATGAAACACGACATTCAGGCAAACCAAGTTCATGCAGAAATAAACGTAAAATTAGCTATTCAGCATAAAGATGGTAACGAAGTTTAAAAGTTGCATAGGCTAGGCTTCATGCGACTATAGAGTTGAGTGACACAAGAGTGTTTATTGTGGACATTTGGAGGAAATATGGAAAACGAAATTTTAAATCCAGTTACAAAAATCCCTGAGACTGAGGGATGGTATTTGTTCAAAGAGGATGACGGAGTCAAACCAGAAGGTGAAAAGGTTCTGCTGGACTGGTCTACTGAAGAAGATAGAGCTGGAGACGTATACCTTGAAGTGGTTTGGAGTAATGATGTAGACCTAATGCATTATCCGGTTCACGACCTCTGTGGCTCATGGGAAATATCCAGTGCTGAATGATCGTTATGGCGGGGAAGAAGTTAAAGTAGCGTTAAGGCCACTTTGCGTGGCCTATTCT